>Ga0136560_1000595_pt1 | contig 18317 bp, 7 predicted proteins | sample AntRauMeHopE1497_FD_104925 | JGI IMG/M metagenome (GOLD analysis project Ga0136560, IMG submission 104925) | Saline lake microbial communities from Rauer Islands, Antarctica - Metagenome Hop E1 #497 | ecosystem: Environmental > Aquatic > Non-marine Saline and Alkaline > Saline | place... | reverse complement strand
CGCCGCCGCCGAGGCGTACGAGGCCGCCGACCTGCAGGCGGCCCGGGCGTACGCCGCCGCCGCCGAGGCGTACGAGGCCGCCGACCTGCAGGCGGCCCGGGCGTACGCCGCCGCCGCCGAGGCCGAGGTGGCCGCGCTCATGGCCGCCCGCCGCGGCGGGGAGCAGGGCCAGTGGAGCGGCTGGTACTTCGGGGACCACCTGACCGACTTCCACAGCGCGCGCCGGAGCGTGCGCAACGCCGTCGCCGGGCTCTCGGAGGCCAAGGCCCCGGGCCCCGCCAACACCGGCGCCGTGTGGTACGCCTTCGAGGACTACCAGCTGGCCTTCGCCTCCAACTACCCGCTCCTGTACCGCAGCCGGGACTGGAACCTGGGCGAGTTCGTCAGGGTTCACTGCGTCAGCCCCGACGTCAAGACGGGGAACTGCGTCAACCGGCCCGACGGCGGAAGGTGGCGCCCCCAGACCGGCGTGGCAGTCGAGCTGCTCTTCGGCCCGCCCGGGGGCGAGGGGCAGGCCGGCCTGCAGCTGCGCTTCACGCTCGACGGGTCCGACCCTGGGCCCTCGTCGCTGCTGTACGGCGGCCCGCTCAAACCGGACGCGATCGCCAACAGCACGGGCGGCTTCCGGCTTCGCGCCCGCGCCCAGGTCAACGGCACGATGCTCGACGTCGTCTCCGACAACGTCTGGCAGTCGTGGTGAGCATTTGGGTGCCGCTGCCGCCCTTGCCTCTACCCGAACCGCGACACACAGTCACGTCGGCGCACACCCGCCACGCCCACTCAGTTTGGTGATGGAGCCGCGCAAGGTGTGGGCAGGAATGGTCCCGTCTGTGGCGGCTGGTGTGGAGCTCGAGGCCATCGTCGTCGGGCCCCCGGCGGGAAAGGGTGCCCCCGGCCTCCCGATCTTCGTCGGGGTCCACCCGTACGGCAAGATGGGCGGGAGCATGGACCTCATGCTCGGCCCCGCGGTCCGCCTGGCCGCGCAAGGCATCACAACCGTGGTGATGAACCTCCGCGGCGTCGGGCGCTCGTCGGGCTGGTGCTCCCTGACGCAGATCAACGAGATTGACGACGTTCGGGGCGTGTGCCGCTGGCTGCGGGCGGGGGCTGCGGCCGGGGGTGGCGGCGCCATGGCCGAGTTCGACGGCACCGTTTGCCTGCGGGACGACGACGGCAAGCCCAAGCTCGCCATGTTCGGCTCTAGCGCCGGAAGCTGCGTCGCAGGGTCGGCGATGGACGAGGCGGGCGTCGTTGCCGGCGTCTTCACCGGGTACACGTTCGGGTGGTGGGCTTCGATCCTGTTCGGCGGGCATTTTGAGGCCATCAAGTCGTCGGAGCTGCCCAAGTGCTTCATCCAGGGCTCAGATGACGGGTTCACGTCGGCCGAGCAGCTGCGGGACGTGTCGGCGAAGGCGGCTGGGCTGTCGGAGCTCGTGTTCGTGGACGGGGTCGGTCACTTTGAGCTCGAGTCCCCAGAGTGGGACGACCGGGTGGCGGACATTGCGGCGGAGTTCGTGGCCAGGGCGCTCGGCGCCGGGCTCGACGACGGCGACGACTCCGAGTGATGTGCCCTGGTTCAGCTTGTTCGGCGCCGAACAAGAAAGCGCTCGATTTTTCGCAGCCAGGAACAGCCCATCGCGCCGCGCTCGCAGCCAAGCGAGCCGGTCACGCAGCGCTCGCGGCCAGCGCTCAGGCCGGTGCGGCGCTGGACTTGGCCTTGCCCCGGATCACCTTCTTGCCGCCCTCGGCGTCCTCGCCGACGTCGGCAGGCTTGTAGTAGTGCGGCGCGATCTCCGTGAGCCACACGGGCTTGATGGGGGTGACGCACCGCATGAACTCGCGGCTGGTCTCCACCAGCTCGTGGTACACCACCCACTCGGGGGGCGGCCGCGCCGGCGGGGCGTCCTCGGCGCTGGCCATCCCCAGCGCCTTGCGCGCCTCCTTGTCCTTGTCCTTGTCCCTCGCCTCCTTGCGCGGCGCGAGGATGCTCGAGGGGTGCAGCGCCACGGTGTGGGAGGTCTTTGTGGTGCGGTAGTTGCCGCTGCGGGTGAGCCTGGCCGCGTTGAAGAAGTAGCCCGCGGTGATGGCCTTGGCCAGCGCGTCGGCGTCGTCGGGGCTCGAGGACATCACCACCTCGACGCGCTCGCACAGGCCCACCAGCTGGTCCCGCACGTCCCTCGCGCGGCGCATGGACCGCGCCTGGACGAAGTTCTCGGTGCACCAGGCCTTGCTGAACCCGCTCTCCTCCCACTGCTGGTAGACGCGGAGCAGCATCGCGTGGTCCCCCTCCGCGCCCCGCGCGAAGGACTGGTGCGCCAGCTGCGCGAGGCGCTTGCGGTCCCGCGGCGTGAAGAACACCGCGTTCTGCACGTCAAGCATGGCCGCCACCGTCAGCGCCTCCTCCACGCACCCGAACTGCTCCGCGGCGAGCAGCATCTTGCTCAGCAGCGGGTCGGTGGGGAACTCGGCCATGCGGCGGCCGAGCCGGGTGAGCTCCCCGCGCTGGTTGAGGGCGCCCAGGGCGTAGAGCTGGTTCAGCGCCCGCTTGAGGGCCTGCAGCGGCGGCGGGTCCATGAAGTCGAAGTGGATGAGGTCGTGGATGCCGAGGCTCTTGAGCATGAGGACCACGCTGGCCAGGTTGGTGCGCTGGATCTCCGGCACGTTGTCGTCGGGCAGCTCGTGCTCGAAGCTCCAGGGCGTGAAGAGCCGGAAGCACTTGCCCGGGCCCGTGCGCCCCGCCCGCCCCGCGCGCTGCTGCGCCCCGGCCTTGGACACCGGCACGACCTGCAGGGACTCCACGCCGGTGCGCGGGTTGAAGCTGTTCTGCTTGACGAAGCCGGCGTCGATGACGTACTTGATCCCGTCGATGGTGAGCGAGGTCTCGGCGATGTTGGTGGAGAAAACCACCTTGCGGGCGCCCGCTGGCGTCGGCTCGAAGATGCGGGCCTGCTGCTCCGCCGGGAGCGCCGAGTACAGCGGGAGGGCGATGAGCTCCCGGATACGCCCGCCGAGGGCGCGGGTGCGCTCCGTGACGCTCTCGATCGCCGCCTCGATCTCGTCCTGCCCCGTGCAGAAGACAAGGATGTCCCCCGGCGGCTCCTGCGTCACGTGGATCTGCAGCGCCGTCACGATGGCCGCCTCAACGTAGTTGGCCTCTGGCGCCTTGGTGTACATCATGTCGATGTCGTACGGCCGCCCCGGGATGTTGAAGATGGGGGCGTCGTCGAAGTAGGCCGAGAACTTGCCGGCGTCCACCGTGGCCGAGGCGATGATGACCTTGAGGTCGTCGCGGAAGCGGGCGACGTCCTTGATGAGCCCGAGCAGCACGTCCGTGTGCAGCGACCGCTCGTGGGCCTCGTCGATGATGAGCACCGAGTAGGAGCGGAGGTCCGGCTCCGCCAGGAACTCCCGCAGCAGCATGCCGTCGGTCATGTACTTGATCACCGTGCGGTCCGACGTGCAGTCCTCGAACCGGATCTGGTACCCGGCCTCCGCCCCCAGGGTCACGCCCATCTCCTTGGCCACGCGGGCCGCCACGCTCATGGCCGCAACGCGCCGCGGCTGGGTGCACCCGACCCTGCCCAGCTTCGTGTACCCCACCTCGTGCAGGTACTGCGGGATCTGCGTCGTCTTGCCGCTGCCCGTCTCTCCCACCACCACCATCACCTGGTGCTCCGACACGGCGCGGAGCAGCTCCTCCCGGTACGCGAAGATGGGCAGCGAGTCCCGCACCCGCTGCAGGTCCTCCCGCTCCGACCGCGCCCGCGCCCCCGCCTCCCTCGCCGTGTCCGCCGCGCTCTTTGTCCTCCCCTCGTCGCGGCTCCGCGCCGCCTCCAGCTCGGCGTCCAGCTTCGCCTCCTCCTCCGCCACCTCCTCGGCGCTCAGGCCGAGCCGCATCGCGGCCTCCTCCCGCTCCAGCCGCGCCCTGGAGCCCCCGTCGATGCCGTGCACCGTGTCCGACGACACAAAGTCCACCGCGTTGTCGAACACGTAGCCCCACTCCCCGCCCCCGATCCCCTGCACCGGCGCCGCGCCCGATGAGGACGACGACGACGGGGCCGCCGCGGCCGCCGCGGCGCCTCCCCTCGCCCCGATCGCCGCGCCCATCTTCTGCGCCTCCCAGCTCAGCCCGTCCGCGGCCTGCGGCCCGCCGTACCGTTCTTTCAGCACCGCCATGCGCTTCTCCCGCTCGTCATGGCCCCGCGCCTCCAGCAGCGACGTCGCCGCCGGCATCGTGTACCGGTCCTCCGCCGCCGCCGCCACCTCATTGGCCCCGACCCTCGACTCCGCGAGCGCCAGGACCTTTTTGTTCGCCTCGTACCGCCGCAGCTCCTCCGCCGTCAGCTCCGTTGTCAGCATCAGCTTCTCGTCGAACGCCACCTCGTCCCGCAGCATCGCCAGCCGCTGCGCCTCGCGCCGCTTCAGGTAGTCCCGCCGGCTCTCCTTCCGCAGCTCCGGAAGCGCCTCGTCCCGCTCCCCGGCGCCCATGGCCCGGCGCGCGCGCTCCCGCTCGTCCGCGGCCTGCACCTTGGCGGCCGAGCCGACCTTGCGCGTCTTCGCCTCGTCCCGCTCCCGAAGCCGCTTGGCGAACTCGTCTCGCTCGCGGAGGTCCTTGTCGTCGGCGTCCTCGTCGTCCTCCGCTGCTGGGGCGGCGCTCGCCTTGGGCCGTTTCTCGTCCGGCCCGGCGTCCTCCGGCTCGGCCTCTTCCACGGCGTAGCGGATCGCGGCGGCGTCCTCGGGGGGCGCGCCCGCCTCCTCGTCGCCGTCATGCGCGCGCCGGCGCGAGCTCTCGCGGTGCCGCTTTTTCCTTCGCCGCCCGCTGGGCGCCGCAGCTTCGCCTCCAGAACCTTGCCGGCCCGGATCGACATCGTCATCATCATCGTCAAGGAGCGCGTAGGATTGTGCTCCCTGGAAGGGGCGGGCAGCCGAGCTCGAGCCTTTGGTTTTGGTGAAGAGCTGCGCCGCGAACGACCGGACGGCCTGCGTGACGGGTACATCGCTCCTCCTGAACACCTCGACAACGTCTGCCTCTGAGCGGGCGCTCTGCGCCTGCGTCACCAGGTAGGAGGCAAGCGCCGAGTCGCTGAACCCGACCACATCGTGCAGCGACGCCAGCGCCCACGCGGAGATGCTCATGGGTGGCGCGCCCTCGGGAGGGTGAACGCCCGTGCGTTTGCGACACCAAGCGGCGGTGCGCCTCCTTCGCGGAGGGCACCGGCCGCTGGACGGCAGTTCACCACGAGACCCTGCCTCTGCAGGCCAAGCACGCCGCCGCGGGTGCCACGACACTCAGCACATTCGCCAGCCAGGCCGCGGTGGCGTTTGGACCTCAGATATGGGCTCAGGTGGCGGGCCGACGAACGCGATCCGCGGGCGATATGCGCTCCTGGCGCTTGCTGCAACGGTCCTCGGAGCGGCCGCCGGGCCACAGGGAACGCCGCCACTGCCATCGAACTGTTCGGCGTCGGTTCTGTCCTCCTTGATCTCCCAGCTGGCGGGGGAGCGCGAGCAGCTGCTGGTGGAGGCGGGGCGGGCGAAGGCGGCGCGCGGGCTGGATGTATCTCCGGAGCTTCAGACAGCCAACCTTTCCACCATGTTCGGGGCGTTTGCCGCGTGGGATGCGTCGCAGGGGGTGTCTGGCGGGAGCATGGGCGCGGCGGCGGCCGGCTGGCGGCAGTACCACGAGGGGTGGAGCAGCGAGAGCGCCGCGACGTTCGGGCTGTCCATTCCGTGCCTCCAGCTGAACGAAACGCTCGCCGTCGTGAGGGCGGCGCGGGGCGCGCTCGCCGTCGCGACCAACGCCTCGGTCGTGCGCAAGCCGGTCCCCCCGACGGACCCGCTGCCGCTCGGCGCCGTGCTCTCCCCGTCCGACGGGCTCGTGCACGCCTCCGACGGCAGGGTGCTCTTCCCCCAGGGGCAGTGCGGGTACGCGTGCTTCGCGGCGCTGACCCAGGGGCAGCTGGAGCAGCTGCGGGGCTCCGGGCCCGTCGCCGGCACGTCGTGGGTGGGCGTGTCGGCGGGGAGCCTGCTCCTCGCCCCAGCGGCGGGGACCGCGGGCGGCAGCGCGCCAGCCCTGGCGGTGAACCGGAGCGAGGTCGCGAGGGTGGCGGCGGCAACGGGCCGCCTCGCCGCGGACGGCCAGGCGGTGCACCTCTACCTGCGGCAGGACCCCATGCCCCCCTAGCTCACGGCCGTGTTTGGGGCAGCGGCTGCCGTCGGGGACGCGAAGCAGGGCGGGGCCGCCTTCAACTACGACTCGCCGGCGGCGCTGGAGCTTTGGCGCGTCGCACTCGACGCCCTCCTCCCTGCCATGGCCAAGGCCAGCGGCGGCGCCGCGCCCTGGACCATCATGGCCGCCAACGAGCCGTACGCGTCGCAACCCGCGAGCGTGGGCACGCCTCCCGGTGACCTGTCGCTCGCCGCCTTCCAGGCGTTCCTCAGCGACCGCTACGGCGGCAACGTGTCTGCGCTCAACTCCCGGTGGGGCGGCACGCGGTTCGCCGCGTTCGGGGACGTGACCAAGTACCCGTCCAAGCCGGACGTGTTCCGGCGCGGCGGCGGCACGGCCGGGCACGTGGCGTCGTTCCTCGACGGCACGGCATGGCTCTGCAACCGCACGACCTGGTTCTTCGGCAGGCTGGCGGCGCAGACCAGGGCCAGCGCGCAGCCCGCGGCCCTGCTGCACGTGAAGAACAAGAACTACGGCTCCTGGTCGGCCTGGGACGACGGGTTCGACCGCGAGGCTCTGGCGGCGCAGCTGGGCGTTGTGGGCGTGGACACGCGGAACATGCCGGGGGAGACGGCCTGGACGCGGGTGGGCGACCCGTTCTGGGAGGCCGGCGCGTGGGCGATGGACTGGCGCGCCGAGGCGGTGTCCTACGCGCTGATGCGGTCGGTCGGCAGGGTGGCCTCGTCGGGGCAGGCGCGCCTCCCCGCCCCCGGGCTGGACGCGCTGTGCCGCCGCGCCGGCGTTTCGGGGTGCGACAGCCCGCCAGCGGCGCCCGCCACCGCGTGGCGGCTGCCCGCCTTTGACTCGGAGAGCCACTTCTCCAGCGTGTCCACGGTCCGGGTCATGGCCATCTCGTGGGACCACGGCAGGACGTCGGGCCTCCTGGCGACGGCGTCGGGCCTCGCCATGCGCACACGGTGGTACTGGGACCGGGAGCCGACGGGGAGGGTCGTGTCCGGCCTCGGCGAGTGGGGCCCCGGCTGGAGCGGCACGGCCAGCGCCGCCGGCTCCCAGTCCATGCAGCCGGCGTTCATGGCCGGGGCCGCGCACGCTGCCCGCGAGGCGGCGACTGCCGGTGCGGCGCTCGCGGCGCTCGCGGACGACACCGGCACCAGCGTGGCCTCGGCGGTCGGCTGCCTGCTGCGGTGCGATGCCTCCCGCGTGCTCGGTGGCAACTGCTCCGCGGCGGCGCTCGAGGGCTTCGCTGCCCTGTCCTTGGCGTCCGTCAGCGCCGTGCGCATCGTGACGGACCGACAGCTTGCTCAGTCGTGGGGCCTGGCCGGATGCAGCGCCGTCCTGGTGCCGTCCTGCCTGCTCGCGACCGACGACGCTGTCGCGGCCGTGGCCGCCTGGGCCGCCGCAGGCGCCTCGAAGGGCGGGAACAGATCGCTCCTCGTGGTGCCCGCGGATAGCGGCGGGGGCAGCGGGGCGGGCTCCCTGGGGCGGCTGGCGTTCGGCGTCGGCACCGACGGCGCGGTGAGGGACGAGGCATCGCTCGCGTTCCTGCGGCTCCCCGCCGTGACGGTCGTCAGCCTCGGGCCCGCCGCCTCGATGGCCGCCGCGGCAGACGAGGCGATGTCTTCAGCAGGCGTGCGGCGGGCGCTCCGGTGCGGGCCGGTGGGGTCGGCCATCTGCCGCTGGGCTGTGGACGAGACCGACGGAAGCATTGTTGCGATGGTGCTCAACCCGCGGCCCCAGGCAGCTGACATCGCGCTGATGGGGCCCGACGGCCAGCCAGCCAACTGGGAGGCGTCCGACGAGGCCACGGGGCTGCCCGTTCGGCTCAGCGCCGGCGGCGCGGTCTCGCTCCGCGGCGGCGAGTCCGTGCTGCTCCGCCTCAAGACCGCATGATGAGCGCGCAGCATATGCACAAGTCACGGTGCAGGCCGCGGCGAGGGGGCGCAGAGAACTGTCATCACGCACCACCACACATTGGTGGCCTGAGCAGCCGCTGCCCGCCGCGCTCTGCTCTGCCCGCTCCACGCGCTGCTGCCCCACTGGTGGGGCGACCATGTGGCGCAGGTCTGTCGCGATCGCACGCAGCGCGGGACGGGGAGAGCGTGGCTTCTCGAAGCTCAGCTGCGGGCTTGTCGGGCTCCCCAACGTTGGGAAGAGCTCCATCTTCAACGCCCTGACCTCCTCGGCCATCGCCGAGATGGCGAACTACCCGTTCTGCACCATCGAGCCGAACGTCGCGACGGTGCCCGTGCGCGACAGCAGGATGGCCAAGCTCGCGGCGGTGTCTTCGTCGGAGCGCATCATCCCCACGGGTCTCGAGTTCATCGACATCGCCGGCCTCGTCAAGGGCGCGTCCGACGGCAAGGGGATGGGCAACCAGTTCCTGAGCAATGTGCGCTCGAGCACGGCCATTGCGCATGTGGTAAGGTGCTTTCAGGACGACGACGTGATTCACGTGCGCGACGGCACAGACGGGGCGGACGCCGACGAGCTGCGCACGCTTGACCCGGTGCTGGACCTCACGGTGATCGAGGGCGAGCTCATCCTGGCGGACCTGCAGTCCGTCGAGGCGCAGCTCATCAAGGCAAGGAAGGGCAAGACGAAGGGCACGGTTGCGGGAGGGCCGGACCCGGCGGTGACGCTTGGGTTCCTCGAGGCGCTTCATGCGGCGTTTGAGGACGGCGTGCCGGCGTCTGCGTGGCTTCGGGACAACCACGGCTCCGAGGCGGGCCTTTCGCCGATTCAGGTTGCGGCCTGGCGCTCGCTCGCGCTCATGACGCAGAAGCCGTCGATGGTGATCTGCAACGTGGACGAGGCCGGGGTCGGCCCGGACGGGAACGAGCTTGTGCGCCAGGTGCGCGCGTGGGCGGACGAGGAGCGGTCGGGCTGCCCCGTGGTCTCGATCTGCGCGCCGCTGGAGCTGGAGCTGGGGGCCATCGAGGACGAGGAGGAGCGCGCAGAGATGCTCACGGCCATGGGCCTGCAGACGTCGGCGCTGGAGGGCGTGCAGGCGGCGGCGATGCGGCTGCTGGACAGGCGGGTGTACTTCACCACGGGGCCGATGGAGACCAGGGCGTGGCTGATCCGCGCGGGCACGCTGGCGCCGCAGGCCGCGGGGGTGATCCACTCAGACCTGGAGAAGGGCTTCATCCGCGCCGAGGTGGTGTCCTTCGACGACTTCATCGCGCACGGCGGCGAGAAGGCGGCCAAGGACGTCGGCCTGCTGCGCTCCGAGGGGAAGGACTACGAGGTGCAGGACGGCGATGTGGTGCACTTCCGCCATAGCAAGTGAACTCAGCGCGAGGCTGGCTGCCACGCGGTCCTGGCTCCGCCCCGCCCCTCACGCGCCACGTCGCCCGAGCTGCGTGCGCGCGCGCACGCAGCAGCGACGGGAGCCATGGCTCTCGTCGCGCGTGAACGCTCCGCTCTGGCGTAGAGCCGGCGGGCCACTGACCGATGGCGGCCGCTGGGCCGCAGCGTCGTCAGCCGCGAGCCGGGGCCAGCTCCGCGAGCGCAAGCGCGTGCGCCTCGGCCGGCGGCTGCCCCCACAGCTCCTCGAGCGCCCCCTCCGTGACGGCAAGGCGGGCGTCGGCGGCGATCGCCGCGTCCACCCGGCCTCGGTTCTCCTCCGAGTACAGGTCCCCCTGCCGCCCCACCAGCGCCAGCTCAAGCAGCTGCCTCGCCGTCTCCGCGTCATCGCCGCCGCGGGCGACCCCTTCGATGCAGACCAGGTCCTTCATGCTGCGGTCGTGGGAGTTGTCGCACCCGAGCGCGTCCAGAGCCGCCGCAGGAGACCGCAGCCCGAAGGACGCCGTCCACTCCCGGTAGGCACGCCACGCGCCCCCGGCGTCTGCGCTGCCGCTTGCGGCTTCCCCGTGCGCCCCAGCCTCCGACCTGGCTGCCCCGGCGGGAGGTCCTTCCGCCGAGGGGGCCGAGTCGAGGTCTGCCTCGGACACGACGGCCGGTGCGAGGCGCAGGCGGTGCTGAAACAGCGGCGCCTGCCCCATCATCATGCACACCAGCATGGATGCCAGGTGTGGAGGCCATCCCCGCGACGGTGGGCCGCCTCCAGCGTCGGCGGCCGGACTGCCGCCCGGCCGGAGCACCTGCAGCATGAGCACCCCGCAGAGCCGGGACGCGTCGTGCTCGGCGCTGTAAGACCGCACGTCCGAGTCGTCCTGGCCGGTCTGTAGCAGGTGGATGAGCTCGTGGAAGGGCACGAGGAAGCACGAGATCAGGTGCTCCACGCGCGCAACAGCCCACGCCCCGTCGTCCGGACCGAGCCCCTGCAGCTTCAGGACATAGGCGCGGTGGCCCGGCGGCATGTCGTCCAGGCTGGGCACAGCGAGCACGGCCCCGCTGCGGAACGGGAGCAGGCACCAGCTGGTGTCGAACTGAATCATGAAATCTGGCGAAGAGGCACGGCTGCGGGTGAGCTGCACCTTGACCGCCTCCAGCGCCGGGATCCTGTCCGCGCCCGAGCCCCTGCATGCCGCCACCACCCGCGGCGCGATGCGAGGGAGAGCCTGCCGGACCATGTCCACCATCGAGGTGACGATCCCTGCGCCGCTGAGCGGCTCCCCCGCGAGCTCGGCACACACGCGCTTGGTAGCAGTGAGAAGGCCGGCGCGTCCCAGCACTGGCTCGCCTGCTGCGTCCACAACCGAGCCGACGATGCGCCCGCGCTCGGCCCGCAGCACCAGCTCCACGGCGGCCGGACGGAGCCCCTCTCGGATGTCATCTGATGCCAGCGCGACAAACTCCGCGGGCCATCGGCTTGTGAGGTCCACGTGCCCCGGATCAGCGGAAGCCCGCAGAAGTCCAAGATAAACCGTCGCGGCCATGGCCTGGAACAGCCTCAAGTTCCCTGCAACTTCGCCCGGCTCCCCAGGCGGTCCGCATGCTTCGGCCATGGTGGCGATGCAAGGGTTGCTCGTCTCGGTGTGGGTGAGTGCAAAATCCGGCGATTTTCCTTCCAGTTGTTCTTCGAACGGAAGGACGCTCACTCACGAGCTTTGCTTCGAGGCGCCCCGGGACGCGGCCGCGGCCGCGGCGCCGCCGCCGGGCTTGTCAGCAGCAGCAAACGCCTCGACCGCCTTTGCAAACAGGGCGTCCACCTCGTCCTTGGCCATGACCTCCGCCAGGATGACCTTCCGGTTCTCGTCGAGCGGCTTCACCGCCCAGTCCTGCGGTATGAAGATCTCGAGGCCGCTTGGGATGCTGCCGTCCGGCTTGGCGGACGGCTCCCTGACCCACACCCGCGACTTCTTGTGGAGCATCCAGCCCCGCGTGTACAGCTCCCTGGTGGCGGCGAGCTGCACCATGTCCAGGGGCATGGAGTAGAAGGCGAAGAAGAGCGTCGAGTCGTCCATGCGCCGCAGGTGGTCCTCCCGCAGCCCGGGCACGCGCACGCGGAACGAGGCAGGAAGGTCGGCCACGGGGGCCCGGGAGGTCGGGACGTCGGCGTAGGGGATGCCGAGCGTCGCCACCAGGCTGGGGGTCTTCAGGTCCAGCCCCAGCTTGGTCAGGTCCTCCCCCAGGGAGACCTCGGCCAGGGCGCGGTCGTGCTTCTGCACCACGTCAAGCAGGCCGCGAAGCCCGTAGTCCACCGCCTTGCCCGACGACGCCGCGGCCTCGGACGCTGCCGCCGTCGCAGGCCCGCCCGAGCCCGCCGCGGCCTCGGCCTCCGCCGCGTGCGCCGCCGCCATTGCACCGGGTACGGGAGCCCCGGGCATGGCAGGGGCGAGCGTCGACGACGACTCGCCTGCCGGCCCCGCGCCCCTCGGGCCCGAGGACCCGCCGGAAGAGCGCGGCCCCCCACCGAGCCCCGAGAGCGACGGAAACGCGGCCTTCTGCTTCGGGTTCCGCCCCGAGCCCGGCTCCCCGCCGCGCATCGCCGACCCGAGCGTCGGGTAGGAGGCCGCCGGCGCCCCGTCGGCCTTAGCGCTCGTCGAGCGCCCCATCGCCGGGGGCCCAGGCGAGCCGAGCGCCGGGAACGATGCACCCCTGGGCGTGCCCTTGGGCGCCCCTCCGTGCAACATCGCTAGCATGCTGGCACCCGCGGCATCGCTGCCGGCGCCTGGCCTTCCAGGGCCGCTGCCATGCGCGCCGCTCATCACTCGCTGCGGATCACGCGATCGTCAAAGAATGCACCAGTCGGGCATGCGTCGAGCAGTGGCGGGGGGAACGCCGGCCAAGCAGGCAAGCCGCAAGGCCGGCGGCGGGCGAACAACCGGTGCGCGCAGCGACAGTTTTGGGACGAGCCGTGGCGCCCCCGCCCCTGGGTGCGCAAATCATAGCTCCCATACGCAATGACCCGTCAGCTTCCGTCAAGTCTGGCGGCTCGAGGAGCCAGGACGGCCGCTGCGCCCGGCACTGCCGGGCGTCACCTGTGCCTGCTGGGCGACCGCAACCAGCCCGACCCGGGCCTTGCTGGCGCCGAGACACCTCGCCGCACGAACGGCGAGAGGTGGCCTGCCCGGGCCGAGGCGGGTCCGATCCCACGCAAGCAGCAGCCACGAAGGCCATGGCTAGCCCGCTCGCAAGGCCGAGCGATCGTGCCGTGCCGTGGGCTTCGGGCTGAAGCGGACCGGGGCGTGCGATTGCGGTTGGCTCACCTGCTGGGCTTGGTCCTGCCAGCGTCGAGAAGCTCGCCAGGTGTGGGCGCTCCCCCGACGGGAGTATTGCGGGCTCGAGGCATTCAAGACAGGAACTCCAAATTTAACTCTACAAATGAATCCAAATTGTCCTAGACTGACAAATCTGGCAGAGCGTTGCTAGGAGCGTTGCTGGCCACCCCAGCCAACCCAGGGCGACAGCCTGGGCTCAGGCCGCCCAACGATCGGCCAGCTGCTCGCAACAGAGAGGCGTTTGAGGCCCGGGCGGGCCGGCTGGGCATGATGGCGATGGCGTTCGCAGCGCTGCTTGCCGCTGCTTGGTGCGCACAGCTCGCCGAGGGCGCCGGCGGACTAGGCCTGATCGCGTCTCTGAGAGTAGCCAGACAACCCAGCGGGGCCACGGGGGGGACGGTGTTCGGGACGCAGCCGACCGTGGAGGCGCTCGACTCGGCCGGGCAGCGAGTGACCGGGCTCACCAACAGCACGCGGGTCGTTGCTGTCGTCGAGTCCTGGGGCAGCGGCTCCAGGTTCCTTGTGCTGGACGGGACGGCAGCGCCGTTTGACGCGGGGGGCAGCGGCCTCGCAACGTTCAGCGACCTGCTCATCCGAGAGGCTCCGGCCGCCAACGTGACTCTGCGCTTCCAGCTGGACGTTGCTGCAGGTGTGGTGTCGCCGTGGGCTGTGTCCGGCCCGATGCGCGTGGACGTGGGGCCGGCCGTGCGGGTGGGCCTTCGCAGGGAGCCTGGGGCCGCCGAGGGCGGCCTTCCGTTTCGCGCGCAGCCGGTGCTGGAGCTGCAGGACGCGGGCGGGAACAGAGTGCCGACGAGCAACGACACGGTCGTCACTGCGTTCATCACGACCGACGGCTCCCCGTCCGGCAACGCGACGCTGCTCGGCACCACCACCGCGGTGGCCGTGAACGGCTCGGCGGCGTTCAGGGACCTGGCTATCAACACGGCAGGGCTGGGCTTCGTGATCCGCTTCAACACGACCGCCAACGCCACGGCTGGGGTGCCCTCCGAGGCCGCTACGGTCGACTCGCCGGCCTTCACGGTCGGCACCGGCCCGACGGCGTCGCTGCGGCTGATCTCCTCCCCGTCGGGGGCCAGGGGCGGCCACCCGTTCGCGACGCAGCCAGTGGTGGAGCTGGTCGACGCAGGCGGCAACCGGAACACGCAGGACAACCACTCGAGCGTCACGGTGTCCATCCTGGAGGACCCCAGCGCGCCCGGGGTGCGGGCCGCGCTCTCCCCGCGCTTCCTCTATGCGCCGTACAACACCTCGCACGTCGCGGCCAGCGTCACGAACGGGTCCGTGTACGTCGACCTCACGGGCTCGGTCGACGTCCTGAGCCTGGACCCGCCACTCCTTCACGGCGACCGCATCACCATCGGCGACGGCGCGGCGCAGTGGCCGCCGCGGGGCGCCCTCGGCGCCAGGGTCCGCATCGTCAACGACGCCGGGGGCGCGCGCCTCAGGCTCGACGCGCCGTGGACGGGGCCGTCGCTGAGCGCTGCGCGCCTCACTCGGCAGTCGGCCGGGCTCACGGCGCGGGTCGTCTCCGGCGTCGCGACCTTCTCCGGCCTCACCCTCGACCGCGCCGGCACCGGCTTCCGCCTGCTCTTCACCAGCAGCCTGCGGCCGGATCCCGAGGGCACGCTGCTCGGCCGGGGAAGGCCGGGCTGGGGCATGACAGGCTACGGGTTCGGGTACGGCAGGGACCTTCCGGACGCGATCGCCGCCTTCCCTAACGAGTACAGGCCGCCGTACCTGACGAACCGGCAGGATGCTGGCCCGGCGTACCTGGCCTCGAGCCGCAACGCCTCGGCGCAGGGCGTGCCGGGCGTGTTCAAGCCCGCGCCGCCGGCCCCGAACATCACGGCGACCACGGACCGGTTCGCGGTGGGGCTGGGCGACCCCCACCACATCGCAGTGGACGTCGCGGCGGCGGGGGCCTGGGCCGGCGGGCAGCCCTTCCTCCGGCAGCCCGTGGTGTCGCTGCGGGACGCGGGCATGAACCTGCTGGTCTGGGACAACAGCACCGTGGTGGACGCCGCGGTCACGCGCGACCCCACCCTGGGGCAGCGCCCCCCGCTGTCCGGCTTCCGCAACGCCACGATGGACCAGGGGCGCGCCGAGTTCCTGAACCTCGCCATCGCCAGGGAGGGCGTCGCCTACGAGATCACGTACGCGGCCGCCGTGGCCGGCTGGGGCACCTTCACGACCCGGCAGAACGTCAGCGTGCTGCCGTCGGCGGAGTGGCAGGTGGACCTGCCCGACGCGCAGCCCGGGGACCGGCTTGGGGAGAGCGTCGCGGTGTCCGGGGACGTCGTGGTCTCTGGGGCGCCGCACGACCGCGTCCCCGGGTTCGACGTGCAGGTGGTCGAGACCTACGGCGAGGCCGATGCCCTCGTCGGGGAGGTCCAGGCGGTCGGGACGGCGGCAGACCTGCGGAGGGAGGTGCAGGAGATCCGCTTTGAGTCGACCACGGACCTGCCCGCGCTGGGCGCGGCGTCCACCACCACCGGCGGGCCGTGGCACCCTGGCGTGACCGGGTCCTTCACCGTGCAGTGGGAGGACCGCGTGACGGCGCCCATCGACGTGCAGGGGGCGCACGCCGCCCTCGTGCAGGTCGTCCTCGAGCAGGAGCTCACCAAGGCCTCGTCGGGCCCGCTGGCCGTGACGGAGGCCCGCTCCACATCCGTCCTCCGGGACGGGTCCGGGAACGCCATCGGCGCGAAGCAGACCACAACGTGGTCCGTCACGTTCGTCGGCAGGGACTCGGGGCCCGTGGCAGTCATGGTTCCGGACTCGGCCGGCCTGGTCACGGCTGCCTGGACGAGCCCTGCGGGCGCCACAGCGACGACGTCGGCCGCGGCGGTGTCGGTGGTGCAGACGGCAGCCGCCACCGTCGTCGCAGGCTCCTTCTCGCTGTCGCTCCCGGACGGCCTGGGCCAGACCAGGACCACCGCGGCCATCTCCCACGACGCCACGGCGCTGCAGATGCGGGACGCCATCGAGGCGGCGCTGGGGACGGGGCGGGTGCAGGTCTCCAGGCGCCCCGCCGCTCCCTCGGCCACCTACCCGCACCCGGGACCCTCGCCGGGGGTGGGCGGCTTTGGCGGGTTCGTGTGGTCGGTCACCTTCTCCCCTGCGGCGTTCACGTACGACCCGCCGACGATGGTGTCCGACTCCTCGCTCCTGCAGGGACCCGGTGCGGTCGCGTGGGTGTCGGAGGTACGGCGCGGGCGGGCTCCCCTGGGGGGCTCGTTCTCGCTGCTCTTCCGAGGGCAGGGCCCGAGCCCACCCGTACCGCACGACGCGTCGGCGTCGGAGATGGAGGCGGCGCTGGAGGCCCTGCCGACGATCCGCGACGTGGGGGTGCAGCGAGCGGGACCCACGGCGACGGGCGGCTACCGCTGGACGGTGACCTTCCAGCGCACCGCGAACCGATCCGAGGCTACCAACTCCTTCGTCGACGACGTCGGCGACTCGCACTACAGCAACCTGCCGGCCCTCGTCGGGGACACGGACGGCATCGCCGCGGTCTCGGCACCCTTCCCGGGCTTCATCGCGATGCCCGGGTCCGCCCCGCCCGGCGTGCTCGCCGGCACGGCGGCCCGCGTCCGGGTGCTGGACATCCTGGACCAGCCGTCACCCCAGCCCTGGCTCGGGGTCCGGCACGGGCGCCCCGGGGCGTCGGCGGGCGTCGCTGTCGTGGCCGAGCGGCGAGGCCGGGAGTGGGTGGTGAGCCCGGAGGAGGGCATCGGGGCGCGGCTTCGCGGGGAGGACACCGGGGCGCAGGACCACTTTGGGTGGAGCGTCGCCGCGGCCGACGGCGGGAACACCATCGCGGTCGGCGCCCCCGGGGCAGAGGCCGAGGGCGTGCTCGAGCAGCAGCGCCTGCGGTGCCGCGCGGACGGCGGGACCTTTACGCTGACGTGGCGCGGACACACGACGGCGGCAATCGCGTTCGATGCCACCGCCGCGTCGGTCAAGGCCGCCCTTGAGGCGCTTCCGGCGCTGCACCAGGTCTCGGCGGCCGTGGATCTCTCCATCGTCAACGGCGGGGCTGCGATGTCCACCGTCCAGGCCGCGGCCCTGCCCGTGTGCGCGGCGTCGAACACGTCCGCGGAGCAGGCGGGCCGGGGGACCATCGTGACGTTCGTGTGGCCGCAGGACGGAGACCTTGAGGCCATGGTGCCGTCTGGCGCCGCGCTGGCCCTGTCCGCACCCGGGCAGGCGGCGACATCGTCGGCGGCCCCGCTGCTGGCCGTGGAGGACGACCACGTGCGCGGGTCGCGCAAGTCGTCGGGCGCCAACGCGACGGGAGAGGCCGCCGGTGCGGTGTACGTCTTCTCGCGGGAACGCGCCCCGGAGCCGTGGGTGCAGGCGGCGAGGCTGGAGGCCCCCGCATCCACGAGGGCGGCCGGCGACATGTACGGCGCGGCTGTCTCGGCGTCGAGGGACACCATCGTCGTCGGCTCGCCGCAGGACGACGGCCAGGGCCTGGCCCCGCTCCGCGGCGCGGTCTACGTCTACCTCCTCGCCGGGGAGGGGGCCACGGCCGTGGGCGGCAGGGAGGTGTCCAAGACCCCCCAGTCCGGCGGCTGGGGCCTCCTGGAGCGGCTCGTCGCCACGACGACGAATTCTGCCGGCGCCGGCGGCGGCATGTTCGGAGCATCCGTGGCGCTGGACGGCCACACACTGGTGGTCGGCGCCCCCGGCCTCGACGGCGGCCAGGGCCGCGTGTTCGTGTTCAAGCGCCTCCTTGACCGGTCCCAGTCCTTCCTCATCGACCAGACCCTCGAGCCCCCGGCCTCGACGCTGCCCCTCGGTGGCGTGGGGCCGCTCCCGGTCGGGTTCGGGACGTCAGTGGCCGCGGCGCACGACCTCCTCGTCGTCGGCTCGCCGGGCTGCTCCAACCCGCGCCGCACCGCCCTCATGCGTTCTGCCGGCTCGTCGGTGCCTGTGCCCGTGCCCAATGCCCAGGGGGCCGTCTTCCCGAGCGCAGTGGCTGCGGCCGCAAGCCTGCTCGGGCCGTCCCCGCTGGCCCGCGAGGCTGAGACTGGCTGCGGCGTCCTCTTTGACAGGCCCTCCTTCCACGAGTACTTCCAGGGGCCAGAGGGCGGGCAGGCGCGCGTTGAGGGCGCGCACCGTGCCATCCTCGCCCCGACGGCAGCGCGGGCCGGCGACCGGGCCGGCGTTGCCGTCGCCGTGTCCGGCCACGTGGCCGTGGTGTCCTCCCTGGAGAGCACGCTTGCCGCCCTTGGCCCCAGGCTCGAGGTCCAGGTCCTATCCACCGGCGTGACTCGCGTGCGGCCGTCGGACGTCGGGTTCCTGGACTCGGACGCCAACCTTGCCTCCGCGGCCTCTGCCCCAGTGACGCCCATGGGCGGCTACTTTGCCGTGCAGTGGCGGCGGCGCCAGGTCGTGGCGTCGTGGCGCACGCCGCGCACCAAGGGCGGCCGCGGTATCGGCGGGACGAGGACCGGCGTGCCCCTGGTCTGGCG
>Ga0136560_1000594_pt1 | contig 18320 bp, 9 predicted proteins | sample AntRauMeHopE1497_FD_104925 | JGI IMG/M metagenome (GOLD analysis project Ga0136560, IMG submission 104925) | Saline lake microbial communities from Rauer Islands, Antarctica - Metagenome Hop E1 #497 | ecosystem: Environmental > Aquatic > Non-marine Saline and Alkaline > Saline | place... | reverse complement strand
TCCGCCCTCGAGCTCAACCTCACCACGCCCTACGCGGGCCGCCCCGCCGACTCGGTCGCCCTCTGGCGCGTGCCCGACCTCTTCCGCGTGTCGTCCAACGCCTCGCACCCCTTCACCTCGGCCTCGGTCCCCCTGGCCCGCGCCGACGACGCCTCGGCGGCCGCCGCCTTCCTCGGCTCCGTCACCGCCTCGACGCCCGCCGCCGCCGCCTCCGTCGCCGCCTCAGCCGCCAGCGCGTCCGCCGCCTCGGCCGCCCTCTACCGCGTCTCCGGCCTCGCCTGGTGGGTCACCTTCGAGGGCGTGCTCGGCAGCTCCGGCGCCCTCGTCCCCGTCTTCAACGCCTCGGCCCCGTCGGCGCCCTTTGGCCTCGTCGGCGACAACGCCACCGCCCTCGTCGCCGACGACGCCGTCCCCGCCTTCCTCCCCGCCCTCCAGCACACGGTCTCGGGCCTCGTCACCGGCACGCCCTACTTTGCCCGCGTCGCCGCGGCCAACGCCATCGGCTACGGCCCGGCCTCGGCCCCGCCCGTGTCGGCACGTCCCGCGGCCGCGCCGCCCGCGCCCCTGGCCCTCTCGGCGGCCACCGCGCTGCACATCAACGAGATCCAGCGCGTCACCACAGCGGCCACCCACACCGACGAGGTGCAGCGCGTCACCACGTCAGCCGACGCCGAGCCGGAGGAGCAGGCCGTCGTCGTCACCGCCGCCGAGGGCGCCACGGTGGGCGGCAACTTCAGCCTGGCCGTCGGCGGCGTGAGCACCGCGGACCAGCTGCACCGCGTCGTCATCTCGGCCGCCGCCGGCCCCGTCGCGTCGGGATCCTACCAGCTCAGCTTCGCCGGAAACGTCACGGCCTGCGTGCCCTGGGACGCCTCGGCCGAGGCCATGCGCGCCGCCCTCGCCGCCCTCCCCGCGGTGGCCTCGGCGGTGGTGGCCCGCGACGGCGACGGCTCCGCCGCCTCGGCGCACGGCTTCACCTACATCGTCGCCATCGCCGCCTCGAGCCCCGCCATCGCCGCCTCGGCGCCCGTCCTCGCCGTGCACGACGCCCCGCCCCTCGGCACCACCGCCAACTGCAGCGGCGCCTGGTCCGGCGGCGCCGGCCACTCCGTCGTCGCCTCCGAGGCCCAGGCCCGCGGCACGCCCATCGCCGCCGGCGCCACCGAGGCCGACGTCGAGGCCCGCCTCGCCGCGCTCCCCACCGCGGGCGCCCTCGGCACCTCGGGCGTCGCCGGCCACCCTTCGTCCTTCCTCCTGCAGCCCATCGGGCCGCAGGGCGTCGCGGCCACCCTCGGCATCGCACCCCAGGTCTCCCGCGCCGAGCGCGACACCCGCGGCGGCTACCGGTACAACATCGTGTTCCGCGGCCTCGCGGGCGACGCCACCGGCGCCGACGAGATCGCGTGCGACGCCGCGCAGCTCACCGGCGCGGGGGCCTCGTGCGCCGTCACCACGGTGTCCGAGGGCAACGCCATCGGCGGCGGCTTCGTCCTCGTGGCCCGCCCCGGCGACGGCTCCGCCCCCGAGTACACGTCGACGCTCGCGCACGACGCCACCGCCGCGCAGGTCAAGGCCGCCCTCGAGGCGCTCGCGTCCGTGGGCACCGTGGTGGTGACCCGCGCCGAGCCCGCGGCCGGCACCGCCGCCGCCGCCACCGGCGGCCTCGTGTGGGACGTGACCTTTGTGTCCGACCTGGGCGACGTCCCCGACCTCGAGGCCGTGCCGTCGCTCACCGGCGCCGGCGCCTCGGTGGCCGTGGCCGAGACGACCAAGGGCAACTGGCTCGGCGGCACCTTCGTGCTCTCGTACGGCTCCGAGGAGACCGCCCCGCTCGGCTACGACGTCTCCGCCGCCGCGCTCCGCTCCGCCCTGCAGGCCCTCCCCTCCGTCGGCGCCGTCAACGTGACGCGCTCCGGCTCGGACCTGCAGCGCGGCTTCGCCTGGGACGTGACCTTCATCGACGACGGGGCCAACCCGGGCGATGTCCCCCTCCTGGGCGTCGACGGCCGCGCGCTCGCCGGCATCGGCGCCGCCGCCATGGTCCGCGAGCACGTCAAGGGCTCCGCCGTGTCCGGCACCGAGCTGCACGTCAGCTTCCGCGCCCCGGCCTCCACCAACGGCTCCCCCATCACGTCGTACGTCGTCGAGGCCGACACGTCGTCAACGTTCTCCTCGTCAGCGCTCCGCAGCGTCGTCGTCTCCGACCCCGAGCTCCTCTTCGGCGCCGGCCAGACAGTCCGCGTGGTCGGGTCCGCCACGGACGCCGCGGCCGCCGTCGCGGGCGGCTCCTTCGCCCTCGAGTACGCCGGCGCCTCCACCGCCCTCATCGCCTGGGACGCCTCGGCCGCCCAGGTGCGCGATGCCCTCGAGGCCCTCCCGGCCATCGATGCCGCCACCGTCACGGCCGTCGAGGCGACCGCGTCGGCCCGCTCCTGGCTGGTGCGCGTGGACTCCCGCTCGGCCTCGGCGCCCGCGGCCCTGCCCATCGAGGTGGCGCGCCACGCCGTCATGCCCCCGACCGCCGTGGTGTCCGTCGCCGGCGGCTCCTGCTCCGCCTGCGCCCGCCTCTCCGGCCTCTCCATGGGCCAGCCGTACCACGTCCGCGTGCGCGCGGCCAGCGCCGCCGGCCAGGGCGACATCGCCGTGCTCCCCGCCACCGTGGTGCCGTCGCGCATCCCGGGGGCGCCCCGCACCGTCCGCCTGGGCGTGGTGTCGGACACCGAGCTCGAGCTGACGTGGCTGCCCCCCGCCGCCACCGGCGGCCGCACCATGCGCCGCTACTGCGTCGAGTGGGACACCGCCTCGTCGTTCCGCTCCGCCGCGGCGCTCAACGCGGCCTCCAAGTGCGGCGGCTTCGCCCTCGGGTCCGCCTTCGTGCAGGGCGAGGACATCGCCGGCCCGGGGCCCTACAGCCTCGTCATCCCCGGCCTCGCCGCCGGCCAGACGTACTTTGCCCGCATCAACGCCGACAACGGCCTCCCCTTCCAGGCCGTCGCCCACACCGGCGTGCCCCCCGACAACCGCGAGTTCGAGCTCCCCACGCCGCCCTCGGCCACCCCAGCCAAGGTCGCCCCCGGCGCCGCCTCGAGCGTCGCCGTCGGCGTCCTCTGGGGCGACAGCCTGCGCGTGGCCTTTGATGCGCCCCGCCGCGCGGGCGGCAACACCCTGACCTCGTACCGCGTCGAGTGGGACCCGAGCACGACCTTCGCCTCGGGAGCCACCGGCATGCCCCTGGGCGCCGCCACCGTCGCGGTGGCCGGCCTCCGCCTCGTCCGCGCCAGCACCCTCGGCTCCGCCGGCGGCCTCCCCGCCCGCTACTTCCACGACATCGCCGGCCTCGCCCCCGGGCAGGCCTACCACGTCCGCGTCGCCGCCGTGGGAGACGCCAAGGGCATGGGACCCTTCACCTCGGGCGCGCCCGCGCCGGCGGTCCCCGTCCAGCCGCCGTCCTCCCCGTCGTCGGTCCGCCTCGCGGCGACTCCCGTCGCGCCCGTCACCGACACCACGAGCGAGGACGCCGCCGCCCACGGCCGCGTGACCACGCTGGACGCGTCCTGGCGCGCGCCCGCCGCCACGGGCGGCGCCCCCGTCGACCAGTACCTCGTCGAGTGGTTCCAGGCCGCCGACCGCCGCCCCGAGGTGCAGGCCGTTCAGCTCGACAACAGCCGCGCCCTGTCCTCCACCACCGGCACCTGGCGCCTCCGCGTGAACCAGACCACGACGCTCGCCCTGGCACCCGACGCCTCGGCCGTCGCCGTCCGCCACGCCATCATGAACATGGGCGCCGGCGCCGGCGCCGGCGGGCCCTTCGGCCACGTCGAGGTCACCCGCACCCCCGTGGGCGCCTCCCCCGTCAAGGGCTACACCTGGACCGTGACCTTTGCCGACGCCACCGTGAACCCGGGAGACGTCGCGCCGCTCGCCGTCGTGACCACCGACCTGGCCGCGGCGTCGGGCTCCAGCATCAGCTCCGCCGTCACCGAGCTCACCCGCGGCGTCCGCGCCGGCGGCGTCCGCGAGGTGCAGGTCGTCCGCTCCCGCTCCGTGAGCGGCGCGGCCCTCGGCGGCTTCTTCCGCCTCTCCTACGGGGTGACCCCGGAGCAGGTGGCCGCCGCCACGGCCGCGGGCACGGTCATGGACCAGACCACGGTCCTCCTGCCCGTGGACGCCACCGCCGAGGCCGTCCGCCGCGCCGTCTCCGGCCTCCCCGCCCTCGGCGAGGTCACCGCCTCTCGCACCGACGTCGACGCCTCCCGCAACGAGTACGAGTGGCGCGTCACCTTCGCCTCCAACGTCCCCGGGCCGTTTGCCAACTCCTCCTCCGTCTCCGCCGGCCTCCGCTCCCTCGTCGCCGACGCCTCCGCCGTCACGCCCGGCGCGGGAGACTCGGCCGTGGACGCCTTTGGCGCCGACTTTGCCGTGAGCGCCACCGGCTCGGACAACCTCCGCCTCCTCTGCGACGCCTGCGTCCCCGCCGAGCGCCCCGTCGGCTACGCCTCGGCCGTGGTGTCCGCCTCGACCTTCTCGCACCGGCTCACCGCCCTCCTGCCCGGCGTCCAGTACGCCGTCAGGGTGTCGGCCGTCAACCGCGTCGGCCCGTCCTTCTCCGCCGCCTCGACCCCCGGCTCCCTCGGCCCCGAGCGCCGGACCCCGTCGGCGCCGCGCAACGTCACCTCGACCGCCGTCGCCGGCGCCTCCACCAGCCTCTCCATCGGCTACGCCGCGCCCCGCTTCGACGGCGGCGCCTCGGTCAGGCAGTACCGCATCGAGTGGTCGCAGAACGCCGAGTTCGCGTCGGGCGGCAGCCGCCTCGTGCGGTGCCCCAACCACCCGGTGCGCGACGTCCAGCGCGTCGACGTCGCCACCACCGACGGCGGCTCCATCACCGGTGGCGCCTTTGTGCTCTCGGTGACGGCGCCCGTCACCGGCACGTCCGCCCCCGCCGTGACCCGCCGGAGCCCCGAGATCCGGTGGAACGCCGTCGCGTCGGCCTCGGCCGAGACCGTCGGTAACATCTTCAGCGGCGAGGCCGCGGCCGGCGGCTCCTTCGAGTCGGTCCTCGAGAGCCTCGACAATGTGCGCGACGTCCGCGTCTCCCGCCAGGGCCCCTCGGCCACGGGAGGCTACACGTGGTACGTCACCTTCGTGGACCCCGCCGGCGACGTCCCGACCATGACCGTCGACGGCCGCTGGCTGAACAGCACCACCAACGCGGGCAGCGGCACGCCCGGCGGCAACACCACCGTGACGGTCACCCCGACGGGCGAGGGCCAGCTCTTCCCGGCGTGCGAGGGCCCGCAGACCATCACCGGCCTCGTCAAGGGCTCCCCGGTCGCCGTGCGCGTCTCCGCGTACAACGACGTCGGGTACGGCCCGCCCGCCGTCGCCTCCGCCGGCGCCCTCGTGGCCCCCGCCGTGGCGCCCGGCCTCCCGACCGACCCCGCCCTGGTCACCGTCGACGGCGGCACCCTCCGCCTCACGTGGAGCCCGCCCGTGGACAACGGCGGCCGCCCCGTTACCTCGTACGTCGTCGAGTGGAGCACCAGCCCCGTCTTCGCCACCGTCTCCTCCCACAGGGTCACCTACCTCGCCGGCGGGGCGCCCTTCGCCTACAGCATCAAGGCGCTCACCCGCGGCACCACCTACTTCGTCAGGGTCCGCGCGGCCAACTCCATCGGCGACGGCGCCCCCCAGGTGCCCGTCCCGGCCAGCGCCAAGCCCTTCGAGCGGCCGTCCGTCCCGACCGGCCTCCGCATCGGCGTCACCTCGGGCCGCAGCAACGACTCGAAGATCACCGTCGGCTTCGGCATGCCCGAGTTCGACGGCGGCGATGCCGTCACCGGCTTCCGCGTGCAGTGGGACGTCGTCCGCGAGATGGACTCCCTCACCGCCGCGCCCGACCGCGGCGCTCACGACGTCCCCGCGGACGCGTCGCTGTCCCACACCATCAGCAACCTCCGCCCCGGGCAGGTCTACTACGTCCGCGTCAGCGCCATCAACCGCGCCGGGGCCCGCGGCAACGACGAGCCGCTCGTCGCCCGCACCGCGCTCCAGCGCCCCGGCAGGCCGTCCAGCGGCGCCGTCGCGCCCACCTCCTCCTGCTCGTCGCCCCCGTGCCTCATCGCCTCGTGGGCGCCCCCCGTGGTCCCCGCGCACGGCATCTTCTGCGGCGGCGGCGGCCTCGTGAGCACCGCTCCGGAGGCCTGCCCGCTGCTCATGGGCCGCGGCCAGGAGGCCGACGGCGGCTCCCCCGTGGCCCGCTTCATCCTGCAGTGGTCGACGTCGGCGGACTTCGCCGCCTCGTCTGCCCCGGACTACGGCGAGACGACCGTCGCCGCCACCGGCTCCCCCACCTACTCCTACACCTTCGGCGGCCTCCGCTCCAACGCCACGTACTTTGTGCGCGTGGCGGCCTCGAACGAGATGGGCCTGTCCGCGTTCGCGGCCAAGGGCGGCGCCGCCGCCGACGGCTTTCCCCTGACCGCCCAGGCTCCGTAGCCGCCTGCCTGCCTTGCCTGCCTTCTCCACGGGCCCGCCCGCGAGGCGCCATTGCCCGGCCTGCGCGCGCTGGATCGACTGACGGCGGCCGCCACTGCCCGAAGTCTGTCCCAGCCGCGCGAGCCGGCCATCGTGCGCGAAGCGAGCTGGGTCCGTGGCCTGAGGAAGAGGGCCATCCCCAGTTGGCCGCTCCGAGCTTTTGCCATTTCGTGTGTGAACTGCATTGTCTGAACTCCGGCAAGCTCTTGAACCGGGGGCGCCCCGTCCCGCACCAGCCACGCGTCGTCACACAGGCTGTTGCCGAGCAGCGATGCCAGCCTCGTCCGGAACAACCACACACAGGCTCGTCCTATCCCAAACGACGGCACCACGTTGCAGCGCCGGCGTTGCTGTGCTCGTTGAAGCGAGCCAACAGGAGATATATACTTCGTGCGTGCGCTGCCGCAGTCCTCCGAATGGAACAGAACATGCAGGCCGGCACCTGCACACCCGACGGACAGCACGTGGCATGTCAAGGAACGTGCAGCTCGCGCAAGCATGGGCGGCATCGTGGCTTGCTCGGCCATCCTCGGTGGAAGCACCACCAAGGGCGCCACGTCCCAGACGTGGAAACAGCGGGCAGCCATTGCGGAGCCTCATTCCACTGATGCCCAGCCCCGGACTCGCGGAGCCATGAGTGAATGCCTTCGCCTCGGCGTGGCCGCATGGCAGAACCAGCGACGGGGAGGTGTGGCTGCTGGACTGGCTCCACGACGACGGGCCGGTCAGCTCCATCCCGTCGTGCGCGCCCTGGCCTTGCGCCCGGCTGGCCAGTGCTGGCGCTGAAGTTGTTGCACCTAGGCTACAGCAAGGACCGTGGCCCGGCTGTTGGGTGACACCACCGAAACCCGGGAGCGCCCCCCTCCATCGACAAAGACAGGGGTCAAGCCCCCCACCCGAAGTGCCGCCGCCTGGCACACGGGCTCGCCCATCACCATTTCGCAGCAGCCGACGTCGCATGCATCATCCTGTCCTGGTGCGGGTGGCTCGTGCAGGGATTTTTCGCCGGCTCTCCTGGTCAGGCGTGACTGGGTCGGCTCGGAGGAACGCTCCGCGCCGGCGTCAACCTGAGCCGCCCCGAACCGTGTGAGAGTTTGCGCGAGCAGCTCACTTCCCGTCGTCGGGTAGAGGAGCGGATAGGCGGTTGGTGTCGGTTGCCACGCCGAGAACGCTTGCTTCATCGCTGCCGCACGCGGCATTAGCGACAGCTGGACGAAACACGGGGCCCGCACAGGCTATGACGAGATCACAACGAAGTCTTGCGCGATAAGCCTCCTGCTAGGGCCGCAAACAGCTCGCCGTCTTGGCAGAGCTCAGCCGCGCGTTGCTCCGCCCTTGACGGCCAATGGGGACGGCCCGGCCCGGCACGTTTTGGTTGAGCAGCCCGGCCCAACCCCGAGGATTGGCAATGGCAGACCGCGTGAGCAGAACCTAGCCCAGGACAGGCGCGCCGAGGGTGACGTTTTCGCGCCAGGGCACGAATCGACGGCGGATCCGATGCGCGCCCCGCGCCCCATTGCCCCGCGCGCCGTCTGGGCGTGCGACACTGAGCTGAAGCCGCGCCGAACCACGCACGCCCGTCGCAGGAGGATGAGATCACGGCCCAGCTGCCCGGTGCCTGGACGGCCGTGTGGGACGAGAACGAGAAGGTGAGCCCTTGCCGATTGGACGCCTGCGGCGGCCGCTTCCTGGGCGTCTTTCGCGGCGACAGGCGTTGCAGGGGAGGCACGCATGCCTGTGCCAGGCGTGCAGCCGCCAGCCCCCCGCCTGCCGGACCGATTGCGAGATGCACGTCTCGGCACGGCACCGGCACACCGGTCCACCGCATCCCAGCGGTGGAACCGAGCCCCACGACGGCGCCTGCGCGTGGCGCCCGCGCCGCTGTCACGCTTGCGGGTGGCTCCCAGCGTTGCGCTGCCGCAGGACTACTACTTCTGGAACACCGAGACGGACGAGGGTGAGCGGTCCGCCAATCGCGACTGCCTGCCCTTGCTGGGCCGCGCTCGCCGCCCCGCACGCCCCCCCCCCCGCGCGCGCATGTCGGTCGTCTGCCTCGATCGTGCCCGGTGCCAAGCGCTCTCCCTCTCCGTGGTGTGCTCCGCGAGCCTCGCAGTCAGCTGGGACGACCCCCGCAAGCCGAAGCGCGAGCCGACCGTCTCGCTGCCCGTCGGATGGGAGGAGGTCGTTGACGACAAGTCAGGCGGTGAGCCTCGCCGGGCGTGCCCGCGGTCGCGGAGCGCAGCGCCACGCTCTTCGGTTTCGGTGCGAAGGGAATTCCTGTTTCGTGACCTTTTGTTGGCTGTTGCCGCCCCCTGTTGTTCGTGGTTCCGCTCGCAGATGTCTTCTACTGGCACCCCGAGTCGGACACGACGCAGTGGGAGATCCCCGTCGAGGCGGACACCCCGTCCAAGTCGGCCGCCAAGTCCGCGCCTGCCGGCGGCGCGTCCAAGAAGAAGCGTGGCGTCATCATGGCCGAGTCGTACGACAAGGCCGCGGCGGACTGGAAGCCGCCCGTGTACAAGAAGTCGGTCTCGGCCATCGCCACCATCAAGAAGGCCGTGGCAGAGTCGGGCTTCATCTTCGCGAGCCTCGGCGCCTCGGAGATCGAGCAGGTGGTCTCCGCCTTCAAGCCCACGCCCGTGGCACCCGGGGAGGAGATCATCAAGCAGGGCGACAAGGGGGACGCCTTCTACATCGTGGAGAAGGGAGACTTTGACATCATCGTCAACGGCACCAAGGTGGCCACGCGTGGCGGCGGCGACTACTTTGGCGAGCTCGCGCTCATGTACAACGCGCCGCGCGCCGCCTCGGTGGTGGCGTCGGGCCCCGCGTCGGTCTTCGCGCTGGACCGCCTGACGTTCCGCAACATGGTGGCCTCGAGCAGGGAGGACCAGCTCTCCGCCATCCTCAAGGGCCTCCGCGAGGTCCCCCTCCTCTCCAAGCTCACCGACGACCAGATCGACCGCATCGCCGACGCCGTGCAGATCATCGACTTCAAGCCCCGCGACGTCATCATCCGCAAGGGCGAGGCTGGCGACAAGGCCTCGACCTTTTACATGGTCAAGTCCGGAAAGGTCGTCTGCACCGACATCGGGTCGGGCGACAAGAAGCTCGACGACGTCGAGCTCGGCGCCGGCGCCTACTTTGGCGAGCGCGCCCTGCTCAAGGACGAGCCCCGCGCCGCCAACGTGCTCGCCACCACCAAGACCACGTGCATGACGCTGAACCGCCGCGCCTTCAACAACCTCCTCGGCCCCATGCAGGAGGTCCTCGACAACAACCTCAACATGCTCGTCCTCTCCTCCGTCCCCATGTTCGGCCGCCTCAGCATCACCGAGAAGGATGCCGTCGTCTCCGCCTTCAAGGCCTACCGCCTCGCCGCGGGCAAGGCCGTCGCCTCCTCGGGCAAGGCCTTCTCCGGCTTCTACGTCGTCAAGAGCGGCGCCGTCCGCGTCACCTCCTCGGGCTCCGAGGTCGAGGTCATCGGCGCCGGCGGCTACTTCGGCCAGGGCGCGCTGCGCACCACCAAGACGTCCACCAACGACTACGTCGCCAAGGAGGACGGCACCGAGCTCTTCATGATCGACCGGGCAACCTTTGAGAAGGTCGTCGGGGCCACCCTCGCCGAGGTGGAGGCCCGCTCCGCCTCGGATGTGGAATCGGCCAACGCCGCCGCCAGCGCCTCGGCCTCGTCCGCCGCCGCGTCGGGCGCCGGCGCCGTCTTGGTCGAAGGCGGCGTCCCCGTGCCCGCCTTCCAGAGCAGCCTCGCCTTCCGCGACCTCGACATCATCCGCACCCTCGGCGCCGGCACCTTTGGCCGCGTCAAGCTCGTGCGCCACCGCCCCAGCAACGGCCCCTACGCCCTCAAGGTCCTCCAGAAGGCCCAGATCGTCGCCTACGGGCAGCAGAAGAACGTGATGAACGAGCGCAACGTCATGTGCATGGTCAACCACCCCTTCGTGCTCAAGCTCTGCGCCACCTACAAGGACAAGGACTGCCTCTTCATGCTCCTCGAGCTGGTGCAGGGCGGCGAGCTCTTCTCCCTCCTCGCCAACCAGAAGACCGGGTACCTCTCCACCGACGAGGCCCGCTTCTACGCCGCGTGCGTCGTCGCCGGCCTCGAGGCCCTCCACAACCAGTCCATCCTCTACCGCGACCTCAAGCCCGAGAACATGCTCATCGACGCCCAGGGCTACATCAAGATCGTCGACATGGGCTTCGCAAAGGTCGTCACCGACCGCACCTACACCCTGTGCGGCACCCCCGAGTACCTCGCCCCCGAGCTGGTGTACGGCAAGGGCCACAACAAGGGCGTGGACTACTGGGCCGTCGGCGTCCTCATCTACGAGATGCTCTGCGGCTCCTCCCCCTTTGCCGACGACAGCAACGACCAGATGAAGATCTGCAAGAAGATCGTCAAGGGCCGGTACACCTACCCCAGCTGGATGCGCGACCGCGACGCCAAGGACTGCGTCAACAAGCTCCTCACCCAGAAGGTCACCTCCCGCCTCGGCTGCAAGCGCGGCGGCGTCGACGACATCAAGACCCACAAGTGGTTCCGCGGCGTCGACTGGTCCGCCCTCGAGGCCAAGCGCATCGCCGCGCCCTGGGTGCCCCCCCTCAAGGACCCCTTCGACGCCTCCCACTTTGACCCGTACGACGAGGACGACGAGGTCGAGGCCTACACCGACGACGGCACCGGGTGGGACGCCGACTTCTGAGCCCGCGAGCCCCAGCCCCCCTTCCCTGCGGCGGTCTGCCCCCCGGGGTCCCCCTTCCCCTCTCGCCCCGGGCCGACCCGCGGAGTTTCGTCAATGCCTGAGTGTGCCTCTCTCGACCGAGCGCCCCGTGCCATGGTGACTCGCCGTCACGCGGCTGCCGGGCCAAACTGAGATCCCTGCCCCGCCCTCGCGCCCCCGCCGCGTCACGCAACAACCTCGCTCCACCTGCACGCCGCGCAACCCACGAATAGCGTCTGGCGGCCCGACGCCCCCACCACACGCGCCCCCACGCGGCCGGCGCACCCAGGGCTCGCCACGCCGTGCCCCGCCGTCGCCGCCAGCAGCAGCTCGGGCAGCTCCTGCGGCCTCGCCCCGCCAGTCATGTCGAAACGGAACCCACACCCGCACAGCGCCACGGCGCCGACGCACCGAAGCCCGGGGCCCGCCCCGCACGACGGGCACCCACACCCGAGCCACGCGGCCGCCGGGCCCGCGGCCGCCGGGCCCGCCCCTGCCCCGGCGCGGTCGTCGTCCGAATCGTCGTCCGAGTCCCCGTAGTCATGCCAGCGCAGCGCGTCCGGCATGCTCGGCGCCGCGCCCGCGCCCCACCCATGGGCCCTCGCACCCCCGCCCAGCACCCCACCCGCCACCGACGAGGAGGAGGAGGAGGAGGAGGAGGAGGAGGCGGGGGGGCCCGCGGCCCCGCCCGCGGCCTCGCCGCCGACCAGCTCCACGAGGCTCGCCGTTGCGCGGGCCTCGTGGTCCTCCATGGCGTCCAGCTCCGCAAGGAGCAGCCGCTCGCGCTCCTGCAGCTCCACGTCGAGGTCGTGCAGGCACCGCGCAACCATCCTGTCGACCTCGGCGTCGGCGTCACCGCCGGCCGCCGCGAGCGCCGCCGCCGCCTCGAGCGCCGAAGGCGCACGGTAGTGCGCAGCTGCCGACGACCCCGCGCCCCACGAGGGTACGGGGCCGCCGCTCGCCTCAAAGGGTGTTCGGAGAGCCGCCCGAAGCTCCGAGCGCAGCGTGGCGCCAGCCCCCGGCGTCCGCATCCGCGCGGCGTGAATCAGGGTGCTACGCTTGCGCCGAATCTGATCCATGCACCACCGCCTGCGCTTCTCATTGCGGTCCTCCTTGGTGTGCACACCGGTGCTGTGAAATTCAAGCGCCCGGTGGCCTGCGACGGCCGTGCTGTCCATCGCCGCCCAATCGCGCCAGCGGATCACGACCACAGGCTGCTTCCGGGGCCCAGGCTCGCGCGAAGGGTGCAGCCGGAGCGGGCGCTGCCGGCGTCGGGGGGCGCACTCTGCCGAGGCCGGCTCGGAATTTACCGTCTCGGCAAGTCCCACTCGTTCGTCCGGGGCACACCCCAGACCCGCCCCGCAGGCGCAGAATGTTCAAGCTCAAGAAGAAGGCCGCGGCTCCCGCCCCCGCTCCCGCGGCGGCCGACGCACCGGCTGCCGCTGGAGCATCCGCCAGCGCATCGTCCGCTGCGGCGCCCGCGCCCGCGGCCGGCGGTGTCAGCCTGCTGACCATCGGAGGTGGCGGCAGGGCCAAGGCCGGAGGCGCGACGAAGCTGTCGGCCGCCGAGCGCCGCGTCCAGAACGGTGAGACGGCGAGCTGCGGATCGCCGGCCCGCGAAGCCCGGCCCCGTGGCCGCTCCGTCAGTCCGACGCCCCGGGGCGTGGCGCGCTGTCATCGCATAACTATGTGACACCCCTGCCCTCTGGCCCGCAGACATTGCCGAGCTCGATGCCGGAAAGGTCGCCAAGGTGGAGTGGCCCGACAAGCGGAACAGGATGCTTTTCAACGTGACCGTGACGCCGGACTCTGGGCTATGGAAGAACGCAAGCTTTGAGTTTGAGGCCAAGGTGCCCAAGGCGTACCCCCACGAGCCCCCCAAGGTGCGGTGCGTCACCCCGATCTACCACCCAAACATCGACTGGGAGGGAGCCGTGTGCCTGAACATCTTGCGCAAGGACTGGAAGCCCGTGCTTGACCTGAACGCGGTCATCTACGGGCTGATCATGCTCTTCTACGAGCCCAACGCGAACGACCCCCTCAACCACGGTGAGCCTCGGCAGGCGACGACGCCGCCCTCGCTCCGCGCCGCACAGGCTGGCATCCCGTCCCCGCCGCAGCGCGCCCCGAACGAGATGCCTTTTTCCCTTCTTTCTCCGTACTTCTGCGCGCAGAGGTTGCCGACGAGCTGCGCGGGAGCAGGGAGACGTTTGAGCGGAACGTCGGCCTGGCGCTCTCCGGACGCACCGTCCGGGGGCACAGCTTCCCCCGCCTCCGCTGATGAGCTGCGCGCGCGGAGGGAGTTTGCTGCGTGTGTGTTCTCGGGCGGGGGCGGCACGATGCAAGCGCTCGGACCGTTCCGCAACACGGCGCCAGACCACACACGCAGACGCGCAGCACCCCCCGCTTCCTCCGGCCGGGGCCCTGCGCCCTCCTCCCCTCCGCCTCTTCGGCGTCACGCCTCCCTGGCCGCCCTGGCCGCGGCCGCGCGGTCGCGCACGTACCCCTCCCCGACCGTCCCTGCCTCCTCCAGCACCCGCACGCTCTCCTTGGCCCCCGTGGCGATGCCGCGCACCTCTTCGTCGAGGCCGCCGACCTCCGCCTCCAGGGCCTCATTCCCGGCCTCGAGCTGCGGGGGGGGGGCGGGGGGAAAAAAGCTACCGGGGAAACTTGCGACGGCCGCTCCGGCATGGCGCGCGCACGAGAGTGGGGCGCCGGCCCGTGTAAGGCAGCCGCCGCGTCGCCTCACCTCGGCGAGCGCCGTCTTGAGAGCCGCAGCCTGCACCCGCAAGCGGGACGCCAGGATATGGTTTGCGAGCAGCACAGGCGCGTCGTCCTCCCCCGCGGGCACGGCGGCCGCAACCGCGGCGCGAGCCGCCGCCCCGCCTTCTCCCGCGATGAGGTCGTCCAGCCGCCTGAGCTTCGCGCCGATGCCCATCGATTCGCAGATGGTATCAAACTCGGCCTGCGGGCGGCACAGTGAACGCACGGGCGGCACTCGCGACGCGGCACGCCATGCACGCACGCACCAGCCGCCCGAAACGTCATGGTGCCGGGCACAGTGCGGGGACGGGTGCCCGGGACGCGGGCGTGGGGGTGGGGGGCTTACCTCGACGTTGCCGCGGAGAGTGTCCAGGAGCTGCACGCCCAAGTCGTCAACCACCGCCTTGTTCTTGCGCGAAATCGTCGGCAGCGCCCTGTGGAAGGAAGAGAGCTCGACGGTCCGGAAGCACTCGTCCAGTGCGCGGTCGAACACTGCACGCAAACGGCCCTCGCGCTTGCTGTCCGCTGCGCGGCTGGCTGCCATCGCGGTGCCGGCTGCCTCTCCCACCGGGGTCGATTCGCCGAGCCAAGCGGCGGGGGAGTGGCGTGCTGAGCGGGCCGCGCGGGGTGATTGACGCAGAGCAAACGGCCGTTGTCCGCGAGCGCCCGCGACAAGCTGTGCGCGCGCCAAAGCACCAGTGACAAAAGGCTACAGAAGCGGCCGCGCCGGCCTTCGGCTGGGCGTCCGGGGGGGCGGCGCCCGCTTGACCGGCTGCCCGGCAGGCGCTGGGGTCCGACGCCTGCGCCCCGATCGCCGAGGCGCGGGCGGGTCCATCGCGGCCTCGTGGGCCGGCTTCCTCCAGGCCGACTTGCGAACGTAGTCCACGGGCCTGTAGTACTCGCCGGGGCCGAGGGGCCGCTCGTCGCCGACCGCTTTCGCAAGCCACTGTGATTCAAGCAGCCCGCCCTTGCCCGCCGCCAGCCTGTCGCGCACCAGGACCTGCCGGATGCTCGTGCGGTCGCCGGGCGCGCCGCTCGTGCGGAGGGCGCCGCCGACCGATCCCGCCGGCCTCGGCCGCGCTCCCGTCCGGTCCGCCGCCCCGCCCCGAGACCGGAGGCTGGCGCGAAGCGACCGCCCCTCGGCGGCGCCCGCCTGCCGCGCCACGGTGACACCCTCCGCGTCGCCCTGCAGCGTCCCGGCGTCGGCCAGAGCCCGCTCCCGCAGCCGCGCCCCCAGCGTCGCCGTGATGGCCAGTGGGCTGAGGTCCGCGCCCCGCCCCGCCGCCGCGGCCGCGTAGAGCGACGCGGCGGAGGCGACCACGCCCGTGCCGTCGTCATCGTCGCCGCCGGCCGTGAACGCCGCAGCGGCGGGCGCCGCCGCGGCATCCCCGCCCCCCCCGCGGGCCGCCGCCGACCCCGTGACGCCCGCCGCGGTGGCAGAGCCGCGACGCGCCCTCGCAGCGGCGCCCGCCCGCCCGCGCCCCGCCGCAGCCGCCGCGGGAGCGCCCCGGCCCATCGGTGACTGCTCGCCAGTCGGCCGCCCGTGCATCGGCCGCCGGCGCGGCACATCGGCGCGGTGCGCGCCCGGCGTGGCCTCTGGGCGCGGCGCGCCCGACGCCCCCACCCAGCCCCGCACCGACCCGCTCGCCGCGAGCGACGACGAGAACCCCTCGAGACCAACACTCCCGCCACCATCAGGGGACGCAGCCGCGGCCGCGACCGACGCCGCCACGAGCTGCGACGCCGTCATGCTCGCCCCCGGGAGACCCTCCCAGGAGCCCTCCCCCGACGGGCTGCGCAGCGCCCGCCCCGCGCCGCCCGCCCTGCCCGCCGCCGGGCTCTGCCTGCCCGCGGGGCCGGGGCGGCTGCCCGGCGACGCCGCGCCGCGCACCTCTGACTGCCGCGGAGACCGGAGCTGTCGGGGCGTGCGCCGCCCGCCCCGCCGGCCTGACGCGGCGGCCCCCGCCGGCCCCGCGACGGCGCGCTCCGCCCGCGAGGGGGCGAAGCCCGCCATCTCGGGCGACGGCGACCTCTTCCTGGGCGGGGGCAGCGTCCCCGATGCCGAGAGCCCGGTCCTCACGAGCTGCGTGGCGGTGGGGCGGGCGCCCCGCGCCGCGCGGCTCCGCATCGGCCGGCCCAGCGGCGACACCACGAGGCGGCCCGCGTTGGCGCGGCGCCTGACCTCGTCGTGCTGCGCCTGCCACCGCATAGGCCCCTGCCCGTGCGCCGAGGGGCGGCCGCCCAGCCGCGGCGCGCGGTCGAACGTCGTCGGCGAGTGGGACCGGCCCTGGCTCGTGACCCCGCCGCGGACGTCGTAGATGGTCTGCGGGGAGGAAAGGCGGCGGGGCGCGCGCGTCGCGGGCGGCTGCGCCGGGCCAGGTCAGCGCCGCAACCCGTCGGGGTCGCTCGCGGGCTGCAGCCCTCCCCTACGACCGGCGGCGGGCGGCCTCGCCCGGTCGATGGGGGAACGCCATTTTGCCAAAGACAAAACACGGCGGCACATCCTCACCGTGCACGGGACGCGCGGGGTCTCGCCGACCTTGCGTTCGGCGCGGTACAGCGTCGGGGCCTTGGCGTACCGCTCCGCGAGCATGCGCTCCGACTCGAGCCGGTCTGACGCCGACGCCCGGTCTTTGGAAGCCTTCGCCACAATGTCCGCGGACATCGTGCGACGGGTGGAGCCGTACAGGCCCTGTGCGGTCAGCGCGGGTCGCTCCCTCGTGATGAGCTCCAGCACCGCGTCGTCCCCGCGGTCGAGCGTGACAGACATGGCGTACGGCGTGCCGTGGCCGGGCGGAACTCCGTCCATCGCGCCTGTGGCCTCCAGATCCGGCGGCGGCATGCGCGTTGGGCAGAGCCTCGCGGCCCGCCCTTGCGCCCGCCCCGCTGCGGCCGGCCGTCCCGGCACTCCGTCACAATGGCCGCCTCCTCGTCGCCCGGCCTCACCATGGCAACCAAGGCAGAGATGGACTCCGCCTACACCGAGGCCAAGGCCTTCTTCGCCACGGGTGCAACAAAGCCGATCGCGTGGCGCGTCAAGCAGCTTCGCACGCTGCGCCGCATGCTGGAGGCCAAGGGCGAGGTCATCGAGCGCGCCATCATCTCGGACATGCGCCGGTCCGAGTGAGCAGCGGCGGCCGCGATCCGGCGGAGGCATGGTTCTTCCGGGCATACGATGCCGCCCCCAGGCTCGCGCGAGCCCCCCGCCCTTGCCTTTCCCCCCGTCTCGCCCGCAGCTTCGAGGCCCAGATCTTCGAGACCAAGCCCCTGATCGCCCAGATCGACGCCACGATCTCGTACATCAAGTCCCTCGGCACCCCCGAGGGCCTCGACGTGCCCCTCGCCCTCGCCACGGCCACGGCCCGCGTGGACATGGTCCCCAAGGGCGCCATCCTCATCATCGGCGCGTGGAACTACCCCGCGGCGCTCACCATCGGCCCCCTGGTGGACGTGCTCGGCGCCGGCAACACGGCGGTGATCAAGCCCTCGGAGCTCTCCGAGAGCTCCGCCTCAGTGATCGCCGAGCTCCTCGCCGAGACCTTCACGGACGGGTGCGTGCACGTGGTGCAGGGCGCCGTGGAGGAGACCACGCACCTGCTCTCGAAGCGCTGGGACCACATCGTGTACACGGGCAACTCGTTTGTCGGCCGCATCGTCATGGCCGCGGCGTCCAAGCACCTCACGCCCGTCACCCTCGAGCTCGGCGGCAAGTGCCCCGCCATCGTGGACGAGTCCGCGAGCCTCGCCGTGTCGTGCAAGCGCATCGCCCAGGCGCGCTTCGCCAACGCCGGGCAGACCTGCCTCGCCGTCGACTACGTTCTCGTCCAGCGCACCGTGCACGACTCCTTCGTGGAGCAGATGCGCGCCACCATCCGCGGCTTCTACACCGACTCCCCCAAGACCTGCCCCGACTTTGGCCGCGTCATCAACCGCCGCCACACCGAGCGCATCGCAAAGGTCATCCGCGAGGCCGAGGAGGCCGGCGCGACCATCGTCACCGGCGGCGAGTCCGACCCCGCGGACCACTACATCGCGCCCACCGTCATCACCGGCGCCCCCGACTCCACCCGCCTCCAGACCGACGAGACCTTCGGCCCCGTCCTCCTCGTGGTGCCCTTCGACACCCTGGACGAGGCCATCGAGCGCGTCAACGCGGGCGAGAAGCCCCTCGCGCTCTACGTCTTCAGCGAGCGCAGGGTGAGCCCCCCCCCCCCCCCCCCCCCCCCCCGCCCCCCCCCCCCCCCCCCCCCCCCCCCCCCCCGCCCCCCCCCCCCCCCCCCC
>Ga0136560_1000593_pt1 | contig 18330 bp, 11 predicted proteins | sample AntRauMeHopE1497_FD_104925 | JGI IMG/M metagenome (GOLD analysis project Ga0136560, IMG submission 104925) | Saline lake microbial communities from Rauer Islands, Antarctica - Metagenome Hop E1 #497 | ecosystem: Environmental > Aquatic > Non-marine Saline and Alkaline > Saline | place... | reverse complement strand
GGGGGGGGGGGGGGGGGGCGAACGCGGTCGGGCGTGAAGGGGCCAGCCGCGCGGGTTGGCGTCTGGGGCCGCTCACCGGTTGTCGACCGGGTACTCGATGTCCTTGAACTCCTTGCCGGAGAAGGTGGGCGACGTCTTGTAGGACTGCTCTGCCTTAGAGAGGAGGTTGTTCGCGACGAGGACGTTGGCGCCGTAGGCCGCGACAGCCGTGCTGAAGCGCCACGGCCAGACCTGCCCGCTGGGCTTGGACGGATCCGGGTATTCGAACGTCACTGCAAGGCACGGCGGGGCCAGGGGCGGTGCGGGTGGGGCACGGCGGGAGTCGCAGTGGGTTCGCTGACGGTCGGCAGGACGCAAGCCTGGCTCCCCAGCACCGCTGAGCCTCTGCAGGAGAGCCTTCCGTGCGTCTCTCACCGTCGTGGACCTTGTTCGACATCACGACCTTGTTCGAGCCGATGCCGGCTACGGCCGTCGCGTCATACCAGTAGGTCTTGAGGTCCCAGCCCTTGGGCGTGTCCAGCCCCGGCCAGAGCATCACCGCGCAGCCCTGCCGGACAGCGCAAGGGGGTTAGATGGGGAGAACGCGATCGGGGGGGGAGCCGCGCCGCGCCGGCGGAGCAGCGGCTTGAGATTGAAGCCTCGCGGGCCGCAAACAGCCCCGGCGCGCGCTCGCCCTCACCGAAAGCCCGACCCCGATCACGCCGAGGTTCTTGGCGTCGGGGTCGTTGTTGAAGATGCCGTTGTGCCGGCGGGCGGGGCACTCGAGAACCGTCTCCGGGCTGAGGTCCCCGGGGGAGGTCCCACGCTTCGCCGCTCCCTTGGTAGGCTCGCCGCGGATGACCACGTTGGAGGGCAGGTTGAGGTTGCCGGAGAACGTGTACTTGCCTGCGTGCGGGGCGCGGGCACTAGCTACGCAGTGGGCCGCCGCGCACAGGGTGCCCCCAGCCGTGCCCATGCCAGGCGGACTTCACACAGCCCCTTGGGTGCGTGCGGGCCTCAGGCACCGCTCACCCTTGGGGAAGAAGACGACCCCGCCGCTCGGAGTTGCTGCTGCGGCCTTGGCGGCTGCCTCGAAGCGTTCGTCATCCGTGGATCCCTTGAAGTCATGAACATTGAAAACGCACGAAAAGTTCACCATGCTGCGAGAGCGAGTCTGGCAGGCCGCTCGTCAACGGCAACGCAGGCGGCGCTACTAGAGCTCCAGCGGACCGAAATTACGAACCTGTTCGCCCAGGGATACTGCAGCCCGTACATGGCCGCCACAGGGTTGTCTGTTGGCCTGCGAGGACGGGCCAGGCATGAGGCATGTCGCTGGCTATGGCGCAGGTGATCGGTTGGAGGAGACGTGTCTCCTGGGCGGCGGCTCACCCTCCGGTGGACGATCCGCAAGACATTGCCGCCGCGGATGCCGCGAGAAGCGACGCGCAGACCAGAGGCCGCATGGGTAGCACCGCAGGAGTGTCGAGGCATTTGCCGGATCGGGCAGCGTTCAACTCTGCAGAGCATTCAATGCGTGCAGCTCGCAATCAAAAGTCCCGCTTAATTTCAGATCATTAAGAGCCCCGAGCCACTCGCCGCACCGCCCCTCGCGTGAACAGCGCGATCCTCAGGCACACGGACACCAGGTCCCAGCTGCACACCCTTGGAACAAGCTCCAACACCTCGTGTTCGGCCCGCAACCCGACAATTGGACGGCCGTAGGGCCTCTGCATGTCGGGAGCGCCTCGACCGCGCAAGCGACCGCCCCCTAGCACCGGAGAGCAGCCGAGCGCAAAGCGCGGGCCAAGTATGGCAGCTTCCGGCGGCCCAGCTGACCCGGACGCGCCGCTGACTTTTCCCGGGCAGCCAACTCGCTTCATCGTGGTACCTTTGTACGGCGAGGGGTCTGAGCGCGTCTGTGAGACCATGCAGGGCTTGCGTGCGCGGCGCTTCGCTTGCTACATGATTTATGGGGTCCGTTCAGGCGCAGCAGTGGCCGTGCTGCCGAGGCCAAGCGACCCGCCCCGTCGAAGCCGCCGTTCCCCGCAGATGATGTCCCCGTAAACAGCTCAGTGACGATTGGACGGAACGACGCCCTCGCCCTGGACAACCAGCACATCTCCAGGAAGCACCTATGCATCTCGGTCAACTACGATAGGCTCGGCCGGGCGCTACTGCTTGCGCACAATGTGAGGCAGCCTCCGGGCGTTTCTCGTGCCCGCCTCGCTGGCGCCCCGCAGACACCAAGCTGGCAAACTGACGTCCCTACATGATTCGTACCCGTGTTGCTGTCATGCCCGCCCGGTTTTCGCCTCCCCCCGCGGCGCAGACTGGCAAAAACACATTCCGAATCGTGTCGTTCGCGCGCCGCAAGCACGCCCGCGTGCAGCAGGCCAAGTTCTGCAGGCTGTACTCGGGCGACATCGTTGAGATGCTCTACGACACCCAGGCCCGGTACGCCGTGCAGGTGCTCGAGATCTCGGCGTCGGGCCTGCCCCTGATGCGCCACACCCCCGTGGTCCCGAGCCTGTTCTCCTTCGAGACCGTTTCGGGGGACATTCCGGCATCCTCGTCCCAGGCGGCCAAGCAGGCCCTGCAGCTGGGCAAGGACGCGCAGGCCCGAGCGCGGCCCGAGGTGCCGCTGTTCCGCCTCCACTCCGCCGGCTCGGGCGGCGCGAGCACGCCGCCGCCGCTGGCGAGGCTCTCGTCGTCCGCCGCCGCGGAAGAGGAGACCGGCGAGGCCACGCCGCAGGGCGACGGGCAGCAGGGTGTCGAGGACACGGCGTTCGAGGCCGCGGCGGCGAGGCGACGTGACCGCTCCCCCGAGCCCCCCGACGACGCCGGGGCGGACCCGCTGGGCCGCGGCCACGGCCTCGGCCCTCGCGTCCTCTCCGCCGTGTCCTCGTCCTCCTCCGCCGCCGCCTCGTCTCGCTCCATCAACCGCCTCCCCTCCTACAGCCTCGCCCGCCTCCTCAGCTTCCTCCCCCTCCCCGACCTCCTCAGCGCCGCCACCGTCTGCCGCCGCTGGGAGCGCGTCGTCAACACCTCGGGCGTCCTCTCCCACGTCCGGGTCGGGGCCTTCTGCCCAGGGGTCATCGAGCCACCGTTCCGCCTCCTGCTCGGCCTCGCCGCCCGCACCCGGTGGTGCCTCGCGCACCTCTCCCTCGCCCGCTGCCGGTGGGCCACGGCGGGTCACCTCGCCATGCTCCTCGGCCTCCCCATCGGCCTCAGGCCCCATCCCTTCAGCGTCGCCATCGGCGACCCGGACGTCCGCGACGGCGACTCTGACCGCACCGCCTTTGCTCCCGACGGAGACGACCCCTCGGACCCCTGCGCCGCCAGCCCGCCCCTCGTCGCCCTCGGACCCATCCCCTTTGACGACGATGGCACCGCGACGGAGGCCGCCGGCCCTCTCGGGGCGGTCTCCTCCTCCGCTCTCGGCCCCTCTGCCTCCTCCTCCTCCTCCTCCGCGCCCTCCGCCAGCAGCCACATCATCCCCGACGCCCTCGCGGCCCTGCCCTTCAACCTCGTCACCCCGGAGTCGGCTGTGTCCTTCCTGCCCGGCGCGCCCCCGCCCACCCCCGTCCACACCGACGCTTCCACCAGGGACCTCTGGCGCCTCAAGACCGTTGGCCGGCCTCGCCGCCTCCTCGACGGCTTCCTCGCCCTCTTTGCCAACCGCACCCTCCGGGCCATGTCGCGGGCCGAGGCCGCCGCCATCCAGGCGGCATGCCTCGTGCGCGGGGAGCACCCCCCGGAGCACCGCACCGTTGCTCACTTCATCGCGAGCGGCATGAGCCTCCAGACGCCCGTCGACGAGCGCGCCCTCGGCCCCCTCGCCTCAGTCAACGACACTCTGGCCTTCAACTCTCTCGCCGATGATATCGGCAGGCCGGTCGGCCGGGACTCCGTCACCACCACCGACGGCACAGGGCGCTTCATGGCCGCGTCGCTCCTCGCCGCCAACGTCCCCCTCGCCGAGCGACGCCCCCAGCTCCACGTCGCTCACTTCAGCCCGCTCCCCTCCCCGCCGGTCCCGGCCCCGGCCGGCTCCCCCGCCGCTGCCGCGACCGTGGACTCCGCCACCGCTGGCGCCCTCGCCTCCGGCGCCGGCCTCCCCGCCGGCTCCCCCGCCGCCGCCACGCTCGCCGCCGCCGGCACCCTCGGCTCCACCGGCGAAATCTCCGCCCCGCGCGACGCCGCGTCGCTCCACGCCCTGGAGAACCGGGTCATCGGCGTCCACATCGCCCCCAGGGACCCGTTCCTCGAGGACGTCGCCGGCTGCCCCTCCCTCGCCCCAGCCGACGCCTCCACCCCGGCCAGCTGCACCGTCCTCGTCCCCGGAGGCATCGCCTGCCGAATCCTCGCGCCCACCCTCGGGCCCGAGACCTTCCCCGCCCGGATCGCCGCCGCCTCCCACATCCGCCGCCGCGCCGCCGTCGTCGCGTGGGCGGAGTGCAAGCTCGAGGGCGTCCGCCCCGGATTCCCCGGCGGCCTGCGGCGCGAGGCTCCCTCCCTCTTCCACGCAAAGGAGGCCACGATGTGCGGCCACAGGGTCAAGGGCCCTCGGGCCCTGCGCACCGAGCGCTCCCGCGACGACCCCGACGTCACCGCCGCCCTCGACCGCCTCAGCGGCAACCACGAGGGAAGGCCGGAACTGCGCAGGCAGGAGCGGCCGGTCAGGAGCGGCTTCTTCGACGCCAGGCTCGGACGCTACCCCCTCGGCCACGTCCTCGTCGCGACGTCGGCGCCCGCAGAGCCGGTGGCGGGGCCAGCGGCGAGGGCCGGCGACGCGGCGACGGAGCCGCAGTCGCCCCGCGCCCCGGACACGGACAGCGAGAACGGCGCCGAGTGCGGCTCGCAGGGCGGCGGCGCGGCCGTCGCCGCCGGGGCCGCGGGCTCGGACGACACCGAGTCGGACGAGGGGGGGGAGGACGACGACGACGAGGCCGGGGCTGCGGGTGGGTACGAGTTCCGGCCCCCGGTCGGGCCCCGCGTCCCCCGTGGCTCCTCCCTCACCACCCTGCGCACCGCCGCGGCGTCGCTCGGCGGCAAGCCCGGCTCTACCTTCGCCATGCTCGACTCCCGCGGCGACGTCATCGACCCCTGCTACCTCTACACGGCCTCCAACATCCTCGTGGCGGCTCTGCAGGAGCACTCGGCCGCGGGCCTGCCGTGGACGACGGCGTGGGCTGCCCCCGCGGCCGCCGTCAGGCGGGTGGTACCCGGTGTGGCCGCCGGCTTGCCCACCGACGCGGCGGTCGCCGCCGCCGAGGCCGTCGCCGCGGGCACCTCGCCTCACGTCTCGGCCCTGCAGGCAGAGCTCCTCGACGACATCTCCACCGCCGACGTCGTAACGTGGGTCCCCTCGCCCGGCTTCCGCTCCTCCTTCCAGGCCAAGCCCCGCCCCGTCACGGAGCGCCGCGCCGCGGACGGCTCCTGGCTGCCCCCGACCAGGCTCCGCCGCCTGAGCGACCCCCTCCCGTCCGTCTTCGCCAGCGGCGTGCGCTCCCTCGACCTCCACGGCTGCGTCAACATGCAGCCCATGGCCCTCCTCCTCCTCCTCCGATACTGCCCCCACCTCACCGCCCTCCGCCTCGGCGGCATGCTCCAGCTCTCCGCCCCCGTCCTCCTCGCCCTCCCCGCCTGCGTCCCCTCCCTCTGCCTCCTCGACCTCGAGGGCGTCCACCACGTCACCGACGGCGTCCTCCACGCCGTCGCGCGCTTCTGCCCCGGCCTCGAGCGCGCCAACTTCGACGGCTGCGTCGGCATCACCGCCGAAGGCCTCGTCGCCCCGGGCAAGGGCCTTGCCCGCCGCTGCCGCAGCCTCCGCCACCTCAGCCTCCGCGGCTGCGACCACATCTCCGGCACCGGCTTCGTCGAGCTCTGCGGCGCCCTCCCCGGTCTCGTGTCCCTCAACCTCGCCGGCAACCAGGAGATCTCCGTCGCCCACCTCGCCCGCGCCCTCGTCCTCTGCCCCGACCTCGACACCCTCAAGGTCGAGATCTGGCACAAGGAGGACTCGGACCACGCGCGGTTTCGCATCCTCGAAAACGTCCGCCGGGCCGCGCGCTACTGCTTCAAGAATCTGCCCCCCGACGACCCGGAGTACGGGGCGCTGGCGGGCACGGGGCGCTTCGAGGAGGCCCTGCGAGCCAGCATCGACGCCCGCGCCACGACCGACGACGCCGACGACGAGGGCCTCGGGGCCTCGCGCACTAGCCAGGCCTGAGAGGCCGGGATTGGGGGCGCCTTTCTCCCGCGATGTCGGGGTGGGAAGCGGCCCGCCGAATGCCCCTGAGTGACGTATTGCACGACAGCGCCGTGATTGGTCCTTCCTCGCGCAAGGGCACGCACACGCAAGCACGCGGTGACACGCCCCGCCGCGCGACACGCAGAAACGCCGCGCGGCGGTGCCGGCGCAGCTCAGTCGTCGTGGTCCGCCGCCAGCGTGAGCGCCGTGGCGTTGGGGGACGGCGCGCCCGGCGTATCCAGCAGCGACGGGTCGTACCCCTCCTGCGCGAGCTTTTGCTTCACGGCGCCCATGGCGATGCCGACCTTGAGCATTGTGAAAAAGCGCGAGAACGCCGGATCCTCCGCCACGGTCATGAGCTTGGGCGCGGGGGGCTCCGGCGCCGCAACGGGCACGGGCTGCGCGGCGGAGGCCTCTGGCAGCGCGGCTGTGCTGGCGGGGGCCGGGCCGGCGGGGGCGGGGGGGGCAGCCACGGGCGCGGCAGCCTCCGGAGCCGCCGCAGGTGACGGAGCCGGGGCCGCGGCCGCAGCGGGGGCGGGGGCAGCGACCGCGCCCGCCTCAAGCCCCTCCACCGAGTTCAGCTTGCCCTCCAGGACGAGCAGGGACTTCTCGATGCCGGCGACCTGCTGCTCGACGCTCCGCAACCTGTCGTCGGCCATCGCGGCAAACCGGTTGAGGAACACCGTCGTGTCCGTCACAAAGGTGTTGATCAGAACCAGCGCCTGCTTGATGGGCACGGCATCATCAAGCGGTGGCCGCTCCGCGGCGGCTTCCGCAGCCATTGGCGGCTTCAACTTGTCCTGGCCTGGTCGGGTTGCCGAAGAGCTGCACCAGATACGGCCGGGCCTGCGTGCTCGGTCCCCCCAGCCTTGGCAACGCGGCGTGGGTCTGCGTGGCCCCGTGTGGCGTCGGCGGGCTCTTGCGCTCGGCGGGATTGCAAAGCTCTGCCAGAGGTGGCGACTTGTCGGTCGCGCCGCGCCCGCAGCACAGCCCAGCTCGCCCCAAGAGGCGCAGGAATACGATGCTTGCGTCAACTGCTCGCGTCTTCGCGAAGCTGGCAGCCCGCCCCGCCGTCGGTGTCCGCGCCGTGAGCCGAGTATTCGCATCCGGCCTCGGCAGAATCTGGTTGCACCACTGGGCCGGGCGCCCCCGCCTGGGAAGCGTGTTGCCGCCGTCTGAGTGTTCTTTCCGCGAGCTGTCCCGATGCCCCCTGCATCGCAGGCATCGGCGGTCCCGGGGTGGGTCGCCTCCCTCAACGAGCGTCTGGAGACCGCCGACCCCGAGATGTTTGACCTGATCGAGCACGAGAAGAGCCGCCAGCGGTCGAACCTGAACCTCATCGCGTCAGAGGTGAGGAGCTCCGCGGGGCGGCCGGAGTTCTGCCGCGAGGCCGCGCGCGACGGTCGTCAGTTTCCGCCGAGCCCCACGCCCGCAGAACTTCACCTCCCGCTCCGTCTACGATGCCCTTGGGTCGGTCATGAGCAACAAGTACTCCGAGGGCTACCCCGGCCAGCGGTACTACGGCGGCAACGAGTGGATCGACAAGGCGGAGGAGCTGTGCCAGAAGCGCGCCCTCGACGCCTTTGGCCTCGACCATGACAAGTGAGCGGCCCGTGCGGCCTGCCCTGCAGGCGCGCCGCCCGGCTGCCGACCGAATTTGCGGCCCGGCACCGCCTCCCGCCGGCCGTGCGCCCGCCCGCCGACCACGCCCCGCCGCCTCCGCCCGCCCGGCCGCAGGTGGGGCGTCAACGTGCAGAGCCTTTCCGGCTCCCCCGCCAACTTCGCGGTGTACACCGCCCTGCTCCAGCCCCACGACCGCATCATGGCCCTGGACCTGCCCCACGGCGGGCACCTCTCCCACGGCTACCGCACCGACAAGAAGAAGATCAGCGCCGTGTCCATCTTCTTCGAGACCTTCCCCTACCGCCTCAACGAGGTGAGCACGGCCGCCGCGACGCGCGCGCCGGCGCCGGACCCCGCACGCCCCACACCCAGCCCCTTCAAGCCCGCACCCCGCGCCCCGCCCCACGCCCGAACCCCATACCCGCCCCCCCTGCAGGCCACGGGCACCATTGACTACGACGCCATCGAGGCCAACGCGCAGCTCTACCGCCCCAAGCTCCTGGTGGCGGGAGCGTCGGCGTACAGCCGCCTCATCGACTACGCCCGCATGCGCACCGTGGCCGACGCGCACGGGGCGTACCTGCTCGCCGACATGGCCCACATCTCGGGCCTGGTGGCGGCCGGCGTGGTCCCCAGCCCGTTCGACCACTGCGACGTGGTCACCACCACCACCCACAAGTCCCTCCGCGGGCCCCGCGGCGCCATGATCTTCTTCCGCAAGGGCGTCCGCTCCGTGAGCAAGAAGGGCAAGGAGACGCTGTACGACCTGGAGGGCCCCATCAACTTCTCCGTCTTCCCGGGCCTGCAGGGCGGGCCCCACAACCACACCATCTCCGCCCTCGCCACGGCCCTCAAGCAGGCCCAGTCCCCCGACTTCCGGGCCTACCAGGAGCAGGTCATGAGCAACTCCGCGGCCATGGCCGCGTCCCTCACCGCCGCCGGGTTCAACCTCGTCTCGGGCGGCACCGACAACCACCTCGTCCTCGTGGACCTCCGGTCCAAGGGCGTCGACGGAGCCCGCGTGGAGCGCACGCTGGAGCTCGCCGGCATCGTGACCAACAAGAACACGGTGCCCGGCGACAAGTCCGCCCTCGTCCCCAACGGCATCCGCATGGGCTCCCCCGCCCTCACCACCCGGGGCCTGGTCGAGGCGGACTTTGACCGCGTCGTCTCGTACTTCGGCCGCGCCGTCGCCATCGCCGCCGCGCTCGACGCCGAGGTCAAGGCCGGCGGCGGCAAGAAGCTCGCAGACTTCAAGGCAGCCATCGACGCCAGCCCCCCGGCAGAGCTCACCGCTCTGGCGGCAGAGGTTCGGGAGTTCGCTCGCTCCTTCCCCTCCATCGGGTTCGACGAGGAGACCATGACCTACCGCGACTGAGCTCTGCCGGCAGAGCCAGGCGAGCGCTCGCGTGTGACGTGGCAACAAGTGAACTATAACGATCTCTACCCCTGAGGCTGGCGGGCACGCAGCGGCTGTACTGGGCACCTCGGCAGCCACGGCACGCGATACGACGGCCCGGGCCCCGCGGCCGGGGACCGGGGCCGCCGCGCGGCGTCAGGCGAAGGTCTTGGGCAGCAAGAGAGCGACGCGCACGGCTCGCATGACCTCGTCGTCGGGCAGGCCGCGCCAGAAGACGGTCCAGGCGCCGGTCGACGGCGCGCTCGCCCCGTCCCGCACGCACGGCTCCTCCTCGTCCGCCGCGTGCGACTCGTAGCTGCCGTGGGCCCGCGCGAAATACCACGCATTGACCCTGTTGTCCGACCGCGAGCGCCAGAACAGCTCGGGCTCCCCGTCCACCAGCGCCGTCCACACGTCGTCGCCCAGCTTGTCCCCCTGCGCCGTGGGCGAGACTGCGAACTTGTCCAGGTAGGCGATGCCTGCGAGGGCGGGAGGGAGGGGCGGGGCGGGGGGTGGTGGGGCGCGTCACGGCGCGCGGGAGGGAGGGGGCAGGGGAGGGAAGAGCAAGTCGCGGCGAGGGGGAGGAAGGGGACAAGCGGCGTCTCGCCTCACCCTCCTCCTCCGTCACGATGGCCGCCCCGCGGAGCGACTCCGAGGCGTACACGGCGCGCAGGCGCCTCCCCCGCTCCTCGAAGTAGGTATCGGGCAGAGCCTTCCCGAAGGCCTGCTCCAGCAGGTCGCGCAGAGCCTCCAGGTCGATGCCCTCGAACGAAGTGTGCTTGAGCACCTGCGGCGGGGGGGGTAGGGCAGGATGATCGCGCAACAAGCGCTGTCAGGTCCCCCGCTCCGGCGCCGGGGCCGCCGGCTCTACCGGCTCTGCTCACGCGCTCGCCCCTGACGATGAGGGTGCCTCCTCCGCGCTCGCTGAAGAGCTCCTCGGCAAGGTGCTGCGGCGACGTGACGGCGACGGTGGCCCCGGGCTCAAGTTCGCTGGCCTCGAAGAGCTCTGCCACGCGGCGGAGGATGGTCTGGTCCGAGGCGGCGAGGCGGGAGCCGCGGCGGTCGGGAGCGAGTCGGCCTCCGGAGGACGACTCGGAGGAGGACGTCGACCCGGAGGACCGGTCCATTGACTCGTCGCTCGTCGACGCCAGCAGAGCCGCGTCCTCGAGGAGGTGGAGTGAGTCCTCCAGGGGCAGCGGCTCCGAGTCGTCCACCTCGAGGAGCGCCGCCTCCTGGGACCGGGGGCTGGTGACCTTGGGCAGAGCCGGCGAGGGGGGCAGAGCCATGGCCTCAGGGTCGATAACGGCCTCCGGGCAGAGCGCCTCGAAGTCCCTCGCGAGGCTGATGCGAGCGAGACGGGAGCCGTCTGCGGGGGGTGGGGAGGGCGCGGGAAGCGGAGGTATTGCCGGCGTCAGCACCGGGCGCGCAGCGGGGCCAGGGCGGAATCGGGTCAGCGGGGCGGGAGGCGGGGCCAGGGCGGGGCTGTGGGCTGTCCCGTCCCCCTGCCCGGCAGGCCGGCTCACTGGTGCGGAGGAAGCCGCCCTCCGGCCGGAGGATGACGACCTTGAGGGGCTGGAGCTCCTTGGCGAGGGCGGCGGCGGCGTCCCACGTGGAGAAGGTCAGCGCCTGGCCGTCCAGCGAGGCGTCGTCGTTGTCCTCCTCCTCCTCCTCCTCCTCCTCCTCGACCTCCTCCGGGCCGGACTCGTGCTCCTCGTCCTCCTCTTCCTCCTCTTCTTCCTCTTCCAATGGCGCGAGCGCCGCGATGACGGGCACGAGGCCCTCCTCCACCGCGGCAAGGATGTCATCGGTCCGAACCCTCGTGATCGTGCCCACAACGCCCTCCCCAGCCCCCTCCACCTCGCAGTCCACCGTGGCCTCGAACGCGTCCATAAGCATCGGCGCGGTCTCGACGCCCAGGGCGGCCAGGGACCGGCAAAGCGCGCGGTTGGCGCGTGACATGTACCGCCGCGCCGCGCGCATGGCCTGGCGGGCGGCCTTGCGGCGCAGCCGGCGCCCGGCAGCCTCCTTGTCCCGCTCCTGGCCGACCAGTCCCTTGCTCTGGCGGTCAAACTGCGCGTCATGCCGCAAAGCCTCGGCAACCTCGGCCGCACGACGACCGCTGAAGAGGCCGGCTCCGTGGACCACGACGGGGATGAGGCCCATCCGGTCCATGAACGCGAGCGCCGACGCCACCCGCTCCGCCTCGCCGGGAAGGTGGAGAAGATCGCCAGTGACCTGCGGCATCGACGCGGCAACCACTGCTCGTCATTCCCCCTTTAAAACGCCGGGAGGGCGCCCCCGGGCGGAGATCATTCGGCGGTATCGCGACCAGACGTGCTGGGGGCATCCGGGCGGCATGGCTCACCTTGATGACGGCGAACCGCTCGGTGCCGACGGCCCCGAAATTCTTGAGGTACGACCGGACTTCGGCCGTCTGCTTCAGGTAGCCAAAAAGCTGGGACACCAGCTCACGGTGCGCCGCGGACCTGGCACTCCGCCTGCCAGCGAGCGTCGGAACATCCGAACCCGAGCCGCCCGAGCTTGCAAACGTTGAGGCCGCCCTCCGTCCCTGATACGAAGCACGCGATGCGAGGCGGCATGCGCGCACAACCGCCATGCACTGCCCCTGATCCAGGGTGCCCGGGCACCGCGCTGCGCCCCGCAGCCGGCGCTGCCTGCGGGCGGGAAAAGCTTACCACAGACAGAGCACAAGCACCAGGCACCACTCCTCGCAACAGGACCGATGGCTTCCGAGGGCCCGAGCGTCGGGAACGCTCACCTTGCCGTCGCTGCGGGCGCGGTGGGCGCCCTGGCCGGTGCGGCCGCGTCGCTGGCGCTGAACTCGCTTCTTCACACGCCCGCCCCCGAGGACGGAGCCCTCAGAAGACCCACCGTGGACCCCACAAAGCACATCTACGATGAGCTGGACGTTGATGCTCGGGCCCACCTTCGTCGCGCCATCGCATCAGGCGCCCAGGCGCCGACGCTCAGGGCCGAGCAGCTTTCCCGCAACCGGCAGTACTTCGAGGACGAGGGGCAGGACCTCATCGAGGACGCGTTTGTGGTTGTGGTCGGTCTCGGCGGGGTCGGCTCCCACGCGACGAACATGCTCGTGCGGGCGGGCGTGAAGCGGGTGCGTCTCGTGGACTTTGACAACGTCTCGCTGTCGTCCCTGAACCGCCACGCCACGGCGACTCGCGCCGACGTGGGGACTCCCAAGGTGCAGGCGCTGCGCGATCACCTGCTCCAGGTGTGCCCGTGGTGCGAGATTGACGCGCGCGTTGCGATTTTCCGCGGCGACGACGCCGACGACCTCCTCTCCGGAAAGCCGGACCTCGTTCTCGACTGCATTGACGACACCACGACCAAGGCGCAGCTGCTGGTCGCGTGCGACCGCCTCGGCCTGCGCTGCATCAGCTCCCTGGGAGCCGGCGGCAAGTCGGACTTTACGCGCGTGCATCTCTCGCGCCTCCGCGACTGCTTCGTCGATCCCATGGCTCCCAGGCTGCGGTACAAGCTGCGCCAGGAGATCACGAAGTCCCTGGGCCTCTGGATCGACCGCTCTGGGGAGGAGGGCGAAGCGGGTGCCGCCGCCGCGGCTTCGGTGGCGGAGGCCGCCGCGGCCCTCTCGCCCGAGGATGCCGCCGCGAGGGAGGCGGGCCTGCGCAAGGCGGAGGAGACGGCGGAGCGCATCGTGGAGAGCACCGATGCCGTGTTCTCGTCGGAGCCGGCGGTGCGGTCGCTACTCCCCCTCGCAGACGCGCAGGCAGAGAACCCGGACGACTTCGGCCTCCTCGCGGGCTTCAGGCTCCGCGTCATCCCGGTGCTGGGCACCATGCCGGCCCTCTTTGGCCAGGCCATCGCGGGGCACGCGCTGTGCCAGCTGGGCCGGCTGCCCATCGCCGAGCCCCTCCCCGCGCCCCGTGTGAGCACCACGATGGCCGCCAAGCTGGTGAACCGGCTCCGGGCCAGGCTGACAAAGGTTTTCAAGGTCAAGGGCAACGCCCCGGAGATGGACCTCATCCACAACGGGTCGGTCGAACACTTGTATCAGGTGGTGTGGGAGGGACGCGACGCGGTGGGCTCCCTGCCCGAGGGGGCCAAGGCCAAGCTGGTGATGACCCGCTGGGACAGGGAGAGGCCCGCGGCGCTGGACAACATCGTCCTGGCGCACTGCGACGGGGCGGACAGGCTGGACCGGGAGGGCAACGGGTGGGTGTCACCCAAGGCGCGGGCCTACGTCGAGGGGCGCCTGGCCATGGTGCGCGCGGCCCTGTCGCAGGGGGAGAGGGCCACGGCGGAGGCGGCCGAGGCGTTCCGTGCGGCGATGGAGCGAGGGACCGCGGACGAGGCGCCGGCGGGGCGCGGGGCGGCCGGCGCGTCCACGTGGGCGGTGGCAGGCCTCGCCGCGGCGTTTGCGGCGGGCTGTGCTGTGACGGCGCTCGTGCTCAGGCGGTGATATGGGCGGTTCGCGCGAGCGGCCTCACGAGCAGGCAGAGGCGTGATTTCGCCAAACACGCTGACACACGCACGAGGCGGTACGAACGGCGCGGACGGGACCGCGCCCTCCATCCCCGGGCTCAGTGGATACCCACGGACCAGCGCTGGTAGCTGTCGTACCAGCGGGTGCGCCAGTTGTCCATGGACTGGTCGATGAGGCGGTTAGTGAGCGCGACGCACTGGCGGGAGCTGCTGCCGGGCGCGAACCGCGCCTGGAGCTGGTCGATGACGGGCTTCTTCCCGGCGCGGAAGCACGGGAGGTCCTCGTTGCCGTCCATCATCATCTCCACGAGGAGGAGGATCTTCTCTTTGCGCTTGCGCACCTCCAGGAAGGCCTTGGCGCACAGGTTGCGGAAGGCGCCAAAGGCGCGGGAGCGCGGGCCCCCGATGAGCTCGACGAAGTCGCGGGTCAGCTTGAAGGGCGCTGCCTCGAAGTTCATGTTGCCGCCGGGGGAGTTTGAGAGGAGGAAGCCGAAGTCGATGTGCATCACGTGCCCGTGGCGGTCGATGAGGATGTTCCCGTTGTGTCTGTCCTTGATGTTCAGCAAGTAGCACACGATGGCGTAGCCGGCCATGGAGGCCACGAAGGCCTTGCGCGCGGCCCGGAAGCGGTCGCTGTCCGTGCGGCCGCCGCCCCAGTGCTTCACGTAGAAGCCCCGGAGGCCCGGGTAGGCGTCTCCGAAGCCCTTGCGCAGGCCGTCGACCGAGATGGTGTCGGGGATGGCCTCCATGACGCCGCCGTCGCGCTGTGTGGCCAGGATGTCGTAGTGGCGGACCCACACGGGGACGTCGGCGTCGCGCCAGATGAGCTCGAACTGCTTCAGCAGGGCGGAGACCAGCTGCTCCTGCCGCAGGTCGTCGTTGGACTTGACGATGACGGGCACGAGGCGCCACCCGGGGCGGTCCCCGAACGGGCTGGACGCGCGCACCTCGGCGACGACCTCGGCCCAGGGGCGGCGGAACACCACGGAGGGCTCCTCCGCCTCGCCCGGCCCGGAGGAGGAGGAGGAGGATGAGGATGCCGCCGACGCCGACGCCGCCGCGTCAGCCCCCGGCACCGCCGCGGCCTTCCCCGCCGCCCTGGACGCGCCCTCTTCCCCCCGCCTCGCCGCGGCCGCCGTGCCGCCCCTCAACTCGATGTCCCCAAGACTCGGCTCCTCGTGGAAGGGCGCCAGGCCCGCAGACAGCTCCGCGTCGACTGCCTTGTCCTCCGCCGTTGGAACGGGACCCGGGGGCTTACCGCTCCGCCGCGCGCCCGCGGCGCCGGCGGCAGAGGCGGCCGCAGCACTCTCCGCTGCGGCTGCCCTGCTCGCGTTGGCCAGCACTGACTCCATCATGCCTGCCACCCTTGCCTCGGCGCCGACGTCGCTCCCAGCCCGGTTCGTCCGGTACACGGAGGGCACGTCGGCGCCCGCCGCTGCCGCGGACAGAGGATTGGTCACGGACGTTGCGCCGCCGGCGCCGCCTGGCCCGGCCGCGGGCCCCCGCCCGGGGATGGGCGGCGGTGCCGCGGCCGAGGGCGGCGGTGGGTGCGCCCCCGCCCCTCGCTTCCTCTCGCGGCGCCTCCGCCGCTCCTCCCGCCTCCTCGGGTCGTCGGCAGCCGCCGGCGTGAGGACGCCCTCCTCCGCCCACTGCCCCAGCCCCGTGGTGTCCGCCCCGGGGGACACCAGCGCGCCATGGTGGTGCTCGTCGTCCGTCGTGGCGCCTCCCGCCCCCAGGAGGCCGTCCTCCGCCAGCGACGGCCCCCGGAGGCGGTGCCCGCCCAAGGCCACCCCGCCCGTGACGCCGCCCCCAGACGCCGACGCCGCGGCATCCCCCACCCCCGGCGCCCCCGGCGCCGCCGGTGCCGCCGGTGCCGCCTCCGCCGGCCCAGAGCGCATCTTGGGCGGGGAGTGCGAGTCGCCGCCATCGTCATCGTCGTCGTCGTCCATCGCGCTGTAGGCCCCATCCTCCGCCTCGGCCCGCGAGACCGGCCGCTTCCCGTGCGTGCGCGCGTAGGTCGGGCTCGACCGGCGAACCCCCGGGCCGGGTGTGGCCACGTCAGCGCTTGTCGTGAACGGGAGCTCCTCGGCAGAGCCGCCCGCCGCGCCCGCGCCGACGGCGCGACGGATGGACGACACGGCGCCGCCGATTGCCATCCCGACTCGCGCGCCCGCCCCCTGGCCCCTGGGCTGCGGGGCCTCCCCCTCGGACCCGGACTCGAGGTCGTCGTCGTCGTCATCGACCTCCAGCCCCGTCCTGACCGGCTTGCCCGACCCGGTCGCGAAGTCGACGCACTCGAGGACCAGCATGTACGGGACCCGCTCCTTGGTGCGGAAGCAGAAGGAGTGGTCGGGGTGGATGGCCAGGAGCCGGTTGTGCTGATTCCCGACCGGCACGTACATGGCGCCGGAGCGGGAGGGGAGGTATCGGGCGTTGATGCCGGCCAGGGCTGTGCGTAGCCGTCCGTTGCGGCGGAGCTTGGAGTCCTCGTCGATGAGGTCGACGCCGACGCGGAGGAGCTCGCCGACGAAGGCCACCATCTCAAGGAATGTCTCCGTCTCGGCCTCGGAGGGGCCCCCGATGCGCGCGGGGGAGGCCATGATGGCGGCGGCGGGGACGGGGAGGCCGCCGTCGGCCGCGGCGGCGTGGTCGGCGTCCAGGGCGCCGGAGGGGGTGGAGGGGGCGGCGGCGGGGGCGGGGAGGCCGAGAACAGGGACGGAGGCGGCGGCCGGGGGCGGCTTGCCGGGTGTGCGGGGCGCCGAAGGGCCGGCCACGCCGGCGGTGAGGAGCGGTGACGGGGTGACGGAGGAGCCCTTGGGCGGGGCGCCCGACGCAGATGTGGCGGACGGGCGGCGGGGCGCGGCCGACGCCGCTGCGGCGCCGGCAGCGGGCCCGGGCGCGGCGGGCGGACGCAGGCGGGCGGGGACGGGCGCCTTGTACTCGCCCCTCGTTGCCTTGGCGCTGTCCTCGTCGTCCTCCCCGACCGCGGCGAGGTCTGCGTGTCTCGCCGACGGTTTCTTGCCCGCCGCGCCCGCGGGGCCGTCCGCGGCGCTGGGCACCGTGCTCACAAAGTCCCTCGCCGACGAAACGAGCCCGCGCGCCGCGCGGAAGGCGTACTGCCCGGCCTGGGTGACGGCGCGGCCGGCGATCTGGGCGCGGCCAGCCAGCCCGACCGCTCTCCTCGTCTCGCGCAGCCTTGACGTGTCCGGGATCACGTCCGATCCGTCCAAGGGCCCGAGCCGCGCAAGGCGGCGTGCCGCAAGGGCGCCCTGTGCCTCGACTGCGCGCGTCAGCTCGGACTGGCCAACTAGCCCGCCGCGGATCGCGCCGCACACCGGCGAGGTGTACTTGTTGTCCGGCGCAAAGGCAGAGAGGAACCAGTACACGCGATGCGAGAAGTGAAGCGACCTGCGGGGAGGCGGGAACCGGAGGTGCCGGAGCCGTGGTGCCTCATCGCTGCAACATGACGCCGGGCCTGCTGTCCCACGGGACCCCGACCTCACGACTCGCACTTGCCCAGCAGGAACATCTCCAGCTCTCCGCTAGATCTTGCTTCGCCATGGCCGTGAAGCAGGAAGTTCACCAGGAGCGGGGCGTAAAAGCGCATCTGAGCAGGCGAGCGCTGGTGCCGCTCGTATAGCTCTCGCACAGCATCTTCCTGCGGCGCATGACAACGGGGGTGTCCAATGAGCCGTAAACGCTCGTTTTGGGCGCGCCCAGGGCACCGCCATAGGTCGGGTCACGCTGCGGCAAGCCCTGGTCGGAGCGGCCTGAATGCCCCACGCCGGCCGTGGCCGCGTGAGGCCGGCCCCACGCGCGGATGGCGCACCCTCCGCGGACGAGATCACGGATGAGACTCACCTCGTGGGCATAGAGCCGCGCAACAGTCCGGAACGCAACGTCCGAAGAGCGCTTGTGGGAGAAGGCGTTTGCCACCAGCGCGATGGCAAGCAAGTGACGATACCGCCTCCGCCACCGCTGACGCTCCTGGCTGGGCGTCGATCCGACATCCGATGAGTCGGCGCAGCAGCTCGTGGCGCAGCCCATGCAGCAAGACTGCGGCTCGGCCTCAAGGTACTGCCGTTCTAAATCTGGTCGCCGCGCGGCCTTGGGCTCTCCCGAGACAGTCGAATACGAGCGGGAAGACTTGACCTTGCCGATAAGTGGGCTTTGTTGAGATCCACTTGCCTCAGAGCTCATGCAAGTGGGCTCGAGAGCGCAGCTAAAGAATGGTGCGGCAGGGCTCCCGCTCCGGGCACTGGTTTGTGTGGCCGCTCGGCACACTTTCGACAGGCCAGTCACACCATGGAGTGCGATATAGTGTCCTTGTTTTTCATTGCGGGCACTCATGCCGCCCTTGGCTTGTCCGAGCAGCACCCGCACCGGCCAGCGCACGTGCAGGTCTCGCCGCAGTCGCAGCCCTTCGCGCAGCACGGAGCAGCAGCCTGCGGCTTGTCCGAGCAGCACCCGCACCGGCCAGCGCACGTGCAGGTCTCGCCGCAGTCACAGCCCTCAGCGCAGCACGGAGCAGCAGCCTGCGGCTCGTCCGAGCAGCACCCGCACCGGCCAGCGCAGGTGCAGGTCTCGCCGCAGT
>Ga0136560_1000592_pt1 | contig 18352 bp, 3 predicted proteins | sample AntRauMeHopE1497_FD_104925 | JGI IMG/M metagenome (GOLD analysis project Ga0136560, IMG submission 104925) | Saline lake microbial communities from Rauer Islands, Antarctica - Metagenome Hop E1 #497 | ecosystem: Environmental > Aquatic > Non-marine Saline and Alkaline > Saline | place... | reverse complement strand
GGCCGGCGAGGGCGAGGGCGAGGGCGGGGGGCGCGGGGGCGGCGCGGCCTCGCGGTGCGGTGCGGGCGGCGGGGGAGGGGGGACCACCGGGCCGCGGGGAGGTGGCCGCCGACGGGGACGGGGGCACGCCGTCGTCGTCCGGGTCTGACGTGGCGAGGAGGTGTGCCTCGGCGATGGCGACTGCCCTCCCGGCCTCCTCGACGGCGGCGGGGAGGAGTCCGGCGGCGAGGTGGGCGGCGGCGCAGGAGGCGGCGAGGCGGCCGACGGCGGGGTGCGCGGAGCCGAGGGCCCGGGCGGCGCGCTCCACGGCGTGGTCGAGGGCGGTCAGGGCCGAGGCGGGGCGGCCGGCGGCGACGAGGGCCCGGCCCACGACGGCGTGCATGGCTGCGGCGGCGGGGTGCGACGGCCCGAGGTGCTGCTCCGTGGCTCCGACGGCCGCGGCGAAGTCCGAGGCGGCGTCGGCGGGCCGGTCGAGGACGAGGAGGGCGGCGGCGCGGAGGGCGAGGGCGCGGCCGCGGGCGGCGTGGGCCTCGGGCAGGGAGCGGGCCGCGGCGTCGGCGGCCGAGGCGGCGTCGGCGGGCCGGCCGGCGACGAGGAGGGCCCGTGCGACCGCCGTCATGGCCCGACCGGCCTCGAGGGCGTCGCCGCCGCCGCATGCGCCCCACGACGGGACGGGCCCCGCTGCGGTGGCCGCCGCTCCCATGGCCTGCACGGCGGCGAGGCGGAGGTTCGCGGCCGCGACAGCCCCGGCGGCGTCGCCCCTGGCGAGGAGCTCCTCCGAGGAGGCGGCCGAGGCGGCGGTCTCGACGTCGGCGCCGGGTGGCCGGAGCGTGGCGACCGACGGACCCGCGAACGCGATGTCGCGGACGGAAACGGGCTCCTCGGCCCGACTGAAGGCGTAATCGCCGCGGGCGCGGGCGGCGGCGAGGGCGGCGGCGGCGTTCGCGGCGGCGGCGGCGACGGCCCTGGCCTGTGCCGGGCCCCGGGAGCGTGGGGAGGACGGGGCGAGGCCGAGGGAGGCCGCGGCGGAGGGGGAGGGCGGGGCGGACGGGGCCGGCCCTGACGGGACGTCGGGCCCGAGAAGGACGAGGGCGGAGCCGTGGGCGGCGGTGGCGGCGGTTCGCTGGTCGCGGCGCTCGGCGGCGGTGGCCGAGGCCGAGGGCGCCGAGGCCGGCTCTGCCGGCCTGGAGCGGAAGAGGACTCCGCAGTGGTGCTGCATGGCGGCGAAGAGTGCCGGGCGGTGGATGGGGCTGCCCCGGGCGGCGTCGATGGTGGCGGAGGAGGCGGCGACGGCGGCCGAGGCTGAGAGGCGGGCGGCGGCGCCGGGGCGGGCGGCGAAGGAGCCTCGCCCGGCGTCGGCGTCGTCGGCGGCGACGCGGTGGCCGAACTTGGCGTAGACGCCGGGGAGGACGATGTCCCGCCAGAAGCTGACGCTGTCCGGTCCGGCTCCGAGGGTGAGGTTGAAGACGTCGGCGACGACCTGCAGAGCCTCGCCGCGGAGGGCGGCGAGGACGGCGGCGGCGGCGCGGGAGGCCGCGGCGGGGGAGGCGCCCTCCCGCTCGGCTGCGGCGGCGGCGGCGGCCCCGACGGCGCGGACCTTTCGCCTGAGGGAGCGGTTGAGGACGTGCTTGAGGGTGCGGGCGACCATCTCGGCGGCGAGGGCCTCGCGGGCGTGGGGGGAGCAGCACGCGGAGGCGACCTTGCCGAGGAAGCGGGCGTTCACGCCGGCGGCGTGGAGGGTGGCGGTGAGCTCGGCGGAGTCGAGGGGGGCGGCGGTGACGTCGTCGAGGGCGGCGGCGACGGCGGCGACGCGCTCCGAGAGGAGGCGGCGAACGGCGCGGGTGCACGCGGCGTCGCACTCGTCGGCGTCGGCGGCGGCGCCGAGGGTGACGACGTCGAGGGATCGGGCGCCCGAGGCGTCGGGGGTGGGGTGCCGCGGGTGGAACGCGTCGGCGGAGAGGGCCTCGGGGTTTGAGGCGACGAGCTCGGGGCGGAGGCGGAGCGGGGAGACCTCCAGGCCCTCGGCGCCGACGTCCTCTGCGGGCGCCTCGGCGGGCATGAGGGTGGCGAGGTTGTCGAGGTAGAACCGGCGGTCGTAGCACTGGTGGGCGACGGAGGTGACGCTGAGGGGGAGCTGGACCTGGCGCTCGGCGAGGGTGGCGGGGTCCTCGGAGCCGTCGGGGGCGTAGGCGGGTGCCTCGGCGGCGTGGGGGCGGAGGTTGAGGTGCCGCGCGAGGCGGCGGAGCATGCGGCGGAGGATGGGGGAGCGGTCGATCATGGGTTGGCCGTCGTCGAGGCGGCCGAGGACGAGGGTCTCGTCCTCGTCGATGGGCGGCACGGCCAGGACGTACACTCGGAAGCCGAGGACGTCGACGGTGGCGCAGAGGGCGGTGCAGATGGGGGGCGGGCGCTTCCGCTGCGGCCTCCCCGGCCCGGGCGGGCCCTTGGACTGCAGCCAGTCGCGGTGCACCTCCGCGGAGGCGAGGTGGACGAGCCGCTGGCCGCGGAGCTCGCTTCCCATCACGCGGCGCTGCACTGCGGACGCGTTGCAGCCCGCGCGCGCGAACGCCGCAGGGCTCCTGTCGTCGTCCCCGCCCTCCCCCGAGCCGGTGTCGGCCACCTTGAGGACAAGGCCGGCGTGGTAGAAGGCGTTGGCGGCGCCGTCCTCGTCCTCGTCCTCGTCGTCCTCGTCGTCCTCGTCCTCGTCCTCGTCGCCGGGGGCGCCGCGCATCGGCGCGATCGTCCGGGCGTGGTCGGGGAGGCCCGTCTCTCGCACCACCGTCTCGGCGGCGGCGGCGGCGGCCCGGGCGAAGCGGCCGAGGAGGGCGAAGCGGGAGGCCGCCTTGCCCGCGGCCTCGGCGAACGTCCACTCAGGCATCTCCAGGGTCTGCTGCCAGGCCTCGTTCCAGTGGTCGTCCGCCAGGGGTGCCGAGACCACCGCGGCGGAGGACGCCGCGAGGTTGATGGCGCCGAGCGACGCGGCAGAGCCCTGCTCCGAGGGCCCCATGCCGAAGCGCGCGGCCTCGGGCGTCTGCAGGGCGACGCCGAACGCGTGGTCGAGGCCCATGCCGTCGCCGAGCTCGGTGTCCAAGGTGGCCGCTGCCGCGGCCGCAGCCAGCGTCGGCCCGCCGGCCTCCGTCCCGGCCGGGGCGGGCAGCGGAAGGCAGTAGGGGTCGCCGCTGCCGCTGCCGCCGCCGGGGCCTGAGGCTGAGGCGCGAGAGCGCGCGAGGGAGGAGGCGAGGGCCGATCGACCGCCGCCGCCGCGCGGTGACGCGCTGCTGATGGCCGAGGCGTCGAGACCGGCGGCGGCGAGGGCCGAGCCGGCGGCCCAGTCCGTGGCTGTCTCGGCACCGGGGTCGGTCTTGGGCGCGGGGGCGCCTAGGCCGCGCAGCGCCCCGGGCGGGAGGGTGGAGAGACCGGACACCGTGGCTCCCGGGAAGGGCAGCCGGCCGTCGTCGGCGCCGGCAAAGGACGGGCGGGGCCGGTCGGCCCCCGACGCGGCCTCGGCCGCTGCCTCGAGCGCCGCGACGGCGGCCGTGGCGCCGCCGCCGCGCCCGCGCTCCGGCGAGGAGGCGCGCTTAGCGTCCCCCGCGGGGCCCCAGAACGGGTGCCTCGGCCCGTCCAGCAGCCCCGCGGTGTCCGCCAGGCCCGCGCCCGCGGCCGGCTTCTCGTCCCGCACTCCCACGGCGCCGCCCTCCGTCCCGTCCTGGTCGGCGTCGTCGTCCGGGGCTCCGCCGCGGCCCCGTCCCGCGCCGTGCCGCGCGCCCGGCCCGTGCTTGGCGACCCAGGAAAAGCCGGCGATGCTTGCCGCCTCGGCCGCCGCGGCCTCCGCCGCCGCAGCAACCTGCTCGGGGTCGACGGGGCGGGCGCCCGCGCGCGCTCCGCGCCCGTGAGCGGCCCGCGCCGCCGCGTCCCTTGCCTCGAGCGCTTGCTCGGCCTCGGACTGCGGCGTCGGGGACGCGGGCCGCGCACCGTCGGCCTCGGGGGAGCCCTGGGGCCGGGCCACGCGCCGCAGCGGCCGCTGCCTGCCTGAGACGAGCGACGCGCCGTCGACGACGGTGTCGGGGCGGGACGGCAGCGCGTCCAGCCCGGTGGCCCCCGCCTGGAGCGCCGCGGTCTGCGCCTGCAGCCTCCCCAGGGTGGCGATGGTGTCCTCGAGGCTCTGCCCGCCGCCACGGCCGCCGCGGGGCGGGGACTCGTCGTCGCGGAGGGGTCCCCTGACGGTCTGCTGGTCGTCCTGCATCGACGCCCGCGCCCGCTCCCTCTCCGCGTCGCGGTGGCGCTTGGCCGCCGCCTCCACCGTGGCCGCCTTGTGGGCGTGCCTCGTCCTGTCGCAGTGCCGGCCCCACCACGCCATGAACTCGCCCTCCGTGACGGACCCCTCCCCCGTGGGGTCGATGTCCTGCACGTTGGAGGGGTCCGACAGGAAGTGGCGCTGCAGGGGGACGCCGAGCGACGCGCAGAGCTGGCCCAGGCGGCCGAGGGGGAGGACACCGCCCGACGCCGCCGCCTCGCGGCGGAACGCCGACAGCGCGTCGACGTCCCTGGGAAGCTTGAGCTCGAGGGCGTCGAGGCTGAGGAGCGCGGAGCCGCCGCTGCGACGCGTCGCAGTCGGGCTCAGGTACGCTGGCGCGTCGCGGTGGGGCCTGGCGACCGGCACGGTGACGGAGAAGGGCGCGGGGCCCGCCTCGGCGCCGGGCGCCGCAAGAGACTTGCTCGCCGCGCGGATAGCGGCTGCGGCGGCGTTGCGTGCTCGGGCGGTGGCGTCGTCCGCCTCGGAGCGCCTGCCCTGCTCGGGCACGGGTGCCGCCCCGCCGGATGCGGGCGTGGCAGCGCCGGCGTCGGCGTCCGTGGCGGCGGCGGGCGTGGCGTCAGCGGCCGCGGCGTCTGCACGAGCGCCCCGGCCGGGCGACACGGCGCCTTCGCCCCGCTCCCTGCCGCCCCCCATGAGCTTGCTCACCGCCTCCTGCGCCCTGGCGGTGGCGGCTTCGGCGGCGCTGACGGCCTTGTTGGCGCTGCTGGTGACCTGGTTCCGGAGCTGCTCCGCCTCGTCCCTCGTCATCGGCGCCGCGTAGCGCCTCTGCGGGGCGGACACGGGGGCGGGGCTGGGCGCCGCGGCGCGAGACCCCGTGGGCCCCAGCCGCGTGATGGACGTCGGGACGCCCGGCACGGACTCCGCGACCGTGCTGCCGCCGTCGGTGCCCGAGGCCACCGAGGAGGCGGCCCAGCGCACGGCGCCTCGCGGCTGCTCGAAGCCGCGGGCGGCGCGTGCGCTGGGGGACTCGGGCTCCGCCTCCTCCGACACGACGGGCAGGCCGGGCTGGGGGCCGCGGCTTCCCGAGTTGGACCGGTGGCGCTCGCGGCCCTTGACCTTGGCCGCGCGCAGGAGCACCTCGGCCTCGTCCCTGGCGGCGCTCTCCTGGTCCCGGAGGTCCTGGAGCGGCGGGGCGGTGTATGACCCCCTCTGCCCGGCCACCTTCCCGTGCGGGTACGTGCGCCGCGGCGACGTCCCCGCCGCCATGGTGGTCTTGGCCCGGAGGGAGAAGAGGCGCTCGGCGTCGGCCTTGGAGATGCCCTCCCCCTCGTCGAGGTGGGACCACTGCTTGAACTTGGCCTTGGGCTTGGAGCTGCTGTCCGCCTCGGGGGTGCGGGAGAGGGACGACATCTGCGCGCCGCGGACGCTCGACACCGGCTTCGACCCGGCAGAGCCGGTGCTCTCGTTGGATCCGCCGTAGGAGCGCATGCGCGACGTCCCGGGGCGGTCGCTGTCCCCCTCCCCCGCGTCCGTCATCCTGAGGGATCGCTGGCTGGAGGCCTCGGACTCGGGGCGGAAGGCGACGCCGGACAGGGTGGGCGAGGCGGCGCGGACGGAGCCGGCCAGCTTGGCGGCGGTCGATGAGCCGCCGCCGCCCGCGGAGCTGGCGCGGGGGGAGTCGGGGACGCCCCTCGCCGGGGGATGGTGGGTCGTGGGGACGTTGTTGCGGCTGGTGTGCTGCGCCGGGCGGCTCGGGAGCGACTCCCTGTTGAGGCCGACGGAGCGGGAGGAGGAGGACGCGGTGTCGGCGGCGGGCAGCGGCGCACGCTTCGAGGGCACGCCCGGCTTGGCGGCCGGGGTGACGCCGCTGAGGTCGAGGGGCGGGACGGCGGCCGCGGCAGGGCGCCCGGCACCGCTGCGGGCGGGGCTGGCCTCGGGGGCGTCCGCGCGCGAGGGTGGCGGCGCGTCGGCATCGTCCCGTGAGGCTGTGATGCGAGCGAGGGGCGCCCTCGCGGCAGGCTCCGGCCCGGCCGTCGCACGAGGCGCGGCAGTCCCGGCCGAGGGGGCCCCAGGGGGCGGCACCATCGAGTCCTCCCTGGGCAGCGGTGGCGGCACCATCGAGTCCTCCCTGGGCAGCGGTGGCGGCATCATCGAGTCCTCCCTGGGCAGCGGTGGCGGCACCATCGAGTCCTCCCTGGGCAGCGGTGGCGGCACCATCGAGTCCTCCCTGGGCAGAGAGGCGCCCAACCCAGCAGCGGTGTGAGGGCCGGCGGGGGCCATGGGTGGGGGTGCCTCGGAGTCGGTGTCGTCGTCGAAATCGCTTGGGGGGCCGGCTGACGGGCCGCCGGGGGGCGGGAGATCGTCCACGTCGGCGTGGGAGAAAGGGTGGACGTCATCGACGCGAGGGCCGGCCGACGAGGACGCACGCGGGTCGCCGCGCGACACCGGGGGCAGCACCGGCAGGACCGGGAAGACCTCCACGGAGGGGTCCGCCAGGCTGCTGAAGCGGCCGTTGGGGCCAAGCTCCAGCTCCCCCATGGCGGCCAGGGCAGCTAGCTTGCACTGGTGCTGCGTCGTGGCCAGCCAGCGGCGGGGGTCCATGTCCGGCGGCACGCCGATCGGCACGGCCTGCGAGGGAGCGGCACGGGAGGGCGGGAGGGGCGCCGGTGGTCAACAGGCCGAGGGGCGAGCGCCGGGCGCGGGCTCCGCGTCGGAGTCCCAAGCGGTGGGTGCGGAGGGGTTGGAGGGAGCAGCGGGCAGTGAGGCCCGTTCGCCGGCCGAGTGGGCTGTTTCTGTCCTCGCGAGGGTGGGGCGGGGCACGGCCTGCCGCGCTCACTGTCTTATCCAGCGGGCTGTTCAGCATGAAGCCAAAGGCCCCCGTCGGGGGCGCAGGACGGCTGCCCAAGAGTCCGGCATCCAGGGGTCTTGCCTGAGCTCCCTCATAGAGCTGAAACCGTTGCGCATACAACGTGCCAGGCACCGGCCTCGACGCTCCCGCATACACATCCATGTTCTTTGTGCCCAGTACCGTCCAGCGTCCGTCCCAGGCCCCCGAGCGGCCATTGAGCTGCGGGCACGCGTGTTGGAAGCCGAGCGGCACGGGAATACGGAGCTGACAGGGCGCGCCGTGCTCGCCATCATTGAGCCGTCGCTAATTTTCAAAGCTGGCCCGGCGCCCAGGGTCGGCGGGTCCTTTCCGGGGCACCACAGGCTCGGTCAACGGCAACCGGGCGCCCCAGCCGGCTCGCTTGCGGCAGCGGTCGGGCTCACGTGCCACAGGCATCCCTCAAGGACAACGTCTTCAGGATTGTACGCTGCGATGGGTCAGGCTTTGGGGAGGGGCGCCGTCACAAGCGCACGATGGCCGGGACTTGCCGGCTGCGACTCTCGGTGCACACCTGCCCGGCAAGGGCATTCGCGGCAGAAGCATGGACGCCGCTCCACTCTCTCGTGAGGTCTCACACGAGCGGTCCGTCATCCCGGCTACGCGGGCCGCCAGGCACGTCGCTGGTGAGCAAAGGCGTCGCAGCCTCGATGCGCCAAGCCTGCCGCGCTCTGCTGTCCTGGCCGGGTGCCGGCCGGATGCTCTGCGCGGTGCTGTTGTTTGGCAAGGCGGGTGTCACAGAGGGCGGAGGACCGGCTGCGATGAGTGATGAGGTTGACAAGCATGTGCTGCGCAAGTATGACATCAGCCAGAAGCTGGGCAAGGGGGTGAGGCGGCCGCATGGCGGTCTGGGAAAGCTGCCGCAAAAGCAAATAACGCCCTGCAGCGCGGCATCCCGCAGCCGCGGCACGATAAAGCGGCTGGAAGCCATCGTGGCACAGGGCACGGGGCATCGTTCTCAACCATGAAAATCCGTGGCCGTCCTCTCTGACCCGCAGGCGTACGGCATCGTGTGGAAAGCCGTGGACAGGCGGTCGGGGCAGACCGTGGCCCTGAAGAAGTGCTTTGACGCGTTCCGGAATGCCACGGACAGCCAGCGCACGTTCCGGGAGGTGATGTACCTACAGGTGCGGCGACAAGACGATGGCCGCATTGCCAGGCTTGCCGAGTCGCCGATCGCCGGCTCCGCCGCACCTCCCACCTGGCCACCGCACTCCCTGCGCCCTCGCCCACCGCGCAGGAGCTTGCCGGCCACGATAACATCATCCGCCTGGTCAATATTATCCGGGCCGAGAACGACCGCGACCTGTACCTGGTTTTCGAGTTTATGGAGACGGACCTGCACGCCGTGATCCGGGCGAACATCCTCGAGGAGATCCACAAGCAGTACGTCATCTACCAGCTCCTGCGCTCCCTCCTCTTCATGCACTCCGCCGGCCTGCTCCACCGCGACATCAAGCCCTCCAACCTGCTGCTCAACTCCGACTGCCACGTCCGCGTCTGCGACTTCGGGCTCTGCCGGTCCATCGCCGGCGTGGAAGCCTCGAGCAGCGCCATGCTGACCGACTACGTCGCCACCCGCTGGTACCGCGCCCCCGAGATCCTTCTCGGCTCCACCAAGTACGGCGCCGGCGTCGACATGTGGGCCGTGGGCTGCATCCTGGGGGAGATGGTCAACGGGAAGCCCGTCTTCCCCGGCTCCTCCACCATGAACCAGCTCGACCGCATCCTCGAGGTCACCGGTGAGCCCCACGCGAAGGGAGCCCAGAGCGCGCTCGCCGCCGCGCTCCCCCCCCCTGGCGCCACCAGCATCGCGGGCGCGGCCGCAGCACGTGCCTGGGGCATTATCGCCAACCCAAACAGCTGGTTGGGTCCCGTGCTGGCCGTGCCACTGCCCCACCCTCCCACCCTCCACGCCCCCCAACGCCCCCGCACCCCGCAGGCCGGCCCTCCGCCGACGACGTGGCCGCCGTGCGCAGCCCCTACGCCGTCACCATGCTCGACGGCCTCCCCGCGGTCCGCCAGCGCCGCATGGCCGACGTCTTCCCCAAGGCCGACCCCGACGCCCTCGATTTCATCTCCCGCTGCCTTGTCTTCCACCCCGGCCGCCGCCTGACCATCGACCAGGCCCTCCGCCACCCCTACGTCCGGCAGTTCCACTCCCCCGCCGACGAGCCCAAGTGCCCCCGCACCATCACCATCCAGATCGACGACAACGTCAAGTACACCGCGGCCGACTACCGCGACCGGCTCTACCGCGAGATTGCCCGCAAGAAGAAGGAGGCGCGCGCCCGCAGGGCCGCCAGGGCCGCGGCGAGGGGCGGAGGCGCGGCCGGAAGCGGCAGCGGCGGGGGCGCCGCGTCGGCATCCGCATCGTCGCGGAGCCGCGGCGGCGCCGCCAGCGGCGCAGGCCGCTCCTGAAGCAGCGCTTTGCGCTCTCAGCAACGCGGCCGAGCAAGCACGGGGGGGAAGCTGTTTCCCCCTCCCGGGCCCCCCTGACATTCCACAAGTGACTGCAGTCCAGCATGCCGGCGCGCCGCGATAGGGGGACGCGGGGAACGAGCTGGAGCGAGGCGCCTCCCGCCACACCGCCCCTCCCGAGAGTTTCATTGCGTGTGCGTGATCGGGCGCGGCTCTGCACCTCGGCATCCCGCGTTGGGATCCGGGCCAGAGCACGCAACCGACGCGATTCACGGAGGCACCCGCGCACCACACACCCGCTCCTCCCCTCATCGCCGCCCGCCCGCGCGGAGGCCCACCACCCCCCCCGCGAACGGCCCGCCCACCACGACGTCCAGCACCCCCGTCGCCCTCCTCCGCGCGTGGCTCGCGAGCGCGATGCTGCCCCCGACCAGCACCCGCGATGTCACCGTCTCGTCCACGGGCCGCGTGTCTCGGCCCAGGGGCCGGCTGACCGTCACAGTGAGCCCCCTTCCCCCGCCGCCGGCGCGCCCCCCGCCAGCGGTCCGCCCCTTCCTCGACCGCATCGACTCCTCCCTGGCCACCTTGCCCCCGCCGGCGGAGGGTGTGACGCGGGAGGGGACGGCGAGCACCGAGTGGAGCGGTCCTGCGGGGAGCGGCTCTGCAATTCCCGGCCCGAGGTGAAGCGCGGCCGACTGCGGGCGGGGCCCCGCCCGCCTCGCCTCCTCCGGGCCGCCCCACAGTCCCCTCCGGTCCCGGTCTCGCGGCAGCGGAGCCATGATCCGGAACTGTGCGGGAGGGTCCGCGCCCTCGACGGACGCCGGAACGGCAGGGTGCCCGGACCGCCTCGGCCGGACCGATGCCTCCGCCCTGGGCGATGGCCACTCGTCACCGGCACCCGGCACCCTCCCTCGCCACGCGTCCCAGCCGCCCGCCCCCATGTCCGCGCCGGGCCCGCCCTCCGACTCCACGTCCGAGGGCAGCGAGACCGGGCTCCCCGCCCCAGCGGGCTCGTCCTCGTCCGCCTCGCCCTCCTGCCCGGGCAGCGTCGTCCCGGACGCCAGTGCCCCATGCCCGGTGGCGCCGGCATGCCGGGCCGCTGCGGCGACGAGCCCGCCGTCGATGCCGTCCAGCGCTCGCTGCGCTGCCTCCAGGTCTGACTCGTCGAGCCGCAACCGCCGGCCCCTCCTCCTGCCCGCACCCGCCCCCCGCCCCGAGACCGCCGCACCCCGAGACCGCAGGTACGCTCGGAGTGACGCCAGGGCCACGGTGGAGCCGACGCCTCCCGCCGGCTGTTCCGGCTCTGCCGGCGCGTAAGCCGGACCGACGGCCTGCGGAGCCAGGAGCACCGGTGGCGGCGGCTGCGCCACGCTGCTGTGCGATGCGGAAGGGAGCTCTACCGGGACGTCGGTGCCGCTACCCGCCCCGGCGGGGCATGCTTCCTCCTCGCCCCGCCCCAACCCGAGCGCGGCCGTCGGTGTCGCCATGGCCTGTGAGTCGTGCTGCCGGGACGACCACGCGCTGGCCCCCGCCTCCAGCTCGCCCCACGGCCCGAGGAGCGCCGAACGCACGGCACCGGCGGCCGGGGCCGGGGGCGCGAGCGAAAGGTGGTGATGGTCGGCCCTGGCAGCCTTTCGGCGGGCAGGGGACTCCGAGGCCACGACCGCGGCCTTGGCTGACGACCGTTTCGGCGCCGGGAATGCCCCGGAGGCGGGCGCCGCGGACGGGGCGCGGAGCCGGAGCACGACGCTCGATGCGAGCGGAGCGGCATCGTCGGGGCGAGACGGCACGGGCGCGGCCTGCGAGGGCCGCGCCGCGGCAAGCGGCTCGGAGTCGGGCGATCGCGGCGCGACTCTCATCGGTGACATGGCGGGAGGGAGTGCGGCGCTGACTCCTGACGAGAGCCGATCCCGGAGCTGCACCGGCGACGTGGGAGCCGGGCTAGCACCGAGGAGGAGCGACGCATCGACCCCGGGGGACGCGTCGCTCAGAGGGCTCGCTGCGCCGGGCACGGCCGCGACGCTGCCGCCCCGGGCCCAGCCGCGGAGCTCGCCCGACAGGCCGCCGTCCCCAGCCAGCGACGCGGTAGCCTGCCCGAGGCGGCCCGGCCGCGCCCCCGACGGCACCTCTGCCGCCGCTCTGGTCCCTGCGCCGCGGTGCCGAAGCACCGCAGCCGCCTGATGCGCCCCCCCGAGCACTAGCGAGTCGAGGGCACTCCGCCCCGCCCGGGACGGCACGCGGTCCGTGTCACCGGCACCGTCAACGGTCACGCGGCGCACCGTAAAGAGCTCTGCCAGCGCCGCCACGTCAGCAATGACTGCAGCCATGGCCTCGGGCACCCCGTCATCGCTGCAGGAAGCGTGCACCCAGGCATCACCGTGCCCGCCGCGCCGCCGCAGCGTGTCGGAGCGCAGCCAGACGCAGCGGATACCACCCGCGGCGAACGGCAGGCTTTGGAACCAAGGCGACTCCCGCTGCGCTGGCCTCGCGGCCGGGGCGCCGCCGTCCGCCTTGGCCTCCGCGACCAGCCCGCTGCGAGCCCCTGCCCCGCTCTGGCTCGTGGCCGCCCGCGCCCCGGCAGCGGAGAGCACCCCGCCCCGCACGACGAGTGCCCTAGACCTGCCCCCCTGCCCGCCGCGGGTGCCCGTCATCGTCGCCGCCATGACGCCAGCCTGCACGTCGCCGGGCGACGGGCCCTTGAGCGCGTTCGGCTCCCACGTCGTCTGCAAACCGTGGAACTGGGCCCTCCCGGCGCCCCTGGGGGACCGGCGCGACGCTTGCACGGCCACCCACGCGCGCCCCGAGCGGTCGAGGACGGATCCGAGCACGGTCGCGACGGCCGTCCGCCTGCCCAGCCGGACATCAACCTCAGAGCCCTGGGCCAGCCGCGGGGCCGACTCGGGCGGTGCCACGACGGTGGGAGCCACGAACGCCACCACCACCGAGTCCCCCGGTCGGGCCGCCGCCCCGTCGTCGGCGGGCGCCTCGTCCCCCGGCGCGGCACCCTGTCGCGTCCTTGTGCCGGCTGGCGCCTCCAGGGCGATCCCTAGGCCTGCCCTGGCGTACCTGAGCGACGGGGGATCTCCCGCCGCACCCCCCGGGCCGCCCAGCTCCGTCGTCACCGCCTCGACCAGCGCCGCCGTGCGGCCCCGGAGCGTGCGCCTGGCGGTCTCCCGCGGCTCGATCAGGCACCCCGTGCTGCCTCCGTCTTCGCCGCCGCGCTGGGTCGGCGCCGGGCGGGACAGGGATGACATCCGGCGAGGCCCCGGCTGATGAAGCGATGACTCCGGGAGCGCTGCCCTGTGGTGCGCTGCCAGCGTAGCCGGCAGCTCGTCCGACGCGGCGCTGATTGCGGCGAGGGCGGAAAGGCCCCTCCTGACCGCCGGCGCCATGCGAGCCGTGCCGTCGGCGAGATGCCGCAGCAGCCGACGGAGAGCCCTTCCCGCCTCGGCCTGGCTGCCCGGCGCCAGGGCCTCGCCCCACACGCCCGGGACTGAGGCCAGGAGCGCGAACGCCTCGCGGTCCCGTGTGCTCGCCGCCAGGTCCTGGGCGAGCCGCTGCAGCCCGCTCCCTGACGGCTCCTCCTCCCCGAGCCCGCGGGGCACACCCGTCGACAGGACGCTCGCCCCCGCGACGGCTTGCACCGCCCTGCCGACGTCTGTGTGCGGCGGCGCCGTGCTGGCCGCCCACAGCGCCGCCGCCACGCGCGCCTCGGGCAGCTGCACGAGGGACGACCACGCGGGCGTGCCGCCGAGCGACGCGTCCTCGCCGAGGGCGCCGCCCCCGCCGCCGCGGGCCCGCCTCAGCCCGGCCTCCGCCTCCTCCTGCACCGCGAGGAAGGCGAGCGGCAACGCCTCGGGCTGGTTCGCGAGCAGCTCGAGCACCCTCCCGTGCCGCGCAGCGGCCTCGGCCCGCCGGCGCCGCCGGTGACTGGCCTCCGAGTCGGCCGGGGAGCCGCCGCCCTCCGCCACGCCGCCCTCCGCCCCGCGAAGCCCCGAAACGCACTGTCCCAGCGCTCCGACGAGGGCACCCAGCGCCGCCGGCCCGAGCCGGAGCAGCTGCCGAGCCCTGACGAGGGCGGGCCCCAGCTCAGGAACGCCTACGTCGGGGCCGCCGTCGGGGGCCTCGACACGCGCCCCACGGCGCCAGAGCTGGCCTGTCCGGGCCATTCCCATCGCCATAGCCGCCACGAGGGCCTCGGTGTGCGCCACCTCCGACGCCTCGGGGGCGGCCACGGCCGCCGCGCACGCTGCGAGCACCAGGGCCAGGCCCTCGGCGCCCAGGCTCAGGAGCCACGCGATGCTGACGCATGGGACGTGCGTGGCTGCGCTCTCATTGCACCGCTCTCGGCGCATCGCCGCCGAGCCGTGGGCCTGGGCTCCCCGCCGGCCGAGCCGCCTCGGGTGTCGCTGGGCCGCGGTGCGGCTTTGGAGGTGGAGATCGAACCCAGACCCGAGCCTCTGGAGCTCTGCGCCGTCGGAAAGCGTCTCGACGAGGAGGAGCAGGGCCCGGGACCGGTCCGACGACGGCCACGACGTGGGGAGCCCCGCGGCCGTCACCGCGACGCGGAGGCCGGCGTCGTGGCAGGCCACGACGGCGCGCACGAGTCCCCTGGCCCGCGCTGACGCGGGGCTCTCGTCAAGCTCCGCGGGCGGCGCAACGATGGATACTGCAGACCGGAGCACATCGGCACGGCGGGGCGAGGACTCGGCCTGCGACCAGGCGCCCACCGTCCCCGCGACGGACGCCGGGTGGGCCTCCGGGGCGGCCGAAGAGTCGGCCGCGACGGACCCGGGGTCCTGCCGCGCCGCCAGCGGGGCGTATGCGACGCGCAGCGCCCGGCGGTACACCGCTGGGGACGCGACCTCGTCCCACCCCGCGGCTGCGGGCAGCGGAACGGCGCCCCCGATCGGCACCATGGCCTCGTTGTCGTTGCCGGCGGCCATTCGCCTGACGTCAGCCTCCGTCCGCCCCCAGGCGGCGCCTCGGAGCGATGTGCCCGCAGCTTCTTCCTCCGTCGCCAACCTGACTGCGCGTGCCAGCGCGCAGCCTGAACCGCTGAGTAGCGACGCGGCTGCTTCTCTGTCCTGTCTTGACACCAGGACTCCGTCCACAGCGACGACGAGCGGCAGCGCAAAGCCGACGCAAAGCCTGACGAGACGATGCCCATCCACCGTCTTGAGCTTGGCTGCCAAGCCTCCCGCCGCGCCGCTCTCTTCGCGTAAGCTCTCCCACAAGGGGCTCGTCCCGACGGGCAGCCCAAGGCGGAGATCTAGCACCGTGACCTGCCGCAGCGAGAGGAGACCGCCAGACTCCGCATCCCACGCCAACGGCGTCCCGCGAAGATCGACGCAAGAGAGCGATGGTCGGGGCTGAGCGGGTCCTCCCGTCGGCTCAGTGACCAAGCCGAGCGCGGCAACGCTCGTCAGCGACCCGTTGTGGCTCAGGTCGATCCTTCTCAGGCTTCGGAGCTTCTCGGCTCCGTTTGCAGAAGCGAGAGCGTTGCCGCTCACATCCAGGTAGACGGCTGATGGCCCGACCTGGGCTAGCGACGCTGCGTGGTCGGACGTTCCAGGCACATTTCCTCGGTGGCCCGCTCGCCGGGTCACAAGCCTGGGCGTGCATGACACAAAGGTGCGGGCCGCAACGAAGCATTGTCTCACACAAACCGGTGCGTGCCGCTGAGACGACGAGTTGTCCAGTCGAGGCCATTGGGGGCAGCCCCGTTCGCTCGCTTCACGTCCTGCGGGGGCAGTCCCACCGACGCTGCCCCGCCAACGAGCGACGCCGTACCTGTAAGCAGGCTCCGGGCTCGTGCTGCGTGTGAAGGCGCGGCGGTGTGCTGCAAGGGTGCCGAAATTTGTTCGGCACGGTTTGCAGGCGCTAAATGTCAGGTCAGTTCACGACGCACACACACTCATCTGTGTCGTCTGCTATGGCAGCCTGGGCTCCGATGACCGGTCGTTGCCGTCGCGTCGGGGGCCTGGGTCATCCTTGTCTTGCTTGAGCCCGAGCGCCTCGCCGAGGTTTCGGCCAGATGCGTCGCGGATGGTCGCGGCTCGCTCCAGGGCAGCTGCCAGCGCCCGGAGGCCCTTCCACCTGCCTCGAGCGAGCGTGCGGTCAAATGTCACGCCGAGCCCCTTGGGCTGGAACGTTGGCCGGAACACGGTCGAGTCGAGCGTGGTCTCGGACGCCCCATCGTCAAAGAACCCCTGCCTGGGCGCTCCGGTGCCACGCGCCCGCACAGCATGCTCGGAAGGAGAGCGTGCACGATGGGCTTCGGAGGCAGCCGCCGACCGCCCCCTAGACCCTCGGCCCGTGGCCACAGACCCGGGCGGGGCGCGGACGGAGGCAGGCCTGGACTCTCGGCCCGTGGCCACCGACCCGGGCGGGGCGCGGACGGAGACAGGCCTCGCTGACGTTGGTGCAGAGGGTGACGCAGCACCCAGCGCCAGGGTATTGGCCGCCTCATCGATTCCATCAGCTGACGCTGCCGTGCCTCCAGCCACGTTGTCCGTGACCTCCTCCCCCTCTGGCTCAGCGCCACTATGGAGCAGGGCGCCCGGTTCCCTCAACTGGGACTGCGAGTCCCTTGCAATCGAGTCGTCCCCGGTCGGCCCTGCACGATGCCTGCAGTCACTTCGCTGCGATGGGGTCGTCGCCGTCGCCACCGCATCACCAGATCCAGGCTGCTCGTAGCTTGGCGCGTGGGCGGGCGTCGCTTCCAAGAGCATCTCGCTCGTTTGGAGGTCCCGCCGGGGAACAAGAGCGGCTGCTGCAGAGGTATCGCCCCGCCCCCGCGGGGATGACACGCTTCCAGCCCCGTGCTCCTTATCTGCAACATGCCGTGGATCGCTGGTGGGTGCGCCATGCATCCTTGGCGCGCTTGCAGGGCGTGGAGGTGTCAGCATGGGAACCACGCCGGCTGGGCGGCGAAGCGCGCGGCCAACTCTGGCGGGGCTGAGCACCGCCTGAGCTGGCTCGGAAACCTCCTCCGGACGAGCAAGCGCCCGGCAAGCGGCTGGTGCCAGGGCCGGCCTGGCAGCGGGAGGTGCGGGTCCTTGGCGGATGGCTGCAACTGCGACCGACGCGACTCGGGTCGGGGGTGACGACGCCTTGGCACGTTTCTTGAGCGCGGCGAAGAAGCCTGCCACCTTTCGGCCGGCCGGAGGGGGAGCCGGAGAAACAGACGCATTGCCTACACCCCGAGGCATGACAGGCGATACAGGTCCGGTCGCTGGATCGGGCGTTGCCCCTGCGGCCACAGCCTCAGCTGCCCCAGGCAGTCCCCGCAATGCCTGGGGCGTGAGGCCTGCGGCAGCAGCAGCGGGGGCTGCTCTTAGCACACCCGTTGCGAACTGATCGAGCGTGGGAGCTGCAGAGGCTGCCTCAACGGCGGCGGTGTTATGTGCTGCGCCGCCTCCGCCTCGTAGAATCACCGGCTGTGCTGCCTTGCCCTCGTGATGTTTGGGCATCTCGGCAGCCCCAGGCATGTCATGGGCGGCCGGCTGCCGTGACGAGCGTGCCCGGCGCAGCGCCGCTAAGTACCGGTGTGAGCTGCCTGCCCGGCCGTAGAGGGTGTCTGGGATGCTTGCATCGGCTAGGGGGCCAAGTCGCCGCCGCTGTGATGCTGCTTCCAACCTTGCGTCTGTGCGCTGCCGCGACTCCTCGGCATGCTCCTCCGACAGCCTCAGGCGTAGGGTCGACCTTCGCTCCGCGCCCCGCTGCCGCGCCTCGACGCGCAGCCGTGCAATGGCCGCCTCCACAACTTGCCGCCCAGTTCGGCCCTTGAGTGCTGTGGCCACCATGGCTTGGTCGGCCTTGTCGGCAGATGGTGAAGGGCTGTCGTCCCGCTGTGCTGCAGCTGGCCCCGGTTGCCGCTGAAAGAGAGGCTGAAGCGCAGCTTCTTCGTCAGCAGGCGGAGCGGGCATTGCAGCTGCTGCATCATCGTTCGGGCCATCCGTGTCAAGGACGTACTCTGCTTCGTCGGCCTCGGCCCTCGCTGCCAGCACCGCGCTGCGTGGGCCATTCCCGGATGGGAAATGTTCAGCAGCAGGTTGTGCTGCAGCTCTGGCAGCATCGTCCCGCTGATCTTGGCCTGATGGCACACGCGTGTCTAAATCGATTGTCCCTGGGTGGTCGAGCGCGCGGGGCGGCCCTTCGATCGACTCCGGAACGTCGGTGGATGCACCCGGCTCCGCAGCGGTCGTCGCTATGGCCGCTGGGCAAGGCTGCCAAGCTGGCTGCCCGGCCGCCACCTTCGGCCCACGCTCCTCTCTGGCGGCCGCGTCAGGTGCAGTGGTGCCGGTGCCGCGCCCAGGTGAGCTTGGCGGTGCTCCAGAGAATGGGGTGCGGGCCTCTGCAACGACGTCATCTCCAACCTGCTGCCCGAGGACCAGCGCAGCTGGGGCCGCAATGGCACCACCTTGACCTTCAGGCACGGAATTCCTTCGGCCACGGCGGCGGCCACGCGAGCTTGTCGGAGGTAGTGCCTCAGTGCCACGGGCGGCTGAACGGGACGCAGACTGCGCCCTGACAGGTTGCTCAGCCGAGGCCACCGAACCTTCGGCCGCTTCTTGCAGCCGCCTCCGCCGGCGCGGCGCGGATGCTGCACGGTACGGGGCGGGCTCCTTGCGCCGCGCCCTGCTCTCAGTCTCGTCGGTAGCATGGCCAGCACGCAAGCTTTCCGATGGAGGCACGCCGGCAGCAAGGTTGCCGCCGGGGATCTCCAGGCTCGAGGGATTCCCGAACTGGCGCCCCCACGCATCCCTCGTTGCTGGCGGGGAGCTGCT
>Ga0136560_1000591_pt1 | contig 18356 bp, 14 predicted proteins | sample AntRauMeHopE1497_FD_104925 | JGI IMG/M metagenome (GOLD analysis project Ga0136560, IMG submission 104925) | Saline lake microbial communities from Rauer Islands, Antarctica - Metagenome Hop E1 #497 | ecosystem: Environmental > Aquatic > Non-marine Saline and Alkaline > Saline | place... | reverse complement strand
GCTTTTAAAAGCGATTCGTTATTGCATTTTATTTTTAATCATGCTCAATTTTCCCGGTTGGGTTTTGGTCAATATTAGTGATTCTTTATCGAGTTTACTTAGCTATCTATCGTTTGGGCTAATGTTGCTCTATTTTATTATGTCCAAAAAATGGAAGTTTAGTTCTTGGATGCTGCTCTTGGGAACTATTTATTTTGGAATCTCTTCCCTGTCCGGTCAAGAATACATTCCAGAATTTAGTATCTATATCATCATCATCATAAAATATTTTATAATTGTAACAGGGGGTTATATAGTCATGCAGGATACCACCAAAAAAGAATTAGTTTGTTTTTTGTTAATAGGTGCTTTCACCGTTTTTCTTGAAATGTTTGTGTTTTACAATGTCTTAAAGGATTATGGCCGTTATAGTGGTTTTTATTTGAATCCCAATAGTCTTGGTTTCATTTGCATGATGGGATATGCCCTTTCATTTGGTTTGGAAAAGAAATGGCGTACTCTTGGCCAAATTTCATTTTCCCTAATTGGGTTCCTTACTTTCTCCCGGACTTTTATTGTAGTTTGGTTGTTGATGAATTTATTATCCATTCGCCTATCTTCAAAAAATATACGTGTTCTTATCGTAGGTTTGGGTATTTTTATAGGCTTATTGACCTTCAACGCCTTCCTGCCCAAGTCAAACCCACGGTTAGAGGCTATGACCAAAATCTTGAAGGGTGAATCTACCAATACTAAAAAACTAGAGGAAGGTAGTCGCACGGAAACATGGTCCAATTATTATCCCGCCCTAATGGAAAAACCCCTGTTTGGCAACGGGTACGGAGCCTATGGTGGTGGCGGGCTAGCTGGGAGAATAGGTGCCCATAATGTCTACTTAAAAATTATGGGCGAAGCTGGCGTTTTTACAATTCTATTTTTTTTAAGTATGCTTATAACTTTGCTATTAAAAAGTAACAGACTATTTCAAAACGAGCCTCACTTATTACTTATGACAATTGCCCTAGGATTATTTCTAATGGCCAATCATAATTTTTTCGATTCAGGTTATGTGCTGTTTTTTACCATGTGGCTTTTATATCAGATAAAATCTAAAGAAATAAAATCAGGCAATAACATTCCAGCAATTGGAAAATCCATCTAAAATAAAAGAATAAGTCGTTTAAAGAAACATGAAAATAACTTTTATCATATATGGCTTAGGATCTGGCGGTGCCGAACGCGCAGTTACCGGCTTGGCAAATTATTGGTGCCATGCGCACGAAATAACAATTATCACCTTGGTAAAATCCAAACCATTTTACGAATTGGACTTAAAGATTAAACTGCGTCATTGCTTGGAAGGGCCTAAACAAACTACTAATATCTATTCTACTTTTTCTGATGGAATTAAAAGAACAAATAGACTAATTAATTTACTTCGATACGAACAAAGTGAGGTGGTTATAAGTTTTTTGATGAAAACGAATATGTATGCCCTATGGGCCTCAAAATGGCTGCACATTCCCTGTATCGTAAGTGAAAGGGCCAATCACGAATTGAACAAATTGCCCAAAACACAGGAGAAAATTCGTGATTTTAGTTATAAATTTATGACACATCTAGTTGTCCAGACCCATGGAAATAAGCACTATTACGAGGCCACCATACCCTCCCAAAAAATCACCGTTATACCCAATGGTGTTTCAGAAAGCCTGCAAATAGAACGTAGCACTATTGAAAAGACCAAAGAACACATTATTTTAAATGTAGGTGCCTTTAGAAAGGCTAAAGCCCAAGATAATTTAATCAGGGCCTTTGCACAAGTCGCCAACAAGAATTGGCGTTTGGTTTTTGTTGGTGATGGATCAAACCTTACCAATTGCATAAATCTGACCCAACAATTGGGTTTAACGGAGCATGTCCAATTTTTAGGTGCACAAAAAAATATTTCCCAATACTATGCGAAAGCACAAATATTTGTTTTTACTTCCAGACACGAAGGTTTTCCCAATGCCCTATTGGAAGCCTTATATTTTGGCGTGCCTAGTATTTCCAGCAACTGCCCCCACGGACCGGCCGATATGATTACCGACGGGGAAAACGGTTTTTTGGTGCCGGTAGGCGATGTGGATGCCTTGGCCAAAAAAATGCAAGTCTTGATGAATTCTTTGGAACTACGGGAAAAGTTCCGAAATAAGGCCTTGGAATCCACCAAAAAATATGAAATGGAATATATTGCGGCACAATGGATGGAGGTCATAAAATCCGTGACGGCCTAACTGAATATAAAATGATGATATTGAACAATCCGATGGAGTTTGTCCCGTTATAGTTCAATAAGAAATACCTAAACAACGTCCTTATAGTAAAAATTTATGTGCGGAATCTACGGAACAACCCTTCACTATACACAAGAACAACTACAAAAAAAAATGGAACGGTCCCAATTTCGGGGACCGGACCAAATGGGTATAGCACGCTATGAAACAGCCACTGGGCCAATTACTTTTGGGCACAATCGTTTATCCATAATCGATTTAGATGCCCGTTCCAACCAGCCCTTTAATCACCAAGGCCTAGTACACCTCGTATTTAATGGGGAAATTTATAATTTCAAGGAACTGCGCGACATCTTGCATCAAAAGGGCCATACCTTTAAGACCACAAGCGACACCGAAGTTATTTGTGCGGCCTACTTGGAATATGGAAAAGACTGTGTCGACCATTTTAATGGGATGTTCGCCTTTGTCATCTATGACCTCAAAAAACAAATCTTATTTGGTGCCAAGGACCGTTTGGGGCAAAAACCTTTTTACTATTATGCAGGCTCGGAAGGTTTTGAATTCGCGAGCCAAATTTCTTCTATACAGCTATATAATGAGCAACTAAGCATTAGTCAAAAATCCATTGAGCAATATCTGGCCTGGAACACCATACCCCACCCCAATTCCATTTTTAACGAAGTAAAAAAACTGGAAGACGGTCACGCCTTTAACTATGACCTACAGACCCAAGAGTTTGACCATTGGCCATATTGGGACATTGCCTACCCTACTGCCCAACTATATAATGGCTCTTATGAAGATGCTAAAACTGAACTAGAATTACTCTTGACAAATGCGGTACAATACCGTATGATTGCCGATGTACCGCTCGGGGTATTTTTATCCGGTGGTGTCGATTCTTCTTTGATAGCAGCTTTAGCGGCAAAGAATACTGAACAAAAGGTAAAGACCTTTTCCGTAAAATTCAATGAAAAGGGCTTTGATGAAAGCATCTACGCCCAAAAAGTGGCCGACCACTTACAAACCGATCATCATGTGATTGAATGTGATTACAAAGAGGGGATTGATTTGATTGAAAATTTTAGTCATTACTATGACGAGCCTTTTGCCGATGCATCCGCTATCCCGTCCATGCTCTTGGCCAAACATACGAAGCCACATGTAACCGTAGCCCTATCGGGCGATGGGGCAGACGAAGCCTTTTTAGGGTACCGTCGGTATGGTAAATTGGAAAAAATTGAACGCACCCTAAAAACACCTTATGGCCTTCGTATATTAGGCGCACAACTAATGAGCCTTACGCAGAGTAATCGTTATCATGCCATAAAGGATATTATAAAAGCGAAAAGCCCAGGAGATGCCTATTTACAATTGATGAGAAAAACAAATGTCCCTTGGTTGGTTTATCCCGAAACCAACCCCGTAATAACCGAGTTGAAATACTTGATGAACCCACATAAAAACAGTTTTGAATGTGCAGGCGACTTTGATTTAAAAACCTATTTAACTTGGGACATCAATACCAAAGTAGATCGGGCTACCATGGCGTATTCGTTAGAAGCCCGTTCGCCCTTTTTGGATTATCGGATAGTAGAAATGGCGCAAAGCTTACCTACAGCGTTTAAATACCAAAAGGGTAAGCAAAAACGCATTCTAAAAGATATTTTATACAAGCATGTGCCAGCCGCCTATTTTGACCGCCCTAAATCAGGCTTTGGGATGCCATTGGAGGTTTGGTTTCGTAATGATTTAAAGGACATGGTCCTTACCGAACTCTCCTTGAAAAATTTAAAGGAAATTCCAGGCATACGGCCGCATGTCGTAGAAAAAATGATTCAACAACATATGAATGGGGATTGGAACCACTATACTATAATTTGGAAATTATTGGTTTTAAAACAGTGGTTAGGGACCGTTGGAAAACCATATTTAATTAAGAATTTTTAGAATTATTTATGAAAAATTATTTAAGACCCTTTTATAACTTGATACTACCCCTATTTTCAGACAAACAGGTGGCACAAATTAAGTTCAAATGGCATATGGGATATTTCCCCGACCTTAAAAACCCAACTACTCTAAATGAAAAAATCAACTGGCTTAAACTAAATGATCGCACGCCATTGCATACCCAGTGCGCAGATAAATTTTTGGTGCGTAATTATATAGAGCAAAAAATTGGTGCTAAATTCTTAGTCCCCCTTTTTTACCACACCCAAAATCCCAATGACATAATTCCTGAAAACCTGCCTAATGAACACTGTATTATTAAAACCAATCATGATAGTGGTGGAGGTATTTTTGTGCGTTCAAAAAATGATATTAATTGGCCAGAAATACAGTATAATTTAAAACAACGTCTTAAATTAAACTATTATAACCAGACTAGGGAGTGGCAGTATAAAAATATTAAGCCTAGAATCATTATTGAGAAGCTATTGGAAGATAAAAAAGGAAATATCCCTTTTGACTATAAATTACATTGTTTCAATGGAAAAGTTAGAATGATCAGCGTGGATATGGGAAGGGGTACTGATCACCATTATCGAAATTGGTATACAACAAAATGGAAGCGAGAAAAATTTAAATGGTCTTCCCCTAAAGCAAACGGGAAAAGTACAGACCCTAGCCATCAAGATGCCGATATACCAAAAACCCTTAGCGAAATGATTAGGCTTTCCGAAATTTTGGCAGACCCTTTCAAGTATATTAGAGTTGATTGGTATGATGTTGATGGTACTCTATATTTTGGAGAATTGACTTTTCATCATGATGGTGGTATTATACCTATAGAGCCTAAAGATTGGGATGAAAAATTAGGACAAGAACTATCACTAAATTAAGCAGGATAAAAAAAACTACTTTTTTTAATTTAATGTGATTAGGATTACCAAAAGGTTTCACTAATTTATAAAATTAGGTTTACTACAATGTCAAATTCAAAAAATATTAAAATACTTTTTGTTCTACCTACCCTAAGTGCTGGCGGTGCTGAGCGGGTAATGTCATTTCTTGCTTGCAACCTTAACGAGGAAAGGTTCGATGCCTCTTTACTCGTCACCGGCACAGATAAAGACCAAGCCTACAGCATTAAACCAGAAATTCCAGTCACTTTTCTAAATAAAAGTGCCGTAAGGTGGGCAGTACCATTATTAAGCCTTCATATTCATCGTTTCAAGCCCCATATTGTTTTCGGTGCCATAGGGCATCTAACATTTGCACTTGCCCTTTTAGCCCCACTGTTCCCTAATATTAAATTTGTGGGCCGGGAAACGACCGTAGTCAGCGCAATACAAAAGTTGGCAAAGAAAAAATCAAAAAAGCGAATTCTACCAGACCTGCGCGCAAGAACTTTGACTAAAATCGTATGCCAATCACATGACATGAAAAAAGACTTTGTTTCCAATTTTGGATACCCCGCTAACAAGATTGTAATAATAGCAAACCCAGTGACGGCCCAATTTAGCTTGAAACAAAGCACACCAGATCAAGGGCTATTGCAATTGATTACCGTTGGGCGCTTAAGCAAAGAGAAGGGGCACTTACGTATTTTAAACCTCCTTTTCAAGTTAAAAAGACCCTTTCACTACACCATTATTGGGTCAGGACCAGAAAGAGAAGCAATTTTCGCCTATGCCAAAAAATTAAATCTAATCGATAAGATTACCCATATTCCTTTTACAGATACCGTAGAGACCTATTTAACCCAAAGCAGTCTGTATCTCTCCGGATCTTATGTTGAGGGCTTTCCCAATGTGTTGTTAGAAAGTTGTGCCGTGGGTACACCGGTATTGGCCTTCACTGCACCTGGAGGCACAAGTGAAATCATCCAAAATGGAGTAAATGGCTATATTGCCGAAAGCGAAGACACCTATCTTGACAAGTTAAATTATTTTAATACAGCAGATTGGAACCCAGTTATCATAAGGCAATCTGTGCTGTCAAAGTTTTCTGAAGATATAGTTATTGAACAATATGAACAGCTTTTTATGTCACTGGTACCTTGAGAAAATGCTCTTTTCAAGAAGAAAAATGCATGCACAAAATAATAGAGATTATAAAAAAAGTATAACCATAATAGTTATTTAGCCCATTGATTACAATGATTCGCTATTGCCTACCTTTGCTCTGCTTAATTCATAGGTTTAAAAAGTACAACATTGCAAATTCCTTTTTTTAATAATCTTTAGATAAACTAATAATAGCGGATTTAAAAGCATAAATAATGTTTTTTTACCGCAATTAGATGACGATAAAATGAAAAAAGAGAGTTTGGGTATACTCGCCATTTCCTTAACCAGTGGTGGGGCAGAAAAGGTTATAAGTTTATTGCTGAAGAAGTTAATTAACGATTACGAAGTAACCCTGTTCCTGTTTTACAATGAAATTCATTTTCCAATTCCCAATGGTGTACGGTTGGTATATTTTAGTGAATATATCCCAAAAAAAAGAATTGCATTGCTACGATTTTGGGACTTTGTGTCATTTGCCCGCAAGTACCACCTTAATTTAAAACGCTACGACATTCATTTTGCTATTTCTTTTTTGGCCTTTCCTAATCTTCTCAGCGGATTACTATCTATATGGCATACCAAACGAGTTTTTATCATTAGTGAACGGGGCTTTCCTTCAGACAATACAACGAGTAAGCTTTCTCTGTACATTTCCAAATTATTTTATCCATTACTATATAATAGATGTACAAAACTTTTTTCCAACTCGGTACACATAAATAAAGACCTAATGGAAAATTTTCGTATTACCATTCCGATGCATGTCATTTACAACCCCATTGAAATACCAAAAACTACCCGATTACCAGAAAGTTATATTGAACCTAAAAGCTCCTATAAAATAATCAATGTGGGAACCTTGAACGAGCGCAAAAACCAAAGTATGCTATTGGATGCCTTAAAGGAATTGCCCGGCGATAAATACGCCCTTACAATCTTAGGCGGGGGTCACTTAAAAAGTGATTTAGAAACAAATATCAGAACATTACAATTGGAAGGACAAGTACTACTTGCTGGAAAAGTAAAGAATGTAGGTGAGTATCTGTTAAAAAACGATTGCTTTGTACTATCCTCGTTTACAGAAGGGTTTCCAAATGCACTTTTGGAAGCCATGAGTTATGGCTTACCTTGCATTTCTACCAATTGCCTTTCAGGACCATTGGAGCTTCTGAATGAAAACGAGACGGTTACCATTAAAAAGGGGCAGTTTTTACCTGTTAAATATGGCATTTTAATAAATAATAACGATCACATGGCATTATCTGGAGCAATTTCATATTTAATGAATAATCCGGAGCGTCAGGTACATTACAGTAAAATGAGTATTGAAAGAAGTAAAAACTATGCCCTAGCTACAATTTATAAACAATTTAAAACGTTTATCCATTCTTAAACCAGTATTATATGTGCGGAATTAATGGCTTAATAACCACTACTACCCAAGACAATAAAACTTTAAGTGCTACCATACAAAAAATGAACGACCTCATTATTCACAGGGGACCAGACGATGATGGCGTGTTTTATGAAAATCAGAGCAAGTATAGCATAGCCATGGGCATGCGAAGATTGTCTATTATAGATTTAACCTCTGGCAAACAGCCTATTTATAGCGTTGACAAACAAGTGGTTATTGTTTTTAATGGCGAAATATACAATTACCAGGTTTTACGCAATTACTTGTTAACCAAAGGTGTATACTTTGAAACCCAAAGTGATACGGAAGTTATCCTTAAACTATATGAGTTAGAAGGAGAAACAGCTTTTAAAAAATTGGATGGCATGTTCGCCTTTAGCATTTACGACAAAAAGAGAAAAAAACTCTTTATTGCACGTGACTTCTTTGGTGAAAAACCACTTTACTATACTAAAGAAAATAACCAATTTATATGGGGTTCAGAATTGAAATCACTTTTAAATGTATTGAAAAGCAAACCAGGCATTTCAACTCCCGGGCTTAACCTTTATTTGAGATTAACCTATGTACCAGCGCCACATACCATTTACAATAACATCTTTAAACTAGAGGCCAACCATTATTTGGTCTATGATTTGGAGCATCATGAATACCAAATATTTCCAATTGAAAAGGCGTTTGAAAGAACCAAGAGCAATTTAGATTTTGAAAATGCCAAAGAAAAAACTAGACAGCTAGTTACTAAGAGCGTGGAAACGAGGTCTATTTCTGATGTTCCCATTGGTACTTTTCTTTCTGGAGGCGTAGATTCATCGATTGTTTCGCTATGTTTAGCAAGAATGCAAACACAAAAAATAAATACTTTCTCCATAGGTTTTAAAAAGGATTCTTATGATGAAACGGACAAATCTAGGTTGGTAGCAAAACAAATCAACAGTAGGCATCACGAATTTATTATAGGCGAAGATGATTTAAAACACAATGTGCCTGAAATCTTACTTAATTTTGATGAACCCTTCTCTGATACGGCTGCTTTGCCAACCTATTTAGTGTCAAAAAAGACGAGTGACCATGTAAAGGTTGCATTGACGGGGGACGGCGGTGATGAGGTCTTTGGGGGTTATAATAAATACTATGTAGGAAAAATAAATAGCCGTTATACCGCCTTGGTTCCACAAAGTATACACCAATTATTGGTTAAAAACATGTCTTTTTTTCTTAGGGATAAGGATGATAAAAGGGGAAGGAAATTCCAAATAAAAAAGATGTTGAATGCTGTTAACTATGACGGAAAACATTATTGGGATATAATTTCCTTGGCACATACGCAAAACCAACTAAAAGGGCTTTTAAAAGACAAGTTTTTCTTGGAGGATATATTTAAAGAATACGAAAGCACCCTATCTATTGAAAAGCCCAATAGTCTTACTGACTATCGTTTTATTGACAAATTAGTTAGTTTGGAAGGAGGCATGCTAGCCAAGGTTGACAGAACAAGCATGTTAAATTCCTTGGAATGTAGAGCACCTTTCTTAAACAAAGAATTATGGCGCTTTACAAATAGCTTGCCTGAAAGATATTTGATGAAAGGGTGGGATAAAAAGTATATTTTAAAAGAAGCCTTTAAAGAGGATTTCCCAAAAGACTTTTTAAATAAAAGCAAAAGTGGTTTTGGATCACCTGTTGGTGACTGGCTAAGATCTAGCTTTAAAAAGGAACTAGAATCCTATATAGCAATTCCCTTTTTACAGAAACAAGATTTATTTAATGTGCAATATGTTGTAAATTTAGTTAACAACCACCTCACAGGCAAAGATGACAACACCTTTTCAGTTTGGGCCTATTACTGTTTTCAAAAATGGTATGTGAATAACTATAAATGAAATACCGCACCTTAAAACCTGTAAAACAAACTCAGTGCAAGACCTTGTTGTTGCTATAAATGAAATACTTAATGAAGACACTAGTGAAAATAGAATTTTATTCGATACGTATTTATCAAAAAGGACATTAGATTCTTTTAATGATACAATTTTTGAAAATCTCCATACCTCTTAAAATGCAAAACAAAAGAATCTTAATCGTATGTTCCTTTCATGGCTCCTTACTGAATTTTAGAGGAGACCTTATTATTGATCTGATCAGTTCAGGTTATGAAGTCTATTGTGCCGCTCCTGATTTTGAACAGAAGACCATGGACCAACTACATCAATTGGGTGCGAAAACGGTTGAAATATTAATGGAACGAACCGGTTTAAATCCGTTTAAAGATTTGGCATCAATCAAGAACCTGAAAAAGGTCATTCAAAACAATAACATAGATTTAGTTTTTGCCTATACGATAAAACCGGTCATCTACAGCTCTATAGCAGCTAGACAGGCAGAAGTGCCAGCCGTTTCATTAATAACAGGATTAGGTTTTACCTTTAGTGCCGTGAATTTAAAGTCTAAAATACTTCAAACAATCACACAACGCCTTTATAAATATGGACTTAAAAAAAATAGTACCGTAATTTTTCAAAATAGCGATGATTTACAACTGTTCCTAGATTTAGACGTAATCGGTAAATCACAGAAAACAGCGGTGGTGCATGGCTCAGGAATAAACCTAGAACGATTTGCCTTTAGGGAAAGGACTAAAAGTAAAGGTGATGCCATTCGTTTTGTAATCGTAGGGCGATTAATTAAAGAAAAGGGAGCCGATATGTTCTTAGATGCCGCCAAAATATTACGAAAAAAGTATCCCAATGCTGAATTTCATTTAATAGGCGGCCCTCCAGAAAATTCATCAAACGCTATTTCCCTTTCCCGTTTAAAGACGTACCAAGATCAAGGAATCATTGTATATCATGGTCATCAAAATAATATTGCCACACTTATTGCCAAAAATGATGTATTTGTTTTACCCACATATTATAGAGAGGGAGTTCCACGATCCATTTTAGAAGCATTAAGTGTGGGAATGCCGGTAATTACGACTGATACACCGGGATGTAAAGAAACCATTGATAATGGAACTAATGGGATATTAATACCCTCTCAAGACTTAAATGCCCTAGTAAACGCGATGGAGTTTTTCATCGAAAAACCTGAAAAAATTGGGCCGATGGGCCAAAAAAGCAGAAGGCTTGCGGAGAAAAAGTTCGATGTCGCTATAATCAATAAGCAAATTATTGATATACTGAACAATTAACATGGAATTGCGGTCATATTGTATAGGTATTTGATATAAAAATGTAGTTTAAATGATGACTTTGAATGTTATGGACCCCATATGTGAGGAAATCAAAAATATAATCGAGATTCCCAAATCTCAGCCTTTGGTACAATTACTACTCAACATACGCTGCTTTTTAAATATATACTGCCATTTTCCAATGGGTTTACTAATTGGGCAAGGTTGGTAAACTATTGGTGTTCCAATAGCGTCTCTATTTCCCCTTTCTTCAACTCATCAAATATTTTGGTGTTTTGACCCTAAGACAAAATACATGACAAAAATTAATCTTTACTTTACATTCAAAGTTCTATAGTGAAAATGTACAAAAATTACATTAAGAGAATACTTGATTTTTTAGCAGCCTTTTTTGGCCTTTTGCTATTGTCTCCCCTATTTATACTTGTCCTCATTTTTTTGGCTTTGGCAAATAACGGTAAACCTTTTTTCGTACAGTTGCGACCTGGTAAAGCCGGAAGAATTTTCAAGATCATAAAATTCAAGACAATGAACGATAAAAAGGATGCCGACGGGGAACTGCTACCAGGGGAACTTCGTATCACTAAAATGGGCGGTATTGTACGCAAAACATCATTCGATGAAATACCCCAACTTATTAATGTGCTTAAGGGAGAAATGAGCCTTATAGGCCCTAGACCCCTATTGCCCGAGTATCTTGAACTATACAGTAACGAGCAATTTAGAAGGCACGAGCTACGGCCGGGAATAACCGGTTGGGCACAGGTAAACGGGCGCAATACCGTGGAATGGCCCAAAAGATTCGCCCTAGACGTGTGGTATGTTGAACACGTATCATTTTTATTGGACTGTAAAATATTGGGACTGACCGTTCTTAAGGTATTCAAGGCAGAAGGAATATCCTCGACCACGCATGCTACGATGCAACCATTTACCGGAAATAACGAACTCCCATAGTCCTCTTAATAAAAGCCTATGGAACAAATAAACTAAATATGACGATATTAACCAATACAAATAGCACCAACGTATAGAATGTTGGATCGGTGAAATTGAGCATCATCCTTTCGACATCCAAATTGTAAAATTACCTCTGCCGATGCAGTGACACCTGCTATCGCGGGATTTACGAAAAACGACCTAGTAAATAATGGCCAGATAAATCATAAGGATCATACACTAAAAGTGAAGGGTACGCGATTGGTTGTGATACTATTGAATTTAAATATGTAAAGGTAACCAAGAAGTTACGAAATATACGTTTTCACTTTACTGTACGTTTAAAAACTATAATAATCTCAATAATCCATTTATTATTGAAAATCATTGAGTATTATTAAACTCTATAATAATATTTATTTTTAATCCCAGTAAAAAGACATGGCAATAGCAGTTCTTGTACAGGCACATAAATATCCTCAACAAATTAATCGAATGCTTAGACCATTTTATGAATATGACGATATAGATATCTATGTTAATATAGACAAAAAAATTGATATTGATCCATTTAAGGATAGCCTAGGTGAGCATGTTCATTTTATTGAAAATAGGGTTCCTATATTTTGGTCCAATATCAGTCAAGTCAATGGCATGCTCAATTCATTTCAAGAGATATTGAGCAAACAGAAATATTACGATAATTATATTTTCATGAGTGGGCAAGATTACATAGTAACGCCAATTGAAGATATTTTATCATTTTTAGAAAAAAATAAAGGAAAAGAATTTATTGAATGTGAAGAAATATCAAAGGATGGTTTAAATTGGGAAGTACGGTACAAAAAGTATCATTTTACGCATCTTAACAACTTCTGGCAAAAAATAGGTCAATTAATTAGACAATTGCCATTTATAAACAGAACATACCCCTTGTTCGAAAAAACTTATGGCGGTAGCGCATGGTTTATCCTTACACATCAAGCAATTGAATATGTTGTCGAATTTTGCAGGGATCATAAGCCTTTTGTTGATTTTCATAAATACAGCCACTGTCCGGATGAATACTTTTTTCAAACATTATTAATGAATTCACATTTTAGGGAAAATATTATACATAAAAACTTTTGGTATATTGATTGGTTTTCACGTTCAAATAATCCAAAAATTTTATGTTCTTCCCATTTTGATAGAATTATAGATTCTAATAACTTCTTTGCCAGAAAATTCGATTATAAAATTGATTCGGACGTATTGGATATGATTGACCGTCATAAATGGCAAAAAAGGAGTTCTAACTTAAATTGAATATGTTACTAAGTATAATTGTACCGACATATAATGTAGAGAATTATATAGGTAATTGCCTTGATAGCCTATTAAGTCAAGATTTAGATAAAAAGGATTATGAAATTATTGTCATCAATGATGGTTCTACCGATAAAAGTGGTTTAATAGCCAACGATTATGCAAATTTGAACGAAAATATCCATGTCCACAATCAAGAAAATAATGGCTTAAGTGCGGCTAGAAACCAAGGAATAATGCTAGCCCAGGGTAAATACGTATATTTTATAGATTCGGACGACTATGTTACCAGAAATACCTTAGGATATATTTTAAGTTTGTTGGAAAATAATCAACTAGATGTTTTAGGCATTCAGGTACAAGAATCAAGTGTATTAGATGATTATGGTTCATCAAATTTAGATAAGATCGAACAAGAGGAAATTATAGTGACCGACGGTATTTCCTTTATCGCTACACATAATTATCTAAACAATGCCTGGTGGTACTTTATCAATCGTGAGTTTCTTTTAAAAACAAAACTTACCTTTCCGATCGGGAGATTTGTGGAAGATGCAAATTTTACCGCGAATCTCCTCGCAAAAGCTAAAAGGATATCCTCCTCCTCTTTAGATTTTTATCGTTATTATATGAGGCCCGATTCTATTATGAGGAAAAAAAACATAGCTCATGACCATAAAATGATGATAGATTATGAAAAAAATATCTATGACTTTTCAGAACAACTTCTGCAGCTGGAAAAGGTTGACCATATCGAATTAAAAGATTGCCTCAAAAGAATAAAAGCGAGGCAACAAGGATTCACTTTTTTTTTACTGGTTCGTTTGATGAAGTCTGACATTCCATTACCAAAGATTGATCAGAAACTCCAAGAACTTAGAAAAATCGATGCCTATCCGCTTACTAAATTTCTTGGCAAAGATTACCATGGTTTTGATTATTCGTTTATGGTCTTTGTTTTTAATAGAGAATACCTAATGAACCCTTTCATAAAAACATTTAGATTTTTTTATAGCCTCATCAAATGAATATACTCATAACATAAGCCGGCAGAAGAGTTTTATTGGTCAGGGTCTTTCAAAGGGAATTAAAATTAGTAGTTCCCGGCGCTAGGGTCGTCGCTTGTGATTCAAAACCTTAATTATCAGCGGCCTGCCAAGTAGCAGATAGCTTTTTTTAAGGTACCTAGGATTGACGATGCAAATTACATGAACCTTATAGCCTTTGATATACGCTTGCTAATCCCTGCCATTGACACGGAACTTGTCCGGCTTGCAACCTATAAAACACTTTTGGAACGTAACGGTATTAGTGCCGTAATTTCTTTTGAAGATTTCATTAAAAAATGCAAGAGCAAATGGTTAGTATTTCTATATCCTTAATCTATGGCATATACTATTGTTTTCTACACAATTTTAATATCTTCAAATTTTAAGATCAGATGCTTGGGAAGATGTATTTCCGATTGGTGATCAAAACAAGTATTGTGAATGTTAAGCCCATTGTCTATAAGTCCTATGGAATTCCAGTTGCGTTGGTTGGGCATAATAAAATCCTTTTTGAAGTTATCTGCAACATAGGTATATTGGCAATCCGGAAATTTTTGTTCCACCATGCTATAATTTAATATACCGGGTTTTTCAGAACCAATTTCTTCTGAAATGATAATGAGGTCCAAATAATTCAATACGCCAAGTGCTTTCAATTTATTCCTTTGGGTGATCGACCTGCCATCCGTAATGATACAAATTTTACCTTTTGCCGCTTTAATTGCATCGAACAGAGGCAGAACGCCTGTAAATGGAACGATGTCCGGGATGTGCCCATGGTACATGTTTAGCAAATGCTGTAACGTTATCGGATGTTCCTGCATCAAGAAATCGAAAACATTTTCCTTTTTCCGATACAGGGAGAACATTTTGGCAAATAAGGATTCCCAGTGCCCTTCATCAACATTCTGGGCTATTTCCCGATACGCGGACCGTAAAAAATCGATTTCGTTGTAAAGGGTGTCATCCAAATCAAAACACACAACACTGCGTTGGTCAACCTTTAAATCCATGTACCAAAATTTCATCGTCGTAGCGCAGCATAAGAAGCTTATCTTCCCAGCAATCAAAACTGTCCGCTATGGTCTTATCCCCTAAATACTCTTCCAAGATCCATTTTGGAAAATTGGCCCCTGCCAGATAGGACAAGGGATACCCACCACCAAACCTAGGGTTGATCTCGATACCAAAAATACTTTTGTCCGTTTTGTGCATAAAAAATTGGGCGGTCAGGCAGCCTATTGCCCCCTGAATATGTGACAACCGCTCCCGTAGATAAGAAATAATTTCGTTTTGGGCAGTTAGGCCTTTGCTTACCTCCCCATCCCTGACCTCGATACGTTTTCTGGGCACGACACATTTAAGTTGGCTGTTTTTATCGTAGTACATATCACAGGTGTATTCATCGTAGTCATCATGGTCCAGATACTGCAAAAATAACAGTTTGTCATTTTGAAAATGATAATCCGTCAGATCTGCCTCATCCTTTATAATATAGGTGTCCACACTTCGGCTACCGTCCAAAGGTTTGATAAATAATGGCAAACTAAAATTTTCTTTGGTATACTCCTTGGCCACATCAACCCTGTGCTGCATAAAAAAATCATGTATGCGTCTTTTGTCCCGACATTTTAGAACAAAGTCCTCCTCTGCGACCAAAAGCCGTATGCCCACTTCCTTAAACGAGGCCTTATGCCTGGTCATTGGGAGCAGTTCCGTATCAATGGTAGGAATTACCAGACCTATATTATTTTCAAGGCATATACTTTTCAATTTTACAAAGTAGGTCGCATCCTTTAAGCTCGGCACCCTAAAAAACCCATCGGCCACCTGACAAGCCGCAGAAAGCATAGGGTTTACGTCTACCGCAAAGACCTTACCATGAGGGTTTATGTTTTTAATTTCTGCCTGGAACGCCCTTACCAAGGACACCCTTCTTCCAGCAGAAGTAATTAGTACGTTCATTTTGCTCAAATTCAACTTTATAATTGCTCCAAAAAACACAGGTCAACAGACAAGTGGTAGGGAGATAAGACTTCTGTTTTATATATTTCTAAGGACACCGGCATCACAAATTTTTAAAATTACTGAAATTCTTTTTCTAACGCCTATAAACGGGATTTATTTTTCACGATGTTCATTTTGTGCTTGCTTCCAATACGCTTAGAGGTGACATTCCGTGCTTTTTACCATCGGTACTCCTATAAAAGAATAACAAACTTGGGGAATATAGGCTCAAATATTTAATAGTCGGCAATGTATCGGGTATTATCTTATCATGCGACTTAAATTACGCACTATTATGTAGGTCTATAGGCGATAAGTAGGTGTAGTTTATTGCTCAAATTGCAAAATATTCCTAGAATGACACTATTTTCTTGGAGACCCAACTATAATTTACCCTATCATTAGCGTGCTTTACGCTGCACCGATCTCTATCCCGTTATTAAGTAACGGTCTTTTTAGGTTATTTATAAGGTTTGGGGCAGTCTCCGGCTGTAAATAAGGGTATTCATATTGTCAGGCAAGCACGGGACTTGTATTTGGTCTAAAAATAGAACTTTTTGGTATTTATGCTACGTATTTTTTTAAATAATACTATTTTATGTTGTAAGTTGGGGGCATTAAATAAGCGCTTGATACTATTTTGATGTTTTTTTTAGTTGCCAGTGTGTCGACAGGGGCAGATATAGTTCATATTGCGTACTATAGACCAGAAGTCCTTAACCGGGCCATCCCACTGGTTCGTTACAATAAAAACTGTATGCCACGGATATGTTGGTGGTAGCATCTTTTATTTAATCGCGTTACCCAGCGGACAGGCAAAAAAAGAATTTTTAAAGAATACCGGAAATAAAATAGTGTGCACAGGTCTAATGTACAAGGAAGGACGATGACTAGTAGTATGGAAAAAATAATCATTATAGGAGCGTCTGGCCATGCAAAGGTAATTGTGGATATTATAGAGCGGAATAAGCGTTATACGATCGTAGGCTTTATAGATTCCTTTCAATAAAAAGGCAAAAAAGTGTGCGATTATGAGGTGCTTGGTACCGAACAAGACCTTAAGGAACTATCCGAAAAGTATGGTTTTAATGCTGGAATTATAGCTATTGGCGATAATTTTACCCGAAAAATCATGGTCGATAAAATAGTTTCCACTTGTCCAACATTTAACTTTATCTCCGCCATCCACCCCAATGCAGTTATTGGCAAGGATGTCCGCATAGGAGCCGGTACGGCCATCATGGCCGGTGTCATTGTTAATTGTAGTTCCAAGGTAGGAAGTTTTTGTATTCTGAATACCAATAGTTCCTTAGGACATGACGGTAGGCTCGGCAACTTTTCCAGTTTGGCGCCCAATGCTACTTTGGGTGGAAATGTACACATTGGTGAACTTACCGCTATCTGTCTGGGTGCAAATATTGTGCAGGATATAAAAATTGGAAAGAACACGATTATAGGTGCGGCATCCTTGGTGTTGGAAGACGTTCCTGACTACGTTTTAGTTTATGGTACTCCGGCCAATATAGTAAGGAAAATTTCTATAGGGGAGAAATATCTACAAAGACATGAATACAAGCTGTTAATCAATAAAAAAAAGACGATCTCTAAATAAATTTTACGTATCAAGTAATTGCCTTAGGCAATTAAGCAATAACCGGCAACACCCATAAGCTAAGGGATTGTATAAAGTCCGAGTTTGGGCTAAAGGCTTGTCCTATGTGAACTCATACGGACTTAATCCTGTACCCACAGAAATTATGGTAGAACCAATTTTTTTGAACCCTTGCCCTACGGTAGTACCAAAATATTCTGTTCAACGAGTAAAATCATCATTTCAAAGCCTTTTACTAAAACAGAGCGCTAAATCAGCTATTTTTATTTTGAAATTCATGGCTCTAGCTTAAAATGGCTATTATGATTGAAATATCCGATTTTCGGCGTTTTGGCTCCCTTCAGGGACGGGGCAAGAACAAAATGCCGAAAATTTGATCATTTTTTACCTGGCCCTAAAGGGAATAATCGGATTTTCTACGTTTGAACCAACTTGAAACATTCATAATCACTACTAACCGACAAAAAATTTAAGGAGCTACTTATTTTAGAGTAGCTCCTTTTTTCATATTTTGGTTTTGCAACAAACTAAAAATATGATGAAAAATAAAG
>Ga0136560_1000590_pt1 | contig 18378 bp, 12 predicted proteins | sample AntRauMeHopE1497_FD_104925 | JGI IMG/M metagenome (GOLD analysis project Ga0136560, IMG submission 104925) | Saline lake microbial communities from Rauer Islands, Antarctica - Metagenome Hop E1 #497 | ecosystem: Environmental > Aquatic > Non-marine Saline and Alkaline > Saline | place... | reverse complement strand
TAGAGAGGGCCTACAGGCACACAAGTTTTTGAGCCATGAAAGGCTTGATGAACACCTTACGACGGGCTTCACCGCCCGAATGTTTGTGTGATGACCAATATCTAACAGAGCCCTTGTTGTTGTCGCTTATCCCAGTTCCGCCGGCTTCCACGAGACCGGGCACCCGGCGCCCGCCGCACCCCCGCTGCGGCACGTGCGGGCCGGTGCGGCGTCAGCGCTTGCCCCGGCGGGGGTCCATAAGCATCGCCATCTGCCGCCCGAGGGCGACGAGCCGCCCCGACTCGGCGTCCCAGAGCTCCGTGTCGGCCTCGAGCCAGCCCCCCGTGACGTGCCTCGACGTGTGGCGCAACGCGAGCCATCCGCCGGGGGTGGGCCTGCCCCGGACCTGCACGCTCATCTCGATCGTGGGCACCCACGTGAAGCGTGGCAGAAACCCAAGCAGCACGGGCGGCGGCAGGCTGTCCGCGAACAGCAGCAGCGCCAGGGCGTCCAGGCCCCTGTGCGGCTCCCTGTCGTCGCCCGGCACCGCGAGCGGGTCCGCGGCCCCGTCGATGCCACCCGCGCCGGCCGCGTGCGGGTCGATGGGCTCGGGCGGGAACCGCAGCCAGCACTCGTAGTTCAGCGGGAGGTCGTCCGAGAGCGGCGCCGCGTGGCCCGCGTCCGACCCGCGCGCCGCCACGCGATCTTGCACGCGCGACACGAAGGCCGGGTCGAAGCGCGCGTCGTTCCGGCAGGCGATCGGGAAGCTGTCAGGGTCGTTGAGCGCGAACACGCCCAGGATGCTCTGGCACTCGCGCGGCGGCGGCAGCTCCGGCATCGATGTGCCGTCGGCACGGTCCATGCCGGGCACGGGCTGCGCGTCGGGGTCGCCGAGCGTGACGGTGACCTGCACCGACGGCTGGCCGCCAGCACCGGGGTGGAAGGCGCGAACACAGTGCGTAGTCATCCTCTTGGACTCCTTCAGGGTCTCCACGGCGACGTCGTACTCGGTCCCGGGCTCCGCAGGCCGCAGGAAGAACGCAGAAAGGGCGATGGGGTCGCCAGCCGAGCCGCCCGACGCCGCCACGGCGTGCTGCGCGGCACGTGTCATGCTTGCCATCATGTAACCGCCGTTAGGCGCTCCGGCAACGTTGTAGCCGGGATTGCAGGTCCATTTTCTTTGCGCCGCGTTCCCGGCGTCGGCCACGCTCTCGATGACGTCACCAAACGCAACGTGCGGCCGGGTGGCCGTGGTTGAGAGCAGACGGCGAGCGGACCGCCCGATCATGGGGCGCGTGCGGAGTGCGGGGCGACGGAATCGCCGAATCGCCGGCCCACGCAGAGCAGCACGCACGCGCGCCCCCCGCTTCATTCGGCGGCGACGGGTGCTGCGGGCGTGAGCACTGCCAGGACGGGCACGTGGTCGGACGGGAATGCCGCGGTCGGCAGGCCGAGCTCGCCGGCAACAGCGGGGTCGGGCAACCTGAGCACATGGGTGCACCGCGCGCCGGCCCCCGCCCACACGAAATCGATGACCCTGGCCTTTGCGACGGGCGCGCCGGCCCCGCCCTCGGCGCCCACCTCGGCCGTGCGCGACTTGAAGGTGGTCACCCCCTCCTCGACGGCCGCGGTGGCCCCGTCAGCGCCGACGGCGGCGTGCGCCGAGCGCAGGCGCAGCCCGGGCCAGGCGTGTGCCGTCGCGTACACGCCCCGCGCGCCCATCGGCGGCGCGGCCCCCGCCGCTGCAGCGGAAAGGCCTCCGGCCACGACGTCGGCCGCCGCCCTCGCCGCCCCGGCACCGCCGCCCTCCGGCTCGCTTAGCGCCCTGGGCACGGCGGCCCCGGCCTCCACCCCCGCCGAGTCCCCCGGCGCCTCGTTCATGTCCCCGACAACCACCACTCCGCCGAGCCGGGCCCCCGAGACCCGCACTGTCGCGGCCGCCGCGTCGGCGTGCGACAGCAGGGCGCTGATCTGCGCCTGCCGGGTCCGGGCCTCGGCCTCCCCCTCCTTCGCCTTGAAGTGCGACGTGCAGAGCACCCACAGGACGTCGCCCCCGCGCCGCGAGGCCGCCCGGTCCCGGGCCACAGCGACGATCCCGCGGTGCGTCTGCCCCGCGGCGAAGCGGACGACGCGAGCAGACAGCAGCTCCAGCCTGTCCCTGCGGACGAGGAGCGCCTCGCCGTCGGCGTCGCCGCCCAGGCGCTCCGCCGCCTCGCCGGCCACCGTGTGCACGCCCGCAAACGGCCCGCCCAGGCACAGGGCCGGGGCCAGGGTGTCGTGCCAGTGGTTGCACTCCTGCAGGCAGACGACGTCCGCGCTCAGGCTGCCGATCTCGGCGAGGACCTGCGGCGCGCGCACCGCCCAGGCGAGCGAGGCGTCGGGGTCGGGCATGCTCGCGAACTTGCCCGACTGGGCGAGCCCGTCCGCAAGGATGTTCCACGATGCCACGCGCAGCGGTTCGGCGTCGCTGTCGGCACCCTCCCAGCGGGACGGTTCCAGGACCCGGCCAAGCTGCGCGGAGGGGTGAGGCCAAGCGCCCGTCGTGGATGGATTCTACGGGCTCCCAGCCTGGGCGGCGTCCAGCGACCGCGGCTCATGCATGCATCGCTCACACTGAAACCTCCCGGCGGCGAAGCCATTCCTGGCTCTGATGGTGTGACACCACGCTGGGCGACCGGCGAGCCCTGCCCCGCCCGCGCTCGGCCTCGGTCTGCCCGGCCGCACACCCCGCCGCGGCCATGGAAAACTCGGCGTTCAAGACGCTCATTGCGTCTGCAGGGGAAACATTCGTGCGCCCCAAAGCCCCGCTGCCCGACGACGGGGCGGCGTCGCTGGCCTCGGGGGAGGAGAAGGCCAAGCGCAAGAAGCGCCGCCGCCCGAGGCCCCAGGATGACGAGTCGGAGGCCAACAACGGCCAGCCGTCTGCATCGTGAGGACTTGTGGCACCGCGCGCTCTGGGCCAAGCGAGCGCCTTTGTCGTTTGCTGCGCTTTGGCGCTCCGCCGCGGGCCTTGGCCTCCGCGACGGCATCGTCGCGTGGGCACCCCGCGCTTCAACCCCGCAGGTACCGTGATCTCGCGGCGGAGAGGCGTGCCAGGGCGGCGGAGGCCGGAGAAGAAGACTCGGCCGTGGCGGACCTGGACATCGAGCGGAGCAAGTACCTGGGAGGCGACACCGAGCACACGCACCTGGTCAAGGGGCTCGACTTTGCGCTCCTGTACAAGATCCGGCGGGAGGCGGAGCGCGAGCGCGGCGAGGCCAAGCCCAAACCCGAGAAAGCCGGCCCGGGCGCCTCGTCCGAGGCCCGGCCGTCGGCGTTTGCGCGCTGCGTGCTGTCCGCCGCCCTGAGCAGCCACGCGGAGGCCCTGCGCGCGGAGGCCGCGGCGTCCGCGGCGTCGGTGCGCGGCCGCGCGGGCTCGGCATCGTCCAACGCCGCGCTCCGCGAGCGGATGCGACGGGCGCTGCTTTCGTCCTCCACGGCCTCCCGCTTCGCCCCGCGGCGCCTCACCTTTGACCTGGACACGGGCACGGACGTCGACGCCCCGGGCTACACGGAGGAGGCCGGGGTGACGCTCCGGGGGGAGGCGGAGTGCCCGCCGCCGGAGCCGGGCGTCTTCGCGTCGCTCGCCCCGGACCTCATGTGGGCGGTGAGCGAGGTGGCCGCAGCCGCGAGGGACGGGGACGAGGCCCTCCGCAAGCTCAGGAGGAGGCGGAGGAGGCGGGAGAGGGAGGAGGCCGAGGCGGCGGCCGCGGCCGCTCCCACGGCCGGCGGCGCGTCAACGCCGGTGGCCGCGGGTCCTTCGCCCGCCAGCTCCGGTGCTGTGGCTGCCTCGTCCGGGGGTGGGCGGCGGCCGGACCCGACCGGAGGCGCCGGCGGCGACGACGATGATGACGACGATGACGTGTTCGGTGACGTGGATGACGACTACGACTTTGGCGAGCCGGCTTTCGCGCCCGCGGGGCCGGGGCCGGGGCCTGGGCCGGAGGCACCTCCTCCCCACGTCGGTGCGGCCGCCGACGGCTCCGGCCGTGTCTTCGACCGCACGGGCGGCGCGGGGGTCAGGCGGCAGAGCGCGTCGACGCTGCTGAAGGAGGGGCGGCTGCGGAAGCTGGACGCGGACGGGGAGGAGGACGAGCTGGACGGCGTGGAGGGGTACGTGGAGGAGGGGGCGGGCGGCGACGACGGGTACGGGGACCTCGGGCTGGAGGGCGGGGCGGGCGTGATGGACGCCAGGGCGCTGGCCCTGGCCAAGGAGGACGGCGCCGACGCGGACGCGGGCCTGGACACGGGGGGCAAGCTCCGTGGCCGAGGCATGACGAAGCGACGCTACGACTTTGCGACGGAGGAGGAGTTTGAGCGCTACAAGCGCAGCCAGGAGTCCGCGCCGTCGTCGGCGTTCCAGTTCGGCGTGAAGAAGGGCCAGGGAAGGGCCAACGAGAAGCAGATGGCGAAGCGCAAGGAGGCCGCCGAGAAGCGGCGGTTCGAGAAAGACCTTGAGGCCGTGCAGGGCCTCGTCGACCAGCGCCGGCAGTCCGGCAAGCGCAGCAAGGCGCCGGACGATCCGTCGGCGGCCAAGCGTGCCAAGCTCGGCGGCAGCGGTGGCTTTGTCAGGTGATGTGAGCGAGCCCTGCTCTCAGCTCGCGCCGGGCCCCGATCTCGCACACCACAGCGCCACGCAGCCCGCGCGCCTGAACTTCGTGCACCATGATCGGCTCAACGCGCGCGAGCAGGCTGTACAGGCAGATGCTCGGCCTCGCGCGGGTGCTGCCCGAGGCCAAGCGGCCCGCCGCCATCGCGCAGATCACAAAGGGCTTCCAGAGCAACAGAGAGGAGGCGCGCGCTGAGGTGTGAGCCGGGCGCGGGCGGGGCGAGCGCCCATCTGCGGCGGGCACCGTTCCGCGCGCGTCAGCGAGCTGACCGAGCTTGCCGCCCGCTTCCGCCGCGCCCCGCCCCGCAGCATCATGGAGCTGCTTGCCGACGCGAACAAGCGCTTGCGCTTCATGAGGTCTCTCGTGCCCAAGCACCTGCAGCCGGACTTCAGGGAAGCGCCGCAGGAAGGCCACCAGACTTTTGTGGTGCGGGACGGCAAGGTCGAGGACGGCCGGGCCGCCATGAAGGAAGGCGCCAGGTACAGCACGTTTGGCGCCGGGAACATGGACCCCGACGACGTGGCGAGGCACAACCACCAGATGAAGCGGTTCAATTTCATGGACCGCCCCGGCGGCCCCCCGACCGGCCCCGTGTGGGAGTGAGCGGGGGCTGCCCTCGCATCAATGGGTGCGGCAGCACGGCGCGCGTTCGAGCTTGCTCGCGTGGTTTGTGGGGAAGGAGGGAAACGAAGCCTTGCGCTGGATGCTGCATCGGACGACACACGCGCAAACGCACGGGGCGGAAAGGGAGGCCGGGGGGATCGAGGGGATGCGCCGCCGTCCGGGCTATCCCCTGGTCTTGATGGCCTCGAGGTCGAGGGTGATGCGGATGTTCATGGCGGCGAGCTCGTTCGCGAGGTAGCGGAAGACGTAGGGCAGGGGCATGGCGACGCAGCCCGAGCCGGTGCCGCAGCTGACGCAGGTCCAGCCGCGGGCGGGCCCAAGGGTGGCGGGCTCGGACGCCGAGGCGGCGAGGACGCCGTCCTCGGTGCGGGAGCGCTTGGCCATGGCCGCGGCGGCGCCCCTGGACATGGCCGGGCCGAGGAGGGAGCCGCAGTGGCGGCACACAACGCCGACGTGGCGGTCCGACGAGTTCATGAGCCTGTCATGGAGGAGGAAGGAGGTGCCGTGGCCGAGGAGGGAGTCGCGCTCCATCTCGCCGAAGCGAATGCCGCCGCCCTTCTTGCGGCCCTTGATGGGCTGGCGCGTGAGGTTGTTGATGGGCCCGGTGGAGCGCACCTGGCTCTTGTCGCTGACCATGTGCCTGAGGCGCTGGTAGTAGACGACGCCGACGAAGATGTCGGCGTGGAGCTGCTCCCCCGTGATGCCGCTGTACATGGGCTCCGAGCCGTGGTACTGGTACCCCGCGGCGCGGAGCTGCTCCCCGAAGAAGTCCACCGCCCTGTGGCGCTCGCTGAAGCGGAATGGCGTGGAGTCCTGGAAGCGGGCGTGGACGGAGCCGGCCTTGCCGGCCATGGACTCGGTCAGCATCCCGATGGTCATGCGGGAGGGGAAGGCGTGCGGGTTGATGATGATGTCGGGCGTCATGCCGCCCTCGGTGAAGGGCATGTCCCGCTGCGGCCACAGGATGGACATCACGCCCTTCTGCCCGTGTCGGGAGGAGAACTTGTCCCCCACCACCGGGTTTCGGTTGATGCGCAGGCGGATGCTGGCCTTCTGCACCAGGGAGGACGGGGCCTTGGCGTCGGCGCCCAGCACCGCCACGGCCTCCACGTACGCGGGCTCCGAGCCCTTGTGCTTGATCACCTTGGTCTTGCCCGTCACCGTGTCGTACACCGCGTACAGAGGGTCCCCCTCGCGGACCAGGGTGCCCACGGGCGGCAGGCCGTCCGCGTCGAGCGACGGCACCGTGCGCTGCATCCCGCCGGAGACGGCGACGGAGCCGGGCGCGGCGATGGCCGCGGCGCCCGCCGCCGAGGCGGCCGTCACCGGGTGGTTGGCCAGCACCTCACGCTTGCTCTCGCCGCCGCGGGACTGGGCGACGAGGTCGATGTTGATGGTCTTGTATACCGAGGCGTGGGCGAAGCCCCGCTCGTAGCTCGCCTTGTTGACGATCATGGCGTCCTCCATGTCGATGCCCGTGTAGGCGATGACGGCGACGACGGCGTTGGTGCCGGCGGGGTACTCGTCCATGCCGAACTCGCTCTGCGCCGAGTTCTGCACCAGGGGCGCCTGGGGCGTCTGGATGCGGAAGAGCTTGGTGTCGGAGCGGTGGGGGAGGGCGAGGAGGGGCGTCCCCATGGTCTGCTTGCCCATCTGGCACTGGTACATGTTCCGCGGGGACTGGTTCATGTCCGAGAAGGGCGTGAGGGCGGCCGCGAGGCTGAGCATGGCCATGGGGGAGAGCTCCATGTGGGTGAAGGGCGACGCCGCCGGGTCCAGGGCGTCCCCGGGGCGCATCCCGGCGATGTCGGCAAAGTCGCGGGGGGAGCATGCGACGTCGAGGTACTGCTGCTCCAGCGGCCCCAGCATCTCGATGAGGCCGCCGCCGGCCGCCACGGCGGCAAGGGAGCCGGCCTCGTCGAAACCGACGGCCGCCTCGTGGGAGCGGCCGTAGACGCCGGGGAGTAGGCGCACGGGGCGGATGAGGCGCGCGGCCTCGCCGGAGAGGAAGAGGCCGGCAAAGGGCCCGGTGATGTCGTCGTCGCTGCCGCCCGCACCCGAGGCGGGGGCTCCCTTGGACTTGGAGGAGGACGACGAGCCGGTGGCGGCGGCGAGCGCCGAGCCGCCCGAGGCCGCGCCGCCGGCGGAGGACGACGTCGACGACGCGGCGGCGGCGTCGGCGGCGCGCCTGTCCGCCTCGGTGGCAGGGAGGGGGGCTCCGCCGTCGCGGACGAGGTGCTCGCGGGACGGGGGCGGGACAAAGGCGACCTCGAGGCTCATGGGGACTGCGCGGGCCATCTCGGCGGCGCGGGCAAAGGGGGTGGACAGGCCGGCGTCGGCGTCGGCGGGGAGCGGGGGCAGGGACGACTCCGGGCGCATCTGTGGCCTGACGGCGGGGCCGTGGGTCTGGTTGTCGGCATACCCGACGGTGGCGGTGGCGAGCACGCGGCGGACGCGGTCGCGGAGTCTTCTGCGGGAGGTGAGGGCGGCGTCGGCCTTGGGGCCGATCTTGCGGCCGCGGATGGGCATGCCGCCGTCGCTGGGGACGCCGGTCGCGTCGGCCCTGAGCTCGGCCTCGCCCTCGGCTGCGGTGAGGACGGCGCCGCGGGTGGCGGCGATGCCCTTGAGGAGGCGGAGGCGGGCGGCGATGGCCGCGGCCACGGCGGGGACGCATGCGCCGACGATGCGGCCGTCGACGACGACGGGGAGGTGGTCCCACGGGATGACGACGCCGCCGGCGAGGGCGACGAGCGGCACCATGCCGAGGCGGGCGAGGAGGGCGGGGAGGCGGGCCGTGTCGGCGGGGTGCGTCGTGGCGCGGGCCGCGGCGGCGAGGTGGTTGAGCAGGCCGCACGGGGCCCCGTCGGGCGTGTGCACGGGGCACATGAAGCCCCACGACTCCGGGAGGAGCTTCCGCACGGTGGTGGTCTTCATCTCGGAGAAGAACTGGCCTCGGTGGACGGAGCGGAAGTGGGTGACGAAGCGCATGAAGTTGATCTTGTCGGCCACCACGGTGAAGCCCGACGCCTGCATGAGGTCGAGGCCCGTGGAGGACTGCAGCGTGCCGGTGGCGAGCAGGTAGTAGGCCTTGCGGCCGACGTCGACGCGGCGGTCCGCGATGCGGCGGAAGAAGGCCCCGTCGTAGGCGTCCATCACCGACGACGCCCGCACGGCGGGGGGCGCGGGCATGCCCAGGGGCCGCGCGGCGCGGAGGGCCTCGACGTCGACGTCCGGGGCCACGGCGCGGCCGGCGTAGACCTCCCGCTTCATGGCCGCCTCGAAGCCCTGCAGCATCTCCGAGAGCTTCTCCTTGACGAACATGCAGTACAGGTGGCCGGCGAGCAGGAGCTCCTGGTTCGCGAGCGAGTCGGGGTTGTCCTCGAGGACGTCGCCGCCGACGAAGCGGTAGAGCTTGCGGAGCATGAGGCAGACCATGACGAACTTGTCGTGGGACGCCGTCTCCTCGTTGTGCGGGTCGGACAGGTGCACGAGGACGTGGCGGTCGAGGAGGAGGCGGCCGGCCTCCTCGTCGGTGGCGGTCTCGGGAAGGTCGAGCTCGCCGCGGAAGCGGGCGCCGAGGAAGGCGAGGGACGCGGAGCGCCCTCCCGACGAGTGCCCCTGCCCGACCTGCAGCCTCGAGTCCCGGAGGAGGAGCTGGACGCGGTCGGCGAGGTGGGGGTCGCGGGCGGCGCCGTCGGGCCCGCCGCAGACTGCATGGAAGATCTCCCTGTCGGTCGTCTCCCTGAGGCAGCGGAGGACGAGGACGGCGGGGAGGAAGAACTCCTGGCGGCGCAGGGCGAAGCGGAGGCTGGCCCCGCCGTTGACGAGGTAGTGGAGGTTGATGGTGAGGGCGGACTGGTCCGGGCGCACGGAGCGCACGGTGACGCCCTTGTTCGAGAAGAGCTTGCCGCGGTTGGTGAAGGACGACCGGGTGATGGCCATGGGGTAGTTGCGCCGGGGCATCTGCAGGAGGCGCACCACGCGTTCGATGCCGTTGCAGATGAAGTACCCGCCGAACTCCGACGCCTCCTCGTGCGCCGCCGCCTTGGCCTTGGCGTCCATGCCGGCGATGTGGCACCGCTGGGAGCCCACCATGATGGGAAGGTCGCCGGCCTGCAGCTGGTACGAGTCGGAGGACACCACCACCTCGTGCGATGGGTCCTCCGCCGACGGGGCCGTGACCGAGCGGTGCAGCGTCACCGTCAGCGGGGCGGCGTATGACATACGGCGCTCGCGGCACTCCGCAGGCATGAGCCGGATGTCCTCGGAGCCGTCGCGCTTCGTGGGCTGGCCGACCTCGGCGCCCTCGAGCCACAGCTGCACGCGCTTGCCTCCCGGCCCCAGCCGGAAGTCACGGGCCGGGATACCCTCGACCGCCGTCGCGAGGCCCGACTCGAGGAAGAAGTTGAAGCTCTCCACATGAGCGGAAGCGAGGTCGCAAAGGCGCGAGTCGGTGTCCTGAGGCAGAGGCGACGCCGAAGCCGACGGGACCGTCCTGCGCCGCTTCAAGGACTTGACGAACTTGGAGTCCCTGTGCTTCGTCTCCATGGCCACCGGCTCGGAGGCTTGGGCGCAAACGGGGCGGCGAGGTGCTCTGCCCGAGGGGCGAAAGGCTGGGCGCGTTTGCGGCCCTCTGGCTCGCTGATTCGCGCGTCCGTGAACGGAAACGCGTAGGCCGATCAAAGAGTGTGCCTCTCCGATGTATCCTGCCCGGGCGGTGACTGCACGGGAAGAGTGACGAGGGCAAAGACGATGCAGAGCCAGTGGCGGTGTCGACGGGCTGCTCACCGTCCCGTGCCATCACCCCCTCCCAACACACGCTGAGGGCCCGGAACCCTCAACCCAAACTGCCGCCACGAGCCGCCCGAGCGGGCCTCTGCTCGGCAGCAACATGGCCGGAGCCGGACTGTCACTCGAGCGAGCGGCAGGCAACTGCAAGGTCATGCGGAACCCATGCGCCGGGCGAACGTGAGCACGCTGCGTAGTGCGGCCGACGATCCCTCGCCAACCGCGCGGTGGCAAGGCGGCTCCGCGCACGCTGAGCCAGGCACGGCGAGCCGACCACGCATCGTTCCGAGGTTGCCTGGAACTCTGCGCAGCATGCTCGTCGCCCCGCTGGTCCTAGGCATCGCGGCGGTGGCATACTCGGCAGTGGTGATCGCGACGCCGCCGTCGGCAAAAGGGTGCTCTGACCCAGTCAGCGCGGTATCCGGCGGAGTCCCAGTCATCCCTTGCTCCTCGAACCCCGCGGCGTGTGGGGTTTTCAACTGCACCCAGTGCATCGGCGAGTTTGAGTGCGTGCTCTCCCAGCGGACTGGCCTGGCATGCTCGCCGTGCGCTCCCTTCGCCGACGACTCGGACCTGGCGGCGGCCCTGCTTTTCATCGGCGCGCTCACCGTGGCCGGGGGACTTGCTCTTTGCTGCTGCATTTGCGCGCGCAACGGGTTTGACCCTTCAAGCTGCAAGAGCAACAATCGGCACGGCTGCACCGCCATCTGCAGCTCGCCTTTCTGCGATCCCTGGCCGCAGGCGCCTGACTGCAGCACCGACGGGACCGCGTCCGGGCCGGGTTACGCGGTGGGAGGACGCGAGGTCGCCCCGTCAGTTGTGGTGCCGCGCTCGGGGGCCCATGGGTGACCATGAGGTCCCGCCAGGGTCTGTGTGACTGCTCGATAGCCATAGCTCGGTCTGTGTTACGGCAACGGTCAAACATCACTCTTCATCGTCCTCCTCTTCGTCGTCCTCGTCCTGTTCCGCCAGCCAGTCGTACCACTGCGCCAGATCGGTGACGGCAGCAGACTTGGCCTCCGGCGACACCATACCAGCCTCGGCGGTGCGCCAGGGCACGAATGCGGCCTCATCGACGCAGTCCTCGTTATACATGCCCAGGAAAACGCCCATGAGCATGTTCTTTGGGAAGGACAGGTCACTGGCGAGCGAGACGGCTGCGTCGAGAGCTGCGAAGCTTGCTTCGCTGGCCTCTGAGCAGAACCTGGCCACGACGAGGCCGAGCTGCTCGTCACCCGCCCACGGGGCCTCGATAGTCAGCGACTCCCGTGCCATCGCGGTCTGCGGGGCAAGCCAGAGGGGGAGGGGAAGAGACAAGCGACAAAGTAGGCAGCAGGCCCGCTTGCTGGAACGAGAGGCACGAGCTGCTCAGGCCGGGCCGGTGCGATCGGCCGCCTCCCACGTTCCGCCTGGTGTTCCGTCAGACCCTTAGGAGAATATATTCTCTTCAGATGTTAGTGAATTCAGTTATCAGGTAAAGTATGCATCATCCGGTGATGGCAGCTGTAGGAGAGCAGGGCTAAGGCACGTATTGCAATATCTCACCTTGAGCACGGCCTTGGTGACACCCCATGCCGCGTCTGTGGCGGACGCATCCTCGACTGTGGCGGCGGCGGTAGCAGCGGCATCAACCGCTGCGCTTCCTGCAGCCCCGCTGGCAAGGGCCTCTTCGACGGCCGCCTGCACCCGAAGGGTCGCGGCAGGCCTGGCGGAGGGCTCCGGCACGCCCTTCATGCCAAGCTTGATGAGCAGCTCGCGGAGGTTGGCTCCAGGGATGGTGCTAGCCTCGAGCAGGCCGGCCTCGATGATCTTCTGGACTGCCTCCTTCATCCAGCGAGCGTCGCTGCCCGTGTCGGCAGCCTGCGCCCGCGCCCGGTGCGCGATGTCAGCGATGGCGTCCTCGTCGAGCTCCTCCTCGCCCGCCTGTGCGGCAGCGATGGCTGCCTCCGCGGCCCTGTCGGCAGCGGTTCCGTCGCCGTCCACGACGGGCGGGGCGGCGGAGAGGGCGCTATCCGGAGAGACGGCCTTACCCAGGCAGTGTGCCGCGGCCACATCGAGGACGTCGGCGACCTCCTGGACCGAAGCGAAGGACGTAGCCGGCTCGGCCTCAGCTGCTGCATCGGCTCCCCCGCGCCTGCGGTTACGGGCCTTGCGCCCCTTGGACTTGCTTTTTCCAGCTGCGCCCCCGAGGGCAGCAAGGAGGCTGCCGAACAGCTGCGCATCACCGCCGCGGCGTGCTGTGAGCACGCGCAGGACGACAAGCTCCAGCGCGAGTGCACGGAACCCGGCTGTGGATCCGGCGACTGAGCGCAGGGCATCCGACGTGGTGCTGAGGTCCCCGGCGCTGCCCATGGAGGAGCCGAACGTCTCGAGACTGCGCTCCACCGAGAGGCGAATGGTTGCCTGCAAGAGAAGGGGGCGAGACAGGGGGACAGGGCAAAGGGCGCGATGGAAATGCTATTTGGCGAGAATGTCAAACACCTGATTCAGCTGCTCCTTCAGAGGCTAAGCAGAACGCCGCCTCAGGGACTGTGCCCAGGCGAGAGGGGCCGCCAGGCCCTCAGATATTGCCCCGTGCGATCTAGGCGGTGCAGTGAGACGGCCCTGGAAATAGGAAGGCCGCCCCACCATACACCACGCATCGGGGCGTGCGAACAGCGAAAGCCAGTGATGCTCACCCTTGCCTCTGACTCCTCCATCTTGCCGATAAGTGTCCCAGCCACGTCGCCGACCATCCCCTTGACCTTGTCCTCGGCGCCCGCCGCTTTGGCAGCGGCCGCGGAGCTCTTGGTTGCATCAAAGGTCTTCGACTGGGGCTTGGGTGCCGGCCGAGCGCCGCCCGTCGCTGGCCTGTATGGCTCGCTCGATGCACCGCCAAAGCCCATGTCATCGCCCTTGAGGGCGTCGAAGCGGCTCGAAGTGGGCTCGGCGGGCCTGGACATGCCAGGCCTGGACATGCCAGGCCTGGACATGCCGGGTCCGCCCGTGCCCATGGGAGCAGGGCGAGGTCCCATGTTCCCGTCGTTGAGGGCGTCGAAGCGGCTCGAGGTGCGCCCGGCGGGCCTGGACATGCCGGGTCCGCCCGTGCCCATGGGAGCAGGGCGGGGTCCCATGTTCCCGTCGTTGAGGGCGTCGAAGCGGCTCGAGGTGGGCCCCGCGGGCCTGGACATGCCGGGTCCGCCAGTGCCCATGGGAGCAGGGCGGGGTCCCATGTTCCCGTCGTTGAGGGCGTCAAAGCGGCTCGAGGTGGGCCCCGCGGGCCTGGACATGCCCGGGCCGCCGATGGCAGGTCCGCGCACACCGACAGGGCGGGGTCCCAAGTCATCGCCCTTGAGAGAAGCGAAGCGACCGGCGTCCATCGTCTCGCCGGTCGGCCTCGGTGCCGGTCTGGTCGGTCCATGTCCTGCAGGCCCGTCGTTGAGGGAGTCGAAGCGGCTGGGAGGCCTAGGCTGGTCGCTCGTTGGGCCTGCCCTCCGTGCGGGTCGGGAGGAACCAGCGGCGTCGTCTGGCCTCAGGGCCCCGAAGCGTGTTTCAGGCATGCGGTCGGCTTCAGCAACGGCAGGACGCCGCGAGCCTGCACCACCGCCGAAGGCTCGAGGTCCACGCCTCTCGCGTGCGCTCGGGGTGCCAGCCGGAGAGCTTGACGACAGACCCGCGAATCGCGACGGATCCATGGTAGCAGCGGGTGGGTCGGCCGCCGTGGGTGCCGAGTCCTCCGGTGCGGGCGGGAGCGGCGGAGGGCCGCCGTCGCCACCTGCAGCAGGACGGCGCGCATCCGCGCGGCCCGTGCGGGCCTTGTGAGACCGCTGCTCATGAGGAGCGCGGCGCGGTGCGGCCGTGACTCCGGCCACTCGCCAGCTGGATCCGGCTTCGCTGCGAGAAAGAGGATACGAAGTACCAAGGAAGAGATAGCCTCAGGCTACGCACCAGGGCGCAAGACTTGAAACAGCAACAACGCGGTGATGCCGCTGTGGGACCTGGCTGACAAGACCTTGGCGCCTCGAGACCTTCTGAAGGCCCGTGATTCGGGCGAAGTTGAGCGTTCTCCGAGAAAGCTCAAACGGCGGCAGCGCCCAGACGTCTCACCCGGACCCTGATGCTGCAGGAGCACTCATGTTGGTATGCTTATGAAGGCTTGAAGGTATTTGTGGGTCTGATCGCCCTGGTTTGGTGTGACGGCCGCCGGAAGGCGAGGCTCCGTGATTCCTCGGCTGGCAGAGGCGCGGACAGCTCTGCCCAATGCTGTGTTGTTGGATTTATGCGCAGGCCGCCGGAAAGCGACCGGGTTGAGCAGCGCTTGGACGAGCTGCAATCCGTGACGGTCTGCATCATTTCTCGGGGCCTGGTCGAGAGCACCACCTTGAATCAGGAGCAAAAACGGTGTGCGCAAGGTTCGGCTTTCCGAGGGAGCTCACTGCACCCCATTGCGTGTGGCTTTATCCCGTGAGAACAGTCCGGCAACGCGAGGCAGGGCTGCTGGGCAACGCGCAATGCCAGGTGGTCGGTCTCTGCATGGGGTGCCCCCACACTCTGCTCCACACCCAAACCTTGCACCCCGCTGCGAAGCTGCTGGAGGCGAAGGACCCCATCGTCTATTGCGCATCCGCGGGCCCGCCCGCTCCTGGCCATCGAGCGCCCTTTTGACGGCAACGGGCATCGGACACCGCACGGCGAGCACCGGCAGCGCTGTCATTGACCCGCGGATAATGTCTGGGATGATTCGTAGCATCACTAAGTTCTTCATGGCGGAGCCTGGCAAAGGCCAGGCTGGCCTGCTTGACTTCACGCAGGTGAACGAGAGGCTGTTCGGTGAGAGATCAAGAATGCCAAGCGCCGCTGGCTGGGCCCCGCAGACGCGCTCGGGCATTTGCCAATCGCTGTGTGGTGTGATGCTTGCCCTCGCTTGCGCAGTCATGGGCCTCCCGTGGAGACAGATGACCCGGCCTGAAGCTCACCGCAACAACGTCGCCGAAATTGCCGCGTTTGTGCGCCGCAAGTTTGGCAAGCGCGCCCTCATCGTGAACCTTTCGAGCAAAGGTGCCGATGAGATCGACTACGAGGCGTTTGGGAACCAGGTGCTCCATTTTGAGCCCGATTTCAGGGAGCGGGGGCATGAAGACGTGCCCGCGGTGCGCCAGGCGTTCAGCTTCTGCTACGCTGCCAAGTTCTGGACCGAGATGGACTCTCGGAACGTCCTTGTGCTGTTCTGCAGGGACGGAACCCGCCGGTCGGGCTTCTTTGCGGCTTGCTGGCTGGCTTACAGTGGGGCAGCCGCGGACACCATGGAGGGGTACCAGTCTTTTGCTGCTGCCCGGCTGCCCGCCCTCGACAGGGCCGCCAAGGCCGCGAGGACGGTGGCCCCTGCCTCGTCGCTTGCCCTGGCCAGGCGGCGCCTCCGCCTGGTGCGCACGTGGAACTACCTGCTCGTGAGCACCAACACCATGCTCTACCAGCCGGCCTCCAAGCCCGCGACTCACGAGCTCATCAAGGTCGTCGCCACCTTTGGTGGCGCCATGGAGGAGCCCGGCGCCCCGACGCCGGTGCTGGAGGTGCTCGTCGACGGCGAGCCGACCTTCGACTCGGAGATGGACTGCGCGCCGCCGGTGGACGCCACGTCGGCGGCGGGGGAGCCGGGGGGCACGCTGCTCGCCCGCCGGCAGCGCATGCAGCCGCGCATCGTGTGGATGCAGGGCAGCCTCCTCGTCGAGGTGAACCGCTACGTCCGGGGCGACGTCTGCATCCGGATCCTCACCGAGCAGCGCACGGAGGCGGAGCTCGACAGGGAGCAGCGCGCGGAGGACGACCCCACGGCCACGCCGGTCACTCCGTCGGCCGCCTCCCGGCCCCGCATCGCCGCCCGCTTCGCTTTTCACTCCAGCATGCTGCCCATGTCGGAGGAGGTCGTCAACTACACCTTCTCGGCAGAGCGCGCCGACACCTTCCACAGCAGCATCTCGGGCCCGCCCGACCGCTTCGCCCTGCACCTCATGCTCGGGCCGGCGCCGCAAGAGCACGGCGGCATCGGGATGCCGGAGCCGGCCGAGCTCGACGGCGAAGCCTCCCCGCCGGTCGCAGCCCGGAGGGTGCCGGCGTCCTCGGCGGCCCCAGCGGCGGGCTCGTCGGCGGCGGCCTTGGCACCCGCTTCGCGCGTGCCGCCCTCGCCGCCCGGAGGACCCTCGGCTGCCGCGCCGGAGTCGGCAGCGGGCAAGAAAGCCGGCAACGAGGCACCCGACTCGGCCGCGGCCGGCCCGCGCGCATCACCCGTTCGGTCCGGGGCGCTGCCTCCGCCACCCCCGCCCCAGCACTCCCTCCCGTCGCTCTTCTCGCTGGTGAACGTGCGCGGGCTGGAGGCCACGCGGCTGGGCATGCTGGTCCTCAGCTTCACGCACGCCGTGGTGCCCTCCGACACCATCATGGCCGCCATCGTCAACCGCCACGGCTTCGACAGCGACGCCGTCGCCGCCGCGCTGCAGCTCACCAACAACGACCCGAGGGACGCGCTGTCGCTCCTGCAGGGCGGCCTGCTCGCCTCCCTCGCCCGGTCGCCACCCTTCAGCGAGGAGGACTGCCTCGTCGCGTTCCACAGGGCCAAGGAAGAGGGCAAGGCGATGGCAAAGGCCGCGTCAGAGCTGCTGGACGACGCCCCTTGGCCCGACAAGAGCCGTGCTCTGAGCATCGACGTGCCAACTCTGTTTGACCGCCGCAGCCCGGCCGCCCTCGCTGTTCCGGCCGCCGCCGGCGCGGCCCCTGTTGACAACCGTGACCACAACGACGAAGACGACGACGACGACGACCCCACGCCGGCACGGGACGCGACGGCGCCCCACCAGGGCGTGGCCCTCACCCCGGAGGAGGCCCAGATGCTGGCCTCCTTCCTCCGGGGCCAGACCGCCGTCCGCTCCGCCATCGGGAGCCCGTCGGCTCTCATGTCCCCCGGCGCGGCGTCGCGCCCGGCCCACTCGGGCGAGATGCACGCCGCGGTCCGATGGATCCAACGCCTGGTCGACCACCTGGGCGCGCAGGCCGGGGACGGCGCCACGGGCCTGTCTGGGGCGCTCCCGCCCGGGGGTGCCGCTTCCCCCGCGGCATCGGCCGCGTCGGCAGACGCATGGGTCGCAAGCCCCGTCTCCACGCTCGCCTCCCCCGGGCAAGCCTCGGCGCGGTCGCCCTCGGAACTCCGCATCTTCTCGCCCGCCACCCCCGTCGCCATCGCCGGCCCGGCCACGCCGTCGTCCGCCCTCCTACCCAGCCGCGCCCTGGAGCGCGTCCTCCAGCGCGTCTCCACGACCGCCGACCCGTCGGCGTGGCGGGCCATCCGGGCGATGCTGTGCGACCCCACCCTCCCGCCCGCCTCCCGCCTGGCGAGGCATGCCGGCTCGATGTCCACGCCCGCCGACCCCGGGCGGCCGCAGCCTCGCTTCGACGGGCCGGGGTCGGACGACGACGAGGATCCCGCGCCCCAGGCCGCTTCGGGCGACCGGCATGCGCTGCAGGGCGGCCACACCGTCACAGACGACGTGCTCGCGGCTGTCCCAAGGGTGGTGCGTGACGGCGCGAGCGTCGGCGAGGTGACGCTCATTCTGGAGCAGGAGGGGATGAGCCGACCGCACGCCGCCGTCGCCGCTGCGGCCGCGTGTGCCGCCGCGGGAGCCGCCGCGGGGGACTTGGGGCCGCGCGGCGCGCAGTCGGGACCCAGCTCGGCGCCGGTTGGTGGCTCCGGCGGGTTCAGCGCCGGCGCTGGAGGTCTCGCTGAGCGGCCGCGTGGTTTCGGCGCCGCTGGTGCGGGCGGCTCGTCGGGGCTCATCACCGGAGGCGGTGGGGTGTCGGGCGGCACAGGCGGCGGAGCAGGTCATGCCGGAGGTGACGGGCCGGGGCACGAGAGCGGCATCGGGAACGGCCACGGCGGAGGCCACGGCGGCGGCAGAGGTCGAGGAGGCGGCGGCGGGCCTGGATGCGATGGTGGCGGCTTTGGAGGATCAGGAGGCGGTGGTGGCACGAGCGGCGGTCACGGCACGGGGGGCGGCGGCGGCCCGGGAGGCGGCGGCGGGGGATCAGGGTTCGGTGGCCCGGGCGGCAGCCATGGTCATGGTGCCGCGTCGTCTGGGGCTGGTGATGCGCCGCCGGGAGCTCTCGGGTCCAAGGCCGCGTCAGCAGCCGAACAGAGCGCAGCCAAGGCCCAGAGCCCGGCGGATGGTGCGGCCAGCGGTGCCGGTGGGCCCGCCCCCTCGGCAGCCGCAGCTGAGCACGGCGACGACCGGCCGCCGCTGAAGGACGACCCGCGGTACGGGCCGTTCCTGCGGATGATCAAGGTCCGCGTGCCGAGGCCGGCGGTCGAGGC
>Ga0136560_1000587_pt1 | contig 18433 bp, 4 predicted proteins | sample AntRauMeHopE1497_FD_104925 | JGI IMG/M metagenome (GOLD analysis project Ga0136560, IMG submission 104925) | Saline lake microbial communities from Rauer Islands, Antarctica - Metagenome Hop E1 #497 | ecosystem: Environmental > Aquatic > Non-marine Saline and Alkaline > Saline | place... | reverse complement strand
GGGCGCCCCTGTCGTCGCGCCTGTCTCCCCTGTCCTCGCGGCGGGCACCGCCCCTGCGGTCGTCAACGGACCTTCCGCGGCCTCCACCCGCCATGCGGGCCTGCGGCGACGGCAACGAGAACGCAGGAAGGGGACACATGGTGAAGCGCGCGGGTGTGGCCCCGAGGATCCGAGCCGGGGGCGGCCTGGGTGGCGTTTTGGCGGCGGCTCACGGGCTTCTTCTTCATCGCGGTAAACGTCCCATGGATGTGGTCGGTGCGGCCTGCGGGAAAGCGCGGCCGGGAATCTCGGCAGTGGTGACTCCGTCAAGCGGTACGCGAGTGGCGGCCGGGCCCGGAGCAGGCGGGCGGCGGGAGGCGGACGAAGGACGCCACTCGACCCGCAGGCTGGATTTGGACGCGGCTTCGCCCGGACAAACCGCCCCCGGGCGACGGCTGATCCTGCCCACGGATGCGCGAGGTGAAAGGTTTCTGCGCGCCTTCTCACCGCTCGCCCAGGTGACGACCTTGTCCTCGACCTCGCGCTCCCGGACCTCGCTCTTGGCGATGTGGCGGCTGTCAATGATCAGCCCCTCGAGGGCGGACTTCCACGACGCGCCACGAACGTCCGCCTTCGGGCAGATGGGCTCAAACTTCTTGAACTGCAAGGCGGGTTGTGGGCGGGCGAGCGGGGGCGTAGCAAAGGGCAAGGGGATGCCGTTCGTGCCGCCTTGGCGGGCCGACGAGGAAATTCGCCAGTGATCTCACAAGCAGGGTCTCCGTTGAGGAAAGTCGGGCGCTGCCAGCGCCTGATGACGCCGTCCCTGCAAAGGCAGCCGCCATTCCGGCAGCTTCCGGTGCAGGGACCGCCGTCGCAAGCTGGCAGGGCATTCGCAGGGCGGGAACAAGCCGGCCGACGACGAACTTCTGGCAGAGCAATCATATTCTCTTCGAATGAGATCCCATGTCGCGCAACCACATTCGGCTCAACCCTCAAGCGGATCTGCCTGCGGCGCGTCGCTGACCGACAAAACCCGCACGGGGGGACATCATCCGAGCCGCCGGGATGGCTGAGTCATACCTCGTGGACCTTCTCGAGTCTAGGCCCGACACCGCGGTGGTGAGGCCGCTGCAGCGACCCCACACGGCGGCCTGACGCGCAGGGCGCGAGCTCGCAAGCGCGCGGCAACTCGCCGCGTCGCACCGTGGGTGCACGTTCGGTGCATCGAGGCCCGCGCATGGGTTGTTTCGAACGGGGCGCGCATGTTACGAGGCAGGCGCTCGTTTCCCGCCGCGCTGCGTGCTTGGACGCGTCGGGCGACCAGATTCTGTCGCCCCCGGGCCGCTCCACGGCCGCCCGCGGGCTGTCTGCCGAGCCCCCACACCAAAAGTCGCTGCCACAGGCCTGTCTCTGCCCACAATTTCCTGCGGTCCGTGCTCGCAGATCTCCCTCGCCCGGAAAGGAGTCTCGGACCTGGGCCCGCTCCTGCCGCTCCTCGCAAGGTTTGAGCACCTCACCGAGCTGGACCTGTCCAACAACCTGCTGCGTTCGCTTCCGACGGACCTGTCGGGTGCGCTGCCCCGCGTGTCTTCGCTTTACATGGCGGGGAATCCGGTGCTCTCGCCGGCCTCAGTGCTGCCCGGCCTCTCGTCCATGAGATGCCTGCACAGCCTTCATATTGACATGGGGAACGACACCCACGAAGACGAGCTGGTCATGGGGCTTTCGGGGCTGCGTTACTTTAACCGGATCAACATCAGCGAGGACGCCGACGAGCCCGAGCCCGAGCCCGAGCCCGAGCACCCCCCGACCGATGAGCCCGCGCCGGTCGTGGCGGTGGCACAGCCACCCGCGCAGGCCCGGCCGGCGCGCGCGCAGGCCCGGCCGGCGCGCGCGCAGGCCGGGCAGCGGCGATCGAGCGGCGCTGGTCGCCCCGCCGCCGCAGCCTCGCGAGCCGCCGCGCCCGCGCCCGCACCCGCGCCCGCGCCCGCGCCCGCGCCTGCGCCCGCTACCGCTCCGGCTCCCGAGACCATGGAGCTGGAGGAGGGCGAGGAGGGCGAGGAGGGCGTGATGGGCGACGACGACGAGGATGCCCCCGACCTGCCCCCGATCCGTGAGATCGCCATGACGGAGGGCGACCTCGAGTCCGTGGCCCTCGTGTTCGGGGCCCTCAAAGCCCTGCGCGCGGACGTGCCGGGGGTGGACCAGGATGCGCTAACCCTGGCCTTTGACGCGCACGTGGAGGCGGTCATGGACCGTCTCAGGGGCCGCATGGCCGAGGAGGCCGAGCCATTCGTCCGCCAGGCGGAGATCCTCAAGGCCAAGCACGACCTGTACGACGTCGTCGCCGCGCAGGTGGTCGAGCACGCCGGCACGGGCCCCGCGTCGAGGCAGTTCAGCGCCGTCGTCCGCCGCCTCCGGGCCGAGCAGCAGCAGCTCGTGGCGGAGATGCCCCGCGTCGTCGCCGACGCTGCTGCGCACGCCTCGGGCCTCACCGCATGGCTCAAGGCCGCCAAGGCCCGGGCGGACAACCGTTCCGGGCAGCTGCTAGAGGCCGCCAAGTTCCTCGAGGGCGAGCTGGAGCGCTCCAACGCCCAGGTCCAGGGCCGCGCCGCGCTCGACGGCACCGAGAGGGCCATGCTCGAAGCGCGGGTGCGGGAGCTGGAGGAGGAGAACGCGTTGCTCCGCGCCACCGTGCACCAGCACGGCGGCGGGGGCGGAAAGCGTGGCCCCACCGCGCCCGGCGGCAGCCCCGGCAAGCTCCGGGCCTCGGCGCTGACGCAGGGACATCCCGGTCCGTCCTCAGCGCAGTCGCTCGCTCCCGAGGCGGCCCGCGCGCCCGTGCCGCCGGCAGAGGGGTACGCCGCGCGCCACGCCGCCGCGAGGGCGGCGGACGCCTCAGGCGGCCCGGTGCCCGCGTTCGAGACCGCGAAGCGCGCGGCCGCCTCGAGCGGCGAGTTCGGGGCCCTGGACGTCGGGCCCGACGGCAGCGTCGCGTCCGCCACGGGTGCCGCTGGCGTGACCGTGAAGGAGCTGAGCCTCAAGCAGCTCAAGTCAACGGTGGAGGCCGTCTACGCGTCCAAGCGCCGCTTCGACGCCAAGTGCGCCAAGGCCAAGCTGCCGCGGGAGACGCTGGAGCAGCACATGTACACGTTCCTCAACCACCAGTACGGCCTCCGGAAGCTCATCGTGAAGCACGCCGCCGCCGTCGTCGACGCCGTCAACCGTTTCTCCCCCGAGGACAACGACGTGTGCGTCTTCGGGCAGATCATGCGCAACGAGGTGGAGGAGAAGTTCGTCGAGACCCAGGCCGGGCTCAAGAGCACGGTGCGGGACCTGCTCCGCGTCTTCCTCAAGGCCAAGAACGCGCACAAGACCGACTCCGTCGTGGACCGGCTCCTCCGGCAGCGCACCGACACCGTGGTCTTCCGGGAGGAGTGGGTGGACATGGTGAGGTACATGTACAAGGCCGAGGACGCCGACATCCTCTGCCGCATCCTCGACGAGGTCATCGCCTCGGACCCCCGCGCCAGCGCCCGCCTGCGCCACTTCAAGGCCGTGCAGTCGGGCAAGGACGAGGTCGCCGCCGAGGGGGCGGAGCTCATCGGTGAGGCCGGGGGGCCCAGGCGCAACGTGGCGAAGCAGCGCAAGGAGGCCGAGATCCACCGGGAGGCGGTCGAGAAGGGTGCCATCAACTACTCCGCCCTGCTCAAGACGATGCTCGACTTCCAGCTGCGGGGGCACCAGAAGTTCCTGGAGAAGTTCCGCCGCGTCTTCTCGCACGTGGACTCGGACTCAAACGGCATCGTCAGCGAGCCCGAGTATCGCCGCCTCGTGCGCGGCCTCGACTCGTCCAAGAACGACGAGGAGATCACCGCGCTGGTCGGCCTCGTCGACCCGCACGGGCACGGTCACATCACCTTCAGCGACTGCGTGGAGATGCTCCTGGGCTCGGCCTAGGCCCCGCTCCCGCCGATGAACCCTTGCCAGTGTGTGCGGAATGTTTTGCGTACCAATCCAGGCCGAGCGACGGCAGGCCTGCGAGGCTCGTCACGCGGCGTGTGTGGACGCGGCGGCATCGTCCCGGGGCTCCCTCCCCCGTCAGCTCAGTTCCGAGTCAGCGGCGGCGAAACGCGACGGCACACACAGGACATGTCCCAGACCCGAGCCATGCGCGCTCCAGCACGCCCGCGGAGCTCCCACTCAGGCCTCGCCGGCGTCGGCGCGGGCGATCAGGGTGTTGAGAGCCTGGTCAGCCTCGCCCTTCTGGCGCACGTAGCCGCAGAGGGCAAAGGTGCGGAACTCGCCGGTGTAGCGGCCGGTCACGGCATCCACGGAGCCCACGTTGATCTGGACGGCGGCGTGGTCCTTGGCGGCGATGAGCCGGTTGGTCCACGAGCTGCGGGGCGGTCAGAGAGGAGGCACAGCCGGCAGGGGTGTAGTGACAGCTTGCCGTTGTTCCGTCTCCGCTGGTCAGAGAGGGGCCGGGCGCAGCAGGCGCCGCGCGGTCGGCGGGGGAGCGTGGGGCAGAGGCCGGGCAGGAAGCTCGGGGCGGCTGCTCACCACTTGCGGGGGATGTAAAGGTCAACGTTGAGTCCCTCGGCGTTCTCCATGATTGCAAGATCCGCGAGGCGGGGCTTAACGGTGCCGGGGTGGGCTGGGTGAGGTGAGCTGCCGCACGACGGATGCCCGAGCCGTGACGTCGTCTTGGTCGATCGCGGGTGCTCTGCCGGCTCAGCACTGTCCGGGATGGGCATCATGGGATGGGCGGTCAGCGTTTTCACGTCATGGAAGCAGTTCCATGTGCTCGCAGCGGCGCTTTTGGTCTTTGAGGCAGTGGCGTGCGTGGCGGCGATCCGCTTTGTCCCCTGTGAGCACGCTCGCCTGGCCCCACGCCGGCCGCCCCGAGGCTGGGACGCGCGCGCACGCTGCTTGCTTGCCATATGGTGACTCAGCCTGGGCGGAATCTCGGCCGCAGACACGGAGATCGACTGGCAGGCGTACATGCAAGAGGTTGGCGGGTTCCTGGGAGGCGAGCTGGACTACGTGAACCTGCGCGGAGGCACGGGTGAGTCTGGCCGCGATTTACCATGCGCCAGGAAAGGCGGTGCGCGCCGGGCAGTCGCCCCTCCGGCAAGAGTGTGTGCGACCTGCGCAGCCTCGCTCCGCCAAGCCCGTGGCGCCATCCCACCGCCTCGCTGCGGCGCAGGGCCGCTCGTGTACCCTGCCGGGTTCGTCTGGATGTACTCTGGGCTTTACTACCTGACTGGGTCCGACCCGCAGGGCGAGGGCAGCGACATCGTGCTGGCTCAGTGCATCTTCGCGGTCCTGTACCTCGTCACCCTCGCGCTGACGCTCGCCGTGTATGCAAAGGCCAGGTGAGGCGCCGCGGCGCCCCGTGAACCCGGCGGTCGTCACCCGTCGCCGGCCATCTCGACGTCGCCGGCTCGCTCCGCCCGCCCTTTGGCGCGCCGCAGGCCGGGTCCCCCCTGGATTGTCGTGCTCCTGGTGCTCAGCAAGCGGCTGCACTCGATCTTTGTGCTCCGGCTGTTCAACGACGGGCCGGCCGCGCTGCTGGCCATGGCCGCTGTGCTCTCGTTCCAGCACCGCCGCTGGCTCCTCGGCTGCGTGCTCTACTCCCTCGGCGTCTCGATCAAGATGAACGTCCTCCTGTACGCCCCTGCCCTCCTCCTGCTCCTCCTCCGCAACACGGGCGGCTGGCCCGGCGCCATCCTGCACATCGGCGTGTGCGCCGCCATCCAGGGCGTCCTCGGCGCCCCCTTCCTCCTCAGCTTCCCCAAGTCATACATCGTCAAGTCCTTCGAGCTTAGCCGCGTATTCAACCACACGTGGACGATGAACTACCGCTTCCTGGACGAGGAGAGCTTCGTCGACAAGCGCCTCGCCCTCGCCCTGCTCGCGGCCCACCTCGGCGTCCTCGCCCTCCTCGCCGTCCGCTGGTTCGGCGCCAGCCCCGCCGCGTGGATGCGCGCCCCCGGCGGCGGGGACTCCCCCCGCGTCATCGCATTCGTGCTCTTTGCTTGCAACTTCGTCGGCATCGTCTTCGCCCGCAGCCTCCACGCCCAGTTCTGGACCTGGTACGCCCACTCCCTCCCGCTCCTCGCGGCCGAGTCGGCGCTGGGCCTTCCGCTGGCCGCGCCGCTGCTCGCGGGCATGGACTACGCATTCGGGTACGTGTGGCCGACGTCGCCGACCTCGAGCGCTGTGCTGCAGGCGTGCCACCTGCTCCTGCTCGCGGCCGTCGCGGCCGTGCCGCTGCCCAGGGAGGAGAAGGCCGAGGAGAAGGACAAGACGGAGTGACCGGGTTCGGGTTGCCAGAGCGCGCGTGTGGGCGGTGCGCCGCAGCGGAACTCATGCATCGGTTTCTCGTGATTGCAATCACACGCTCAGTCGCCATCCCCCGGCCGGTCGTGCCCCGGGCTCACCCCTCGACCCAGCGCCGCAGCCGGTCCATCTCTGTCTCCCGCACGCGCGCTGCCACGTCGAGGTTGGCCGCGCACAGCTCCAGCACCCCGGCCGCGACCACGCCCAGCCCGCCGGCCGCCTCGGCGTTGCGCAGGGACGCGTCGTGCAGCCTGTCCCCCTGCATCAGCAGCGTGGACAGGCCCTCCAGGTGGTCGAGCCGGACGGACGTCAGCACGTCCTGGATGCCCACCACCGCCACCCAGGCGCGGACGGCGCCGTGGAGCCGCGGGTCGAGGCGGCGGAACGTGAGGGAGACGAGGGAGTCGAGCTCCCTCGCGGCGATGTCCATGAGGGTCTTGGAGCGCTCCGCGTGGCCGTGGCAGAGGTGCCGGTACATGGGGAGGCCGGCGGCCGGGTGGAAGTACGCCATGTTAGCGAAGACGTCCTTGTCCACCACCGGCCGGACGTACGAGTCCGGGAGGATGCAGCGGGAGCCGGCGACCGCGTCGGGGCTGCTTGACGTGCGGGCGAGGCGGGGCGCCCCGGGGCCGGCGGCCGCGGTGGCCGCGTCGTCGACGGCGTCGGCGCCGTACGAGTGGACGGAGCGGACGACGAGGCTGAGGGCCTCGGCGAGGGCTGCGCGGGAGGGGGGGCCGACGCTGACGGGCTTGGACGCGACGACGGGGCGCGCGTGGGCGTCGAGCTCCATGGTCTCGACCCCCTGCAGCGTGGCGCTGACCACGGTCGCGCCGACGCGGAGGAAGCCGGCGGAGGCGAGCAGCCGGCGCTCCTCCCAGCCCGAGGTGGCGACGCCGCGGACCAGGGCGAAGAGCTCGCCGAGCCGGGGCACCAGCATTGAGTCGTCCATGGCGTCGGCGAGGTCGCGGACGAGGCTGCGGACCATGGCGCCGTGCGGGGACGTGAGGGCCTCGGCGGCCGCCTGCTCCATGCTGGCCGCGAGGCCCGGCTGCGCGGCGGCGTCCTCTGGGGATGCGTCCGCGAGCCCGAGCATGCCCGACAGGAACGACTCAACCCCCTGGGCGTCCGCGCCCGCCCTGAGCGCCCGGAGCAGCAGCCCCGCTGCCGCGGAGCGGGCGTGGGAGTGCGGGCAGCGGAGCAGGAGCCGCGAGCGGAGCGCCGGCTCGGCCGCCGCGCGCGACAGGACGGCCCGCGCGGCGTGGGGCGACGTGTCCATCGAGAGTCGGACGGCGTGCGCCCAGGCGCGGCTGCCGAAGGAGTGGGCGAGGTGCGGCGCGGCCCGGAGCACGACGTCCGACCACGTCCGCACGCCGAGCGTCGCGGCGCCCGCGGCGATGTCCGGCGCGCAGCAGAACGCGTCCAGGGCCGCCGTTGCGGCCACGGCGTCCTCGACGCGGCTGGCCTCGAAGCGCCGGATGGTGTCGGCGCGGGCCGCGGCGGCGGCGACGAGGGCCCGGGGGAGCGACGCGACGTTCCACATGAAGCCGGTGAAAGTGGGGCTGAAGGTCAGCGTGTCGATGACGAAGCCCCGGCTGGCCGCCCAGACCGCCTGGGTGACGTGGTCGGGCAGGGCGCGGCGGCGGGTCGACGCCGCGCGCTTCGCGGGCGGCTGCCGGCGGGCGGGGGCCGTGGCCGCAGCGGCAGGGGCGCCGCGCACGGCGGGGGATCCGAGGTCCAGAGCCCGCATCACGCCGTCCGGGGCTGCCGCCCCCGCCGTCTTGGACATCGCCCGGCCCCTCGCCTCCACCGACGCCAGCATCGGGCTGGGCAGGGCTCCCAGCTGCGGCGTCTCGTCCGGCGCGACGCTCCCGGGCGTGGCCCCGAGGAGGGAGGCGATGCCCGCGTAGGAGTCGGTGCTGCTCGCGCGCGCCAGCGGCGCGGCGTTCCCTGAGCCGCCGCGGCCGGAGCCCGGGAGCGCGCCCGTCTTGGACGGCCTCGGGGCCGCGGGCCGCTGCTGCACGCGCTGGTAGATGAGGATGTACGCGTTGAGGATGCGCTGCCTGCCGGACGGGGCCTTGGCCTCCTCAGCAGCCGCGGCGGCCGCCGCGTGCGAGTGTGACGCGCCGGGCTTGGACCCCGGCCCGGAGCTGGCCTTCTTCGCGCCGGAATCCGGCTCGAAGCCGCCGAAGCACAGCTCGGGGAGCGTGTGCGGGTCCACGGGCCGGACCAGCCGGTCGTTGAGCTCCCACCAGTCGTCGCCGAACTCGCTGCCGGAGCTGGCCGAGGCCTCGCCCGACGGCCCGTCGCCGGGCGCGCGCGTGCCGCTCTGCGACGCCCGGACGAAGGAGAAGTAGTGCCCCGCGTCGGCGCTGCCCGCGTGGACCACCACTCCCGCGAGCTCGTACTGGTAGTAACTGGCGGGGCGGCTCGGCACGCCGCCCGCGCCGTCCTCGCCCGCCCCGTCCGCCTGCCCCGCGCCCGCGCCCTCGGCGCGCTCCCGCTCCACCACGCCCTGGAGGCTGAAGGGCCGCATGTCGAGCCTGGCGGGAAAGGACACGTAGTCGTTGACCTTCTTCCGGGAGAGCGTGGCGAGGTCGAACTTGATTCGGTTCAGGTGAAGCATGAGGCGCTGGGGCAGGTCCCGCGGGAGCGCCCGCTTCTTGGCCTCCACCCTCCTGCCGTCGGGGAGCCGGTAGCGGTTGTCCCCGCTCAGGGTCTCCCCCTCGCCGAACGCCTCGAGTGCGCGCTCCACGCTGCCGTGGCCCTCCACCTCGAGGGAGAGCAGCGTGAAGGGCTCCTCCCGCTGCGACACGTAGGGCGTCTCCAGGCTGATGATCTGGCTCACCGTCGTGCCGCCGAATGTCCGGCGGAGCAGGTCCCCCACCGGCGCGGAGGCCCCCTCCAGGCGGTCGAAGAGGAGGGTCAGGAACTCCTGCGCGTCCTTGTGCTCCCCGCGGCGGAGCGGCCCTCCGTCGATCTCCTTGAACGCCCTGGCGAAGGTCTCCGTGTCGCTCCACCGCCGCTGGCTGATGGCCAGGAAGCCGAGCAGCTCCTGCGCCGCCGTCACCACGCCCCCGTGCTCCCGGTCGGGCTCCGGCGGCGGGGCCTGGAGCAGGCCCTCGCGGAACTCGGGGCAGCAGAAGAGCTGCTGCAGGGTCGAGTTCATGTAGCACGTCGCACCGAGGTTCCGGAGGCCGACGAACCGCCGCTGGCCCCTGCGCAGCTCCGTGGGGTCCACGAGCCAGCGCTCCGCCTCGCCGACGTCGCCGAGCTCCCCCTCGCCCGCGCCCGACACCACGCCCCCGGCCCGCCACGCGTCGTCCATGCACTGCAGCAGCAGGCGGACCCGGTCGGCCGGGCCGAGCCCGCCGGCCTCGAAGGACTCCACGGACCCCGCCGGCCCGCCCTCGTCCTCCTCATCGTCCCCGCCGTAGAAGCTGAGGTCCATGTCGTCGGCGCCCGACGCGGCGGGCACGTCCGAGGCCGCCTCGCCTCCGACCGAGCCCTCGGCGGGATGGAGCACGCCCCTGGGCCCTGGAGCGGGGGCCAGGGCGGCCAGGACCGGGAGCCGGATGCGGGCCACCCCCGGAAGGTACGCGCCACCGACGGCCTCGTCGCCGCGGCCCCGGGGCCGGGACCAGCCGGCGGTGAGAACGGCGTGGGCGTCGTCGGCCGCGAGCTCCGGCGGCACGATGCCGCTCGACGGCCCCAGGACGTCGTCCTCCAGCGGCTCGCTCTCCGGGTCGGCCGTGGCGAGCTCGAGGAGGAGGGCGAAGGCCGCAGACCGGGTGCCGGACGTCACGGCGAGCGGCCCGAACCTCGCGGCGGCGGAGGCGGCCTGAGCCCCGTCGCCGACGTCGTCGAACTCCTCCTCGTCCTCGTCGGCGTCGCTCCCGGGCGCATCGCGGCGCTGGTCGTCGCCCCACGCCGTCTTATCGGCGACCGGCGACGCCGGCGCGGACGACGCCAGCTTGCCGCTCTCGCTCTCGGCGGAGGAGACAGCAGCCTCGACGGGCCCGCTTGTGCTCGGGGTGGCTGTGTCGCCGCTCGTGCCGGGGGAGTCGGGCTTGTCAGCGGCGGTGGCGGCGCCAGCGGTGGCGTCGTCGCCGTCGATCGGGGTGTCCTCGGCCCCCGCCGTTCCCGCGGGGCCTGAAGCCTCCTCCTCCGCGGGGCTCGGAGCGGCGTCCGGGTCGGCCTTGCCCGGGACAGCCGGGTCGGCAACAGCCTCAGCGGCCGGCGCGTCGGTGGGCTTGGCGGCGCAGTCGTCGCCGCGGGCGGCCTCGGCGGCCGAGGGCTGCGGGAACAGCACGACGTGCACGGCGTGGGGGATGAGCCTGGCTCCAAGGGGCGTCCGGCGGAGCGCCGGGGCGGCGCGGACCACCACCCTCGCGGCGTGCAGCGCGCCGCGGAGGACGTGATTCGCGCCCGCCTCGCCGGCGTGGGCCGACTCGTGGGAGCTGGATGACACGATGAGGGCGGCGAGGCGGCGGAAGAGGCGGCCGAGCCCCGTGAAGCGGGCGGCCGCGGCCACGCACAGCGCGGCGGCGGCCTCGCCGGCCTCGGACACGTGGTCGTCGTCCGCCGACGGGACGGAGCCCGGGCGACCCCGGACCTGCGGCCCGCTGATGCGGCTGGAGGGCGAGACGGAGCCGTCGGAGCCCACTGGGGCCTCGGGGATGTCGGCCATGGCGGCGGCACGCTCGGTCTTGGCGGCCTCCGCGGAGAGGCTCGCGACCAGAGCGAAGAGGTGGCCGCAGCGGCGCTGGACGGAGCGGGACGACGCCTCGCGGGGGGAGGGGAGCATGGGGATCAGGAGGCCGAGGAAGGCGGCGGCGGGGCCGGGCGTGCGCCTCCCGGACGAGGCGGCCGCCCTGGCCACGCCGGGGAACTCCAGTGTGCTGGGAAGGAGGCACGCCATGCGGTGGATGCCCTGGCAGACGGCGAAGCGCTCCGGGGAGGCGGCGTTGAGGACGTAGTGGGCGAGCCAGGGCTCGAACGCCCGGTGGCCGAGCAGCGCCGGGAAGCACTCGGCCGGCCTCGCCCGCACGGCGGACACCAGCAGCTGCATCCCCTGCAGGGCCGTGCCGCAGCCCGCCCAGCCCGACGCGGCCGAGCCCGGCACGGGGCCGTGGGCCGCTCCCGACGCCGCGGCGCCGGCCCGCCAGGCCGCCCTCGCGGCGGCCCGCTCCTGCCCCCGGTGCAGCATCTGCTCCACCACCGCCCGGCACAGGTCCGGCAGCCTGACATTGCGGATGGCGTACCCGTCGGGGTGGTTGCTGATGTTGTGCACCTGCAGGGCCGCCATGGGGCGGTGCAGGGCCCTGTCGCCGCCGGCCTCGCCTCCCGTGCCCAGCGGCCCGAGGACCGGGGGCGTCGCCCAGGCCTCCTCGCGGGCGCCGCGGGTGAGCCAGCCGCCGGGGCCGAGCCCCGCCTTGGCCGCGACCTCGGCCACGCTCAGGGAGGGGGCCACCGGCGGGAGCAGGTCCAGCGGGTGGTACAGCGGGTCCAGGGCGAGGAGGCTGTGGATGACGCGGAAGAGGGTGGCGGAGCAGGCGGCGCCGGCCGGGCCGGAGAAGCGCGTGGTGGCCACCAGGTCCGCGAGGACCTCGGCAGCGCCCGTGGTGACCATGGAGTGGCAGAGGTTGAAGCGGACGAGGGTCCAGGCCGGGAGGCCGCCCTTGGTCTTGGCGCCCGACGCGCGCTCGTAGTCGGCCCCGGTCATCCAGCCCGGCTTGGCGCCGTGGACGAGGACGTCGACGATCTGCAGCGTGTAGAGCAGGCCGAAGACCGAGGTCGGGGCCGGGGCGCCGGTCGCGGCGGGCGCTGATGCCGCCTCCACCGCCGAGAGCGAGGACGAGGACGCGGCAGGCGCGGCGCCGGCTCCCGGGAGGCCGCCGGACGCGAAGAGCTCGGTCCAGGCGCCGCGGGACTTGGACCTCGCGGCCTCGCGCACGGCCATGAGCCGCCGCTGGTCCGTGGGGAGGAGCTGCAGGACCTCCCAGGCGACGGCGGCCGCGGCGTCGATGGCGTCGGCGTCGCTGCGGCCGCCCTCGACCGGGCGCGCCGCGGGGCGCATGGTGAGGATTGCGAAGAGGAGGTCAAACGCGTCGACGGAGAGCGTCCCGGCGACCAGCCCCATGCGCTCGAGCCGCTGAAAGTAGGCCGCGTCGGCGCCGCGCATGCCCAGCCTCGCGCCGGAGAAGCCGCCCGGCGCGCTGCCGTCCGCCGAGACGAAGGGCGCGTCGCTGGAGTGGGACTTGGTGGCGGCGAGGGCGGCGTCCGACTTGGCGGGGAGCAGGTCCGCGCCGATGGCCCACGGGTTGGTCCACGGGTCGAAGTCGTGGGCCAGGCGCGTGTACTGGACGGCGGCGTCGGACACGGCCGAGGCCGCGGCCGTCTGGGGCGACATGGTGCCCACGGCGGAGGCCGGGGACGGGCGGGACGGGGGCGCCTCCAGCCCGCAGGCGGGGTCGACGAAGCCCGTGACGGGGTAGAAGAGGCCCTGCGCGAGCGCGGCAGGCGTCACGGCGCCGTCGATGGCCGACGGGGAAGAGGCCGCCTCGGGCTCCCGCCACCAGCCGTCGGCGCGGGCCGCGCCACGGGGCCGGGCGTGGAGGCCCCACCGCGCGAGCTCCGCCTCCCCCTCCCCGACGCTGCCCTGGTGGTCCGTCCCGCAGTCCCGCATCGCCGCGGCGCCCATGCCGCGGCGGTGGACCGCCGCCATCTTGAGCTCCGTCTGCCCCGGTGCGAACTCGGCCGAGAGCCGGCGGCCGCCCGAGAGCAGCATCCTCGCCGGCTTTCGCGACGACTCGTCCGCCTCGACGCGCAGGAGCACGTCGGACAGGGCCCAGCCGGAGATCCTCGCCGCCCTCCTGGCCAGCATCGCGGGGGTCAGCCGGTCCGTCAGGCGGTATCGCCACACCGTGCCGGTGCCGCGGCCCCCGCCCAGGGGCGCTGGGGGCAGCGGGTCGAAGGCAAGGGCGATCCAGTTGTCGGGGATGACCTCCCCCACGGAGCTGTCCTCCTCGCGGGCGTCGACATCGGCGGCCATCAGGGCCGCGTCAGAGGTGGAGGCCGCCGACGGACCGGAGCCCTGGTCCTGACGCGCGGAGGCCTTGCCCGAGGCCGCGGCGTGGCTCGGCGCGCCCGACGAGGCCGAGGCCGAGGCCGCCTCGCCCTTGCCCCGGGCCAGCCGCGAGGCGCTCCCCACGCCCGCGAGGAGCTCCCGGACTGCCGCCACGGCCCGGATGGCGCCCGGCAGGACGTCCTCCGACCAGCGGTGCATGGCCTCGGTGACGGCGGCGTCGCTGGACGGGGGCCGCGGCCCGGCGCGGGGGGGCTGCGGCGCCCCCGGCTCGGCCTTGGACCCGGACGACGGGGCCGGGGCGGCGAGCAGCGGGGGCGTCGGGGGCATGACGCCGGCCTTGGACTCCGACACGCCCGCGACGCCGAACGCGGGCCGGCCGCTCGGCGCCGGGACGGAGGTCGGGGCGTAGCGGGACTCGAGGACGCCGTGGCGGAGGTCCACGGCGGACCGCACGAAGGCCAGGGCGGTGGAGACGAAGCCGGCCCGGAGGGCGTCGCCGTGCTCCGCCTCGACAGCCTTGGAGAGGGAGGAGTGGAGGGTGACAAGGGCATCGATGGCGGCGTGGCCCACGGCGGCGTCGGCAGCGTAGACGGCCAGCACCCACAGGGCGTCCACGCCCGGGATGGTCTCGCTGGACGAGCAGCGGAGGAACGCGGTGACAGGGCGGTTGGGGGGCGGGGCCCGGGCGTTGGCGAGCGGGGCGGACGAGCGCTGGAGCGCCCTGTCGTCCCCCGTCCTGGCCTTGGCCGCCGCCCACGCCCACGCGTTCTCGCACGGGTCCAGGGACACGCACAGGCTGCCGACCACGACGCGTCCGGGGTCGGAGACGTCGGCGTCGGCGAGGACGCGGGCGGCCGAGGCGCGCGCGGCGTCTTCGTCGGCGGCGGCGCCGGTCCACATGGAAGCCGCCCTGGCCGGGCTGACGGGCTTGGCGGTTAGCTGGCCGGCGCGGCACGCGGAGGACACGAGGAGCTGGGCAAAGGCGCGGAATCCGGTGGGAGTCAGACGCGTGACCGCCTCCCCGGCGGCGCCGAGCCCGACCCTCGCGCGGCCGGGCCCGCCGGCGGCGCCGGCCGGCGAGGGCATTACGGCGCCGGCGAGGCCGACGGCCTTGCTGCCCGTGGACCGCTTCGCTGCCTCGGCCAGGCGCGGACCGAGCAGCCAGGACCGCATCTTGCCGAGCAGGAGCGTAACCGCCGCGGGGGGCAGCGCGCAGGCGCCGTCCGGCGCGGGGAGCGACGCCCTCGCGATCCAGGCCAGCCCCACGTCGAGCGACGCCGCGCTGATCGCCCCCTCCACGCAGCAATCCCAGAGCACGCGGGCGCGGGTGGCAGAGCCGCCGCCCTGGTCCAGGGAAAGCCCGCCCGCCGTCAGCAGGAACGCCAGGAGCTCAAGCCGAGCCTGGAGCTGGAGCGCGTGGGTCAGGGGTGACCCGGGAAGCCGGAGGACCGCGTCGTCGGTGCCGGTGGCCTCGGCGGCCTCGCCCGCGGCCTCAGGCGGCCCCGTGGCGGCGCTGACGGCCCCAGCGCCGGCGGCTCCCGCGCGGGCGTCGAAGAGGATCCCTGTGCTGTCGCACGTGGACATCCGCCTGCGCCCGTCCATGCCGTCGAAGCCGAGGTCCATGCCCACGGCCCCCGGCGAGGCCGCCGGAGACGCCGCACCGTCGGGGGTCAGGCTGCCCCCGGATCCCCTCGGCGCGAAGGCCCTGCGGCGCGGCGGGGTCACCTGGCCGGTCGCCCTCGCCTCGGACAGGGCGGCCGCCGCCGCGGCAGCGTCCCGCCTCGACCCCTCGGCGAAGGCGGACGCGAGGGACCGCACGGCGAGGGAGTATGTTTGCAGCTCGTCAAAGATGCGGTCGAGGAGCTGGGGCACGTGGGCGAGCTCCGACTCCATCGTGGCGGCGGGGGCTTCGGACCCGCGGGACACTCCCCACATCCGCAGGCCGCCCGCGGCCTCGGCCCTGGGGAGCGAGCGGAGGATGCGGAGGAGGAGGCTGGACGCCTGGCCCGCGGACCTGCCGCTGCCGCCGAGGCAGGCGACGCACCTGTCGACGTAGTGCGTGTTGAGGCTCGCAGCGTGGCGCTCGAACGCACGGATGGTCTCGACGCGGGCCGACGCCGCGGCTGTCTCCGCGCGCTGCGCTCCCCGCAGCGCCTCGGCGGCCTGGGACCTGCGGGTCGCCGCGCCCGAGCGAAGGCGGACGAGGACGTCGACGATGGCCTCCGTCGCAGCCGCGAGGAGCCGCGCCGATGCCGGGCGGCTACCCACCGCGGGGTCAAAGTCGGCCCTCGCCTCGCCCCCGCCGCCGCCGCTGCTGGCGGCGGCGGCGGTGCCGGTGCCGGACGGCTGGGATCGGTCCTGCACGAACTGCCAGAGGAGGTCGAGGCCGTACGAGTTGAGGGCGCCGCGGCTCGTGCGGGGGCTGGTGGTGCCGGACGGGCTCTTGGCGCTCTCGTCGGCGAGCAGGGCCGCCTGCTCGGCCTCTGCCACGGACTCGGTGAGGCCCGCGAAGGCGGCCTCGAGGGTGAAGTCCCGGACTGCCGCGACCACCCTCTCGGTCCACTCGGAGAAGGGCGTGCTGCTGATCACTGCCGCGAGCTCCGCGCGCATCGACCGTCCGAGGCGCGGCGTCAGCTCGACCAGCGTCCGCAGGATGGCCCGTTCCGTCGCCGCGTGCCTCCCAGCCGCGGCGTGCCACGCCAGGGCGAGATCCCGGGGCGTGATGTCCTGCCGGGCCGCCAGGAAGGCGAGGATGGGGCCGGAGCGCTCCACGACCTCGGCGTGGGTGCTCGACCCGCCGCCGCCGCCGCTGCCGTCCCCGCCGAACACCACCTCGATGATGCGGCGGGAGCGGAGCCAGCGCGCGAGCGTCGCGCCGTCCAGCCCCGGGAGCGACTCGGGCGCCCCCGCCCAGCCCTCCGCCGGCCCGTGGCCCCTCGCCAGCTGAAGCTGCCTCTCCACCGCCGCCTTGACGTGGTCCAGCGCCTTGACCTTCTTGTCCAGCTGCGGGGCGCGGAGCAGGCGGCCCCAGAGCTCCAGCTCCGCCCTGGACCGCCACCGTGCTGCCGCGTCGCGCCCGGTCTTGGAGGCGCGCGTCAGGGCGATGCACCTCAGGTCCAGGGTCGCGAGCAGGGCGGCGGAGGAGGCGTCGCCCTCGGGGGCCCAGCCGCGGTGCCGGGGCTTGTCCCCGGGCAGGCCGGCTGACGGTGGTGGGGCGTCGGCGCTCTCCGCCGCCGCCCGGCTCGTGGCGACGAGCTCTTCGAGGCTGAGCGCGATCGGGGGAAGAGGCCCCACCGGCGGCTCCTCCAGCCACGATGCCGAGAGCGGCGTCGCCTCGGCAAGCGGTGCCGGCAGAGCCGTTGCGAGCTTCAGCAGGGCCTCGGGCGTCGGCGACACGGCGATGGCGGCTGCCGCGCGGGAGCAAAGGCCCTCGAGGTCGGCGAGGCTGAGGGCCCGGATGCCGGCGTCGGAGGCCTGCGTGACAGCCGCGGGGCAGGCGGCCGCGATGGCGACGGCCAGGCGGGTGCGCAGGGTGCGCCGGCCGACGTGCTTGCACGCGTCGAGGACGTCCAGCGACGAGGTGAGCAGCCACAGGGGCACGGGCCTAGCGAGGGGGGCGGCCCCGCATTCCGCGCCCGCGCTGCCCGCCGAAGCGTCGCCGCCGGAGCCGGCCGGCTCTGCGCCCCCGCTCGCCGGGGACTCGAGCGGCGGCCAGCCTGCCGTGCCTGCTTCGGCGCTGCCCTCCGGGCCATCGGCGGCGCCGTCTCGGGGCGAGGTCCCGCTCGCGAGGCGCCAGAGGATGGCGTGGAAGGCCCCCGCCCGCGCTGCCGCGTTGGCGAGGTCCACCACGCCCTGGGTGCGGGTGAGGATGCTGGTGGTGTGAGAGGCGGGGATGGCGAGGAGCTGCGGGATGGTCGGCCGGACGGCGACCGTCTCGGGCAGACGGCCAGGGAGCGGCGCGAACTCCCGATCCTCCTCCGGCCTGGGCGCCGGCTCGGGGTTCTCGACCACCCGCCCGAAGCCCGCGTCCCCGGCCGCCGGCTGCGGCGGCACGAAGACCTCCACGGGGTATCTCGCCTTGGTGACGCTGATCCGCAGGTCCCGCAGGGTGTGCTGCACCCGCGCCCTGTTGGCCTCGTACTCCACCACGATGAGGGTGCGGAGGTCGGGCGGTGCGACCTCCATGGCCGCCAGCCGCTCCTCCAGCGGCCCCGTCTCGTCAGCGTCGCCCGACGCCCTCGCCCGGCCCAGCGCCGCCGCCGCCTCCTCCAGCCCGTCCTTCACCGCAGTGACCCGGCCCCACCGCGTCTCGTCCATTCGCTTCCAGTACACCGCGACGTGCCGCCCCGTGTCCGCCGCCGTGCCGCTCAGCCTCCCTGGGCCTGCCATCTCCTTGGGCTCGTACATGTCCGTGACCTGGGAGAGCGAGATCCAGCGGCAGCCGCCGGGGGGCGCAGGGGCCGCCCCGGCCGAGGCAGAGGCTGCGGCCGCCGCTGGCATCGCGTCTGCGGCTGGGGAAAGGCCTCCGCCAGCCACGGGCGACGACGGCGAAGCCTCAAGCGCGGGGCCTCGCTCGTCGGCCTCGCCGTCGTCGGCCGCAGCCTTGCCGGCGCCGTCGGCCTCCTCTTGGTCTTCAAGAGGCGGGCTCGACGGGCTGCTGGCAGCCTCGTCGTCCGTCCCTGCCTCATCAGTCTCCTCGGCCGCGCCGGTGCCCGGGCTGCCATCAGCGTCTGTGTCACAAGCCCCAGGCTCACCTGCCTCCGACGTACCAGCCTCATCGACAAGCTCGCTGGCTTCCGTTGCCGCCTCGCCGCTGCCTCCCTGTGCCTCCCCCGATGCTGCTTCATCGGCGCTGCCCGTTCCGTCGAACGCTGCATCACCGTCCTCAGCCGAGGCCGCTGGCACCCTGTCGTCGCCGGCCGCATCCACCTCCTCGTCGTCGCCCGCTGCATCTGCCTCCTTGTCATCGCCGGCCGCATCCACCTCCTCGTCGTCGCCCGGTGCATCCGCGTCCTTGTCGTC
>Ga0136560_1000586_pt1 | contig 18446 bp, 12 predicted proteins | sample AntRauMeHopE1497_FD_104925 | JGI IMG/M metagenome (GOLD analysis project Ga0136560, IMG submission 104925) | Saline lake microbial communities from Rauer Islands, Antarctica - Metagenome Hop E1 #497 | ecosystem: Environmental > Aquatic > Non-marine Saline and Alkaline > Saline | place... | reverse complement strand
GGTTGATGCATCCGCTTATTATGATGTAAGTGACGCTATGCGTATTCAACTGAATGTAGAAAACTTAACAGACGAGTTGTATTACCCTAATGCACACTCTACTCATCAAGCGACAGTTGCCGCTCCTTTAAATGCTAGATTATCAATAATCGGGGGGTTCTAGACAGTCGAACAGGGCCACATTTTGTGGTCCTGTTCAACTAAATTGGCTTCGATAATTAATCAAGAGCACTACAATACACAGTAATTGAGGGGCGCCGATTGGTGGCTACTCGCCCATTGCAGACCTAAGGCTCTAAAATTCTATAAGGGCTTATCTGCAAACCTGCCGAATTTGGTATTGAAAGATATGATATTTTCCGGTTTTTGAGAATTTTGTTTTTACTACATAGTCGGAATGTCTAAGGACCGCTTTGGCCCGCAGGCCGTGTGAAAACTCAAAAATGTTTGCAATAACGCATAAATATATTCGTTATTGCACTGGCATTATTCTCTGGCATGTTACTTTATTTTGGGCTTCATCATCATTCCTACAGCCACCAAAATAAGTGTGAGTCCAGCCGCATAATAAATCGTAAAAGCTTCATCCAAAAGGATAACGGCAAATATCGATGTCACTACTGGCCCACAGGTACCGACAATACTGGTGAGTTCTGTGCCAATTTTATGTATAGCTTCTGCCACAAGCAGTGAGGGAATAACTGTACAAAAAAATGCAAAACCAGCGACAACTAAGAAAGCGTGGTTTGAAACGTGCTAGCGTTAATTTGTCCTATACTCAAATACAAGGCATAAAATTTAGTCAGTCGTTATTTATCTTATAAATTTTACAATACTGTAGTTATTCATATTAACCGTTAAGATGAATAGGTAATTAATCAACCTGGTATAATGTGTGTTATAAAAGGTTGGCATTGCAAGTTGCCACACTTACGCTCTTACATATTGTTGTGAATTGTCCATTCTTTTAGCTCTTCAAGAATAGAGAGTGCGCTTACACCTTTTTTTGCTATCTCATAACTAACCGCAATAGGCTTTGTTGATAGCACTGTTCTAGTAATAAGTTTATTGGCTTCCATGGCTTTTAAACGCTCTGCAATCACTTTTTTACTAGCGCCCGCCAGCTGTCTCGAAATTTCATTAAAGCGCATAGGTTGGTCTTTCAAGTGCCATAAAATAGACCCAGTCCATTTGTGACCAATAATACGCATACCTCTTTCAACAGGACAGGGCTCAAAGCATTCTTTATTCATGATAGTAGGTTACAAAAAGTTAACTGGTTGACTATAGTAACCTAGCTGATATAGTCCGCACAACATTTAATTACCTAAAGAAATACTGATGGAAAATAAAACGATTGTTGTTAATGCTGGCGGAGGCTTTAATGCTGTTACCGTTGGGCAGACAAAAGTAAACCAGCCAAGTCAAGATGAAATAACAGTAAGGCTTCATGCTAATTCTTTAAATTATCATGATTATGCTGTAGTTAAAGGTCTTTGGCCGTCACCAGAACGAAGAATACCTATGGCTGACGGTGCAGGGGAAGTCGTTGAGGTCGGTACGAATGTGACTGAGTTTAAGGTTGGTGACAGCGTGGTCAGTACCTTTTTTCCAACATGGATAAGTGGTGAACCCATCGTTGATGGTTTTTCCACCGTGCCGGGAGACGGTATTGATGGCTATGCTCGTGAATATGTCACCACTTCGTTAAATGCGTTCACAAAAGCGCCTAAAGGCTGGTCCCATGTAGAAGCTTCAACATTAACGACAGCTGCCTTAACTGCTTGGCGTGCGTTGACCGGATTTAACACGGTTAAAGCCGGTGATAGTGTGCTATTACAAGGCACTGGAGGTGTTTCAATCTTTGCGCTGCAATTTGCAAAAATGATGGGTGCTAAAGTCATCGCAACGTCGTCCAGTGATGAAAAACTGGCACGATTAAAGGTAATGGGCGCCGATCATGTTATCAATTACAAAACTGAACCCAATTGGGGAGCGCGCGCGAAAGTATTGAATGGTGGCATTGGTGTTGATCACGTTGTTGAAATTGGTGGTGGAGAAACATTAGAGCAGTCGTTAGCTGCAATAAGAATAGGTGGACAAATCTCTCTTATTGGCGTCTTGTCTGGCCAAACGTGTGAGCTTAATCTTGTTAACGCGTTTACACAACAAGTTAGGCTTCAAGGGGTACTGGTTGGAAGTCGAACTCAGCAGCAAGAAATGATAAAAGCTATTGAAGCTAATCAAATGAAGCCAGTAATTGATAAAATATTTTCACTTGACGCTATAGTCGATGCTTTTGAGTATCAGGAAAGTAATCGCCATTTCGGTAAAATATGCCTTGAATTTTAATTCAAATAAATACAGGTATTAATGCTATATATTAATACCCGCACCATAATCGGCGTAACTGTCCATGATTAACGGTTACAGCCTCTTCATCAGGAGATTAAGCGACTGAAACACGAAACCAATTTTCCCATTACGAATGGCAGCCGCTTCATCAAGAGATAAATTACTGTCAACAAGTCAATCGGCACATTTTCAGTGCCTTTTAATTTAATGTAACTACCTTCTTTGTTTACAGAAAGCTTCTTATGATTCACTAAAAGTATTAAATGCTATGCCATCAACAAATGTGGTTTTGGTTCAGTGTGCCCTTGCAACTTTTTCTACTTCATCAAGAAAAGCGGGCTTATTGCCGGTCATTTCCCATGTGCCCATCGCGATGGGTATACCTCCTATACTATTTAATTGGTCAAAAAACGATTTTAAGACAAAAATTTGTCCCTGTTCTTCGTCTAACTTCGCTTTTTGTGCGATGGCGGTATCGAGTAGAGCTTTACCGGTAACGTAACTGGTGCCATAACCGGGCTGGCGCAAATAAAGATGCTGTTCAAAAATGAGTAAATCAGGTTCTGTTTTCATCCAGCCTCTAGGCGTATAGTTCATGTGAATTTCACCCGCTTCCTCCATCGTCATTTGATTCGCATGCGCGTATAAAGAGCCTAAACCTCTAGCGGCTCTTTGGGCAAGCATAATCCACACAATTTCACGCGAACGTGGATTTTCATCATATAGACCGGCATGCATAAATACCTCTTCAACAGCGGTAGCAGTGCCTTCGTTTCGGCTATCAAAAATATTGTATAACAATGCACTTTTTCTGATAGTTCGTGGGTTAGGATCATTCTCCATTATCGCCAGCTCGAACCAATGATAAAAATGCGAATATAAAGGCGTTGGATCAAGGTGCGATCCAATATAAAAGAAATTACGGGTGGCTTCAGGCACAAAACTACCCAATTTTGCGTAAAGCGCGGGTTTAAAATAATCAGCAACCGTAACAATATTCCTTTCATCCAAAAACCTAAGGAAGAAATCAGCGGAACGAGTAGCTAAGAGATCATATTCTTCTGCGTTTTTCGCTGGCACTAATGCTGGTAATCCAATATTTCTTTGTTCTTCTAACTTTAATGATGACCAAGCTCTGTCCAGTTCGCGTTGCAGCAAACTTACCTCATCTTGCCATGTCATAGGCAATAAATGCACATGCTTTTGGTACCAGGTGTACTGCTCAATGCCAAGCCCTGAGGGCCCAGTTTTTAAGGCACTCTGCCCTTGTAACCACGTAACAAATTGCGCCGTTGACTGCGTTGCCTGCTGGTGTATTTTTATGAGCGTCGCATTATCCGTCGTGTCAATTTTCGATGTAATATCTAGTAATGTTTTGTGCTGCTTTTGAAGATCACGAATGCCGGCAACCCATAGTTCTTTTGCATTTCCCGTTAAGTTCTCTTTGGCTTGAGCATGAAACGGTTTTATGCGAGATAAATCACTAATAAGCCTATTTTGCTCGCTATCGCTAATTGGAAATGAATAGCTCCATAGTTCGGTGACATAATGCGGAGTTGGACCTTCATGAGCGGGTACATCACTTTTATATGTCCATACTTGCTTGTAAAACGCCGGATCTCTGCGCCACGGCATTAGCACCTTGTCGTTAAATTCATAGCCATTAAGTTCTGCCAACATCACAAACCAATCTATTTGTTGTGGCACTGTCCACTGTGATTTATCAAAGGCTAGCAATTGGGTTTTAAATTGCGCCCATTCAACATGACGTTTTTCGAAGGTTTTTTTCCGATAATCTGGCGCAAGCGCATGTAAAGGCGCCATCTCAAAAGCACGCCATTGTGTAAAGAGGGTTTCTAATTGGCTAAAGTCTGATGACGATTTTACGCCAAAAGAAAAAACCAATAGTGCTATCGCTAAATACTTAATAGTCATTTCTATATTCCAAAGTGAAGTCTTCTTGCACAACAGCGCATAGGGCATTGAGGAACCATCATGTACGCAAACAAAAAATTTTACCAGCAACACTTCTCATATATTTGATATCAACTTAAGAATAGCGATTCATTTTTAATAAAGACATATATCTGAATGGTACTGTCAAGTTATCGCAGACACCAGTAACTATGAGATAATCCGAGTATGAAAAACACTAAAATGTACGCGGATCTTCACCGGCGCTAACAATCGCTGTGAATTGTCTCACCAGCCGAGTAGACAACAAGAACGGCAAATGCGGCGGTTTACATCACAAGGCCAAGCACAACGATTTTTAGCGTGTCATGGCATTGTAAATAATCTGTTTAGGCTTGGCCGCCATAAAATGCAAGCCGATAATTACAGGATACTGCGAGAACGAGCATTTAATGAATGGACTAGGGTTAGTTGCGTCCAGAATTTGGCATGAGCTACTAAAAATTAGTTATTATCATCTTAATTCGATAAGTTGACAACGCTTACACTGGCATTATTCTCTGGCATGTTACTTTATTTTGGGCTTCATCATCATTCCTACAGCCACCAAAATAAGTGTGAGTCCAGCCGCGTGGTAAATCGTAAAAGCTTCATCCAAAAGGATAACGGCAAATATCGATGTTATTACTGGGCCACAGGTACCGACAATACTGGTGAGTTCTGGGCCAATTTTATGTATAGCTTCTGCCACAAGCAGTGAGGGAATAACTGTACAGAAAAATGCAAAACCAGCTACAACTAAGAAGGCGTGGTTTGAAACGTGCAAGGTTTTAATATTTTGTGTGAACGCGAAAAATACCAATATGGTAAGACTAGCTGCAATCATTGCTATACTAGTAAACATTTGGCTACCAATTTTAGTCATTATTGGCTTACTGTAAATAACATAAACTGCAAATGCGATAGCACTTAAAAATACTAAACTTGTGCCAAGTGCAACGTTAGAGCCCATAACTCTCAAATCGTGAGTGAAAATTAATAATATACCCGTATATGATATTCCCAACATCCACCAAATATTCTTGGGTAATTTGGTTTTAAATACAAAATACGATAGCAATACTACAATGATGGGAAAGCAAAAAAGTACTATGCGTTCAAGCTGTGCTGAAATGAATTGCAGGCCTAACAAATCTAGATAACTTGCTACAAAGTAACCTAATACGCCTAGTAGTGCCGCCGGCAAGATATTTGCAATATACGCCCTACGCTTATCACTGTTTTTTATCCAATATAAGATTACCACCCCGATATAAAAAGGCAGTGCAAACATCATTCTAAGTGTAATGACTTGCTCACTTGTCAAGCCAATTTCATAAGCATATTTAACGACAATGGGTTTAAGTGAAAACATGAATGTGCCGGCCAGAGATAACAAAATGCCGGGCAAAATAACATTATTCAACGATGAGTTGGTTTGCAAAAGAATGTTTTTCCAAAGTTGTAGAAACCACCGCGAATATCATACAAAGGCGCAAGAAGTATGTTTTTTAATATTACTTTTACTCCTTCACGCTGTTCTGATTTAAGTATTTTAATACTTCAGAAAGGGGCAGTACCTGCGCATATTTTGCGTGCATATCGTGCAGGCTCATGTCATGAGCATCAGGGTTTCTATCGCCACAGGCTTCCGGCACTACGATGCACATAAAGTTATGCTGCAAGGCGTCTACGCAGGTGGCGCGTACGCAGCCTGAGGTGGTTAGGCCTGTAATAATGAGGGTGTCTATATTTAGGCCTAATAACTGACTGGCTAGAGATGTGCCAAAAAAGGCACTTGGATGGTGTTTTTCAATCACATTATGGGCATTTACATATTGGCTAAAGCTTGAATGAATGTTTACCCAGTGTGAGCCGCGCTGCAGAATATTTAAAGCAGGCAAGTGTTGTCTAAAAACACTGGCCTGTTCTTCATCATCGTACACGACAGTGCTAAAAAATACCGGAGCCTTATACCTACTCGCAGCCTTCAACAGCGCGAGGTTAGCCTTCAACTGGGGCTCAAAATCACCGCCAAGAGGGCTTTCTTTATTAGCAAAGCCGTTACTAAAGTCAACCGCTATGACAGCTGGGCGTCCGCCCAACTGCAATTGCCCAATCATTAGGTCGTGCTTATCGAGTTTTACGGTCATTTAGAACTCGGGCGTTTGCGGCGCAGGCAATTTAGTTTCCTGCATACTGCGGGCTTTAATTTCTTCAATACTGCCGCCAAAATCAAACAAAGAGACATCTCCTCGTTCATTTGCTATTTTGCTTCGTAAGGTAGCGGTGCCGCTCACATCTATTTTTAGATCATCGGTAATGACAACACCATAGCGAGCGGCGCCTTCAACTGACACCAAAGAGCGATTAATATCGTCCAATACAAGCTGAGGCTCGCGCTGTAACGGGTCACCCCAGCCACCGCCTCCCCACGTATTGAAGAACAAAATGTCGCCTTTTTTCACTTCAATATTTTCACATTTAGCCGGTAATGTTTCTTCGCTGCCGTTGACGCGCTGCAGAATTTTGGTTGAACGCATACCCGGAGCACCACCGTTTACGCCCCATGGGTAGGTGAGCCAGCGGTCGTCATGAATAGCTATTTTACCGTCGTTCAAAAAGCGGTAACCCACCGACAGTCCGTTTCCGCCGCGATGGAGCCCTGCGCCGCCCGAGTCTACAATGGCTTCGTAGTTTTCTACGCGCAGTGGAAAGTAGGCCTCAATAAATTCGTTGGGTACATTGGTAAAGCCTGGCCATAGTGAATGACCGTCAGGGCCATCGCCAGCCGGGCGTCCAGGTATGCCACCAAAGCCAATTTGAAACAGCTGAAACCACTCGTTGTTGTCGTCATAGCCTGAATAAAACAAGTGAGGAGAATCTGAGAAGCCAGCAGCGTTCATTGCTTCAGGTGCGCCTTGGCCTAATAAGCCACCCATTACATCAAATATTCTGCCCAATGCATGTGTTCTGCCTGAGAGCGCGGCTGGGTAGTTAGGTTTTAACAAGCTGCCTTGGGGGATGCGCACATCTACTAAGTCATAAAAACCATCGTTAAAGAGTATTTGAGGATCGACTAAGTTAATCGTGAAAGACCCAAAGAACATCTTAAACATTTCTTCATTTAAATAGAAATTAATAGAGCTTTTGGCCTGAGGATCGGTACCTGCAAAATCAAAAATGGCTTTTGAGCCTTCACGCCACATTTTGCAGCGTATTTTGTAGGGGCCTTTCCCGACGCCGTCATCACATAAGAAATCTTCAAATACGCGCGGCTCTTCAGGTACTAGCATGTTAATAATGGCTGACATGGCAACATGATTACGCTCAAGCATGACTTCCATGGTGGAGTAGAAAACGTCATCGCCAAAGCGGTCGGCTATTTCAACAACGCGCTTTGAAGCTGTATTACACGCCGCAACCAGGGCGTTTAAGTCGAATCTGTTCCACTGCGGCGTTCTAACGTTGTGTAATATAAGCTCTAGTAAATCTTTTTGCAGCTCACCTTTTTTATACAGTTTAGTAGGCGGTATACGAATCCCTTCTTGAAAGATGGTTTCTGCATTTATAGGGATAGAGCCCGGTACCATGCCGCCATTATCTGACATATGACCGAACATAGCTGACCACGCAATAAGCCTTCCTTCGCGGAAAATAGGCACAATTACGACCCAATCGGGTAAGTGGGACACCGCACCGTTACACATGTAAGGATCGTTGGTGAGCAGCACATCGCCTTCTTCTACTTGGCCGGAAAATGCGTCCATAAAGCCGTTAATAAATGAGCCAAATTGGCCTACCACCATCTTACCGTCTTTGTTGGCAATCATCGGAAAGCAGTCGCCCTGCTCCCGAATGCCGGGGCTCATGGCAGTTCTAAATAATACCGCGTCCATTTCTTCACGGGCATTTTTTAAGGCATTTTCAATAATATCGACCGTTACCGTGTCGGGCTCTACGCGCTTAAGAGGCGCGGTATTTGTTTGAATGATTTTGTCCATTGCGTGCTCCTACTTTTTAGTATTGTTGGCGGTAATAGGATTAATAACAAGATTACCTACGCTGTCGACGGTGGCCGCATAGCCGGGTAAAATGACCGTTGTAGAATCCATTTCTCCCACAATGCACGGGCCTGGCACATGCAAGCCAATGCTCATTTTACTGCGCTCATATATAGCGGCGGCATGGTATTGTCCTTCACAGTAAATTTTTGTGTCAGCAATTTTACATTCAGCTAAGGTTGACACACCTTGTATTTGTTTACTTTGTGGAATGGCTTTCGCGGCCGCTGACACAATGGCGCGCACCATGACAATTTCATGGCCCTCATCAAGTGCGAACGTAAATAGTTGGGTGTGTTCTTCATCAAACCGTTCCACCAATAAAGCTAAACCTTTTGCTTCAAATTCAGCCTTGGAAAACTCAATAGATAGTTGAAAAGCTTGCCCAGTGTAGCGTACGTCAGCTTGTAAGGTAACTTCAAGTTCATCTTTGCTTATGCCGTCGGCACTTAATGTTGCGCTGGCTTTTTGCGTGAGTTCAGTAAATAAGATACTTAAATCAGCTTTATTGCTGTTCTTTACTAACGTGACATAGGTCTTTGACGCTTCGTCCTTTACTACTGTAGTAGCATCGCCATAGGCGCACAACACACCAGGGCCAGGCGGTATTATAGTAGGCCAAGCGCCTGTTAGCTTACCTAAGGCATTTGCATGTAAGGGTCCTGCACCGCCAAACCCAACAAGAGCAAAGTCTCTCGGATCGAAACCTTGCTCTACAGAAACCAGCCTGAGTGCCCCAAACATCGCTTCGTTGGCAATGCGCACAATGCCCTCAGCGGCGTCTTCGACGGATAGATCCATGGCGTCGGCTACTTTTTTAACGGCTGCCATGGCGGCGTCTTTATCAATGGCCATTTTACCGCCAAGCTGCACGTTTGAGGGTAAATAACCCAATACCACGTTTGCGTCACATACGGTGGGTTGTGTGCCGCCTTTCATATAGGCGGCTGGCCCGGGATCAGCACCTGCTGACTCTGGGCCTACTCGCAGAGCTTTCGTTAGCTGCGGCACAAAGGCCAACGAGCCGCCGCCTGCGCCTACCGTTCTTACATCTACTGAAGGTGCTCTAACGGTTACATCGCCTACGCGGGTTTCGCGTCTTATGCGGGCTTTAGAGTTTTGAATAAGCGCAACGTCGGTTGATGTACCGCCCATATCAAAGGTTAATATGTTGTCGTAGCCGGCTGCCGATGCAAAATGAATAGCGCCCGATACGCCGCCGGCGGGTCCGCTCATTAATAAATTAACGGGGTTGTCGGCGGCCGCTTTAGCTGAGGCTAAGCCTCCGTCTGAACGTAAAATGGAAAGCTGCAAATTTTCGCCCATTATTTTATGCAGCGATGCCTGAAGGTTTTCTACGTAGCGCGATACTTGAGGACGTACATAAGAATTCACCACGGTGGTTTCTGTTCGCTCATACTCTTGCATTTCGGGCACTATATCGCTTGAAATACTAATAGGGATATCGGTGAAAATTTCAGCAGCGACCGCTTTCGCTTGTTTTTCGTTGTCGCCGTTTACATAGGCGTTTATGAAACAAATTGTGAGAGCTTCTACCTGACCTGTTGCTTTTAGTTTAGTAAGGCTTGCGCGAAAAGCTTCTTCGTTTAATTCCTTTACTACTTTGCCGTTGGCGCCCATTCGTTCGTCGGCTTCTATGGTTAGTTCTAAGGGGGCAAGCAATGGTTTTTTAACAAAGCTAACCCAGCCGCCCAAACCGCCTGGGCAAAACGAGCGAGCTACTTGCAATACATGTTTATAGCCTTTGGTGGTGACCAAACCCACTTTTGCACCTTTGCCGGTAAGCACCGCATTGGTGGCAACCGTAGTGCCGTGCATGACACGGTTTATTTGTTTAGGATTTATACCCGACTCTTCACAAATTTGCGCGATACCGTTTAATACACCTACAGAGGAGTCGTGTGGCGTAGAAGGTACTTTTGCTGTGTGAGTTTCACCGCTGCTTTCGTTGATCAATAAAAGGTCGGTAAAAGTGCCCCCAACATCAACGCCTAATCGATAACTCATAAATTTTTCCTTTTCTCATATTCTTGTTCTAAGTAAAAATGTTTGTTTCGCGTTTTGTAACTTTCTAATTTGTCGCTTTACGCTGCTTATATAGAACCACTGTATTGAAATAATGTGGTTAACCGTTAACCGTTAATCGTTTACATCATGCTTACGCCGTTATTTACCTACGCAGTCATTTGCTTAACCAGCCACGTTTTTGCATTTCCTCCCCGCGCAGTTTTAGTCAATTCAACCGCTAGGTCTGAAGCTTCTAGCAGCGCCTTCATATTTACGCACGTATCAAAACCTATTTGCTCACACATCATCACCACGTCTTCTGTGGCAACGTTGCCACTCGCGCCAGGCGCAAAAGGACATCCGCCTAAGCCTGCAATTGACGCATCAAACCGGCGTATACCCGCTTCAAGCGCGGCGTATACGTTGGCTAAGCCCATTGCGCGGGTATCATGAAAGTGGCAGGCAAACGTGCTTGCGCCAAATTGCTTAACTAAGACATTCATTAACGTACTAACGGTTTTTGGATTACCCGCGCCAATCGTGTCGGCAATAACTAAGCGAGACGCGCCCATTTCAAGCAAACGAGCCGCCATATTTATAACTTGCTCTTGGGAAATGACTCCCTCAAACGGGCACTCCCAGGCCGTGGCTAAGTAAACTTGCACCTCAACGTTGGTGTTTTTTGACGCAGCTATAACGTCTTTAATCATAGACAACGCCTTGCTATTGTCCATACGGATGTTTCTTTCATTCATTGTATTTGAGGCTGCTATTACCAACGATGCCAAACCCACTTTATGCTGGTGTGCAAGTTCAAAGCCTTTCATGTTTGGAATAAGCACTGAGTAATGGCAATTCGAGTGTGGTAATGCACTACAAATTTCATCAAGGCCTGCCATAGCCGGGACTGCTTTTGGCGACACAAATGCGCCCACTTCAATACCGTCTAACCCAGCTTGTGTTAACGAGTGTATTAGCTGTAATCGTTGTTGTGGGCTCAGTATTTGTGCTTGATTTTGCAGGCCGTCTCTAGGCCCAACATCGTTAATGTATATGCGTTCAGACATTATTTATTGCCTCTAATTGCGCCGGTGGCAAGCAATGAGTCAATGCGCTCTTGCGACATTTGCAGCAGTTCAGACATTACGCTTATCGTGTCTTGTCCTAGGCACGGTGCGGCTTTAAAAGACTCTTCGTTAGTGCGAGAAAACTTAATGGGATTGCCAGGACCTTTTGTGGAACTGCCGCAAGGATGCTTTAAATCAATCACCATATTACGGTGCAGCACCTGTTCGTCAGACAGTGCATCAGATAATGAATTAACCGGTGCACAAGGAATGCGCTTTGTTTCTAACTGCGTAATCCAATGGGCGGTTGTGTTTTGAATCAATACTGCGTTTAATTTTGCATCTATAAAATCTTTATCTGCGAATCGTCCAGGTTGGCCATCGTACTTGCTGTTGCTGAACTCGGGGCACTTAACCACTTCATTTAGATTTTTCCAAAAGTTATCGGTAATTATGGCGATGACGATGAATCCGTCTGAGGTTTTATAAGTGTTATACGGCACATGCACAAAGTGAGAGTTGCCAATAGGATAAGGGTTTTCGCCAGACAAGAAGTGCATTGTGGCCATGTAGTTGAGCATTGACACTTGGCAATCGAGCATTGAAATGTCTACATCTTGGCCTTTGCCGCTGGTGGCTCTTTCTATTATTGCTGACTGAATGCCCATTACCGCAAACATGCCGCCGCCTAAATCGCCAATGGGAATACCCGCGCGAACAGGATTTTCTTTGTCGGTGCCGGTTATAGACATACCGCCGCCGGTGGCTTGTGCCACTTGGTCAAATGCGGGTCGTTTGTAGTTGGGGCCATTGCTGCCAAAACCGGTAATGCTGCAGGTGATGATTTTCGGGTTTACTTTGCTTAAGGTGTCGTAATCTATGCCTAGCCTAGCGGGCACGCCAGCGCCAAAATTATTTACCACAACGTCTGACTCTTTTACTAATTCGTAAAAAACTTGCCTTCCCTCTTCATTCTTTAAATCGATGCATATGCTTTGTTTGTTGCGATTTAGGGTAATGTAATAGGCACCCATGCCGTCTAGCGAATTTTGTGGATCGGTGGCTAACAGCTTGCGAGTTCCTTCACCCTGCAAAGGCTCAACCTTTATTGTTTGCGCGCCTAAGTCTGCCAGAATCATCGCGCAATATGGGCCAGACAACATATGTGTTAAATCTATAACACGTATACCCGCCAAAGGCTTGTTCATTCTTTTCTCCAATGTTTAGACACCTATGTAAGCTATTGTTGACTATTATCTAGGCTGTTCAATAAGTATTTATGTACGCTTGCAGTTTGCGTGACTGTTTGAGCGTTTTTTTTCGTAGCAGCTTCATAAGTACCGAAATAAATAACATCTCTGCATTTACGCTTCTATCGCAATCAGGTAAAGCCTTAATGAAAAAACAGTGTGAAGTATATCGTCATACTGCACACCAATGTTATTCAAGGATTAGAAATTATACGTGAATTCAACACCAAACTCCGCCAAAGCTGAAGGGTGAGGAAACGATCCGCCAAACTCAGGCGCTGGAATAATTTCTTGCAAGTACTTTTCATCGGTAATGTTTTTACCATATATAGCTAAACTCCAAGTATCTGCTTCAAGCGCTATTCGTGCATTTATCGTAAAATACGATTCACGTTTAGCATTGTCAAAGTTTTGTGGGTGTGGGCCTGGTGGAACACCGCCTCCCAGCGTGCCAAAGAAGTCCCATATAGTAGGTGTTTGCTCACCTTGAAGGGTATGGAAATAAGTTTCTCCAGTGTACTGATAGTCAATGCGAGTAGTTATCCAATAATCATCGTTAACGGGTTTTTCGAACACAAAGCCAAAGGCGTAGCTGGTGTCGGGCGACTGCGGCGCCTTGTTGCCAACAGTTAATGGGCGGCTACGATTTTCCTTAATTTGAGAGTCGAGCAGTCCTAGGCCTGCAAACACCTTGAAGTGATCCGTTAGATCGGCTTCTACGTCTATTTCAAAGCCTTGAATTTCAAGCTCATCTATGGTGGTTACTGCGCGCAATAAACCAAAAGGGCCGGCGAAAAATTCAAAGAACTGATTGTCTTCAACGGTGGTTCTAAATACCGCGCCATTTAGTCTTACTCGGTTGTCCATGAGTTTAGATTTGAGGCCAAATTCAATATTGGTCGTCACTTCTTTGTCGTATTCATCACTTACCAGCAACTGGGCGTTAACTACATCTCCGGGTGTTCCGGTACCTGAGCTGTTAAACCAAAAGTCTAGCGTGTCTTTGGTGCCTACTGAGTTAAATCCCCCGCTTCTAAAGCCTACACCATAGCTTGCATAAGAGTTAATGTTGTTGGTTAACGCGTAGCTAAGCGTCACTTTAGGCTGAAAATGTGAAAATGAACGACTTCTGTCAGGAATGCCATTTGGATTGGCACTAAGTGCCGGGTTTATGGGTCCCAAAACGCCGTTTACGAAGGTGTTTACGTTTAGGCCCGAAGCCGATACATTGGGAACGTTATTAGATACCGTCCTATCTTCATAGTCGTAACGCAAAGCAACAGCGATTTCCATTTTGTTAGAAACATCATATTCAATCTGACCAAATGCAGATAGTACTGAGGTGTCGAATGTGTCACTAAATAGTAAGTCAGTTGGATTAGGGCCTGTTGGCGGCACATAGGGTTGGCGAAGGAAACCTTGGCCTTGATCGGCGCCATAGGCGACGACTACATCACGTTCAATTTCGGCAAAATATACACCGCCTATCCAGCGCATTTGTGCGTTGTTATCGTCGGAGGTAAAACGTAATTCACCGCTGAAATCTGACTGACTGCGCTCTTGATACTGGTATCCATCGCAAGACGTTGGTGTATATGGGCCATACACACCGGTGAATTCTACACCGGGAGGGAAAACGCCAAACGGTGCAAAGAATTCGCCAAATAAATCAGTCCTATTGGCGCCGCCTAAACCAGAAGGTGTATTGTTCAAGGTAGCACGGTCGGTTTGACACTGCGCCGTTATTTCATAGCCGTAAAACGAAGCGCTGGTGCCATCCGATAGTAAATATTCATCTATATCGTTGTAGGCAAGCACGCCGGTAACGTCAAAACCGTCAAAATCCCAGTCGGCTTTGAGCGAAAATTCGGTGCTCTCTTGTTCGTTTTCGCCCGGCACGTTGAACGCGAAGATAAAGTCATGGTCATTCACGTTAGCTTGATATTTAGGCTGGTTAAACGCAGCCACAAAAGATGGCAAAGCAAACACTGCGTTGAAGTTTATGGCGCCGCCTTCAACTTTCGACATGCCGGCGCGAATATCTAAAGTGAGCGTGTCAGACACATCCCACATTAATCTTCCTTTAAGCGTGGTGTCTTCTAAAAAATCTACGCTGTCATCGCGCCCTGTAAAAACGTTTTCGTAATGGCCGTCCATACTGTTATAGCTTGCGGTCAAACGGCCTCGCATTGTGTCGGTTAAGCCGCCGCTCACAATACCATTTATACGCCTTATACCCGCGTTACCTGCACCTATTCTCACCTTACCCTCAAAATCTTCACTGGGCATAGTGGTGGTGACCAATATGGCGCCAGCCACCGCGTTTCGTCCATAAAGAGCGCCTTGTGGACCTTTCAACACTTCTATTTGCGCAATATCTAACAGTTCTTCGTTAAATCCATTTGGATTGGTAATTAACACGCCGTCTACCACATAAGCAAAGGTTGATTCTGCGTCGCGTGTTGACACAATGCCGCGAATATTTACTTGAGTGTCGCCCACATTAGCGGTGTCGACTATACTTACGTTTGGTACCAATGAAATGAAGTCACCCGGTCGTTCAACACCTGCTGTTTCAATATCCCTGGCCGACAAGACGCTTACCGCAATGGGCACTTCCTGCAGGCTTTCGGGTCGTTTACGGGAAATACTGATTATTTCAACCGATTCTTCTTGTGCTTGCATTTGCGATTCTTGAGCAACTGCATTGCTTGTTAGGGTAAAAGAACTCGCTAACATCGATAATGCTACCGCGCTAGCAATTTTACTTTGGCTAAATTTACGCATGTTGTTGTCCTGTTTTATTATTACGATTAATCCGCTTCAGTCGTCGCCATAGTGTGGTTTGACTAATCCCTAAATATTGTGCGGCGAGTTCCTTATTTCCCTGAAATTTGTACATTGCTTGATTTACAAGTTGATATTCGCTTTGCGCTAGGGCGCCTGTAATTTTGCATCCAACGTTCGCAAATAACTCAGGCGCTAAATCTTGCAAAAGCTGGGTAATTCTCTCATTATCAATCGGTTGAATGGCTGTGCAGTAAACTAAAAGTCGCTCAATAATGTTTTCAAGCTCTCTGATGTTGCCGGGCCAATCATATTCATTGAAGATTGGGCTTAAATGCGCGGCAATTACTTCAATGGTGTTAATGTCTAATTCGCCGAAGTTAAGCGCCATAAGTTTCGATTTTGTTATGTCGGCAATGTCTTCTCTTCTTTCGTTTAGAGAAGGTACATAAATACTCAAGACGTTTAGCCGGTAGAACAAGTCTTCTCTAAACAAACTTTGGCTAACCTGATGTGCCAGTGGTCTGTTAGTCGCCGCAACTATTTTTAACTTCACTTTAAATTCTTTGTGTGAGCCTATTGGACGATACGTCTTTTCTTGAATTACACGCAGTAATTTAGCTTGTTGAGGCAGAGTAAGCTCTCCGACTTCATCTAAAAACAACACGCCATTTTCAGCTTCAGATAAAAGCCCGTTTTTGCCGCCTTTTTTTGAACCGGTAAATGACCCTTCGACATAGCCAAACAGTTCGCTTTCAAATAGTTCACTGGGCATAGCGGCGCAATTTATCGCGACAAACTGACCACCGCGAAACTGGCTTTTTTGATGAATGCGTTTGGCGATGATTTCTTTGCCCGTCCCCGAATCACCTATAATAAGGACATGACTAGGTGAGTTGGCGTATAGATCTGTGCGCTCTACTAAATCGACCATTATTTTTGATTTATATATCAGGGGCTGATCAGTTTTATCCGAATTTTGTTTGGCTAGTACGGCAGGGGTTTGTACGTAAAATTGGTAAACGTCAAAGCGATGATTGGCCATTTGCACGGTGTCTTTATGAAACCACCAGTCGGTTTGATTTAGCCTACATTTGCCGTTCGAATTATCGCTAAACTGACTGCTGTGAAGCAGGTCTATAATCTCTTGTCTATTGGAAGAGTCTAAAGCAAATTCAGATTTAGCCGCCGTATTTGATGTAAGTGTGTCGGTATAGTTGTCGATCATTAAAATAGGCGTTTTTGAGTCTTCATCTAGCCAGCGGTGAACTGCCTTTGCATGTATTTGATTTCGTTGATCGCGAGCCAGCGCCACCGCTTCATTTAAAATAGTGCGACACGACTCTTTTGAATAAATTAGAAACGATTTAATGTTGTCTTGCGACGCTAAACCACATACTAAGCTTGCGCCTACAACCACATCAGCGTTAGATAAGGTTGCTAGCTGATAAACTTGCTTGGCTTCTTCAGCGGTTTCATATTGGCTGTGCTTAATATCAATAGAAGTGCTTTGGTTTAATAGGCTAACTAATCTGCTGTAGTTGCCAAAGGTAATTAGGTGAATGTTAGCGTTTATAACGGTCGCTTTTAATATAGCAGAAACAATGTCTGACTCAGTCACCGGTATTGATAATACAGGTACGTTTAACGCTGTTTTTAAATAAGCGGCATTACTTCCCGCGCTTATGACAACATCGGGATTAAATAAACTTACGTGGGTATTAGCTTCGTCAATTGTGCCTACAATAGCGTCAACAATTCTACAATGAGCAATTTCACTAAGCTCTCCTAGTACACTGCTAAGTAGTTGACTAAACTCTTTATGGCCGAATATTAATATGCGGACTTTGCTGGTTTCATTCATTGTGACCCGATAGCCTTTGACAAAACTTACAAATATTTAACAATTCTATTACAGCATAGTTCGTGCCAAAAAGTCATGAATAATTAAATCTAATTTAATCAATTACTTATAGCTTAACGTAATTTAGTATCAGCAAGCTTTTGTTCATTATGAAAATATTATTTCAATCTGAATTAATATCGATAGGATTTTGCGTTACCTGTAGTATGGCGCCAAATTGGTCTAAAGGCGAAATATCACATATAGACCAAGCGTTTACACCAAGCCTTTTTTCTGCGTGGCGCAGCTCTAGATCTAACAAGGTTTTATCAATTGAGTCGGTGGCAAAAGAGAGTAAAAATATACCTTCGCCCTTGCGTGCCAAAATCTGCGCTACCACACCTTCTTCACTTAAAGGCTGAACTAACACTAAGACGCTTTCGCCAATTTCGAATCTAGCGGTTTTGACGTTTCTTCGAGTTAGGTTTTCAACAATTGCTTGCTGTTGTAATAGCTTGGCAAAGTAGTCGCTAGATTTTTTTAGGTCTGCAACAACAAAATTAATGTGATGAATGTGCGTTATCAATGCAACTCTCCTTAACGATTTAATGCGTTAATACTCGTGATGAATAGCGCGTGCAGCATTTTCTCACCTCGTCTGATTGGTAGCTGTCAATTACTATTGTGGCTTAAAAAAGCCTAAAAGTCAGGTTGAGGGGGGGAGTCGTCCATCCCATTGCTTAAAGTACAATGGGAAAACACAAAATTTGGAATTGTACTTGGCATGATAGACGCCATATCGTAACGGTACCGATTACCTACGCCAACAATCAGGTAAATCGCCAAAATACCAATGAAATCAATCCCTGTTGCATAGATTAGGGATGTGCTTTATTCTTTCTACTCACCCCAGCCAACCGGATACTAGTGAATGTCTATTTTAATTCTCACAGATATACCAGAATGGGTTCGCCCCCTCGTTGACATTTTAGAATCCAGAGGCATCAAAGTACAAATCGCTGATGATCCGCAGGAGATCTTAGCAAATGGGCTAATTGTCAACCGCGTATCCTCCCTTCTTGCTGCGCGGGATAAGGCT
>Ga0136560_1000585_pt1 | contig 18452 bp, 9 predicted proteins | sample AntRauMeHopE1497_FD_104925 | JGI IMG/M metagenome (GOLD analysis project Ga0136560, IMG submission 104925) | Saline lake microbial communities from Rauer Islands, Antarctica - Metagenome Hop E1 #497 | ecosystem: Environmental > Aquatic > Non-marine Saline and Alkaline > Saline | place... | reverse complement strand
TGCCGCGAGGGCGAACGGTGCTGATGCTGCATGAGGGCCTTGAGTGCCCTCTGAAACGATGCCTGAGTGACTCGTTTGACCCGGTAATGGAGCACGCACACCAGCGTCGACGGCTCCAGCCCCCCACCCCGCCATCCCCGCGTGCGGCGGCCGCCGTCACGGCAGGAACTCGTGGCTCGTCCAGTTGCTCGGCAGCATCCACGCCAGCTCTGCCAGGTCCTCGTGCGCGGCCTTGGGCACCCTGACGCCGCCCCTGCGCAGCGCCTCGGGCGTCACGCACTCCTGCAGCGTCTGCGCGAGGACGTTGGGCGACGGGCGGTCCTGGATCCCCTGCGGCCCCGCCTGCTGCTGCGCGTGCCACGTCATCCAGCGCTGGGCCACCATCTTCCGGACGCGAGGCTCCCCGCCCTCCCCGTGGGGCTCCAGCTCGCACGCGGCGTGCCGCGTACGGCCGTCCAGCCTCCCCTGCTCGTCGAAGTTCCACCACACCACAGCCAGCCCCACCGCCGGCCGGACGAGCAGCCGCCGCCCGGGCCCCGTGCCGGACATCCCGACGCCGTCGCCGCCGCCCGGGGCCGCGCGGCCCGCCCACGCCGCCGCCGTGTCAGCCTCGCAAACCTCGTGAAGCTCCCGCATCGGCGGTGCGTCGTCCGCGCCCACGCCGCTGCCCCCCCGGTCCGCCGACGCTCGGAGGTCTGCCTCGCGCCCCCGGAGGAACGACTCGTCGCTCTCCTCCCCCGCGAGCTCCAGGGCTCGGCGGCGCGCGGCCTCGACGGAGGCGGCCCCGCGCTCCGACAGGCGCGTGTCCACGAACACCGTGCCCCCGCCGTCGCCGGGGCGCAGTGTGCGCAAGTACACGAGCGCCGTGACCGACCGCGCGATGCCCAGGCCAGAGTCGAGGTGCGGGATGTAGCGGTCGCGCCGCGCGCCGCGGTACTCCGTCACCTGCAGCTCCTCCCCGTGGCACATCGGCACGTTCGCGAACGCGTGGATGCGGCCGACCACGCGGGACACTACGGGGTGGTCCCGGTCGAGCCTGTGGCTGAGGAAGCGGGACATTGAGATCCGGAACTCGGTGCCGTCCTCCTGTTCGGGAGCCTTTTCGCCGTGACCGCCGACATACGCGCTGTCATGGGACTCTGTCACCGACTTGGGGTCCCTGGACAGGTCGATCAGGGTCTGCGCCTCTTCGGGCGTGAGCAGCCCAGGCAGCAGCACCATCCGCCTGATTGACGACCCTGGCTCGAAGCCCCCGTCGGCAAGGTCCACGGCGTCGAGCCTCCCGCCAGTATCGAAATCCGCGGCCAGGTCGACCGCCGTAAGGTTTGGCGGGGCGGCCGCGGGCGCCGGCTCGGAAGGCAAGAGCGACGCCGCCCTCGCCCTCGCCGCCCGCGACGCGGCGATCAGGGCGTCACCGTCCTGTGCGACGGCAGCCGCAACCATGAGCACGTACAAGGCCGCAGCCCGGCGCGCGCCGGTCATTGCAACCGTGTGCGTTTTGCGGACTGCGATGCCGCCCCGCCGGGACAGAGCGAGAGGGAGCAGCGCGCTGCCGGCGTCAGCGCCACCCGCCGCTCTCGAAGGACGGGGCGCTGCCCTCCGCCGTGCGCCTCTCCCCGCCGGGCGAGAGCGTGGGCAGGCCGTAGTCGTCGTCAGCCACCGCCACGATCCGGCCGACGGCCATCGCCTGGCCGCCGCGCGACGCCTGGCCGGGCAGCCGGCCGGCGGCCACGAGCGTCGCGGCCCCGAGCACGCGGCCGTCCGCCTCCCCGGGGCCGCCGCGCGCGCCCCCGGCCAGCACCACCAGCGCCGTCCGCAGCTGTTCCAGGGACGAGGACGAGGACGAGGACGACGACGACGACGACGACGACGACCCGTCACCGGGCTGGCTTGCCCGACGCTCGGTGCCCCCCGCCCCCTCCGCCCGCAGCGCCCGGGCCAGGGCGTCCGACCCCTCGGCGAGCGCCGCCGTCCCAGCCCGCCCCAGGGCCGACGCCGCCCGCCCCGCCTCGGGCCTCGACGAGGCCGTCACGGTCGTCGTGACGAGCCGGTGGCACGCCTCGGCAAGCTTCCCGGCCTCGTCGGTCTGCAGCCACCGAGCGACGCTGCCGACCAGGGCGGCGGCGTCGGCGGCCACCGCCCGAGCCGCCGGCGTCGACGCCGCCCCCGCCGCCGCCACGGAGCACTCCACCGCCGCCCCAACGGCCGAGGCCGCCTCCTCGGTTCGCAGCAGCTCGCCGACCGGCGCGCCCGCCTCCACCAGCGCCCCGGCGGCCCGAGGCGCTAGCTCCATGGCCGCGAGGAGGACCGCCGCCGTCGACACGACGGCCTGCGGCGTCTGCACGGCCACGCCGCCTGCCGAGACGAGCGCCGAGCCGGCCACGGAGCAGAGCCGGCCCAGGCTGACGCCCCCCGGGCCCACCCGCATGGCCGCCACCGACCCGATGGGGTCGGCCGACGCGAAGGACACCGCCGCGGCGGAGCTGAGGGCCGCGCGTGCGGCCGCGGCCACCGAGTGGGGCTCGGCCCGGGGCGACGGGCGGGCCGCGGCGCCCGGCGACGCCGGCCGGCCGTCCGGTCCCAGCACGATCCCAGCGCGGGCGGACGGCGGGAGGAACGCCGCGCCGCCGAGGCCGACCTCCACGACGCAGCTGACCTGCTTCGATGTCCAGACCGAGTGCCTGTTGTCCCATGCCAGCCTCACCACCGGCGGCGTGCTTGCCGACCGGGCGGACACCACCGACCCGAACTGGAGCTCCTTATGGGAGTCAAGCTTCTGCCGAGACACCAGCACGGCGCCCGCCGGTGTCGTCGTGGCGCCGAAGAAGCAGTCCCCGCCCGACGTCCCGAAGCGCCAGCTGAGCACCACCTGCGACGCACTATCGGCGGGCAGGGACCCCTGCGCCTTGATGCAGTCCACAGACGGCACGCCCGGCCCCGGCGTGACCAGGCCGTGCCAAAGAGATACGTCGACGCATGCGGTCTCCCCAGGCGCCACGCTCAGGTCCAGACGGGCCACCACGCGGCCTGTGTCGGCCGATGCCATACACGGGCGTTTCAGAACGGGCGCGCGCTCGGGTGCGACGGCTCGGGCAGGCGATGCGGGAGTGCGCGGGACAAGCCGCGGGTCGCTGGGGTTTTTCGAAGCCCGCTCGCTCCGCCGCCCTCCGGTCGCACAATCAAGTCAGCAAACTGTTACAAACACGCGGCCGCATTGTGCTCGCTGCGAGGGCCGCCCGGCGCGCGGCGTTCGCCGGCCCGGGCCGCTCAGCTGCGGCGCCTCATTCAGCCAGTCTTGGAGTCCAGCACGTGGACGTTGGCCCAGTCCTCGGGGGCGGGCCCGTCGTCGCTTCCCGACAGCTTGCGCATGGTCTTGAGCAGCGCCTCGGTGGGGCCGTCGCCGTGCATGCCGTACCGCTCCACGGAGTCGCGGAGCACGTCCCGCGCCTCCTCCCACTCCCCCCGGATGTACGCGCGGACCCCGGCGTGGAAGCTGGCGAAGAAGGCGTCGGGGATGCCCTCCTGCAGCTTGAGGATGCCCGGGTCGTTGGCGAAGTCGATGTGGATGGCCGGCTCCTGCAGCATCTTGTTCGCGAGCCGCTCCTCGTCCGTGCGCGGCTCCACGTTGACCTTGAGCTCCCCGAGGGAGGTCGGGGTCTTGGCGATGTCGAAGGTGTAGAGCTCGATGGGGACGCGGGAGCCCTTGACCGTGACCCGGTCGATGAGCCGCAGGTACCGCTGGGCGTCCAGCGACAGCTCCCTCGCGAACGGGCCGCTGATGAGCAGTGGGACGCCGTAGAACTTGGTCAGCGCCTCCAGCCGCGCCGACAGGTTCACGTGGGGCGACAGGTACGACGCGTCCACCTTGTACGACGACCCCACAGCGCCCTCCACCGCCCACCCCAGGTGCAGCCCGAATCCGAGACGCACGCGGAAGCCGTCCCCGAACGCCGCGCGGATGGCCTTGTGCGACCGGAACGGGTAGAGCTTGCCCCCCGGCCGGTTGGCGATGCGGATGTCGACGATGACCTTGAGGAAGGCGGCGAGGGCGTTGTCCGCGGTGCGGGCCGTCTCGACGCGGTCGCGCATGCGGATGGTGTCCGGCCTGAAGCCCGCGCCGCCGCCGGTCCCCGCCCCCACGGGGTCGTCCACGATGGTCACCCCGAGGTTGTGCTGCAGCTCCTTGTGCGCTTCGGGCATGATCAGCGACGGCCGCGTCATCACGTGCCGCCGCGCCGTCTTGAGCTCCTTGGTCCCGGGCATGGACGCGCGGCGCCGCGGGGACGCGCCACGGGGGCTGCTGCTGCTGCCCGCGCCGCTCGCCGAGCCGGGCGCCACGCCGCCGCCCGCCTGCCCCGCCGACACCGCAGAGCCCTGGCTCACCGTGCGGCCGACGTTGCGGGAGCCGAGGGCGGGGGCGTGGCCCGTCTTGCCGAGCGTCTCGGGCCTGCCCAGCCACGCGCCCAGCGGCTCCACTGGCGTCGAGGCGCTCGCAGCGGCGCCGCCTGCACTGCCGGCCGCGCCCGACGCCTTGACCGCCTGCTTGGAGTCGCCGGCACTGCCGGGGCCGCCGGACGACGCGGAGTGGCGGTCCAACTGGCCGATCCGGAACCGCACGGGTGGGTGGGACGACCCCGCCGCCTTGGCGGCGAGGCCGCCGGCGGCGGACGACCCCGAGGCGTCGAGGCTGCCCGAGCGGGACTCCCCGGCGGCGTTGGTCGAGGACGGGGGCGGGTGGCGCGACGAGACGGGGGCGCCGTCGGCGGCAGCGGCACCGTCGTCGGCGGCGGCCGCCGACGCCCTGCCGTCGGCGCCTCGCGGCGAGTGCCCCTCGGCGTCCTCGTCCACCTCCTTGATGGCCTGACCGTGGCTGTCGTGCCTGCTGTGGAAGCGTCGGCCGATGGGCGACGAGGGCGGCTGCGGCACCCGGAGAATACCGCCCGAGGTGGTGGCGGCGCCTTTCGGGGTGCCTGCGCCGCCCGCCCCCGCGCCGGGCCTGGGGGATGACCCCTTCGGCATGGTGGTGGAGCTCCCCCCCTTGGCGGAGCGACGGCCGAAGGGCACCCGCGCGGTGGAGCTGAACTGGTCGTCCGCCCACATCCCCTGGGACCGCACCAGATCCCCGTTTTCCGCCCACGACCGCGTGGCCTGCCCGAAGAGCGACGCGGAGCCGTCGGGGCGGGTGAGCGCGTCGGCGAACGCCTCCATGGACATGCGCCGCCCCGTTCGCTCTGTGGCGCCCACCCGCACCAGCAGCTCGCGGCTCTTGGCCTTGGTCTGCTTGGGGTCCAGCAGCCGCGGGAGCTTCCAGGTGAGCAGGAAGGCGTCGCCGATGTTCTTGTTCGCCGCGCCGCCCAGGCGGTGCGTCGCGCTGTGCACGATGTGCCCCACCGTGTTGACGAAGACCATCACCTCCTCCTGGAGGCACTCCGTCGCGTCCGTGAACTGCCGGATGTCGCAGAACCCGAAGATGGCGTCCACGCGCCGCCCCCGCACCAGCGGGTTCAGCTTCCCCTTCCCCTGGCCCATGTTCTTGGCAATGATGTCCGCCCCCGCCTCCCCGAAGCCCACCTGGACGAGCCCGCCGATCTTGATCATCGCGTTCTCCAGCTGCGCCGTCTCGTAGGACCCCTCGGCGCGCGCGCTGGCGTCCTCCGGGCTGCCCCCGAACAGGTTCACGAGGGAGGTGCAGGCGTAGCGACCGGCGGAGCGCGCGCACGCCGCGGCCGTCTGGCCCGCTGAGCGCTCGGGCGCCCTGGGGCCCGACGCGCCGCCCTTGCTCCCCTCCGCTCCCGCCGGCCCCGGCCGGCCCTGGGAGATGCGGTGCATCGACTTGCCCCGCATGCTCCGCGAGGCTTCCTGCATGCCCCCCGCCGACTTCACCGGGTTGACGTCGGCCAGGATGTGGCGGCGGGAGGCGAGCATGGAGATGGCATGGCTCCTGCCCGCCGACCGGGAGCGGGACTCGAGGCCTCGCGCCGACCGCTTGCGGCCGCCGGTGAAGGAGACCCGCGCCGCGGACTTGGCGCGCGACCGGCTCGGGCTGCCCCGGGCGGAGGCGTCGCCCTCCTCGCTGTCCCTGGGCGTGTGGCGGCCCCGCGTCGCGTCACCTGCGGCCCTGACGCCCCCGACGGGCAGCCGCGGCACCGTCGCCCCGGCGGCGACGATGTGTGCGGTGGTCCCGTCATCGCTGCCGTGGTCCCCCGATCCCCGACTCATCGGGACGATGCCCCCCATCTCGTGCGACTCCACCGCCACGGCGTGCTCACCGTCCCCGTCGCCCACCTCCGCGCCCTCCTCGGACACCGTGTCCACGCGGTCCAGCCCGCGGTGCGCCCCGGCCCCGGCCTCGTCGTCGTCGTCGTCGTCGTCCGAGTCGTACGCGTCGCGGAGGACGTCACGGCGCAGCTGCTGGATCTCCTTGAGCGGGTCGGCCGCCAGCTTGGTCATCAGCGCCGTCATCCGCTCGATGGGCCTGATCACTAGCAGCTCGGCGTCCCGCGTGAACAGCGCCGCGCCACCCGCGATGACGAAGATCACGAACCACGTGCGGATGAAGCTGAGCAGAGCCTCCTCGCGTGAAACCACCGACACGTCAAGCCACAGGACGCTCTCGCACGTGCCCCGCCGCGGATCGGTCGCCTGCACCCCGGCGTCGTCGGGGCCGTAGCACCCGGCCTGGGTGAAGCCACTGAGCTCAACGCCCCGGAACTTGGCCAGGACGGCCTGCTCGGTGTCCAGGAGCATCGAGGCCGACCACCCGGTGACGGGCTGGGTGCCGCTGCCGCCCCCGGACGCGACGGCGGCGCCGTTGGAGTCCACGGGGGTGTCGCCCGCCCCGTCGAAGCGCAGGTCAGCGAGCCAGCCGTGCAGCACGGACACGGGCCAGCGGTGCCGGCAGCCGGTCGAGGAGGGCGGGCACACGGCGACGTAGATCACGCGGCCGGCGTGCCTCGCGAAGCTCTGCAGGCCGAAGCGGAAGGTCTCCTGGGAGACGTTGACGTCCTGGGGGTAGCGGTGGAGCTCGGCGAGCCCGCCGCGGATCTGTTCGTAGGCGGACTGCTCGACGTTGGAGAGGAAGGGGACGACGAAGAGCATGATGAGGATGAGCAGGATCACGCGGCGGATGGTGAGGTCGGACAGGACCATGCCGACGTTGGAGATCTTGCGGGCCTTGGTGCCGCCCGCCTCGGGGGACTCGTCCTCGTCCTCCATCTCCTCCCGCTCCGCCATGGCGGCGTCCAGGGCCGTCTTGGGCATGGGTGAGGTGGCCACCCAGGTGGCGTCGGACCCGTCGTCGTCGCCATACATCGACTCTCCGGCCTTTGACGCCTGCGACGCGCCCGTGTCAGTGCCCGCGGCGAGGTGACCGGCCGGCGCCGTGGCCGAGGCGACCCCCGGCCCCCTCTTGGCGGCGGCCATCCCGCCCTCCCCCGCGGCGGCCCGTCCATCGCCCCTGTCGTCGCCCTGGAACGTGGCGGGCGCCACCGACGCCGCCCTCTTGCTCGGCACGAGCATGCGAAGCCGCTTCCCGCCCTCGGATGCGTTGGCGAGCACGGCGCCCCCGCTCCGCGCCTTGCGGGGCGTCCCGCCGCCCCCCGCGGACATGTCCGTTCCCCCCGCGAGCATGGACCGCGGCGTTCCCGTCTGGTCCTCCAGCGCGGGCGTGGATGCCGCCTTGAGGGCCGCCTGCCTCGCCTGCCTCGCCCTGACGCACTGCTTGTAGAGCTTAAAGACCCGCACGAGCCGGATGAGGCGCACCACGCGCACCACGCGGCCCGCCCGCGTCCCAGCCCTCGCCGCCCGGCCGGCGCGGATCTGCGAGCTGACGTCGTTCCCTGACGCGCCACCCTCAAACAGCGCCTCAATGGGGTCCCAGACCCAGCCGATGTCCGGCAGAAGCGACAGCGTTGCCAGGAGGTCCAGCCAGAAGAAGAACGACGGCGGGTTGGCGAACCCCGGCCTGGCGACGGAGTTGACTATGAGCTCGAACGCAAACAGCACGAACGCCACGGCCGACAGCCCGAAGAAAACGTCGTCCGACTCCTTTTCCGTGAGCCAGAGCCGGATGTCGTCGCCGAACAGCGCGTAGATGGTGATCACCGTGATGAGCACCCCGAACTGGCGGCCGTCAACGATCTGCAAGCAGCAACGCTTCGACGGCGCGGAGCGGATGCACTGGCAGTCGCCCCCGTGCTCGGTGCTGCAGCATCTCTCCAAGGAGCATTCACAGCACGGCGTGCGGGGCGACGCTGGGGAGCCGCTGCTGCCCCGGCGGTGGTGGCTGGCCCGGCGACCGTGCCGACCGTCGTGTCGTGGGGAGCCTCCTCCGCCAGACTTGGCAGTCACCCACCTTCCCGTGCCGGAGTCAGCATGAGTCACCTTCTTCGGCGAGGGCTGGCCCCACGCCTGACCGGTGTGGGGGCCAGCCGCCATAACGAGAGCGCTGGGGGAGGGAATCGGCTTGGCCGTGGTCCCCGACGCGGCGGTGCCGTTGGTCGATGCCATGGCTGGTGGCCGAAGCTCCGCGCAACTGCGGCGGTGCTTCAGCGGCGAGCCTGCTGGCCTTAGCGGCCGTGTGTCCCCCGGTGCTGGCGGGCGCAGCAGCCAGCCTGTTGGAGCAAGGCGTCGTCGCCCTCGACTCTCGGTCCTGTCCGATCGTGACCTGGGCTTGCTCGGCCTGCGTCAGGCAGCTGATGTGCTCTTGTGCTGGCTAGCTCGGCCGCGGGCCGGAAGGGGGCCTTCGCGCGGGCAGGGCGGTGTGATGGAGCCCGACCCTTTCCGCCGCTGACGGAGCTCGGCTCTCGGAAACGGATGTCTCCACGCAGCGGGGACCGCGCAGGCCGTGGTCAGCCTAGCAGGCCGAGCAAAGGCACGCAGGATCGAAATTGTGTTGCAGCAAACTGCTTCTCGTAGCTTCCCACAGCCGTTTGAGTCCGTGAGAGCGGCAGCAAGTCAAGCCGGTGCCGAGCCGGAACGCATGGCTGGCCGGATGCTGGCCTGGCAGAGGTCACCGACGGCACGGCCCAGCCGCACCGTTGTCCTCGCCCTGTGGGCAGGATGAAGGGCCTCCTGGCCCTTGTGGCTGCCGCGGCAGCACTTCTGGTCTCAGTTCGGGCGGGGCCGTGCAGAGATGGTGCCCTGAAGTCGGTGGTGACCAAGCTGCGCCCGGCAATGCTCGGCTGCGCCATCGATGCCCACGTCCACGGCGGCAAGGAGTTCCACTGCTCCACGCACTGCGCGGCAGGCATGTCGGCAGCCCTGGAGACGAACGACAGGGAGATCGCATGCATCGGTGAGGCTGGAGGCCGGTTGTTGCCTGCTTGTCCTTTGGCTCGGGCCGCATGCCTGCGTGTCCCCGGGGCGCGACCCTGTCGGACGGGTCCCCGGGGTAGCATGTGGCTTACACATTTGCGCACATCTATGACCCTGGCTTGCGGCTGCGATGCTTCTGTGAACCTCGCAGAGGGTATTTTCAAGGACACCATCACGGAGAAGACGCGCAAGGCCCTGGACCCGGCCTTCGCGACCTTTGTGAAGTTTGGCCCGCAGCTCATCGACAGTGAGTATCAGCTCGCCGGTCTGCGCCGATCATCTGGCCCGGCGGCCGCGTCTCTGGCACCGCGGCGGGTCTCACTGGTCCCTGCTTTCGTCTTTCCTCGCAGCCTGCGGCCTCAAGCAGGGAAGGACGCTTGACCAGCTGAGCCTCGAGGAGCGCCGGCGGCTTGTGGTCCTGCAGGAGCAGCGCGCTCAGGCGCTCGATGCACTGCGCGAGCTCACGAAGCGCGAGGCCGCCGCCAAGATTGCCAAGAACCAGGACGAGGTTGAGGCCCTTCACCTGAAGGAGTCTGAGTCACAAAAGGCGATTGCGGCGGCGACCAAGAAGCTCGCCGGGCTCGAGCGGCTGCACAGCAGGCAGCTCGAGGCCGAGGCTGCGCTCGCTGATGCGTCGGTGGCCGTTCACATGGAGACCGACTCCCACGAGGCCGAGGAGCGCAGCGCGGTCAGCATCGCCGCCCCCGGCGCCATGGAGCCCGCGCCCGCCGGTGACTTGGCCCCCGCCGGTGACTTGGCCCCCGCCGCCGAGGCCCCCGCCGCCGAGGCCGCCTCCGCGGAGCCGACCCCCGAGGAGCCGGTCTCCAAGGAGCCGGTCTCTGAGGAGCCGACCTCTGAGGAGCCGACCTCTGAGGAGCCGACCTCTGAGGAGCCGACCTCCGAGGCACCCGCTGCCGAGGCCCCCGCCGCGCCCAAGCCCGCATCCCTTTTCCAGCGCTTCGCTCGCCTCCGCGGCAGCGTGCTCTGATCGGACGGCCGTTGCTGGGACGGGGGAAAGGGATGCGAGGCCGGTCCGCGGACGGACGTTCGCCCGAAGCGCGGAGCACTGCGGAGGCCGGGCCGTGGCTGGCCACGCGCCGAACCTGACGGCATCGAGCGAGTGCGGAAGGGTGCTCGGGGTGGATGAGGCTTGCTGGGCCGCCAGGAAGGGGTGTTTGTGTGAGTGTGTATGCCGTTCTGCCGGGAGCGGAGGCTCCGGAAGCAACGGCGGCACCTACGTTCACGGCGCCGCAGCGCTCGTTCACACCCCGCACTCAGCACGCTACACGCGCGCGCGGATCCACAGGGGACACATGACCAGCCCGCCCCCCGTGCCCCTGGGCCCAAGCCTCCCGTCTCCGCCCAGCGCGACCCACCCCGCCTCCTCCAGCGCACCCGCGACGGCTGCCGCCATCGTCCCCGCCCCGCCAGCCTGCCGGAGCGAGTGCGACCCGAGGCCCGCCACGACGCACACCCACCTCTCGTCGTCCCCCCCCGCCCCCGCCGCGCCGGCCTGCCTCACGGCGAGACCGCACGCCTCGGACCGCGTGAGGCCGTGGACGTCGACCAGGACCGCGATCCCGGCCGCCGCCGCCCCGCCCGCCGCGGCCTCGGCCCTCGCCACCGCCGCCGCGCCGGCCGCCTGTCGCGCCGCCTGCACCGCGTTGGCCTCGGCGTGAAGCCTCGCGGCCGCTGCGGCGTCCCCCGCTGCCTGCGCCCGCTGCCGCAGGGATTGCTGCCTCCTCCGCTGCGCGTCGTCGTCACCCCTCGTCGCCGCAAACGCCGCCGCGACGTCCGCACCCGTCGCCACACGGGGCACGGCCGCAGCGACGCGCCGGGCTTTGGCGAGCAGCCTCGAGCGCGCCGCCGGGGCGAGCGCCTGGCCGCGCGGGAGCCAGAGGACGCCGTCGGAGCCGCGCACGAGCCCGGGCGAGGCGTCGTCGTCCCCGCCGCCGGCAGCCACACGGGGGGCGCCGCCCAGGCGTGAGTCTAGCAGGCCCATCGCGCGCAGCGCGGCCTCCGCGGCGTCCGCGTCGCCCCCTGCCTCGCAGAAGCACCGCCCGGCCGTGTCCGACGCGGGGGCGCACCCCGCCGCGGCGAGGCGCTCCAGGAAGGACGACAGGGCCATGCGCTGCCCAAGGGTCATGCGGGACGGGTCGATGGGCTCCAGCACCACGGGTTCGGGCTCGGGGACGAACTCGGCCGCCGCCGGGTCCATCGACCGGAGGCCGGAGCCGGGCGGCGGCGGGAGGAGGAGCTCCGAGGGGAAGACGAGGCCGCGATACGCCTCCCCGGTGCGCTCCGCCTCGCGGCGCTCCTCCTCGGCGGCTGCGCGCTCGGCGTTCCACGCCGTGTCCGGGATGCTGGCCGCGAAGAGGGCCGACGCGATGGCCGCCGAGGCGCCGGCCTCGTCTGCGCCGGCGGCGGACGGGACCGCCCACATCCTCCGCCTGCTCGCGGAGGCAGCGCCCAAGCTGCCGGCAACCCCTGCCGCCGGAGCGGCAGCGGCCAGCACCTCGCTGAGCCCGGGCGACGCGCGAGGCGCCGCGCTGAGCTTGAGCTCGCGCTCGGCCCTGGCACGCGCCCTCGCCTCCGCCTCCGCCTCGCGTAACGTCAAAGAGTGACTGCGGCCGGCCTGCCTGCTGGCTTTTCGCTGCCCCCTTCGTCTCCGTCGGCCCGGCTCCGGCCTGGCGTCGGATGGTGCCTCGGCCATTGCGGCGGGCGCAGCCCCCGCCAGCCATGCAACTGCTGCCGCCGCAGCACGCACGTCCTGATCGTTGCACAGCGCGGCGAGGACCTCCTGGGCCGTGGCAAGGCCGCAGGCGGCCGCCAACCCCTGCCACCCACCCTCATCGGCTGCGACGTCCCACTGCGCGGCGTCTGCGCCCTCGCACGAGGAAAGGAGCAGCTGGCATGCCGTGTCGGGGTCGTCGCGCGCCAGGTCGGGGAGGTACTGGGCCACGGCATCGTCGAGCCCAGCGAGCAGCGACGACGCCATCCGTCCGCCCACGCAGCAGCGCTCTCCCGGGTCAGCTCGGCCAGCGGGCACAGCCGATTTCGTAATCCAGGGTTTGCGCGAGTGGGTGTGACGGCCGGAGCGAGTGCAGCGGAGCGTGCGGCAGAGGAGGCGGGCAAAAACGGGGGACTCGCAGTTGCGGGGGGCACACGGTGTCGGCGCTCACTCCTCGCGGGCCACGGCGATGACGGGCGCGCCGGGGACGACGCGCTGGACCTTTGCCTTGTGCTCGTCGGGCGCGTCCTCGGCGTCGACGACGTGGACGTGGGGGAGCTCGACCGCCTCGGTGATGAAGGCGAGGTTCTCGCGGACGGCGTCCTCGTCGCAGAAGGCCGGGGTGGTCTCGAGCGAGGCGGCTTCGTCGCGCATGGTCTGGGCGCCAAAGGCCATGGCGTCCTTGATGAGCTTCTTGTCCTTCAGGGAGCCGCAGGCGCCCTTGAGGCGCTTCATGGCGTCCTTGGGGTAGGACCCGTCGGCGGCGCGCATGCCCTTGAGGGCGTCAAGGATGGCCACCTGCCAGTCGCGGTACTCGCGGCGGGTGTAGACGGTGACGGAGTTGAAGTCGGTGGGGAGGCCCTTCTTGGCCGCCTTCTTGGCCTCGGCGTCCACGGAGGAGCGGATGGTGTGCGTGAGGGCGAGGATCCAGTTGCCGGGGCCGAGGACCGCGGGGTCGGGGGCGTCGACGCTGGGCCAGCGGGCCTCGTGGATGCTCTCGGCGCCGCCGGGGCGGCCGATGACCTCCCACACCTCGTCGGCCCAGTGCGGGCAGATGGGGGCCACGGCGATGGCCTGGGCGTGCATGAACCAGGTGGCGAGTTCGGCGTGCATGGGCTGCTTGAGGCGGTCGCAGGCGTCGCGGTACTGGTCGCGGGCGGCCTGGAGCTCGAAGAAGCCGTACTTGAGAGCGTCGCGGAACCGCATGCCGGCGTAGGCCTCGCGGGCGTTGATGAGGCACTCGGCCACGCGGGCGCGGAAGAGGCGGTCCATGAAGCCCTCCTCGCCGGTGCGGAAGGTGGTGGGGTCGGCCGACGCGCCGATGCTGGCGCGGGCCGCGGCGGCGGTGGCCTCGTCGCCGGCCATGACCGCGACCCACTCGCGGTAGGTGAGCTCCTCGACGAAGAGGCGGGTCACGGCGTTGTCGGCGGTGCGGGTCTCGAAGTTGGCGTCCTCGAGGCCGTCGCCGGCGTTGGCGAGGGCGAAGCGCACGGCGTCGGGGCTGTAGCGGTCCACGCTCTCGGTGAGAGTGAGGAAGTTGCCGAGGGACTTGGACATCTTGCTGCCGTCGACGCCGACGTGGCCGTTGGTGTAGAAGCTCTGGGGCATGCGGTCCTCGCGGCCCTCGAAGATGGCGGCGTGGTTGTACAGGGCCATGGTCAGGTGGTTCCCGATGAGGTCCTTGCCGCTGACGCGCAGGTCAAGGGGGTACCAGAACTGGAACTCACGGCGGAGCGGGGCGAGCAGGGCCTCGGGGACGGCGCAGGAGGCGTCGTAGGCGGCGCCGAGGAGGACGTAGTCCCACGCGGCCTTGTCCATGGAGCCCGGCGCGATGCCCCCCGGGCCCGGGGCGGTCCCGTCGAAGTTGTCGGCGCCCTGGAGGAGGTGAGCGACGGTGTAGTAGGACATGTAGATGGTGGAGTCGCTCAGGCTCTCGATCACGAACTGCTCGTCCCAGGGGAGGCGGGTGCCGAGGCCGAAGTTGCGGCTGCAGGCCCAGTCGGAGAGCCAGCCGAGGACGTGGCGGTACTGGTCGTGGGCGAGGGAGTTGAAGGCAGTGAAGACGCCGCCGTTGACCCACTTCTCCACCACGGCGCGCCAGCCGGCCTCGCCGTAGGGCAGGTACCACTGGTCGAGGTGCGCCACCACGCACTCGTCGCCGGAGCGGGACATGACGAGCCGCTCGGGCTCAAAGTACGGGCAGGCGGTGCCGGCGTCGATCATCTCGGCGCGGATGATGGGCTTGGCCTCCTCGACGCGCGTGCCGGCGTGGGGGCCGACGAGCATGATGCCCTTGTAGAACCCGTCGAGGTAGGTCTTCTCCTTGATCTCATTGATCTTGGCCTTGTCGTTCTGGGACTTGACGCCCATGGAGTCGCAGAGGTCAGCGGCGGCGCGGCGGCCCATGCCGGGGATCTCGATGATCTCCACCACCTTGAAGGGGGCGACCATGTCCTCGGTGATGCCGAACTTCTCGCGGAGGGCGGGCTTGCGCATGAGGTCGCCGAGGGCGGCGTAGTCGTCGGGGGCGTCCGACGGCACCGAGGTGACGACGCCGGTGCCCTTGCCCATGGAGATGGTCATGAGGGGGAGGCAGTAGACGCGGTCGTAGGTGGCGTTGGGGGCGCTGAGGGGGAGGCCGAGGAGGTCGGTGCCGTCGAGGTCGGCGAGCTTGGAGACCTTGCCGTGCTCGGGGGAGAGACCCTGGTGCGCCATGTTGAGGGCGGAGCGCTCGGAGCAGATGAAGACCTCGCCGCCGTCCGCCGACACCTCAAAGGCGCCGTACTCACCGTCCGGGAGGACGAAGCAGTTGGTCTGGCCGTACATGGTCTCGGGGCGGAGGGTGGCGGCCACCATGAAGACGGGGCGCGGGGCGCCGGTGGTGGGGTGCTTGTCGAGGCCCTCCAGGGCCCCCTCGAGGTCCGTCTTCCCCTCGGGGGCGAGCACGCGGAGCTTGATGAGGGTGTACTCCTGCGGGGTGACGCCCTCCCCGGAGGCGCGGTCGTGGTCGGCGCAGGCCTGGCCGTCGATGGGGGAGAAGACGGTGGGGCGCTTGCCGAACTTGATGGTGCCGAGCTCCTTGAGGCGGTTGAACTGCCAGCGGATGAACGAGTCGTAGTGCGGGTTCGTGTCCGTGGTGATGAAGGAGCGGCGCCAGTCGACGGCGAGGCCGAAGCCCTCGAGGTCCGCCTTGCCGCGGGGGGGGAAGTACCGGAGCCAGTGCACGGGGTCCACGAAGTCCGCGATCTCCTCCGCGGGCACGCCGACCTTCGCGAGGATGGCCGCCTGCGTCATGGGCGTGGCGCCCGACTTGGCCGCGGTCTTTGTCTTGCGGGACTTGAACTTGCGGACGGTGGGGGCGTCCGAGCCGCCCGCCGCGGCCATCGCGGCGGCGGCCTCTGCGGCCACGCGGGCTGCCTCCACGGCGGTGGCGTCCTCCGGCTCGAGCTCCCGGCGGAGACGGTTCGCTGCCGCCTGGATCGGCATCCCGGTGCAGTGGAACGCGAACGGGAAGAGCGTGCGCTTGCCCTGCAGCCGGTTGAAGCGCGCCGCGAACTCGGCCTTGGTCACGCTGAAGGCGTGCCCGAGGTGCAGGCGGCCGTTCATGTAGGGGTAGGGGAAGGTGACGAGGAACTTGTCGCGCGCCCCGGCCCCGAGCGGGCCCGTCGCCGACATGGCGGCGCCGTCCGATGACGCGCTGGCGGAGGCAGCCGCGTCCGTCTCCGCGGGGGGCTCCCCGGCGTCGACCTCGTACAGCTTGCGGTCGGCCCAGATCGTCTGCCACTTGTTCGCGATGGCGCTCAGGCGGTCGCGCCTGACGAACGACTTGGGGCCGGAATCCTCGTCCGCGGCGGCCTTGCTGCCGCTCGCGGCCGCGGCCTCGGCCTTCTTGCCGCCGCCCTTCTTGTCCTCGCCGCCCTTCTTGCCACCAGCGGCGGCCGCCTTGGCGCCGGCCGCAGCGGCCACCTTGGCCGGAACCTCCGAATCGCCCGCCTTGCTTGCCGCGGCCATGGTTGAGACGGTGTGGCTGGAAATTGCGCGGAGCGCAGAAAAGGCCTTTGCTGGTCTTGGCGAGCCGAGCGAACCCGAAGCCTGCCTGGTCAATGAAGCTAGAACCCGCCGAGTACGCGCTAGCCGCATACACTGGGCAGAAGCCGTGTGAAGCTGGCGGGTGGGCTGCGCTGCTCCGGCGCCCAGAGCTCGCACACAGCCCCCCCGAATAACACACACACGATTTCCCCGCGGACGAGGCTCTGCTTTCCGGCTCTGTCGTGCCCACGCGATCGACCAAGCGGGGCCAGAAAACTCTCGCCGGGTGCGAGCCACTCACAGCCACCATGGAGTACTGAACAGCCCCCTCAGTCCCCCAAACCGAAGCTTAGTTTTGCCATGTGCAAAGCGTTCTCTTCCCCTGTGAACGCTTGATCAGCATACCGTGGACCATGTGGTCCTTCGAGCCTGACCAAGCAGAAATGAACCATGGAGTTTTCTCGCATGCCCCCGATCGCCCCGGCAGCGCCCTTTGGTGCTGCCGGGGCCCCGCACCTGGCCTTTGAGGCCAGGGAGTCCGCCGACCCCACGACGGCTGGCGGTGACCTCCCGGTCGCCGTCTACCAGACGTGGGTCACCGGCGGTCGCGTGCAGGACTCGTCCTCGCCGCAGGTGATGAGCCTTGAGCTCTCTCCCGCGGCGTCGGCGGCCCTCGCCCACGCATTCGTCCCCACCGACGGCGACGCCGCGGGCTCGTCCCTGGACGTCGCCGGCGGCGACCTCGGCTCCCACTTCCGCGTCGTCCTCGTCCGCGGGGACATGCGCCCCGTCGAGGCGTGGGACGACGTCGCAAACACCTACGCCCCGCTGCAGATCCCCCAGAGCACGTTCAGCTTCTCCCGCAGCCGCGGCGGCGCCGTCGCCATGGAGATGCGGCGGAAGCACCTGCCCCCCTCCAAGAACCACGGAGACGTCTTCTTCCGCCTCATCGTCCAGCTCCGCGTCGACGTCCTCGGGGCCCGCCCCGTGGCCGTCTCCTCCCCCTTCCGCATCTTCTCCAAGCAGAGCACCGCCGCCCCCCGCCCGGAGCCCAAGCGCCGCCGCAACCCCGCCCCCACCAAGCCCTTCGTCGCCCCGCTGGACCCCGAGTCCTCCGACGCCCTGGCCGCATGCCTCCCCTGCGACGCCGCCTCGGTGGCGTCCTCGTCCTCCACGGCGGCCACTGCCGAGGTCGACCGCGTCGCGAGCCCCCCCCAGGCCCGGGCCCGGCCCCGCATCACGACCATGGCGCCGCCCGCGCCCCGCCGCTCCGTAAGGGCTGCCAAGCGCGACCGCCCGGAGGCCGACGAGGTCGCCCCTGAGCGCCCCAGGCCGCCCGGGCCTGGCATGGCCTGGGAGCAGGCGTCCGCCGCCGCCGCCTCGGTTCCCCGGGCCGGCCTCGGCACCGGTGTGTTCAGCTTCGCGTCGATCGACGAGGAGGACACTGCCTCGGACGCCGAGCTGAGCTCGCTGGGCCGCGAGGACTCCTTCGGGCTCGGCTCGCAGGGGCACGCCGAGCCCTCCGACGACGACGACGACTACGACGACGACGAGATGCATCGCGTCACTGCATGGGCCGGCCGCCCCGGCCCCCTCGTCTTCGCGTCCCCCGCCGTCCCGGCAGGCTGCATCGCGCCCCTCGCCCCGCCTCCGTTCCAGGCCGCCTTCGCCCGCTGCCTCGGCGAGGGCCTCCTCACGCCCGGCTCGAGGCCCCGCGCCGTGTCGATCCCCTGCGCGTCGCCGCCCACCCTCGCGTGGGCGAACCTCGAGTGATGCTGGCGTTCCCAGAAACTCCGCCTGACCTGACTCTGCGCGATCCAGCCGCCCAGGCCCGCGCACACACCCGCACATCTGGCCATGCAGGCCGTATCGAACCGCCAGGCCGTGCAGGCCGCGCTGGTTGGATTCGCGGCCGCGTGCGAGGTGGCAAAGTCGCCACTGGACACGGGCGCCGCGCTCGCGTTCCTGTGTGCGCGCGCGGGGGAGGACCTGGCGTCCGAAGCATCCGTCGGCGGGATGCTTTCGAGCTCCAGGAAGGTGCTGTCGGCGTACGAGTCGTGCTCGGGCACGAAGCGGTGGCGGGGAAGGCTTTGTGCGGCCAAGCGGTTCGAGGTGCACTCGCGGCTGGCGAGCATCAGCCGCGGCGACGGTGCGCTGCTGCGCCTCGTTGATGGAACGCTGCGCCTGACAGCGGGCGGCATCGCCGAGGCTCTCTTGCACGGGTTTGAAGCTCCAACGGCGGCAGCAGTTTCCCGGGGTGCTGGAATCACTCGCCGCCTGTGAGGGTAACGGTCTGGCTGTAGGGTCAACAGGTATGGTTTTACCCTCACAGTACCCCCTGTAAGGGGCCTTGCTCTGCTCCCGCGGTGAGTCTAGC
>Ga0136560_1000583_pt1 | contig 18468 bp, 24 predicted proteins | sample AntRauMeHopE1497_FD_104925 | JGI IMG/M metagenome (GOLD analysis project Ga0136560, IMG submission 104925) | Saline lake microbial communities from Rauer Islands, Antarctica - Metagenome Hop E1 #497 | ecosystem: Environmental > Aquatic > Non-marine Saline and Alkaline > Saline | place... | reverse complement strand
CTATGCTATGTTCCCTCTTCCTCTGTCATCCTCCTGTTCATGTGTGTCCTATGCTATGTTCCCTCTTCCTCTGTCATCCTCCTGTTCATGTGTGTCCTATGCTATGTTCCCTCTTCCTCTGTCTTCCTCCTGTTCAGGTATTCGTCATGTCCGACAATGGAGCCCCTCCAACCGCTGACACGAAGACTGGTCGTGACCATGAGTACACATCTCGCCGTAACTATCCACTCAGGGGGTGGAAGACACAGACATACGAAGGAGGTATCCGTGTCCCTGGATTCATGTGGGCACCTGGACGTATCGAGCAGCCTGGCCGGCGGTCTGACCGTTTGGTTCATGTGACCGATCTACTCCCTACGATGCTGGGTCTGGCGGGGGATGCACACCCGGTCAAAGAGGGTTTCGACGGTCACGACATCTGGGCCGACATCGCCTCCCCGAATGGACCAGAGACCCGATCGGAAGTGCTCTACAACATCAACCCTCTCTGCGACCTGGGACAGGCAGGCAAGCCTAAAGCGGCTCTTCGATTGCGGGAGATGAAGCTGCTTGCCGACTGCTGGAACGGCACGAGCCACACCCCAATCGGAAAACTGCAGCTGTATAACCTCACTGCAGATCTCACGGAGAGTCACGATCTCATCGGGGAGACCGGCACGGCACCTATCGTGGCCGATCTGCTAGCCCGACTGGCGGTACATTCTAAGGAGATGGTGACTCCTATGCAATGGGAACCCCCGTTCCAAGGGCCGGACTACTGGTGTGCTGACTGTGCCCGAGGGAACACAACGGAGCCGTACAATGCATGGAGGCCTTGGATCCAGTGAAGTAGGCAGGTGGGAGGCGCATATCTGTGGCGTCGATTGTGACCTGGTGCACATCCGATATAACACGCACTGCTCGAGTCGGTTATGTTGGTTGAATGCAGTCTTGGGAAACTAGTCTTCAGAATTTTGGAAACAAGATCAATGTGTGAATATAACTGTGTGTGATATGCGAGTCGCAAACCGCAAGCCCTACACATCTCTTCCTTAGCATCCAAGCAAGCGTCAACTGAGAGCGGGAGGAAAAGTCCTCAACCTCAAGTACTACTTAGTATGCACAGTAACCCGGCACACCTCATGGGAAACACTGAACGAGTCATACCTCGCACATGCCAGTGACAGACGCCCCCGAGAACCCATTCCCGCTAGGAAGGGTTGCCGTCACAGAAACTACCCCCCCACTCGACGAGCACTACACACCAGGTGCAGAAGCGGTCCCCACACCAAGCAACTTAAGCTCATCTGGTGTGTACATAGAGAGTGGAAGGCCACCCACTAGCTGCAGCGGGGCACTAGATGCGGCGGTTGTATGTACCTTCGAAGACGTACCCGTGGATATCCCCTGTAGAGTGAGGGTAATCGCACCCCCACCCTGTTCTGGATCAGCTGCGGTGATAGACAGGCTCCGACTTCCCGCCACTCCACCATTCCTTGCATCCGTGGAATTCCACCGCAGCAGGAACACCCCAGCTCTGGATGCCCCAGTCACTGCCTAGAAGGGACAGGAGGTACCCACCGGAGGTGATACTCCGTGGAACGTCGTCGGAGCACCCGGCCACGTCGTGAGTGCTAGGGCGCCGCCTACAGGTGCTGTACCCGCCAACACCGGCATGTGCACTCCGACGGCAGTCAGCGTCCCATTATACAGCGAAAGTGGGAGGATGTCAGCGGCAGCGGCAGCGGCCAAATCGGAGGCATCCTCAGCGCTTGCATTGGCCAGCAGCTGGGTCCAAGCGAAGGCTGGTGCAATTTCGATGCCCAGCATGCCGTTCGTGTACGACGTGGAGTTGGCCGTGGACGAAGACGAGGACGGGGGTGAGACATTCCCGTGATCAATTGTAGCTTGGAAGATGTCTCGCTTCACCGGTGTATCTGGCTACGAGGTGGACGAGCGCTGCCAATCCCCTGAGCGCACATCGTTCTCCACTGTGATTACCGACCCTGAGGGAAAATGTCCCTGCATCTCATGGTCTCCATGTCCCGTGGAAGTACCTGCATCGCCTGACACTACGAGTGGGACGAACACGGCGCCGTCGTGGGAGATCCACTCGAGATCGGATGCGTCGTATGAGTGTGTTCCCTGGGATAGAGGCCCCGATGGCTGTCCTTTGTTTGAGGTAAGACCAACCTGTGGCTTGCGTCCATCCCCCTGTGGATGGGGAGGGCTCGATGGTAGCAGGCTCTACTGGGCAAGAGTTGTACGCACGGGGTATGCTGCATCTGTCCTGACGTCATGTGACACATTCGTATCATCACTGGTTGAATACCCTCTGCTCTCCAATCGAAGGTCCTGCACGATAGAGACCACGGCTCCAGGAAGCAGTACCACCATGCGGTGACTTTTTAGCGAGGTGGACTTCTCAGCCGAGGCACCAAAATCACCAGAAATATGATCGTATGCTGCCATGGCGATTCCAGAGGCATAGGATTGTGGCGCACCTGCTTGCATCGCCCCTCCAACCCCATCCCCATCCCCGAGCCCACCCACGAAAGAAGTCGCACCCCTCTGTTTGACCTTGCTGCATTCTTCCTCATCTGGTACCCTCCATTCGCTCGTGCCGGGGAAGGAACCCCAATCCAGTACCGGGACGACGGAACCGCCAGCGACGAACTCATCTCCCCATTGCAATGCCTATAGCACGCCGTCTGCCTTGTGCCAGCTGCGGAGGCCTTCGGAGTTCACGCATTCTGCGTTATAAGTTCGATTGGACCAGGCCCTGTAAGACAGCAGGGCTGCATCCGTACCTGCTACAGTGTAGTCGGAATCCCAGAAATGCCGAGCCAGTCCACTCGTCAGTGGCACCGGTAAGGACGAGGATGAGGACGAGGTTGGATCCACTGCCTCAGCCATGGCTAGCAGCTGCCCCGCGATGGTCGACGAGATAGACGGAGCTTGAGCCAGAGTTCTCAGTGGTCCTGCCCAAGAGGTTGGCAGCGTGAGTCCGGCCGATGTACTCCGAGTGATTTCCCTGCCTCGTGCCAGCATGTCCCATCGGATGATAGTATTCGTGGGACTGTCGCCGGTAGTTGCCTTCCTCTGGGTGTTTGCATTCGTCAGGATCTGAGTGCGCATGCTCGGCCACTGTCCTGCGACCACGTATGATCCCAGGAGTTGCTGTACCGTATCCGGGGGTGCCACTGGAGGTCCGATCCCTTCAATAAGTTCATAGAGAGCCAGGAGATCCCCTGAGAATCCGGCACCATATGTGCCTGTCTGCACAAGTTCGCCGTGCTGATGGAAAGCACGCGATCTCTGGATGCCCCCCGCAGGGTCCGTAGATACGACGACGTCTGCCCATAGCAAATCGAAGGCTTGTATGGTGGCTGTCTCGTTGTCCTCGATGCACCCTCTGTTCGCCTGGATGCGCAGACCCCATTCGCGGTTCTCGCCGACCCATGTCCCACCCCCCTTGCGCCATGCAGCTCGTTCAAGGACTGTTCTAGCATACCCAAGCTCGGACGTCGACAGGGAGCCAGTAGGTTTGAGCAGGAGCAGCGTCTACATCATTGACATGGGTAGGCCAATGTCGTTGAACCACCAGTTCGGATTCTAGTAGTCGTGCACCTACCAGTACGCAATACCTCGGTGGATAGTGGATAGCAAAGAACTAGAATTGCCGAGCGAGGTGCATTGCTTGCACTGATGAGACTGTGCCATGGCATTCAACCGATACCAGTGGTCAATTGCAAGCCATTTCGCTCGGCTCTAGTCGTTATAGTCGACATCCGACCACGATCCATTAGCAAGCATGCTATCGTTCCATGATTGGCTCGTTTTACATGTCTCTGCACACTCTGACCCAAGGTACGAGTTGTGAAACCTAGTGGAGAGATCCTACAGCCAACCTGTCTGACTTGCAATCGGACGCGATGATCGAGATGCAGCCGAAATTTCGAACATGACCGCAATGAAGCTCACGCCGACGATTTTGCACCACCCAAACATTCTCATGACGTCCTACTTTCTTGGTATTAGCCGAGAAGGTTCTTCAGTACGTGTTTTGAGTTACTTGTTGCAGATGGGGCAAAAATACTGGTAATTTTGTTTAAGTAACGAGCTGATAGAGTTTAAGGCCGTTTTCAGTTGGGATCTATCTCAGTCACTCCGGACATCCTAGAGGATATTTCTACCATGTCAAGCAGCGGTGAAAGCTCAGATGGATCAGCGTCAGGATCTGAGGATAGTGATATTGAACCAACTAATCGTGATAAGCTGCAAGAAACAGCTAAACCTCCACCTCGTGTTGTGTCTACAGTTTTTGAGCTTGGGGCCAGTATGGAACGAACCAGAGCACATCTACAAACGACGATTGCAGACAAGATGGCGGCGGAGCTTAAAAAACACCGAGAATACGCAGAAGCAGCCTCGTTACGAAGAAAGTGAGAAGTTTGGGTGTGATTGTTGAAAACTGCTCTAGTATCTACCTGAGTTAGATGCACGCCCTTGTAATGACATGTTGGCTTTTATGTTAATTACACACAGGAAAAGGAAAGCCAAGGGTGCTAAATTGGCGTCCGGAGTTGCTTTGAGATCCGCCGGGAAGGCAGAAAAAGCTGCAACTGCAAGCGAGCCTCCAAGTTATAGCGACCTACCATACAGAGATGCTAAAGCGCGATTCAGCCCCGATGGCCTACCGAAATTATCAGACCCTTCTATGGAGGGTCTCGCAGGCAGCTTCTCGACGCCATTGGGGCGCGCTTTTGACCATGCCGCTAGGGAGGCCAGGGGCCGTGCTGGCGACCCGTCGGCAGCAGGCGGAGGCAAGGGCTACAGCGGGGTGCGAGGTCATTCTGAGGTGGCAGGTGGAGGTCAAACGTGGCCACAACAGAGACATGGGGGCGTACATGCCCTACCAAACCACTGGCATCAGAGGCAGGAGGGAGGAGGGGGAGAGGGAGAGGGAGAGCGGGGGGGGGCATATGCCCGTCATGGTGATTTCGGTCGCCGGGACCGGGGGGGAGGCGAAGCTGGTGGTGGCGCTAGCGGTGGCGGTAGAGATTAGCTGACACCTCGCAGCCATCGTGCCGTTGTTGATGCTGCGATCGCCCGACTCCTCTCGGACGACTAAGCACTCGAACCATGACCCAGAATGAACCATGATCTAGATTCTAGATCCTTGAAGCAGTAAGCCGCGATGCTAGCGAATGCGATGCGAGACGTGCCTCCATGAATCGTTTCTGGCCACACAAGTTTCTGTCCAGGTCCAGGTCCTGGTCCTAGGGCAATGACTGGGAAATAGTTCAGTTGATGTCAGTTTACATGCAAATCAGTATGGAAAGGTCCCAACCAACCGCACGCCCCCCAGTCCCTGTCAGGTCACAGAATCCATGGATGGCATCACCATCAGCATTATCATTGACCTTCGAGATGGCTTGACGCTGCAATCTGTATGGGATAGTCGTGGAGCGACAACAATCACCGTAGCTCCAATTCCCTTCCCTCTACAATTCCCCTCCCTCTACAACCGCAGTCGAACTACTACAGATTGCAAGCCATGCTTCCGCATACACATCTGCATCTGGGCGAGGGTCGGTTTTGGGCTCAGAATTTCATATCGAAGAGTCTCCAGCCGACGACATCGCCACTGAGTGAGTACGTAGCCCGATCGAAGCCCGGGTCATTCACCACCAATGTGTCCTCGTTGGCAGCATCCCACCCCTTCACCAGCACGAAATGCGCTCCCTTCATCACGTTGGCAATGGCAGGACGGCCAGCACGCAGCAGGCCCTGCAGCTCCTTCGCCGTGATGTCGTTCGTTCGATGCATCCCATCCGCTGGCCATGTGACTCTCGAAGGATCCACCTTGGGCACCACATTCTCTTCCATATCATTGCCTTGCGTGTAACCACCGTGTGCTCGAAGAAAGGCATTCAAGGACCCAGGCGTGGCTGTGTAATTCTGTCCGCTGTTCTTGATCTTGATGCCATGTCCATCCAATGCCATGGATGTGCTCGACATGAGGCATCCGACCGCGCAGATTGTCTAGGTCTCGATGAGATCTTTGGCCCACAAGGGGTCGCACTGCTTCCATAGGGGCATGGGATATGGCACGACAGGAGAGATAAGCGCAGGCGCAGGTCCAGATGCAGCGGCGATAGCGGCCGCTACAGCTAGGTTCGGCTCACCGCCGGTGCCCTGCAAGCCTACGGCCGATCCTTCGCCGGCTCCACGGGCTCCGAACCGGCTGCTAATGGCATCACGTCGGATAGAGTAAGAAATCACATCCGATATATCGTCATATTCGTACGAGGTTTTGTTGTAGAAAGGATCATTGACCTCAAACGTAGAGTCCGACTGCGACCCGGTCAGCAGAACAAAATGGCTGTTGTTGCGAACATGTGCCACGAAGACAGTGCGATCGGCAAGCAGCTCCTGCCTCAGCACGTACGCAGGAGGCTTAGGGTTCTCGCCAATGAGCTTGAGAGGTGAGCCAGGCAATCGATCAGGAGCAGCAAGCACCAGGTTGCAGCAATCATCTCCTATGCATGTATACCCGCTATTCGACTGAAGCCAAGCATTCAAACTGCCGGGAGTAGTTTGCTCGCCATCAATTTTAAGTCCTAATCCCGAGAGCGCCATGGAAACGCTTGACATAGCACAGCCTTGATCGCAGATCGTATCGTCCTCAGCAATCTTGCCCTTGACCCCCATGAATAGACTACCCCAACGGCGGTCGCACTGCTTGTATAATGGAACCTTGGCTGCAGCTAGTGCAGCACAGGAGAGCACACAGAGAGAAACTTTCATGCCTAGGTTACCTGGTAAAGGTAAGGAAGGTTACACAGTTGCCGAGAAGGCCTGCAGAAAATTGTTTTGCCTTGATGATTGCGCGCAACTAAATCGTTTATATCACATTTGTCAGTTCGGGAAACTCCTGATGTAGTTGCCAGCATGGCAAGCAAGCTGCTGCGTGCTAGCACGGCTAGATTCCCAAAGAAGAAAGGTGGCGTTCCGTAGCCATTTACCATAGAACGAGGGGGTTCAACTGGAAACTTGGTGGACCCCGGCACACCTAGAGCTGGACGGAGACGAGGTAGGCCTGTAAAGAAGGCTCTGGGGGCTGAAGATAAAGATAAGGCCGTTAAAATATTCGAAGGGGTTTTAGACTAGCAGCGCGATGACGGAGTGGATGTCGGCATAGAGCTAGAGGAAGGTGGTGGCGAAGGTATCACTTTGTTCGGATTGGTGCAAATGCTGCGATAGCTTGGTCACGACAGAACAAGCCAGCAGGTGCAGGGCCTGTGCGCGCTAGAGGGATTAAGGCCCGTTGATACGTCACTAGAGGCGGTGTCGGAGATGCGGGTGCCGCAGCGGATTGCTATAGAGGTTACTGCTAGGTGCTCGTCTGACCCGCCGCTCGACGAATTCGAGATGATGAGTGCGCTAGCAGTGCTCGCGCCAGGAAATAAGGCTGCTACTCTCGCAATGCTCGACCATAGCAGAATACGCACGCTCATGACCAGCTACGCGCTGCCGCTGAAATAGGATGAAATGGAGGAGCTAGCCGCGGAGATGCACCTGAAGGAGGGCGGGCAATCACCCGTGAGCTCGCTCGTTGAAGCCATCCACAGGGCGGCAGCAGCTGCCACGGGGGAAGGTAGTTTCGGAAGTAAAGCAAGACGGGCTACAATGACCGGCGGGCGGGGCCGGTTGGATGGGGGTAGTGGTAGTCCAGGGACTGGTGCTGGTGCCGGTGGATCCACAGGGGGTGGGGTAGGGGGGTCCCGTGGGTCACCACAAGCAGGTTCCAAGGCAAGCGAGTCACCACTAGCCGGGTCTGGGGGTTCCCCACTAGCCCGCAGAGGCACGCACCTGGGGGTGACTCCCATTCGAAAGTCGGGTGCAAGGGGGTGAAGATGAAGACGAAGATTTATACGTCTAGTCCCGCGAGCAGGAGCGAGAGAGACAGAGACAGAGACGTAGACCTCCTAGCTATCCCGGCTGGCGTCGCGGGCTGGCTGTGTCGCCCCGTGCCATGGAGTGGTATCACTTCATTTGAGTCTGTTGCATGCATGTTTCATACACTGAAAACAATTATGGTACATGTGGACGACCGGTGCCAGTCCCAACTGGCTGCGACATTTTGTTGCCTTCATTTCTTCTTCTTTGGCTTTTTCTTTTTCCCTATGCTCGGTCCTTTCCCCGGCTTCACTCCGAGCGCCATTTGAGCTTGGAGTCGCATTGCCAGTCCCGTATGCTTCTCCTCAACGGATGGACATCGAGGCAATGCCATCCCCTCCAGGGCGAGGAATGCAGCCCCACCTGCTGGCACGCTTTCAGAGCTACCGACGCGTGGCATTGCACCATGGACCAAAAAGCCCTCGTACACTCCAGATGCAGCCATCTCGGAAGATGCAGAGGCCGAATCCGTGCTTTTGGCATAGAATGCCGGGTTGCAGCCAGCTCCATCAAGTGCATCTGAATCCGCACCTCGAGCCAACAGGAGGCGAGCAATTGCCATGGATGACGTAAGATGGGCAAGTCGAGCACAATGGTGCATCGGAGTCATTCGCGTGCCATCTTCCGGGGCATCGGGTGCCGCACCTGCTTCAAGTAGTACTTCAGCAACTCTTTCGGATCCTCTCAATACTGCTGTGAGTAGAGGTGTGTGTCCACCCAACTCGGGACATTCACGTGTATCTACTGATGCCCCCATATCTAATAGTAGTACAGCTAGGTCTGCATCGTCAGCCATTGCTGCTGCATGCAGACCACTGGTCCCACTAGCATCGGAGGCATTTGGATCAGCACCGTCTAGTTCAACTAAACGCTGGACCTCGTCCAAGTTCCCATCAGCTGCAGCTGCGAGCAAGAGCTTATCAGCCGCATTTGCTGCTCTAGCCATGTCCAACTTTTTCTCCTTGAATGGTGTAGAAACCCTCAATATCGCAATTTCAACGGATATCGACAAATATATTCCGAATAGCGAAGGGAAGTGAGGCATATTATAAATTATCTCCGATCAAATAGCACTTTATTCTACGGATCGAAGATGAAAGGGCTTTCTCGCCTCCGTATCAGTTTAATCGGGCTACCTAGGAAGCCCCCGATTCACTTTAGAGCAATGGCGTAGATGGCATCTGTAGGTAAGCCATTTGAAGCCGTCAGCACAGATTGCGTTTTGGGCTCTAGATGATGATGCAAGCGACGATCCGTACTGCAAGCGCACGCATGAATTCATCTCGAGAGCTGCGGACAGCGCAGCAGACACTTCGGGCATCATGTATACTATGATTAGCCGATGCACTATGTGCAGCAAGCTGTTTGTCCGCAGGTAGCGATGGTGCACCCTCGACCATTTTTGATTCAATTCTGGATGGGTCGATTCCCTCCACCAAAGTGTACGACAACGAATGGGTTTATGCTTTCCGAGATATCAGTCCGGTAGCTAAAACGCATGTTTTGATCATTCCGAAGATCCGTGACGGATTAGTCGGACTTTCTAATGCTAGTGAGACAGAAAAAGATAGATTCATCGTTCAGCTTACTCAAAGCGTACTACACAACAAATTCAGTCTGTTTTTTTACTAGCATTCGAATGTTTATCATAGGTGCAAAACATGCGGAGGTACTTGGGTAGCTGATGCTGGCAGTTCCTGAGGTTGCGCGTCTCGAAGGGGTCCTCGAATCTGGATATCGACTCGTTGTGAATGACGGCACCCACGGTTGTCAGAGTGTAGGCCACTTACACCTCCATGTGATCGGGGGGCAATAGCTCACGTGGCCACCAGGCACGGGTGACGCCGAAGGGCCCAAGGAAGGCACAATGCCTCAATCTAGCTCTGATTCTGGCAGCAACTTGAAGCCGACGGAGTGAACTCTTGAGTCCTCGTAAACCACACCCGTCGATTGATCGACTCTGTCATATCCTAGTTAGTAGTTAGCAGTACATGTGAATTGATGACTCAATGCAAATTGTGATTTGCCCCCACAGTGAACAATGCATTGCATTGCAGTTCCCCTGATGCCTCCTAGACTCAAAGTCCCAGCAATTTAGACACTTTACTGCTCCGAGCTCGTGGCCCACTACCTGTTGATGACCCGCCATCTCCATCGCCGCCTCGATCTCGATCTCGATCTCGCCCATTCTTGTCTGACATGCCGGGTGGAGCTACGCCTACGCCTATGCCTACGCCTGTGTCTGTGCCTGTGCCTGTATCTAGTCTATCTCTCGAACCCCTACGGGACGTTCCATCCTAGAACTCCCAGGCACCCCCAGCCCCAGTCCCATGATCATCAAGGCCATGGCCATCATCACGTCGGCCACTCCTGTCTTCATGCACCGAGGTCCCACTGGAAGTCCTGCCTCTGGCACGCCCGGAGTCTGACCCAGACCCAGACCCAGACCCAGGATCAATACCCATGCGCCGCAACTTGGCCGCCGACCCTCGCCTGCCGCGACCCTCTCCTCTCGTGAAGGATGACTCCGCTCTGGGTAAAGCCACTGCCTAATGCTGCTGGCGAGAGGTAGACAAGATCGCGCGGTCTTCATGCTCATCTTCCCTGTCCTCATCGCCTTCTTCCTCCTCCTCCTCGTGTTCCTCCGACTCCCTCCCCTCCGGCACTGCCACGAGATCGAGATCCTGATTCCTCTCACCCACCTCTCCATCCCTACTGGTATCACTCTCAGAATGACCTCTTGGCCTTGACGAGTTGACCAGGAGTGACTGTCCAGCATCCCCCACGATGGAGCCGCGAGTGCTTCTCCGCCGACTCAAGGATCTCCTCCTCGCCTCTTCGTGTTCCCGGGCTTCTGCCCATGCCGCCTTCTCCCTACTGCTTGCTCCCTGCAAGTCAAAGTCTCCCCCTGTCAAGCTGCTGCCTCGTGATCCCTTGTTCCCTGCAAGATCCCCAGTTTGTATTTCACCCGGGAAGAATTCCCTTCCCGCCCTCCTGTCTCCATATCCTTCGTCGTGATCGAAATCATCCTCAGGGTCATCATAGGCCGCACTAGTCCCAGCCCCGACACCTGCCCCTGCCCCTGCCCCTGGGCCTTGGACGCCGTGGCTGCCTGCAGGCTTAAACTTGACATTGGGATGCTGACCACCGTAGAGCCATGTACCCAGCATCTCTCTAGGGAAGTGCACTGGCACTTTTGCCTCCTCTAGCCCCGCAAGTGGCACCACATCCAATGACATGGGGATACTGGCTCCCACAGCTGGAAGACCAATGAGGCGACGAGCAGCTGTCGATGTGCCAGTCGATTCATCATCCCGCCAACCAGCAGTGCCTCCCTTCGACTCCGCACCGTCATCATCGTCCTCGTCATCATCATCTGAACCTACCTTCTATCTGCCTTCTGGCTTGACAGGCGGCACCGGTACCGGTACGAGACAGTCAGCTGGCACATTCCCTGAGATGTGCTCCCACGTAGATAGGGTGCTCCATTTGGCCTACATTGCCGGTAACCATGGTTGCTTGCCCAAGGGGCCCCGCTTCGCTGCCCTTGCACGGAGTCCGACCATATTCGCAATGCCCTTGAACATGCTCATGGCACTCTTACCCACACTGCGAGATCGGCCTGCTTTCTCTCTGGCTCTGTCACCGTGCTCTCGTGCACGATCCAGCAAGCGAATGGGAACCGTGCTTGTCTCGCCTTGTCCTGTGCCCACCAACGAGTTTGCTATGCCGGCCACGAGTTTCGCTGCCAGGCTTTTCCGCGGCGCATTCGACGTGGTGGTCCTACCTCGGGGTCCCAGGTTCCCTGCATCCTCGTCCTCGTCCTCACCGTGCGCGTCCTCGACCCCGCCATCGCTCCCATCATCATGGGCGTCGTCGGCATGTGGCTCGTTTTGTTTGATCGCGTCTTGATTTATCTCCTATTTGCCTGCTGGTGCCCCCCCTGACTCTTTGTCACGACCCTTGTCTTCATCCCGCTCTTTGGTCTCCAACACCGATCGGTCCAGTGGCCGGCCTCGACTTCGTGTGCTCGCACGAGGGACACGACGACCATCTAAATGACCTGTACCAAGTCCAATCGCACGCTGAGGGCGGCCACGGTGATGAGACTGTGTGCTGGTCATGCTAGACATAGGGCCAGATGTGGACGCAGAGGATGCACCTAGCTATGGCTGTCTATTAGCAGGCAATGCATGGCCCGTACTCCGAGACCTGCCATCGTAGTGCACCTGTCCCGGCAGCCGCTAGACCATTCCTGGTGGAGGGTCTCTACCGTGCATGTATGCATGCAGCTTGGCATTGGAAGCACCAGCCAGGATTGAAACCGCTGGCTTCCTTCGAGCTGGCGATGCCTCCCTCAAGTGTGGAGGAGGCGGGATGGGCGGTGCACCTCCAGGCGGGACTACACCTTCTGCATGCATCTGCAATCGACGGGCTACTGGTCTGCTGGGATGGGCGCTCTGGCTTCGGCCCTACCGGTTCCGGCGAGCTGGTCGGTTGTCCAGCGCTGCAGCCCCTTCGTCCTTATTCTGGATTCGAGCAGGACGTCGTTTTCGCACAGCTGTGTCTGCCTATTTGATTGCAGATTCCTTTGCGCGAATTAGAGCAGCCATTGCTACAGCCGCGTTGTTTCCGTCCGGGTCGTCATCGTCCTCATGGTCGTCATCATCCTCGTCATTGTCCTCATGGTCGTCCTCATGGTCGCTTCCACTGATATCACCACCAGGTGCATTCCTCGCTTCGGTACCTACGACTGGTGGAGACTTAGTCTCAGCTTTGGCGTACTCGGTCAACAGTGATACCACGGGCTAGTCTGATGGCGAGGATCGTATCTAAAAGACCTTGCCACTCGGGGATCCAAGTGGTCGTCGTTTTGGAGGGGCACGTGAAGGACGCGGACTAGCAGGTCGGGACCTCGTACTAGCACCCGCGTTCGATGTACCTATGCCTGGAGATTTTGGTTGCTTTGCAAGGGCGATCGCAGCCGCTTGTAAAGCAGCATGGCTTATGCCTGCTTCTATTGTGTGTTGCCTGGGTGATCCTGCTCGTTGTATCTGTCCCATAGACAGGCCATCGGGCAAACTACCTCCCATAAAGTAATAATGGAAGTGCTGTCCCTAACTGGCTAACATGCTGCTTCCTCCAAGGCCCGTTGTCGGTAAGCCTGCTCGTTCTCGCAGCTCCTACAGGACCTAAGCATGTGGGCCTGACGTCTGCACGGGAGGCACAGGGGGGGCACCGTACATGATGGGTGAGGCTGGACCGCTCAAGGGTCCTCTAGCAAGACCACTCCGTGCTTGGGAACCACTCATAGGAGAGAAGAGTGTGCCTTGTAGGGAGTCACCACTTTGCGCTTCAGTCGCTGGAGATGCTAGGGTAAAGACCCGCCCACTCGATCGAGGATGTGCACCCTCCTCACTGTCGCCGCGTGCACCTTCAGGCTGGACCTACGATGTCGAACCGACATGAGACCTCACACCGGTCAGAGCAAACCTGTCATCCTCAACCCGTCTCTATGCTAGCTAGACCCTCCTAGCCGCATCACGCAAACCAGCGAGCGCTGATCGTCGGAATTCATCGAAAGACAATTGTCTCTACTTCAAAGTGCGAGCTGCCTGCAGCACTGCCTTGGGTCTATCCATCGATGACGGCTCCTCTCCATCCGCAGGAGGGGCCAAGGCTCCATCCACCTCACGATCTACACGCTCCCACAGATCGTCCTCTTGCTTCACTTCGGCCACGATTCCGTGCACCTGCTGCGTCTGTTGGATTCCCTCGCCCTTGGAATGCAACACATGCATGCCCCGTGCACGTTGAGATGAGGCAGAACCAGTGCCAGGTGATGCAGAGGGAACACGATCTCCCTATTTTCTTTGCAATACTTGCTCGTCCTTGCCACTATGTGTCCCCTGGGGTTTTGGTTTGATTTTGATGGCCCGCTTCAGCTTGTCTTCAGCTTTCCCTACATCCCCCGCCGTGCTCTCCGCCTCCAGAGCAATCCACACTGCACGTCGACGATCCAATGCCTCGGCAGCACTTTCGCCTTGAATCTCACTGGCTCCACTAGCTACAGATGTTGCCGATGAATCCCTTCTCCTTTGCTTGCGAGACACAGATGTCCCCAGGCCCTACAATCCGCGGGGCCCAACGTCACTTCCTCGACGTCCTACGAGTCGATTACGCGACCCCGCACGAGTCTCTCCTCTGACCTTGTTCGGCATGGCTACCCCACCCGCCCGACTTCTTGAGGAAGACCTCCTGGCCACAGCTGAACGGACATCTGACCGTTCTCGCCTCGACCTCGAAGCTGAGTGCGACCTGCCGTCATGTGGGTGCGATGATCCGGGTGTCGAAGGGGACCCCGAGATAGTTCGGGCTCGGGGGGGCGTCTCGCGTCTACTGCGAGACTTGGAGCTGCCTATACCACTGCTAATGACCCCGGGATGGCCTGGTGTACCTTCGCTAATGATGACCGAACTGGAGTGGACGGCTGTGCCCGCAGCAGCTGCCGCTGTGTGCTGACTAGCCTCTCGAATGCGCTGCTCAGCTGTCTCTCTTGCCTTCAGCTGCCTCATTCGAACCGCCTCCTTCCTTAACGTCTCCGCTGTGACGAGCTGCTGCCTCGTTCTGGCTGCATCCTGCGCCTGGGCTTGCTACTTGTCATTCTGTAATCGAAGCCTCTCCATCTCAATGTCATCATCCAGAGCTGACAGGACAGTGCTTGTTTCCCCAGCACCATGCAAACTTCGAGCTCCACTTCCAGGCTAGTCACGACCTAAAGCGGTATGCGAACGCTGGGACCCACCTTGCTAGCTTGCACTGTCTCCGCGACCAGCCTCGGATAGGACCTCCTACCACACACCGGATGCCGACTCGCCAAGGTCACTCCTAAGGCTCCGGTTGCTGCGACCTCTAGTCAGGCGAGCGGTACCCGAACGAGTATCTCGAGGTCCATTGCCGTTTCTGCTGATACCTGTGTTCCCTGCTGCTGCTGCACGGCGACTCCTGGATGCTGCTCCTGTAGATGCAACGCTTCGAGCTTTATCCGTGGCGGGACTTCCTCTACGGCCTCCAGATGCACCCAATATATTCCTTGTCCTATCTCGCTTATGATGAGATGTTGGAAGACCGACAGATTTCGTATCCCGCGCAGATTTGTGTGGTTTCCCGCGCTATCTAGGCAGGATGCCTGGTGGTGCCTAAAGCTATGGGCGAGGGTGCATCAGCCTGCCCCTCGTATCTGATATGACATTTTCTCCGGCTGCAGTGTTTCCATACACACGATCTGAACCCGAACTTAGTGTCCGGTGGCGATGATCCGGTTCTTGACGCTGACTTATACTCTGCGACTGAGACTGAGACTGTGTCTGTGTCTGTCGCCGCGTGTCCACGGCCCGCCCCCCTCCTCGCAGATGACGACCCGCCAGTGGGTCATCACCGAGTCCACTGCTATGATCTGGACCATTTTCACCTCCATGTCCAGCCTGCTCCCCTGACCCAAAGTGATGTGCAGGTGCTGAAACTGGGGGAGCGGATCGATGGCTAGCACCAGAAGGAGCGGGGAACACATGTGATGGAGGTGCTACTCGGGAACCTGTGGCAGCAGCGGTATCATCCACGTTGTACCCATTACCTTTATCCTGATTCCGATCCTGATCCTGGTCCTGGTCCTGGTCCCAGGTGGTGACTTGCTGTTGGTTGGTTGAGCGAGTCCTCCCCTCGTGGTCATGAGCTACTGGCCGGGGGCGGTTCGCACTTTTCATGTAAGGAGGGGAAGGAGACGCGGCGGAAGGAGACATGCCATAACCACGTTCTCTGTCGGAATATTCCCCTGCATTATCTTCATCTTCACCCTCGGGTCCATGCGGGGACAGGTCCATTGCGAGCTCTCCTGATGTGCCGAGAGATTCGCTCGCCACCGTGGACAGGGAGGTGAAGCGCTTCACGGGACGGCGGATCTTGCGGCGTTCAGCAAGGATATCAGCTGTGGATACCAGCGGCGGCGGCATCGGAGGGCCTGCGCTGTCACCACCAAAAGCTTCATCATCATCATCGCGGCTGCCAGATCTTGCTGCCGACCCGCGTGGGGATATTGCCCCGCCTTCCAGCAGATCGCCAGCGTCAAAACTGCTGCGTCGAATTTGGCCGCCTTGTTCGTATCGAGACCTCGCGGGTTCACGCTGATTTTCTCTGTTCTGAACCGGAGCATGATATCTGGAAGCCTCATCATCCGGTGCAACCGAAACGGCAGAGCTTCCTAGAGTGTACGATGCAACGCTCACAGCACCCAGTGCAGACCCAACCTCTGAACCAGCTTCCTTCCGTTGCCTTCGACGCTTTCCGGCGTCTCGGCCTCTGCCACTCAATGGACTTGGCTCGCGGGCAGCCATCGCGATTTTAGTCACAAATGTCCGGAATCAAGCACCAACGTTCTCTTGTCAGTAATTCTTTCGACCCCACACTGTTTTATTATATATCTAGACGAAGCAATGGATTCAGCACTGAGTCGTTGCCCTGGGCGGATCTGGATACGTTGGATCGTCCGGACCGTTCGGCTTTTTCGAGGTGGTCGCAACCGCAAAATGGATCCTCTGGTTCCCGGTCGCAATATTTTCAGTATCCGATTAAAAAACAAAATGTCCTTGAAGCTTGCAACAAAGCTGACTAATGCAGAGAAAGACATTCTATAGAGGGCAACGGTGGATCTGCTGCATCGAGTTGACCCGCACAACTCTTCTGACGAAGAGAACTTGAGCATCGCAGTGAGACAGCCGCCATAGTGCCCGGATGGGATCTCCCAACGCTTTGTACGTCCAAATGAGTCATCCAAACCTGCAAAAGCTTGTATCGCAGAAGTATCTGGTGGCAGTCGCCGCTTAGAAATCCATTGCCAAGGTGGAGGCGGCCACTGGAGAAGTAATTGGTACTACTGATGACGACGACCAGGAGCTGGCGACAGTTGCTCGGGCATTTATGGAATATATACACCGTTTCATGACAAACGCAAACTCCGCTGGTACCTCGCGGGCGCTGGAGCTTGCAGTTCAGGAGGCGACACATGGCCATATTGCCAGAGCTTCAAAACCTCCCGAACAGCAGATCCGCATTGCTCCATCTGGGCAACCTACACAGCAAGCCAGAACAAGCTGGCAGGCAGAGTTAGGCACAGAATTAAGGCACGGTGATCGGGGACCACACTCACTGCTAGCTGGGGCGTTTGCTTCGAGCACCAGAGAGCGAGCAGGCGTGCCTTCAGATTCTATGGACGCCCCACTGGCCGCCGGCTCGAAGCGCAGCAGACATGAGGGCGATGTGGCGCCTCGTAGTGCGACTTCATTGGTAGCTCCTGTAGCTCTGCCTGAAACAGTAGCAGCCCACATGAGCGGACCTTCTGAAGGCCAGGTGCCCGTTCGTACAAGCGACGCTTCCAACAGTCCCGTCTCTGTCTCCTTCAGGGGGGCGGCACAGAGAAGAGGGCACGGTAGCGACGGTGGAAGGGGGGTTGGCATCGTGGTAGAGTAGATGGAGCAGAGCGAGAGATCGCAGAAGCGCCATAGGACTGACAGTGGTGGGCGAGGTCTGATTGTTGAGCTGGGTGGCCCAACTGATGCTTTCACCATGTCCACAGGCCCTTCCCAGGGTAATAGAGATGGTAATGCATCTTGGGACTGGGCTACGACTGATGCAGGCGAGAAGGGGGCGTTGGATGCAGGTCCTGACGTGGATACTCCCGCATGGGCTGTACAAGGCAATGGAGGTGGTGGCGTTGTACCTGAGGCATCAGAGGGAGCAGGCGAGGGTGAGTGGGAAGGGGGTGCATCGGGGAATCATGCAGATACAGTATGGGACACAGGTTATGTTTCCAAAGGAAGAGGGAGAGGGAGAGGGAGGGGTAGGGGTAGAGGCAGGGGGCGAGGGCGAGGTTACGAATTTATGCATCAATCTGTGTCGATTGATGCTGGGTTACCGAGTGGCCAGCCATCGCAGACTCAACAAGGATAGGGTGGTTCTGGTGTCCTGTCTGTGGATGCTGGACTCCCCAGTGCACTGCCTGGTAGCAAAGACGGGGAGAGTGTGCCCACCTGGCGAGGGCGAGGGCGAGGACGGGGCCGGGGCCGGGGCCGGGGACGGGGACGGGGTGGGCCAATGGGTGTCTCTGTCTCAGGGCCGAACCTTGCAATCGATCCAGATTTCGATTTTGATGCTGCCAAAGCGGCAGCATAGAATGCCTGGTCGAAGCGTGGCCAGGAAACACAGGAGGTGGTGAAGAATGGGAGTGCGGGAGGTGAAGGCAAGGTTCAGGTGATCGATGCTGAGACTGATGCTGATGAGGCCGCTCGACGAGCGAAGCGGGCAGCAAGGGGAGGTGCAGAGTTAGGAGGTGGGAGTGGGGGGCAGGCAGGAGAGGATTGGTCTGCGACGACTTCGGCACTGCTCGGCATGGATTTGAATGCGCTGGAGGAGCATGGTGGCTACACGCCTGGAATGGGTGGTCGGGGTCGTGGGCGTGGTCGTGGTCGTGGG
>Ga0136560_1000577_pt1 | contig 18569 bp, 9 predicted proteins | sample AntRauMeHopE1497_FD_104925 | JGI IMG/M metagenome (GOLD analysis project Ga0136560, IMG submission 104925) | Saline lake microbial communities from Rauer Islands, Antarctica - Metagenome Hop E1 #497 | ecosystem: Environmental > Aquatic > Non-marine Saline and Alkaline > Saline | place... | reverse complement strand
GGATTTTTACTGCGATGGGGATATCGCAATGCGTCAGGTAAGTGCGATAAACCTCCGCCCATAAACCCAGAATAGGTGTAAAATCCCAGCCTAAAATGGGGTTTTGGTTGGCAAATATTTATCGTGAAACCTTGGTTGATGAGATTGTCAGAATACTGTGATCGCTGCTTCTACGCTGTAAAAAAAATATCCTCCCGTTTTGGAGAACCGTTAATTTCCCATTTGGCTTTGATTCGGCCAAAACGCGGAAACGATGAAATACCTATTTAATACAAAGATGTCGATCCTCTAAAGCTGTGACCTATAATATAAGATCTATGTTTTCTATGTGGTAAAAACAACTCCACCCGTTTTGGCAAACCTTATTTTCCCTTTGGGGAAACCTTTGATTCCATTGTAGTAAAAAAGTATCCACACGTTTTGCCGAACCAATATTTCCCCTGATAGTGTTAACTCAGCCAAAACTAGAATCGTTGTAATACCTATGTAATAAAAAGATGTCGATCCTCTAAAGCTCTGACCTATAATATAAGATCTATGTTTTGTATGTGGCTCTACCTAAGGTAGACAGGTATGTGGTAAAAACAACTTCAGCCGTTTGACGAACCCTTATTTTCCCTTTGGGAAACCTTTAATTCCATTGGAGTAAAAAAGTATCGACCCGTTTTGGCGAACCGTTAATTTCCCAATTGGCTTTGATTCGGCCAAAACGCGGAAACGATGAAATACCTATTTACTACAAAGATGTCGATCATCTGGAACTTTGACCTATAATAAAACATCTCTGTTTGCAATGTGGTAAAAACAACTTCACCCGTTTTGGCAAACCCTTATTTTCCCTTTGGGGAAACCTTTAATTCCATTGGAGTAAAAAAGCATCCGCCAGTTTTGGCGAACCGATAATTCCCCGATTGAACTTGATTCGGCCGAAGCCCGGAAACGGTGCAATACTTATTTATACAAAGATGTCGATCCTTTAAAGCTCTGACCTATAATATAAGATCTATGTTTTCTATGTGGCTCTACCTAAGGTAGACAGGTATGTGGTAAAAACAACTCCACCCGTTTTGGTGAACCAAAATTTTACTGAAGCTTTAATTGGATTAGGAATTAAAATGATTAAAAACATTTACCCCAAATTTCCGGATAGAATTGGATGTTTTTTTCGAAATCCTATTGACGAATCCACCGAAGGGATTTTTGCCAATCCGAACCTCGGAAAGTAAGCATATAGACTCCCGGCTTCAAAGATTCCAAATACTTGGTGCATTCACTTTCCGAATAATGCATGGATCTCAAAATTTGTCCCTGCTTATCGGTGATCTCCAGCATAATACTTCCTGCGGAAATTCCGGAATCCATGATGATTCGGATTCTTCCATTTTGATAAGGATTGGGAAATACCTGAATCTCCTCCACATTGATATGGATTGGACTGGCAAGTATTACTTTACTCCAACTGTAGGTACCTGAATTGTCAATCTGCCTGATTCTATAATAGGCTGTTTCGTTGGGATTATTCTCGGAATCAGTGTAACTGTAGCTTACAGACTCATTTGAATCACCCTTGCTAGCCACACTCCCCAGTTTTTTCCAAGTGGATAAAGTGCCTGCGGATCGGTAGATTTCAAATTCCTTATTGTCTTTTTCAGCCGCTACTGTCCATCGCAAATCTACTTTGGCAAAACTTTGTCTAGCCTCGAAAGAAAGCCAGGTAACAGGTAAAATGCTCAATGTTCTGAAACTTCCTACAGTAAGATTTACTCCCGTTAAATCTGAAAAAGTCAAATTTCGCCTTGCCCAAAGGATTACTGGATCTAAGCCTGACAAATGTGTTCCCGGAGCTGCGTAGCCTGTGCCTACGATTCGAAGATCATCTACATTATCCACGATCAGATTATCGGCAGAGATTCTGAGTTCAAGCGAATTTGAGCTGGGATTTAAACCTGCAAACTGAAAATAGCTAAAGAGTCGATAGAGAATCGGGGTGGTATCAACATCGTTAAAACTGGAATTATATTCGGCTCCATCGTGCTCGGTATAGGTGATGGTAAGATTTCCACCGGCATTGGCACCTAGCAGTTGAACCCTTCTGATTCCTTTTTGGTGGCGATCCCCAAAGGGAAAAGTCCCATTAGTGGCTGTGAAGGTCCCGGGAACCGAATGGTAGGTCACTGCGCGCAATCGCTCCCATGACCCGCCCTGATAGTCCAACCCTCCGGTAAAAGAGGTGTTCAGGAAAAGTGAATTTTCATTGAAATCCAGGATTCCGTTTACTTGTGTGAGGGTATTGGAGACGGTGAGATTATTGGAAAAGAGAACCTTATTAGCAGATTTGTCCACTGTAAGGTTACGTACTGTCATGGCAAATCCTGAAATCAATTGATTTCTACCACCTGAAAAATTCAGTGATGTGTTATTCATGTGGAAAGCTCCAGTACCAGTTTGATTCATATTGCCTTCGAGGAACAAAGAGGCCGGCAGAGTCACATTTCGAGTTCCCTGTATCTCAAGATCATTTACCCGATTGGGAATAGAGGCACCTACAAAACTGCTGGTCAAAAAACTTTTCGGTCCAACGCCACCTCGAAAAGTCATTTTACCATTCAACTGGAAAGTTGCCGCTTCCATTCTTGGGTTTGCTCCTTCTAAGATTAATTCGCCTCCTTCTTGAAGGTCAAATAGGTTTGCACTTGTACTTCCTGAAGCTGATCTAAATAGAATCCCAGCATTACATTCTGATATGAGCTTTGCCCCATTTTCGATTCGTAAGACTCCGAAAGGACCTATAGCAGTAGCAACTTCGGTATTGAATGATAATGATGCGCAGACACTTGGAATTACTGAACTATCAAATTTTTGAATTAAAGTTCCGGATCTGATCGTAAAATCCAAAGCTTTAAATGGTGTCTCAATAGTAAGTTCAATGCCTGGACCTGGATCGAAAATCACACTATACCTGCTATTGGTTGTGAATCCGCTCCAAGCATTTTTGGAAATAACAATTCGAGTATTACCCCTAAATATCAATCTGCTGTTGATAGAATTTCCAATCCAATTTTGACTGTTCCAAGTACCAGAGGGTACTCCGGGTGCTGCGCCGGAAAAAGCTTGCAAAGTTCCATATATCTCAAGATCCCTTCCATTGAGATTCAGCTTATCAGCAGCTCCGGTTTCGGCATTTATAAATACCGATTTAGCTTGCTCATTTCCAATAAGAGTAACCAAGTGTGTTTGGTCTATGTAAATATCATTACCGACTCCGGGTTTTGTAATTGCAGCTGCCCAAGTTGCACCGTTAAATACCTCCCAGATTGCAGGATTCGAATAATTCCCCGAGGTAATCGTTTTAAAAGCATTAATCTCCTGAGCTAGCGAAGCAGTTGTGACAAGGCAAATTTTTAATACTGCCGAGAATATGATGTATATTCGGCATCTAAAAATAACGAATGGGGACAACGTTTTGACCCTGCTGTTCATCGAAAAATAGTCTAAAAAAGAACAATAAGTTAGCAAAAAAATGAATCCCACAAATCAAATCTTAATTATTTTTTTTCTTTTGACTTTCAGTGCCTTAGATCAGGTCAATGCTCAGTCCCATCGCATCTCCCTACTTACTGCCGATCCCGGCAATGAGCTCTATTCGGCCTTTGGCCACTCGGCTATCCGGGTGCTCGACAAGGCAAGCGGTCAGGACTTGGTCTTCAACTATGGCACCTTTGACTTTGATACTCCTAACTTTTACGGCAAATTTGCCTCTGGTCAGCTCGACTACATGCTCTCAGTCAAGACATTTGCAGCTTTTGTATCCGAATACGACCGACAGCGACGTGGCATCCGGGAGCAGGTCCTGGATCTGAATCCCCAGCAGATGGAATACATGCTGGAGTTTCTTCAGGTCAACTATCAGCCTGAGCGGCGCGGCTACCGCTACGAATTCTTCTACGACAACTGTGCCACCCGGATCCGCGATGCGGTGGATTTGGTGCTGGGCGATCAGCTACTCTGGCGGGACGAGGTGAAGGCGAACGAGGAGAAAACCTTCCGAAATCTGATCGACGAATATGTCCTGCGTCTGCCCTGGGCGGATCTAGGAATAGACCTAGCCTTGGGTGCGGTGATCGATACCGATGCCTCGCCACAGGAGGAGCAGTTTCTGCCCGACTACATGTTTGATGCTTTTGCACGGGCGGAGATTGAGGGCGATGGCCCCACCCGACCGCTGGTGAAGGAGACGAGTACGATTATGGAATTTCCGAGGGAAGTACAACCCATGGCCGCTTTTAATCCTTACTGGCTCTTTTGGTTGGTGGCGGTTGGTTTCACGGTGATTACCTTTATCGGCTTTAAGAAAAAGAAATTATTTATCGGCTTTGATTTGGCCTTTTTTGGACTGTTGGGAGTGATCGGAATCGTGGTAGTGCTGCTGTGGTTTGCCACGGAGCATACGGCGACCAAGTGGAACTGGAATTTTCTTTGGGCATTTCCCGGTCACCTGGTTTTGATCAAAGGACTTCGTGCAAAAACCTTGGCGCCATGGGTACGGCATTACCTGCTGTTTGCATTGATTATGGCTGATGCGGCAGTGGTGTTTTGGATTTTGGGTTGGCAGTCTTTTCACCCGAGTCTGATGCCTATCCTGCTGGTTCTGATCCTGCGGAGCAACTATCTCTATTATAACATCGGCAAATACCGACTGACCGAATCTTAAATCTTCGCCCTCGGCAAACTTTTGCAGGGGTGAATGGTGTTGGGTACCTTCAAGCAATCCCATGGAATTCAAACTTACCTCAGACTATCAACCCGCCGGCGATCAGCCCAAAGCGATCAAAAAACTAGTCGAAGGCGTTCGCGACGGCGAAGAAGCCCAAGTTTTGCTGGGAGTGACCGGCTCTGGTAAAACTTTTACGATAGCAAACGTGATTCAGCAAACCCAAAAGCCGACGCTGGTGCTGAGTCATAATAAAACCCTTGCAGCACAGCTGTATGGGGAATTCAAGCAATTTTTTCCGGAGAATGCCGTAGAGTATTTCATCTCCTATTACGATTACTATCAGCCCGAGGCATTTATCCCAAGCTCGGGCACCTATATTGAGAAAGACCTCTCCATCAATGAGGAGATCGAGAAACTGCGACTCAGTGCCTCCTCCTCATTGCTCACCGGGCGTCGGGATGTGATCGTGGTGGCCTCGGTCTCCTGCATCTACGGAATCGGCAATCCCGTGGAATTTGCAAAGAATGTAATCCGCCTTCAAGTGGGCGACCGCATCCCCCGCAATCAGTTGCTCTTTAAACTGGTGGATATCCTTTACAGTCGAACTCAGCAGGAGCTGACCCACGGGACTTTTCGGGTGAAGGGTGATACCGTAGATATATTTGTAGCCTATGCTGATTGGGGCTATCGGATTTTCTTCTGGGGAGACGAGATTGAGGCTATTCAGCGATTTGACCCGGCTACAGGGAAGAAAATGAATGATGAGACAATCATTTCGATTTTCCCTGCCAATCTGTTTGTGACGGGTCGAGATACGGTAAATACGGCCATCAAAGAGATTCAGGATGATATGGTGGCGCAGGTGAATTTCTTCGAAAAGGAAGGCAAATTCATGGAGGCCAAGCGACTGCAGGAGCGAACCGAGTTTGACTTGGAGATGATCCGAGAGCTGGGTTATTGCTCGGGAGTGGAAAACTATTCGCGGTATTTTGACCGACGACTTCCGGGGATGCGACCGTTCTGTCTGATGGATTATTTCCCGGACGATTTTTTATTGGTAGTTGATGAAAGTCATGTGACCCTGCCTCAAGTTCGGGCTATGTGGGGTGGGGACCGCTCCAGAAAGGTCAATCTGGTAGATTTTGGATTCCGTCTGCCATCTGCTTTGGACAATCGTCCGCTGAAATTTGATGAGTTTGAGGCCCTTGCCAATCAGGTGCTCTATGTCTCTGCGACTCCGGCGGATTACGAATTAGCCCTCACCGAAGGCGAAGTGGTGGAGCAGATTATTCGACCTACCGGATTGTTGGATCCCACGATTGAAGTACGACCAAGTCAGAATCAAATCGATGATCTATTGGAAGAGATCGATCAAACGATACGAACCGATGCGAGAGTATTGGTGACGACCTTGACGAAGCGAATGGCGGAGGAGCTACAAAAATTTCTGGAGCGAGCTGGTGTCAAGTCACGCTATATTCACTCCGAGGTCAAGACTTTGGATCGGGTGGAGATTCTTCGTGAACTCCGCTTGGGCGTATTTGATGTGCTGGTTGGGGTCAATTTGCTGCGGGAAGGCTTGGATCTTCCGGAGGTTTCATTGGTAGCGATTTTGGATGCAGATAAGGAAGGCTTTCTTCGAAATGAGCGAAGTCTGGTGCAGACCATTGGTAGAGCTGCACGAAACTCGGAAGGCAGAGTGATCATGTATGCTGATAAAATCACTGCGTCCATGCAGATGGCGATTGATGAGACGAAGCGTCGCCGGGCGCTGCAAACCGAATACAATACCGAACATGGCATCACGCCTACCACCATTTTGAAATCCAGAGATAAAATCATGGGACAAACCAAGGTGGCGGATTCTAAGAAAAATGCGAAATACTATGCCGAGCCAATGCCAGGTGAGGAAAGCATGGCCGCTGATCCGGTAGTGCAGTATCTAAGTAAAGACAAATTGGAAAAACTGATACAGCAGACTCAAAAGCAAATGGAGAAAGCAGCCAAAGAGCTGAACTTTATGGAAGCAGCAAGACTTCGAGACGATTGGCAATCTCAAAAAGCCCGATTGGAGCAGTTGAAACAAGGAGTAAATTCCTGAGATTTCCTTTTACAATAAATCTACACTAATGACACTGCAGGATATCAGAATACTCGCCTCAAAAGGGGAGTGTCTTACGATAGAATTCAAGAAAAAAGCCGCATATCCCGAGAAGATCGTTCGGGAGGTGATTGCTTTGGCCAATACTGCGGGCGGACACTTGATGATCGGAGTGGATGACGATGGCACGGTGAGTGGGCAGCGATTTATTGAGGAGGAGATTTTTGTGATGGAAAAGGCGATCCGTGAATTGATTTTTCCGATTTTGGAATATGAAGTGTTTACGATCAAACTCAATGAGAAAAAAGGAGTGGCGGTTTTTAAAATTACGCTAAGTACCGAACGACCGCATTTTTTGAAGGAAAAAGAGCGAAAGCAAGCTTTCATCCGCGTGGCAGATCGATCAGTGCAGGCGAGTAAGGAAGTCTGGGAAGTCCTTCGCAGGGGAAAAGCGCAACGGGATACGATTTTCACTTACAGTTGGAAAGAGGAAATCCTGATGAAAGCGATGCAGGAGACCGGGAGAATCACCTTGCAGGAATTTGCCAAGCTTGCCAAAATCCCCAGATTCATGGCTTCCAAAACCTTGGTTCGGCTGGTGCTGGCCAACGTCCTGTCGATCCATCCGCAAGAAGGAGATGATTATTTTACGCTAAAGGAATAAAAGCTTATTTGATTATCCGCTACTTTGCCAGTGGGCAGAAGAGACAAGAATATAATTAGTGCCAAATTGATATTTGGGCGTTTCGGTCTTCCCTGCCTACGGCAGGCAGGCCTGCCTGCCGTAGGCAGGCGTTTTCGGTGCCTATAATCAAAAAAAATAAGGCTACTGGCATCATTGCGGATTATCATAAAAGCTTATTTTAAATTGGTATTAAAATCCTGTCCCATAAAGGATGGAAATTCTTTACCGAATTTTTTTTCCATGACTTCGAACTTAGCTTTTGATAGAGTGACCACCGCTGTTTGTACTGCCTTCCAACGCATAGGATAATATCCTTCAGCCACCAGTAGATCGTTGTAGGTTACTGCTTTTTCTAAATCATTTTCTTCCAAAAATAGGTATAGGGCGACCACAGCATAGAAAATGTAGACTTCCTGAAAATGAAACAGCTTTTTTTCAGGAGCTAATTCCTGCAACTGGTATTTGCATTTGAGAGTTTCCCATGCCATTTCGTATTGCTTATTTTGTATCAACTCAAACGCATAAAATAGCCTACCCAACAAGTAATCAGGGAACTGATCTACACATTGCTTGAATAGCTCCAGCCCCTTATCTCTATCGCCAACCAAAAAATAGGTGTTTGCCAAATAGTTAAGCAAAATTGGCGCTTCAGGATATTCCTTGATTGTAATTAAGATATTTTTTTGAAATTTGCGAATCTCTACTTTGTTCCCAGAATTGGATAGGTCGCGCATTTTATCATAAATAGCTTCTATCAAATCTGCCAGCTCCTCATTTTCTTCAATTATTGGCTCTTCTGTTACAGTCAGTTGCTGATGTGCATCTTTAATCTGTTGATCGAACTGATTTTCACCACTTGGAAAAGCGCTTTTGTAGGCAATGTCTACAGTTCTATAAATAGTTTCTTTGAGATCTGAATCAAAATCATCGTCTTCATCATCCTCATCACCATCCTCTAAGTCATCCCAATCTCCCTCATCCATCATTTGGACATAAACAGGTTTACCATTCTCCCCAAACTCTAAATTAATCAGTGGAATAGCATCTGTATCTTCCTCCATAATGTATTGGGAGATTTTCCAATCCTTGTGAGGCTGTATATCATATTCCAAAGCGAACTCGAGCGCTCCATAGACCAAATTGTGCGCTAGTACGTATTCGCATGGAATGGTATTTTCCCCCCATTGATCCAAAAGACCGTTAAATTCATAAGGAGTCAAGTTATAGTTGAAAAATGTGTTTTTAACACCAAATCCTAACACATCGATAAGATAAACAGCAAAGGTAAGGTTGCCATTTTTGTGTGCTCTGGCGACCGTCACATGCGCCATTTTTTGCATCTCCCAGTCTTTATTTATATAGCAGGAATGAATAGGCAATTGCCGTGCTTTGGTTTGAATAAATCTAAGCGGACTGATGGTGGGAGGTTTGATAGAGACACCTTTTCTTTTCTTATTCTTGGCCATAGGAGTGATACTTGATGCGGGTTTGAATTCAAAGTTCTAATTTTTTTCGAGACTTTTTCACAGGATGAAACTGTAATGATTCTAAAATGGGTTCATTTATGGATTCACTACTTCGTATGTCAGAGGATCGGTAAAGGAATTTTGTGGAGCTGAGTAAATCCTACATTGCCCTGAAGGCCTCCGGAATGAATCATAAGTATTTTAGAGCCTGGTAGGAAATGATCTTTCTGGATCAAATCCCAAATTCCAAAAGCCATTTTCCCGGTATAAATCGGATCGAGGACAATCTCGAATTTTTCATAAAACCACCAAATAAAATCGATCAGCTCTTGTGTGTATTTGGCGTAGCCACCGAAGTGATAATTGGTAAAGATCTTGTAAGCACCGCTGCTGCTCAGTTGATATCGCTCAATTAGATCATTGATTTCCTGATGAATAAATTCGCCCTTCAATGCCGAAAAACCAAGTAAGTTTTGATCCAAATAAAGCGAAGCATATAGACCGGAGAAGGTACCGCCTGTACCAATGCAGGTGGTGATATGCGAAAATTTACGATCAGCAATTCCCATGATTTCTGCCGTCCCTTGAATAGCCAATGCATTGGTACCGCCTTCAGGGATGAGGTAATATTGTCCAAATTTCTCTTCGAGGGTGTTGATAAATTCCACCTCTTTTTTCTGTCTGTAAGTCGCTCGATCCACAAAATGCAGTTGCATTCCTAAGCCTACGGCCTGAGCAAGCGTAGGATTTAGAGGTCGTATTTCATCGCCGCGGATGATTCCAATGGATTTGAGATTTGATGCCTTTGCTCCTTGCGCAGTAGCCAAAATATGATTGGAAAAAGCTCCTCCAAAGGTTAAAATGGTATCGAAGCCCATTGAAACAGCTTGATCAAGATTATACTTCAGTTTGAAGAATTTATTGCCTGATACTGTTGGATGGACTAAATCCAGTCGCTTGATCGCCAATTCTACTCCTTTTTCCTCCAAAAGGGGATGGCTAAGAATTTGATTCTTTATTGGAAGCGCCTCAAGCATGATTGTGGTATTTGAAAAGATTGTTAAAGTTAATAATCTTATTTTTGTGCCATGAGCAAGCAATCCGAAGACGAGATCGAAGAAGAAGAGTTAGAATTATATGAGCACTACCGCTTTATTGTGGACAAGGGTCAATCACCGATTCGGATCGATAAGTTCCTGACCGAAAAGGTAGCATTTGCCACCAGAAATCGGGTTCAGCTGGCGATAGATGCAGGTTCGATCAAGGTAAATGGTGAGAATACCAAGGGGAGCTACAAAATCAAGCCGGCGGATGATATCCAAGTTCTGTTTGAAAAACCCCGCCGGGAAACGGAGATTCTACCGGAAAACTTGGATTTGGGAATTATCTATGAGGACGAGCATCTGATGGTGGTCAACAAGCCAGCCGGAATGGTAGTACATCCAGCTCAGGGAAACTGGACTGGCACACTAGTCAATGGATTAGTGTATCATTTCCAAAATCTACCGGAGATGAAGGGAAATGCCGGTAGACCGGGATTGGTACATCGGATTGATAAGGATACCTCGGGGCTTTTGGTGATTGCCAAATCAGAGATCGCAATGACGCATCTGGCAGCTCAGTTTTTTCACCATACCATAGACCGGACGTACCTCGCCTTAGTCTGGGGCGAGCCAGACGATGAATCAGGAACGATAACCGGCAATGTGGGGCGAAGCTTCAAAAACCGAAAAGTAATGGATGTATTCGAGGATGGAAGCTACGGTAAGCATGCCGTGACTCATTGGAATCTCATCGAGCGATTGAGGTATGTTACTTTGCTACAGTGCAATCTTGAAACCGGCCGTACCCATCAGATTAGAGTTCATATGAAATCCATCGGTCATCCATTGTTCAACGATGCTACGTATGGCGGTGATAAAATCCGGAAAGGTACCCAATTTTCCAAGTATAAGACATTTGTCCACAACTGCTTTGATTTGATACCAAGGCAGGCGCTGCATGCCAAATCATTGGGTTTCATTCATCCGGTGACCAAGGAGAAACTTTACTTCGAAGCTCCATTACCGGCAGATTTTGAAGGGGCTTTGGATAAATGGAGAAATTATGTGATCTATGAATAGGATAGATTATTTATCATAATTGTAACAATACGTTACTTTCATTAATTTTTATTCATAAAAACAGACTAATTCTGACCGAATCGTTAACAGGCATTCTTCTCATTGAGAATATGTCAATCTGGAGGGGAATAAAAGTTGATAATTTACTGAATTGATATATTTCAATCGATTTCGTTAAAAATACTGTAAAAATTTAGTTTTTTTATTGAATTATTTTTAATAAAGATATCATCCTGCTATATTTGAAGTATTAGAAAAGCGCAACATAAGGTTGGCATTCCAAAATACATTGAATTACACTACACTGTAGGATGTTGAAATTGGCAGACAAGCCCTCCTGTCTCGGGGGTGAGGTTCCCGATACTATCGGGAGGATAAAGCATTTACCGAGCTCGTAAATTTGCCTAACTACTTCGTGGAGGTTCGAATCCTTCTCCTACAGCAGGTTATTTTGGGTTTATTGTTAATTGACTAAGACCATGAAATTTTGTTTCATGGTTTTTTTATGCCCTTCCCGCTCTTATATTTTATTTTAAACAAGGTCAAAACTCCAACAGAACATTTGGAAAAAAGTCCATTGGTGAATTTATAATTATCCTGAAATATCTAATATTTAATTATTAATATGGTAACAAAAATGACTATTTAATAAAATAACTGTAAAAAAGTGAAATATTTTTTGCTAAAATTTTAATAAACCAATGATATTTCTAATTTTGTCATATCAGAGTTCAAATCCAATATGGAAAATATAGTATCGATTTCCATTTTCAATTATGCATACGGCATATACTTAATATCTTCAACTTGTAGGATGTTGAAATTGGCAGACAAGCCCTCCTGTCTCGGGGGTGAAGATCCTGTCCCGATTGCTATCGGGATCGGGGCAGCATAAAGCATAATTCTACCGAACTATTGCCTAACTACTTCGTGGAGGTTCGAATCCTTCTCCTACAGCTATTCTGAATAAGCAGCATCTCGGTGCTGCTTTTTTCGTTTGGAATAAAAGCGAATGTTGTATTTTGCTGAAAATCCGCATAAATGAGTAATGAGCCGAAGAAGGTAAGGTTGAAGAATATGTTTCGAAAGAAAGTGGTAAGAGTGATCACTTTCGTTTTTTTAGGGATTCTGTTCCTAGAGTTCACGGTTTACTTTGGATCTAATCTTTTGCTTTCCAACTGGGCTAGACAAAAAATAAACGAAACTACCAAGGGAGTCTATGAAATTGAATTTAATCGTGTAAACCTCTCGTTGATCAGAAGAGGAATATTCTTGGATGGGATTATTCTTAAGCCTGTTGATCCCGAAATGGATAACAGTGATCAGGCTCTTTTTGATCTTTACCTAGACGAACTTGCGATCCGGGGCCTATGGTATAATTTTTCCAAGGGGATTTTCTCGATCGGAAAAATAGAGCTGGATAATCCAAATCTGAGTTTGGATCTACCGCAGAAAGAACAAAGTACTGATCAATCAGATTTTATTCCCAATTCACAATCCAGAGTAAAAGCGCTGGAGAGCGAATTAAAGAAAAGTATAGATCGCTTAAATTTTGCAGGAATCTACATCCATGAAATAGAAATCACTCATGCCGATCTGTTTTTTTTAAACTTCCTGAGTGAAAATTCCTTACAGGCAGAAAACACAAGACTGATTGTAAAAGACATCGACTGGACTACCAGGAAGGTTTGGAATACGCCCTTCAATGCCAAGGGTTTTGAATTTGATCTTGAAAACGTCGATTTCCCTCTTCCCGATGGAGTACATACGCTCTCCGCCACCAGCGTAAGAGTCAGTTCCCTCGAAAATAAGATTGACTTAAAGGGAGTGCAACTCACGCCGGATCGATCCAAAGAAAGTAAAGCGTATTATGAGGTCTCGTTGAAGGATCTTAGGGTAGGCAACGTAGACCTGAACACGGCTTTTATGACCTCAAAGGTTTTGATTGACGAAATCATATTAGCCAGGCCTGATTTTAAAGTGGAGCGAAGAGAAGACGCTTCACGTGATAGTATTTCCACAGGGGATTTGAATGAGCTGATCGATGGAGTATTGGAATCGATCGAAGTGAAAGAGCTCTCCATTGTCCATGGCAGTTTTTTGACCTCAGATTATAAGGATTCACTCAAAAACCGGATAGAGATCAAAGATCTAAATTTCAACATGATCAAATTTTACCTGGGAAATGACTCTGAAAGGCAAAAAAACCAGTTTTTCTATGGTGAAGACGCATCGATGAATATCAAAGAAGCGAGCCTCTACCTCTCCGATGACATCCACATCATCTATGGTGAGCAGGTGAGTCTCTCCTCATTCAAAGATGAATTCATAATCGAAAACGTGCGCGTGGAACCAAGAGTGGGTTCGCTTGAGGCACTGGATCCGTATAATATTATCCAAGTGTCACTTCCAAAACTTGCCTTGAATAATGCCAACCTCAAGCAATTCTACAATGACGGGAAGTTGCGAATGGACGAGATGATTATTGACTCTCCCAAAGTGGAATTCAAGGAACTGAATCAGAAAGACAGGCGACCATTTAAAGAAGGGAAAGCCTCGGAGCTATTGAAAGGCTATATGGATGAAGTATCAATCGGCAAACTCCAGCTCAACGATGGGGAAGTTCAATTTACCGATGAAGCAGGAGTACGAAGCAATGATATTGGATTTGAGCGATTTAGTCTCCTTTTGGAAAAGGTGCTAATTCGACCCAATCTGGAGAATTCCATTCAAGAGATCTTTTTAGTCGAAGAGATGGTGTTGAGCATGGACAAATACCGACTGAAGCTCAGCGATAATCTACACGAATTTTTAGCCGATAAGATCCTGATAGATTCTAAGAATTCCAGAATCGTGGTCAAAGATTTTTCATTGAAACCTGAGAATCCGGAAGCAGTACAGGCTGCATTGGATGCTTACGAAAAAACGGTAGTCATCAACATTGAGATCCCTGAATTTCGGATTGAAGGGATTGATCTTCAAACCGCTTTTTGGGATGAAAAGCTTATCATTGATCGAATTCTTATTCCTTCGCCAAAGGCAGAATTGAGCCGATTTCGTAAGAAAAAAGGCGAATCAAATGCAATGGAGCAGCTCAATTCAGCTGTTGAATTTAAAACTCTCTTGACCTCCTATTTCTCATACATCCAGATCGATTCAGTCAGCTTCAGCGATGGGCAGATTAAATATGAAGATTTTTCAGGTTCTAGAAATATCTCCTTGTCAGAGGATAGTCTTGCACTGACACTCAAGGGGTTTTTGCTCGAAAGAGGGGTGGAATCCGAACCGGACAGAACCTTCTTTTCTGAAGAAATAGATTTGAGTCTGATGAAATATTCGTTCAATGTAGCTGGAGGAAGCTATGAAGTAGATACGGACGGAGTGAAGTACAACTCAAAATCGAAAACTATCATAATTGATAGCCTGAGATTGTTTCCCTTGCCGACCATTAAAAGTAAACTGGCAATTGAGGTTAAGTTCCCTCATGTTGCTTTCAAAGGCGTCGATCTACAGTCTTTCCTCTTTGATAACAAGCTAATTTTTGACGAGCTGTCTGTGAATGGAAGCGAAATAGAACTAGGCATTACTCAAGGATTCAGTAGCTCACAGAAGCCCGTTGCTAAAAAGAATCCATCTTCCAAGGCTTTGCCAAAAGAAATCGAAGAGATCCGAATCGCAAGGATTGATGCTTTGGATTCCAAGCTGATTCTCAATTATGTGGCTGGAAAGAGTGATGCGCAATCCATCAAAACAAACTTTGATCTCGAAGTAAGGGGGCTGAAACTGGACTCGGCGACCTCCTCAAGGGAGAATTTTACAGGACTTTTTGATGATGTTTCTTTGAAATTGGAGAATTTTTCATTTGCGCTTCCAGACAGCATTCACACGCTAAAATTCACTTCAGTCAACGTGAATAATAAAGAAGAGGAAACGGTTTTTTCCGATTTTGAGGTTGCTCCTATCAATATTATCGGAAATCAGGGCAGTCCGATCTTCGCCGCAAAAATCAAAGAAGTGGGCATCCGACACAATTCACTGGCTAATATCGAATCCACCGGAATAGTTGATCTCTCGAGACTCAGACTGACAGAGCCTCAAATTGACATATATCTGGACGCCGCGGATAAAGAGAATATCAATTCAACCCCCAAAACTCCTAAAGAAAATGCGCTTGTGTCTTCTATCATCCTTCGCGACCTGCTACTTCAGAGCGGAGATATCCGATTGCACGACAAGCAGACAGGTCAGATACCCAAGCTGGCTTTTGCAAATGTTGATTTTGGAATAAATGATTTGAATCTTGATCTATTCAGTACAGGAACTGATTTGACCCCTAAATTTCTCCTTGAAAAAGATCTGAGTCTCTCCTTAGCCAACTACCATATTCTAACCAAAGACAGCTTGAATAAGCTTCGAATTGGGAAGATTAAGTTTTCCGAAAAAGATCTTGTCATGGAAAATGTATCCTACGGGCCAACGCTAGGGCGATATGAGTACATGCGAAGGATTGGCTACCAAACAGATGCTATAGAAGCCTTTGTTGAGCGGATTTCTTTGTCAGAACTAGATTTTGATGCGTATTTCACGTCCAACCTGATCAAGGCAAAGAAGATCGAACTGCAGGGTGCAGATCTGGACATTTTTCGAGATAAACGAATTGCCAGAAGGGAAGAGGTGATCAAGCCTATGCCGCAAGAACTGATGTTTCGTGCACCATTCGATCTGCAATTGGATTCCGTTATTTTGAAAGATGCTACTATACAGTATCAAGAGTTTGCACCAAGAGCAATGATGCCGGGATATATTCGGTTTGAAGAGTTGAATGCCCAGATATCGCCATTTGTGCTTACCCAGACGGAGGTTGGTTACCCTTTGGAAAGGGCAGTTTTGACCGCTGACGCCAAAATCATGGGCGATGGCCAGTTGAATCTTAAGTCAGTATACTTTTTCGAACCTCCCTATCTGATGGAAATGGATATTTCTTTGGGAGAATTTGATCTTGCCCTGATCAATAGCATTTTGAGTCCGGGAGTATTTGTAAGTGTGGAGGAGGGAAAAGTGACTGGAGGAAAATGGGATTTCAAAATAAATGAAGATGAGGCTTGGGGCAAAATGAATCTCAATTACAAAGATTTGAAAATTCATTTGTTGGATACCGTGAGCATGCAAAAAGGGAAAGGTAAACTGGGATTTATGACTTTTTTAGCCAATACTCTTGCTAAAAACAGCAATCCGCGAAAGCTTTTTAACAGACGGGTTACAGCTACTATTTACCATGAGCGAGAGAAGAATAAGTTTATTTTTGGAGGCTGGTGGCGAGCGACCTTCAGTGGTCTAAAAGGAAGTGTCGGTTTTGGTCAGGCCAAAATTCCCAAGCGTAAAGAAGAGATAGAAGAATGAAATCTGAAGTCTGAAAGTTGAAGTCCGAAAGCTAAAGTAAGCTTTCCAGCTGAATGCTATGGAAAGCTTAAATAATGAATCACGAATGCTGAAGTGGTGAAGAAGCTCCGTAGGAGCGTCATCTTCGTAGCGTGCGGAACACTGATGTTACAAAAAGCCATAATTCCAATTCCCTCCCGCGCAAAATGATCCTGTGGAAACAGTTGTAGATGCGATGAGCAATACATGTAAAATTTCGAATGCTGAAGTGGTAAAGAAGCTCCGTAGGAGCGTCATCTTCATAGCGTGCGGAACACTGATGTTACCAAAAGCCATAATTCCAATTCCCTCCCGCACACGGTGATCCTGTGGAAACAGTTGTAGATGCGATGAGCAATACATGTAAAATTTCGAATGATGAATCTCGAATGATGAAGTGGTGAAGAAGGTCCGTAGGAGGAACATCTTTGTAGCCATGGGTGGAGCATTCGGAACCCATGGTGCAAAAATATCGTAATTCCAATTCCTTGTGGCTCACGATCATCCTCTGGAAACGGTTGTAGATGCGGAAGGACGGAGACGGATGCCTCTTAGAACAAGAAAATAAGGTAAAAGGATTGAAATGAAGAAAACGGATTGAAAATCCGGTGTACTGAACCAAACCAAAAAAATGCCCTCAAGAAAATTAGTGAGGGCATCTTAAAATGAAGATTAAGTTTTTCTATTTCAGACTTACACGAATCGAAAGTTCTTTTAACTGCTCTTCCGCAATCGTACTTGGTGAATCAATCATCACATCTCGACCCGAATTATTTTTAGGGAAAGCGATGTAATCTCTGATAGAATCTGATCCTCCGAAAATCGCACACAGGCGGTCAAATCCAAAGGCAATTCCTCCGTGTGGTGGTGCCCCGTATTCAAAGGCTTCCATCAGGAATCCAAACTGCTTTTGCGCTTCTTCGGGTGTGAATCCCAGGTGCGAAAACATCAACTGCTGCGTACCGCGATCGTGAATACGGATTGATCCCCCACCGATTTCGACCCCATTGATGACCAAATCGTACGCATTGGCACGAACTGCCCCGGGATCTGTATCCAACAATTGGATGTCCTCTTGCTTGGGCGAGGTGAATGGATGGTGCATAGCATGGAATCGCTTGGACTCTTCATCCCATTCTAACAATGGAAAGTCAACCACCCAAAGTGGTTTGAAAATAGTCCGGTCTCGCAAACCTAGCTCCTCACCCATCTTTAAGCGAAGCTCTGATAATTGCTTTCGCACTGTATTTGTATCTCCACTGAGGATCAACATCAAGTCACCTGCTTCTGCCTGAAACGCATTGGCCCAAGTCTGAAGATTCTCAGCCGAGTAGAATTTATCCACGGTTGATTTGATAGTTCCATCTAAATTATACTTGGCGTACACCAAGCCTTTTGCACCAATTTGTGGTCTTTTGACCCAGTCAGTCAAAGCGTCCAATTGCTTTCTGGTGTATTCTCCGGCACCTTTTGCGCATATTCCCACGACCAATTCGGCATCATCAAAAATCGGGAACCCTTTGCCCTGTGTCAGCTCATTGAGCTCGACAAACTTCATGTCAAATCGAAGATCAGGCTTATCATTACCATAAAACCTCATAGCATCCGCATAGGTCATCCGCTTCACTTCTTCCAATTCTACTTTTTTCACTTCCCGGAAAAGGTGTTTGGTCAAGCCTTCGAATGTAGAAAGTATATCTTCCTGATCTACAAAAGCCATTTCGCAGTCAATCTGCGTAAACTCCGGCTGCCGATCCGCTCTCAGATCCTCGTCTCGGAAGCACTTCACAATCTGGAAATACCGGTCAAATCCAGAAACCATCAGCAGTTGCTTGAAGGTCTGCGGAGACTGAGGCAGCGCATAGAACTCACCCGGATTCACTCGGGAAGGAACGACAAAGTCACGTGCTCCTTCAGGAGTAGACTTAATCAATACGGGAGTTTCCACTTCAATAAAGTCCTGCGCATCCATGTATCTGCGAGTCTCTTGCATCATACGGTGACGAAGTTGCAACTTCTCCCGCACCACGTTTCTTCTCAGATCGAGGTAGCGATATTTCAT
>Ga0136560_1000575_pt1 | contig 18585 bp, 10 predicted proteins | sample AntRauMeHopE1497_FD_104925 | JGI IMG/M metagenome (GOLD analysis project Ga0136560, IMG submission 104925) | Saline lake microbial communities from Rauer Islands, Antarctica - Metagenome Hop E1 #497 | ecosystem: Environmental > Aquatic > Non-marine Saline and Alkaline > Saline | place... | reverse complement strand
TACCCCGTCCCCGGCCCCGTCCCCGGCCCCGTCCCCGGCCCCTGCCTCGGCCCCGGCCACGCCCCCTGCTGCGCCCCCGGCTCCCCGTTCGCGGGTCGCTCCCGCCGCCGCTCGACCCCACCGACGTCGGCGTGGCCGCGCTCGAGCGCTCGTCCGCGAAGAGCGCCGCCACCGGATCCCTCGAAGGCGTCGGCGGGCCGCTCTGCCGGGAGCGGGGCGGGGGCGGGCGGGGGCGAGACGACGAAGTGGAGTGCCGTGACTCGGACCGCACCTCCTCTACCGCCGCCCTGGCAGCGGCGGCGAGGTCCGTGGCCGTCGTGGGGGCGGAGAATCGATTCCCCCGCGCCCCGGGCCGCCCTGGGCCCTTCCCCGCCGCGCCGAGCATGCCTGGCATCACCTTGCGCTTGGGCTTGGCGCGCGCCGCCGCGGACGGCGCACCTGTGGCCGCCGATGCCGCCGCTGCGCCGGCGCCGGCCGCGCCGTTGGCCGCGCCCTTCCCGCCCGTCTCCAGCTCCATAGCAGCCTCCAGCACCGCGCGCGACGACTGCAGGAAGGCCTGTGCCCACGCCGACCGCCGGCGGCGCTTTGGCCTGCCCGTGGACCCGCGTCGCTCCCGCACCGGCCGCGACGACGCCGACGCCTCCTCGGCCGCGCTCCGCGCCTTGGCCTTGGCCCCCTGTGCGGTGACGGCGAGGAAGCCCGCGGCGTTGCTCGCCCTGGTCCAGCGTGACTGCGCCCTCGTCTTCCCCTCCGTGTCGGCCACGAGGCGGTCCGCGATGCCGCCCGTCGACCCGCGCTTCCCGCGGCGCCCCTGCCCCCCGAACCGCCGCTCGGCGACCCGCACCGCGAGCTCTTCTCTGGCCTGCCTCCCCGAAACGTCCGCCGCGATGTCGAACCGCTCCCGCCCCATGTCCACGATGTCCTTCAGGATCGCGAACCGGTCCCGCGGATCCAGCGGCGCCAGGGCGGCGAAGAGGGTCACCCCGCAGCAGATCTTGCAGCGCCGCACCGCGCAGGCGCGGCAGACGGGGACCAGCCCGCAGACGAGGAGGAGCAGGATGGGCAAGCACACCGCCACGCCCCACACCGTCCATTCCACCCACACCAGGGTCTCGGGGAAGGGCTTGCCGGTGTGCGGCGCGTGGGTGCAGACCTCCGCGGCGGGGGGACACACCAGAGAGCCGGTGAAGCCGGCGATGGAAAGCTCCCCGCCGGCCTCGGGGCAGCGGTACCATGCCGCCGATCCGGTGAGCGACGACCGAACGCTCACCTGGAGGTACGCCGCCGACACGCACTGCATCCGGTAGCACAGCCCGGCCCGGCCGCTCGACGTCCCCGCGGCGGCAGAGCCGGTGAAGCCCTCGGCGAACTCCGCGAGGCTCGACTCGAAGCAGCGGCAGCTCTCGCACTGCTCCTGGCCGCCCAGCCGCGCCGCGGCCTCGTCTGCGGCCTGCGACGCGAGGTCCTGGAGCCGCCTCCCCCCGCCGCCCGCCTGCCGCCCGCCCGCCGCCCCCAGCCTGCGGCCCGCGGCCCCCGACGCCGCCAGAGTGGAGTTTCCGGTCCCCGCGGCGTCCCCGTCCCCGTCCCCGGCGTCCAGGCACGACCAGAAGCCCTGCCTCACGACCGCAAAGTCCATCGCGGAGGAGAACCCGCCAGTCCGCGAGGAGAGCGCGAAGTTGTCGCCGCTCGCGGACCGAGCGTCGGCGTCCGTGGCGTACGGCTGCAGCCAGGACGGGATGACGCACGACCCGCCGGCGCAGGCGTCGTTGGAGGCCGAAGACGGGCACGACGACCGCCCGGCAGAGCCCGCCGAGGGGCTGTCTGCCACGAACTCGCCGCAGCTGACCTCCCCGGACGAGTCCAGCACCCAGTCGGTGCGCACGACGCACACGGCGCGCTGCCGCCTGTCCGGGGTGCACCCGAGAGTCTGCGCCTTGGGGCACGTGTAGGACCCGAGCGGCCACGCCTCCGCCGGCCGGCCGAAGACGAAACCGCAGCCGAGGTCCCTGCCCCAGGATCCGGCAAGGCGGCGGATGCCGGGCGGCTCTGCCTCGGCGGCCTCGGCGGCCGCCCTGGCCTCGAGGGCCTGCGTCGCGGGGAGGAGGAAGCCCGCGAGGCCGCCGAGGCCGGTGGAGACGGCTGGGTTCGGCGCCGCGGGGACGAGCCGCCTGGGCACGGCCGCGTAGTCGGGGACCGAGTATAGGTGTGTGTCCTCGAGGAAGGCAAGGGTGAAGGCGGTGAGGAGGGCGTCGCCCGTGCCCGTGCCGTAGGCCATGACGGCGGGGCCGAGGACGCGTGCCTCCCAGTGAGCGCCCCGCCCCAGGGGCTGGTCCTCCAGCGGCAGGCCTGGGAGGGACGGGCACCCGAAGTGGGCGCGCGCGAGGGACAGGACCCGGGGCGTCACCACCACCGTGGTGGGGACGTCGACGGGGAAGGCGCCGGGCCGCAGCACGCGGAAGACGTCGGCGGCGGGAGCCGGGGCGCCCGTCGCAAAAACCCGGAACGACTCGGACGGGGCCATGCCGCCCAGGACGTGGATCATCTCGTGGATGGCCGTTTGCCGCTGCGCCGAGAGAGCCAGCGGGCGCGTGGCGGCGTCGGAAGGGCTGAACGCCGCCGGCACAAGGTTTACCAGCCCGACGACGCACCGGCCCCACTGGTCCCGCGCCCTGCAGCCCCCCGAGCCGGCGACCGGCTCCCCGTCCACCGGACGGGCCGTCAGAACCACGATGAGGTCGGAGGGCGGGAGCACAGGCACCGACGACAGCCCGAAATCGGCGGCAAGCCCCGCGTCGAGCTGCACCCCTTCCCCCGCCACGCGCCGGACCCAAACCGCGGCACTGAGCGACTCAGCTGCCCATCGCATGGCGTTTCTGATGCCCTCGGCGCGGGGCGAGCCGGAAGGCACAGCGTCGGTTTCCGAGCACCGAACCGTCCTCCGCCCCCCCGAGCACAGGCCCTGCCGGTCGCTCGAGGCCGAGCAGATCACGGAGACGCTCGCGCCCTCGGTCGCGCAAGCCCTCGGCGGGGAGGCCGCGGCGTCTCCCCCGTCGAGCAGCTCCGTCACCAGCTGGATGCGCATGGGAGCCGCGTCGGCCGACACGTTAGCGGGTACCCACGGTACGGAGCCGTTCCCGACGACCTGCAGGCCGCGGGCGCCGTCCCGCACCCGTGCCGTATACGGCACCTCCATCAAGACGGCCGCCTCCGAGGCGATTTCGGGGTGATCGGGGTGGCCGACGCCGCAAACGTGGGTGGCGGCCGCCCCTGTGACCAGGAGGGCACAAAACACAGCCAGGGCGGACGGCGCCGCCATGGCGTGCGGTGCGCGCACCGGCCAACGGGGGCGTTCTTGGAATGACCGCAGCGAACAACAAGGGCTCTGTTAGATATCCGCAGCGACACCTGGCAGAGCTTTTCCTCGCGCTCCGACGCCCCGCCGGCGACAGCCCAGAGCCGCCACGCTGAGGGGTCGGCAGCGCGCCATGGATTTCGTCGACTTTGACGTCGCCAAGGTGCAGAGGTTGACGCGCGTGACCCTGGCCAAGGCGCAGTGCGTGTGCGACGAGAACGGCGAGCCGTGGGACCAGGTGAGGCACCCTGCAGCCGACGCACGCTCTGGCCCTCTCCCGGCCCGTGCGGCACGTAACACATGCATCAGCTTCATCGTGGCCCGGCGCGGACCCTCACCCCCCGCAGACCTCGTTCGCCACGCTTCCGGACCTCATCTTTTGGTCGAGGCAGGCGCTCGCCATCCTCGTCGGGCTGCTTTGCGGGGCGATCCCGGTCACGGGGTGGTTCGGGCTCGTGGTGTGAGAGCCGCCGGTTCCGAGCGTCCCGCGCCGCAGCGCGGCAAGCCAACGGCCCGCCGCACCGTCACCGCTCTTTGCGCCCGCCCTCGCCGCCGCAGTTGGGGCTTGCTCGTGATGGTTCCCACGATTGCGTACACCCAGTCGGTGCTTGACGTTGACTGGTCCCCGGCCGACGCTGATAAGGACGACGGCGTCTCGTTCGGGTGGGGCAAGCTGGCGCAGGAGGGCGCCTTCCCGGCTTTCGGCACGTTCCTGGTGAGCGATCCGCGCGGCTGGTCGACCGTCGCACCCTTCGGCATCCTTCTGCCTGCCAGTGTCGTCCTGGCCCGCCACCCTTCGCGACTGGGTCCCATCGCCGCTCGTCGGCCCCGCCTCGCTCCTCCCTCCCACCCCGCAGCTCGCCTGGGTGCTGACCTTCAACGCGATCCACTCCGGCATGGAGCTGTCGGCATGACCCGCCGCGGGGGTTCGTGGCCGCGGGAGAGCCGTGCGTGATCGTGCGGTCTCTCTTGGCCCAAGTCCCATCCTTCGCTGTGGCAGTCTCGCTGCTGCAGGCTCGTTCACGCTAGACTCACCCATCAAACGTCAAAGGCACCAGAACGCCTCATCGAAGCAATCACTGGTCTCGGTGCGCACCGCTGGAAGCGGGCGGACTCAGAACGCTGGCCCGGCCGCCGCACCCTCCACACTCTGGGGGGAGGGGCGGATCTTGGGTCCGGTTGGCTCGTGACCGTCGCGCTGGCGGGCGTGCGCTGAAAACGCACGCGCCGCCGCGCGTGTGCGGCCCGGCCAGCCGGTGGCAAAGCCGGCGGTGAAGGTCTCTGGGAGCTGCGCCGCGCCCCCGTAGGCGCGCCGGAGCTGAGCGACGCGGCTGAGGTCCAGCATGGCGTCGATGCGGAAGCTGCAGACCGGGCAGCGGGTGGTGGGGGGCACGTGCCGGACGTAGAGCGCGGCCTCGCGTCGCACCCGGGCGTCGTGCAGGTCGGCCTCGATGCTCTCCCGCACGCCGGGGGTGAGGGCGATGTCCGCGCGGCCCGAGGTGAGGGCCATCTGCATGGTCTCCTCTCGGCTCCGGACGGTGCGCTCCTGCTGCTCGGCGCGGGCGAGGGCCTGGTCTGCCTCCCGCCGCTCCGCCGCCGCGCTGGCCACGGACATGATGCGGTGCCGCGCCGCGCACTCGCGGCACACGCAGCAGTGGTCGCACGGCACCGCCACCACCGTCGCAGGGTTGCTCTCGCAGATGGGGCAGGTGGGAAGGTCCACCGCGTCGGGGTCCACCAGGCCCGGGCGGGGGTTCGACCCGCGGCGCGACGGCGCCGACGCCTCGTGCACCCTGCGCCCCCGCTCCACCGCGTCATCAATGGCCTGCCCCGCAAAGACCCTGATGCGGAAGCGCTCCTGCCGCCGGTACTCGCGGACCTTGTCGAGGTACTTGCGGTCCCGCCGGGAGTGATCCAGGGTCGGCTCCCGGGGAAGGGGCGTCTGGAAGCCGTCGGGGCTCTGCTCGTCCGACCCGCCGTCGAAGCTGACGCCGGCCGGGAGCTGGTACTTGGCCCGCCTCCGCACGCACTCCACCTCCTCCGCCACGGTGCGCGGGGCGAGGTCGGTGCCACCCGGGGTCACTCGCCGCTTCAGCTGGTGAGCGCCCCACAGCCCCACGCCCGACGACGACGTCTCCCACCGGTCCGGGCCGCAACCTCGGCCCGAGTGCGTTCTTGGCTCGGACGTCCGTCCGGCCAGCGTTCCCGACCCGGCCGACCCGGCGCCCACGGCGTCGTGACGGGCCGGCCCCGCCTCGCACGCGCTCGGGTCCGTGACGCCGAACCGCCTGGACGACGTCATCATGGGGCCGTCCTTGGGCTTGACGCCCGCCGTGCTGACGGCCCCGCGCGACGCCGCGGTGTTGGGCCGCGCGGACCCCCGGCCGCTGCCAGCCCTCGACGGGTCCTCGCACCCCGACGGCGACTCGCGCGTGCTGGCTCTCGGCACGGCCGAGAGGGCGCCGACCTCCTCATCCTCGTCCTCCTCGGCGTCCGCCCGCAGCCGGCCCTCGAGGATACGCTCCTCCATCGTCTGGGAGGCCACCCTGGGGGCCACGGCCGCCCTGCCGCCACCGCCGCCGGTCCCTGCGGCGGCCGCCCCCCCGCCCTCGCCCTGCTGCCGCCAGCCGAACATGCTGCGGATGCAGGCGATGAGCCCGCGCGCGCGGGCGGGCCTGACGGCGTCAGTACTGCCCACGCCCCCCGCGTTCGCCGCGACCGCGTCGTCGTGGTCGGCGGCTGCCAGCTCCGTGCCGCTGCCCCACGGCTGCGGCTCCTCCGGGTAGTGCGTCCCGTGGACCGTGCGCACGGGCTGCGCGGAGGCAGTTGCCGAGCTGCCCACCTGCCGGCCGCCGTGTTGCGAGGGGGACCGGCTCGGAGACTGCGCCGCCGAGGACGGGGGCCTGGCGCCCGGCTTGCGCGCGCGGATCACGCCGCGCAGTGCAAGCGGGCCTGGCGATGGGTGAGGGTCGGGCACAGGGGTGCGGGTCACCGCCACCGTGCGCTGGGGGAGCTCGCGGTGCGGCGGGTCGCCTCTCACGACCTCCCGGCGGCCCACCCGGATACCGCGGGCGGAATCGCCCCGCTGACATCCTGAGAGCCGGGTGGCGGTGGCCGTCCGTGGCACGGCGGCCAGGGTGCAGTGATCGCCCTTGAGGTCGACGGCGTTGCGGCTTGCAAGCTCCGTGCTCCGCCCAAGCGCCGACGGCGGCCGCGCGGCCGGGAACGAAAACCCAGGGTCGTTCCAAGGGACACAGACGGGGGCAAACGAGAAGGCGTCCGGCTCCGAGCCTTCGGACGACGATTCTGTGGCCGCCGCGAGCGACGTTGACGGCCGGTCCTTGGAAGGCTGATGCGCGCAAGCAGGTGCCTGCAGCCGGCCGCGGACGGCGCACAGAGGGGGAATGTTCGACAAGGACGCATGTTCATGCGGAGATGACTCCGTTGATGCGCCCAGGAACCGGCACGGTGCCTCGCCAAGGTTGCCCCGGCATGGTTGTTGTCCTTCCGCGGCCGCCGACGCCCAGCCCCCGGTGCCTCGGGGATCAGGACCACGCCACGCCGTAGTGCCCGCATGCATGTGTTCCATGCTGACGCGGGAGTCCCCGGTCCGTGGGTGTCTTCCATCCGCCGAGCGGGCGTGGGATCGGCCGGCCAGCGAACCATCATGCGCCGCCGTGCCTCTGACTTGACAGGAAGCCCTCTCGGGCTCCCGCTGCGCCGCCAAAGCCGCGGCCTGGGGTCTTGAGTGGCATGCCCTTGGCCTGGAGACGTGCCGAGCGCCAGGCACCACCAGCAGCGCAGCATGGTTGAGCGTCGCCGGTGCTAGTGCTCCAGCTGGGCTTGCTGGCGCCGGGCAGGCATGGCTGGCCATGTCCTCCCGGACAGCAGACGTGAGTCGTCGGTTTTGCCCACGATGGCCCGCTCTGGGGTCGTTAAAGGCCTTGAGAAGTGCATGGTTTGCTAAGCGAGTCAAACAGAGTAGACTGAGGAAACTGAAGGCTACCCCCGCTCCCCGCCGCGCAGGACGCCCGCTCAGGGGATCCCAGACGGGATTCAGGGCTCAACTGGGGGCAACGTCCGCTCAGTAGGAGCTATAGCCGCAGAGGGACGCGGAGAAGCTCCAATCAGCCCGTCGAAGGCTCAGGCGTCGCTCTGTGGAAACACTCGACTCAGTGTGTCGCCTTTAGGCGGTGCGACGGTCGTCCCGGAGCGCCGCGACCAGCTAAGCCCCGCTCGAGTCTCAAACCTTGACAAGTTCGTTCACCCTGCTGAGCATGCGGCGGCTGAGAGCCCACGGGCGCGAAGGGCGGGATCGCAGCCACGCAACGACCACGCATCATCAACGCCCTGGGGCGCTGCAGCGCGGGGAGAGGCGGCCGGCCTGATTTTCGGGCTTCGGCTGGCATTGTTGAACGCAGTCGCTAAGGCCTGACCGTGACAGGCCCTGGTTCCCGGCGCCTTGGCCTGCGGACGCCGTCCGAGGCCGCAGCCGACAACAGAAGCTTCGCGAAGAATCTGACTCTGCAGAGCGGCTCTGCCAGCAGATTCGATCTGCCGTCTCCCGTCGATGATCGTTCCTCTTCCGTCAGCGCACCCCTCCGCACGTTCAGATGGCCGCCGCCGCCGCTTCTAACGTCCTCACCGATGTTGAACTTGCCGCCGTCAAGGCCGATCTGATCGCCCTGTACGAGAAGACCCCCTGCATGCCTTGTAAGCCTCGCAGATGACTGCACGCCGACGTGTACGCTCCCCTGGCTCGCCTCGGGCCGTGCTACGCATGGCTGTCGGACAGCCACCACACTCCTTTGCGTGTTTACGTCGCTATCGCAGTCATGGTGCGCCTCGGGTGGCATGACGCCGGTGAGGACTGTTGCAAACAAGTTGCATGACGTGTGCCAGCTGGCGCGGCACCTGCGCCCTCCCCGACACAGTGTGGCCAAGCTCGTCGCCTCTTAGTCTTGCCTCTGTCGTCGCAGGCACCTGGAACGCCAAGGACAAGACTGGCGGCGCCAACGCGTCGATCCGCTTCTCCGAGATGGCCCACGCCGCCAACGCCGGCCTCACCAAGGCGCTCGCCCTGATCGACCCGATCAAGGCCAAGCACCCCAAGATCTCGTACGCCGACCTCTTCCAGTTCGCGTCCGTGGTGGGCATCGAGTTCTGCGGCGGCCCCGTGATCCCGTTCCGCTCCGGCCGCAAGGACGCCACCGAGGCCGAGGCCGTCGAGGACGGCCGCCTGCCGGATGCCGCCAAGAAGTCTGACCACCTCCGCGACGTGTTCTACCGCATGGGCCTCAACGACCAGGAGATCGTCGCCCTCAGCGGCGCCCACTGCCTCGGCGCGGCCCACAAGGACCGCTCCGGCTTCGAGGGCGCCTGGACCGAGGACAAGCTCAAGTGGGGCAACGACTACTTCGCCAACATCATCGCCGGCGGCAAGGACGGCCTCCTGCTCCTCCCCTCGGACGTGGCCCTCTTCGAGGACGACAAGATGCGCCCCTTTGTCGAGAAGTACGCCGCCGACCTCGAGGCCTTCAACGCCGACTACGTCGCCGCCCACACCAAGCTCTCCGAGTTCGGCTTCGCCGCCTGACTAGCTCGCCCCCAGAACACCACCCGCGCGTTCCAGGCCGGCCTCCGCCGTGCCGCTAAGCTCTGATTCATCAGTGCGAGGGCGGCGCGGCGGCAGAGCCTGCCAGAGGAATGCGCGGACGTGGTGTTACTGGGTCACATGGGCGATGCTCGGTCACGACCCTACCGGCGCGCGCCCCTCGGGGCAGCCGGTTCGCTCGGATGATCTGCGTGTGGACACGACGAGGAGGAGGACGAAGGAAGGAAGGGAGGAAGGGAGGACGAGGACGAGGGGGGGCGAGGGGGGCGGCTGTGCCGTGCCCCGCCCTATAATGGCGTGACGGCGGCGAGACACGTGTGCGAGCGACGCCGCCACGAGGATGATGCGTGAGGCGACGCGCGCGGCCTGGCACGAACGCTCAACCCAGTTTGGGGCCGACCTTGCGGCCGGCTCGCTCACGCACCACACTCTCTCGCTCACACACTGAGAGGGCTGACGGGCACCGCCAGGCAAGCCCGTCGCACCAGCCTCCCGCCCCGGCAGGCGGGCTCCCGTCTCGGACTCACGAAATCACAGACCGGCTGCGAAGACAGGAGGCAGGGAGCACCAGCGAGCGTGAAGCCGGGTGGGGATGAGGAGCCGCCAGCACGGGAGCACGCCGGCGTCAAAGGACTCGCGCTGAAAGGATCATGCCCAGAAACTGCTCGTAGGACACCGTGATGACTGCGTGCGGTGCTAAGGAACGACGGAGCGCGGCGTGAGAGGCACTGGAGGGGGCGTCGCTTCTCCGCAGGCAGACTTTCGGCCTGGCTCACCGCCCGTCGCCGTCGTATCGTGGGCCCTGAACAAGTTGGTGAAGATGGTCAGCTCGGCCATAGACGAGACGTACTCGTCAAAGGCCAGGGCGCCGCTTCGGTCCTCGTCGTACGAGCTCATGATCGCCGCAAGCGTCGCCTCCGAGAGCCTGTAACCCAAGGCCGAAACGCAGGCCTTGAACTCGCTGAAGGAGATCGTACCGCTGCGAGGTTCGTGGGGAGGAACAGGGGCGGCGCTCGCAGCCGGAGCGCTCGCTGGGCTCGGCGCTTGAACGCTCCAGCCTCACGAGCGGTCCGTGTCGTGAGCCTGGAAGTGGCCCGACCACGCCGAAAGGTAGCCCCAAAGCTGGGTGAACTCCGAGAAGCCAATCTGGCCGGAGCGGTCGCTGTCAAACAGGCGGACGAGCAGCCGCGCAGTCCTCTGCGAGAACATCGTGTAGCCCCCTGACGAGAGCGCGGCCTGGAGCTCCTTCCAGCTGACCTGCCCGGAGCGGTCCGAGTCGACGGCGCCGAACAGCGCTCCCAAGTCTGGTCCCCCTGCCGCGGCCATGGCTGCGTGTGCAAGGCGACGGCACGCGGGGTGTTGTTAGCCCTGCCATCGATCCGGGTCTACGATGGCGATGGTCCGCGCGCTTGCATCCGCCCCGAGAGGATGAGACTGGCTAAGCAAGCCACCCACGCTCGCAGAACTGGCGCGGCATGCGGCCACATCGCAGCTTGTGCCGCGACCCTGCCGGAGCGCGGACGTGTCAACTTGCCGGCCACTCCTCGGCGAGCACAATGGAAGGTAAGCTCCTCAAGCGTACGGCACCAATCACCGCTTAGCTCGCCATGCTTGCGAAGTGGGTGCCTGTCGGACGCTGCGCCGAGCAGCGGCCCGCTCGGCAAATTCCAGCTCTTGCCTCCCGCTGAGCGCGCCTTTCTCAGATCCCCACGAGGCACAGCAGGCAGCCATCCTCAGGAGAATCCTTCACTCGGGAGATCGGCTGCAGACCCGCATCAAGAGGCTCAACGCGGCCCTGGTGAGGCCGTACAACGGCCGTGCGCGCAATCGCTCACATTCGGACCGTTTCGGCCCGCCTTGCCGCTGAGCGCACCCAGGCGAGCATATCAAACGAGCGCACCGTCACCGAGCGTGTGCACGCAGGCACCGCTGGCAACCCTGCACAGGCTGGAGGACGTGCACGGGACGTGGAGCTCCTACATGGAAAAGACCGGCCACGCGATGCCAGGGTCCAGCAAGAAGGCGCGGCCGGTTGCTGCCGATGTGGCCGACACGGCCGGGGCGGCTGGCAAGCCTGGGGTCGCCAGACAAGTCAAGCGAGCGAGGGCTGGCACCGCCGGGAAACGAGCGTCCGCGGCGCCCGGGCGCGCTCGCCGCTAGCCCGCCTGCTGGCTTGCGTCCTTGAGTGACCCCAGCTTGCACGATTGCGTGACTGAGCGGCCGCGATGCAGGGCCACGAGCTCTGGCGGTCGTCGCGAGGCACACGCCTCCCCGGGCTGCCATGGCCGTAGCCTCGCACGGCCTGGTGCGCAACTCCGTTGGCAAGCACCCTGCGGTCACACTGGAGCGCCTTGAGAAGGCGCTGTCGACGCTATACTTCCCCGAGCACAACATGTCCGGCATCTGGCTGCGCAGACTTCCCGATGATGCGGTCCGCGTGGTCATGCAGGCCCGCACGCTGCCGCACGCTGCTGCCGCTCCTCGTCCCATCCCCAACCTGCCGGGGTCTCGGCCGGCGGGGCGAGTTGCACGGACGTGGCGCGGCCCTCCGGCCCTCTCGGGGCCGATCGCCTGGGAACCGATCAGCGTGGGGCACTCGTTCGGTCCCAGCTGGTCTACTCATGTGGTGTGCGTGCGTTTCGAGCCCGGGCCGAAGCACGAGGCGCTGCTCTCGCTGCTGCCCGAGCACGGCTTGGATCCTGTCGTTTTCGTCTGGGATAGCAGCTGCGAGGCGGCCGCCTGGGTCGATGGCACCACTGTTTGCGGCCTGACCGGCGGCGGCGGCGGCGAGCTCCCCGAGAACAGCGACAGGCGCGCAGAGGTGCTGCTTGCCGCGGCCGGCTCCCCCGGCCTCGCTGGGTGGATCAAGGCGCTGGCCGCCCCGCCAGGGGACGGCCGCGACCGCTGCTCTGGCGCGGTGCGCTCCCTTGTGGTGGAGGTCGCGTGCAACGGCATGTTCGGGCCGGGCGGCGCCACGATGATCGCCCCGCCGGACCCGCACAAGACCTTTGCGCTCAGCGAGGCCCGCCCCGCGGTCCTCGACCGCCTCGGCTGGCGCCTCTACCACGCCTTCCTGGCCGCGGTGGACCTCGCCAAGGCCTGCCCGGAGGGCTCTAGCCCCCAGCGCCGGGCGCTCTTCGCCGGGAATGCCGCTCTCAACTCGTTCGACCGGCGAAACCGCGCCACGTGGCTCGCGGCGCTGGAGGCTCTGCAGCCGCTGTTCCAGGCGCCGCTGCTGGGTTCCGTGCCGGCCGCGGCCGGCGCCGTCGGGCCGTCGCAGCGTCGCCGGGGCCCCCGCGTGCACGCCATCGGTCACTGTCACATCGACACGGCCTGGCTGTGGCCGGTGGCCGAGTCGGCGCGCAAGGCGCGGCGGTCGTGGGCGAGCGTCCTCGACCTCTCGTCCGGCAGGGCGCCGGGAGCGTGGGACGGCGAGGCAGGCGGCGCCGCTGCCGCTGGGGCGCCGCGGGGAGGGGGCGGGCCCCGGGAGAGGCCCGGGCCGCTGTGCGCGTGGGGGGAAGGCCCCTCCCCGCTGGTCTTCGCGGTGTCGCAGGCGGCCCAGGCCGACATGCTGCTGGCCGGGGAGCCGAGGGAGGAGGGCGGCGGCGGCCCGGCCGGGGCCCCGGCCGCGGCGGGCGACGGCGCGCTCTTCGACAGGCTCCGCGCCGCCGTCGCCGCCGGAGTGGTGGTCCCGGTGGGCGCCATGTGGGTAGAGCCGGACGCGAACCTCATCTCGGGGGAGTCGTGGGCCCGGCAGATGGCGGAGGCCCGTGCATGGTACGTTCGGCACCTCGTGACGGCGAGCGGCGCGGGGCGGTACGTCCCGGGGGGCGGGCACAGCCCGGCGGACGTGGAGGGGGCGGCGGAGGCCGGAGCAGCGGCGGCACCGGGAGCCACGGCGGCCGCTCCCGGCGCGGCCCCCGCCCCCTCCCCGGCCGTCCACGGCGTCGCGTGGCTCCCCGACACCTTCGGCATGCAGTGCGCGCAGCTCCCGCACCTGCTCCGCTCCGCCGGACTCGACTCCTTCCTGACTCAGAAGCTCAGCTGGAGTCTGGTCCACAAGCACCCGCACTCGACGTTCTGGTGGCGCGCCCCCGGCGGCGACAGGGTCCTGGCGCACTTCCCCCCCTCCGACTCCTACAACACCAAGGCCCGCGCCGATGACGTGGCCAAGAGCCAGTCGCAGAACAAGGACGCCGGAAGGTGTGACGTCACTGCGATGCTCTACGGGCACGGCGACGGCGGAGGCGGCCCCACCGCCGCCATGCTAGCCAGCCTCAGCCTGCTCGACGGCGCGGAGGGCATGCCGGAGGTGGTGGCGGCCGGCACGTCGCCGGCTGCTGTCTTCGAGGACGCTGCCGCCGACGTCGCCGCGTCGCGCGCCGGGCTCAGCACCTGGGACGGGGAGATCCACCTGGAGCTGCACCAGGGGACGTACACCAGCGTACCGGCTCTCAAGCGCGCGCACCAGGACGCCGAGACGTCCCTCCTCCTCACCGCCGAGGCGGCCGCGTCGCTTGCCCTCGTGCGCGCACGGGGGCGCGGCAGCCGCGCCGGCGCCCTCCGCGCGGCCGCGTCGCTCGCGTCTCTCGTTCCCGACGTCCGGCGCCTCCTGACGTGCCAGTTCCACGACATCCTCCCCGGCACCAGCATCGCCCTGGCGCAGCGGCTGGCCATCGCCTGGCTCCGGCGGGGCGACGGCCGGGCGAGGCGCGCGGCGCGGCGCTGCTGCCGGGAGGCGCTCGGCGGGGGCGCCGGGGCGGAGGAGAAGGAGGAGAAGGAGGACGAGGAGGGTGGGGTCTCGGCGGCGGGGTGCCGTGCCGTCTTCAACGCGTCGACAACGCACGCCAGCGGCCTGATCCGCTCCCCCGGGGCGCCCCCGCTCTGGTTCAGCGTGCCCCCGCTGTCGCCCGGCGTCGCGGCGCCGGCGGACGCGGCAGAGCCCGGGCCGGGCGACGTCCGCTGCTCCGCGGATGGCTCCTCGCTCTCCCTGCGATCCACCGACGGCGGCTCGTCCCTGGTCGTCGCCCTCGACGCCGCCGCCGGCACCCTCTCCGTGGCCGAGGCGCGCGGCCCGTGGGCGGCGGCGGCCGCGGTGACGGGCGGAGAGCCGTTCCACCACCTCGTCAGCTGCACCGACCAGCCCTGGTTCTGGGACGCCTGGGACGTCATGACCGACAGGAGCGAGCGGGCGTCGCTCCTCCTGGGCGGAAGCCGGTACGAGGCCACGCGCGGGGGCGGGGAGCCGGCAGAGCCGGCAGAGCCCGCGTTCGAGTGGGCCAGGAGCGTCGAGCGGTCCGGCAGAGCCGGCGCATGGGCGCGCATCGACGCCATCTACCGGCAGAGCCCAGGGGCGGCTGGCGGGCCGGCGGGCGAGGCCGCCGCGGAGGAGGGCGTCGTCGCCGGCGGGAGCGACGACTGCGGCGACGACGGCAGCGACAGCGACGGCGCGTCGTCCGTCCAAGCCCGGCCGGGGGCGTGGGACGGGTCGGGTCCGACGGACCCCGACGCGGTTTCGCGCTCCCGCTTTGACAGGGAGGAGGAGGGCGCCCTGACCGTGCGCCTGGAGGGCGTGGCGGGGCCGGACCCGCTCCTCCGTGTGACCACCGCGATGCCGCGCGGCGCCGGCATGGGCTGGCGCGCCGGCCGCGACTCGATCCGGGTGGTGCTTCGTTTCGCCGGCCTGCCGACGTCAGCCGTGGCGACGTTTGGGACCGCCTTCGCCGAGTCGACCCGGCCCGCAACGGCCCGGACCGCCCGCGAAGACATGCTGCACGAGACGTGCGCGCACCGCTGGGTGGCGCTGACCGCGCCGTCGGGCTGCGGCGCCGGCGTGATCGTCGCCACCAGGGCGAAGCACGGCTTCGAGGTGCGCGGCAACGCCGTGGCGGTGACGCTGGACCGGAGGGTGGAGGCGCCCGACGCGGGGCCGCACCGCACGGGCGCTGCCCCGTACGCTGTCCTGTTCTTCAGCGGCCCCCTGCGGCCGGACGTCGCCGCCAGGGCCGCGGCGGCCATCGGGCCCGCGTCGGAGGTGCTGGACTGCGGGCCGGCCGAGCCGGGGGCGGGGGCGGCCCCGGCGCCGCTGGCGGCCGTGGAGCCGGCGAGCGCCGGCGTCCTCCCCATCCTCGAGGCCGTCAAGCTCCCGTGGGTGGACGTCCACCGCAGCTCTGCCGGCTCTGCCGGGTGGGGCGAGGGGGAGTCGCCCTGCCGCCTTGTCCTCCGTGTCAGGGAGGCCGCGGGGGTGGGCGGCGTTGCGACACTGCGCACGCCCGCGGCCGTGAGCGCCACCGTCGTCGACCTCGTCGAGCGGCCAATGCGCCGCCCCGGGGCGGGCGCCGGCGGCTTCGCCCGCGGGCCCGAGGTCATGCGAAGCGTCGCTGACGCCGCTGACGCCGCCGCCGCGTCGGCGGGCGAGCCGAGGCCCCGTCCGTGGTGGGAGGCGTCCACCGACGAGCAGGCGCTCGCCGGCGCCCCTGGCGCGGGAGCCGCGCCGGAAGTCGCTGGCAGCGCGTCGCTCCGGCCGGCGGAGGGCGGCGCGGCGGCGGCGGGCGGCGCCGTCACGGCGTGGCGGCTGCCTCTCCGGCCGCTCCAGGTGCGAACCGTGATGCTGTGCCTGGCGTGACGCCGAGGGAGTGGGAGGGGAATGCGCAGTTCGGGAGAGGCGGTATGCAGAGGAAGCGATACGGGACGGACGGGGCAGGGCACGGGACGCGGTGAAAGCGTACGGCCGTGCGCGTGAGGGCATGCGTGTCGCTCTCCGCGCAAAAAAAATTCTCCCCCGAGTGACACAGGCGGAGGCCCCCGGCGCGCGCTGGGACTGTGCCGCGCGGCAGAAAACAGACTGGTTGGCGAGCCCCGCGCGTCACGTACGCTCCCCGGGCGCGTCGGGGTCCGCGCGATCCGCACGGCGCCACCGGCGACGCGAGCCTCGCGACGGCCTGGAGCCGTCGCCGTCGGAAGGGGCCGGCTCGTCGTCCAGACCCAGCACGTCATCGTGAACGGCGCTCACGCCCGCGTCGTCCGGGATGTCGGCTCTCGCCTTGTCCACGGCCGAATGAAACGTGTCCTGGATGTTCTCGACGGCCTTCCGCTCGTCTTCGATCATCCTGACGCGAACTGCGAGGCGGGAGCGGGGCCGACGGCAGTCAGGTGACGGTGCTCGCGCGGCGCGCCGCAGCGGCTGCCCGGGCAACCGGCGAGCGCTCACTCTCGTCAATCACGGATCGGGCACCCTCAGCGCGAAGACGGGCCATCACAAAGCCCATCCCTGCCGCCGTTGCCAGGACCGCCATGGTGCCCTCCTTGCCCCACTGCCAGCGAGGCTTGAACCTCCGCATGATGGGAAACGCCACCATGCCAAGAACCGCGCCGCCGACCATCCCACCGAGGCCGCTGGTCCAGCTGCGGGAGGGGAAAGGGGCTTGGCGCCGGGTCAGCCAGCTGACGTGGGCGTTCGCCCCGCTTGCGCACGCAGCCGCAGCAACGAGGCCGAGAGCGGGCCATACCACGCACATGGCCCTGCGGGCGTCCGCAACCTTGCGGAACTCGTCCTGGGGCAGGTGCTCCCGGAGCCTGTCAAGGCCGCCCGCCCTTGGCGGCGCAGGGGCCTTCTCCGCCATCGTCGGCAATTTATGCACGACGGGCGAGGGAGAAAGGCAAGGGTGGGTGGGTGCTTGAGGACGTCTGGGTGCGAGTGCTTTCGGGCGCGAGCCGCGGAACTGTCATTCGTCGGTGGCTGTGGCGAGATCTGCTGCGACAGGCGCCGCGGCCCGTCCCGTCAGCGCGGCCGCGGCCTCGTCCACCTCCTTCTGGACCTCCGGACGGGCCATGTGCTCCTTGGCGCGCTCGACCATGTCCTCGATGACGCTGACGCTGGTCTCGTTCAGAGCGACGTCGCCCAGTCCCGGGAAGTTGAACCGCCAGTACCTGCCGCGCCCCAGCATCGAGGCGGCGATGGCGTGCGCGAGGTGGCAGTCCATGGAGGCGTTGACCTGGAAGGTGAGCCAGTCGAGCACGCTGGTGCCGGGGTGCGGCGCCTCGGAGGGGAGGCCTGTGCCGATGGACACCATCGCCTCAACGTGCGCGCCCGGCCAGATGGCCGCGGCCTCGGCCAGCGCGATGGTCGACGGGTTGTTCGCGAGGCACGCCCCGTCGACCAACAGCCGCCCGCCGGCCAGGGCGGGAGGGAAGAAGGTCGGCGCGGCGGTCGTGGCCAGCACCGCCTGGCACTGCGTCATGTCGGCCGAGCCGCCGAAGCAGCTCCGCGCCCTCCCCTCCTCGTCAAGCTCGTACGAGCGGAGCAGAAACGGCCGCGCGGGGCTCCGGTCGATACACGTCGACACGGCGGCGACCTTTGGCGTCCCTGGTAGCTCGTCCATGCGGGCTGACGACCCGAGCACCGAGCTGATGGCCTCCGAGTGGACGTCCGCCGAGAACGCGGTGCCCCACGCGACCCGCCACGCGCTGGAGACCACGCTGTTGCCCTGCGCCCGCTCCATTGACTGCTGCGTCCTCCACACAGCCTTTTCGCAGTCCTCCACGGCCATGCGGCGGCCCCCCAGCATCACCGACAGGTAGCCGCCGATCGAAGTGCCCACGATGAGGTCGAAGAGCTCTGCCACGGGCCGCCCCGCGCTCTGCTCCAGCGCCCGCACCGCCTGCAGCATCGCGAGCCCCCTCACGGAGCCGCCGTCCAGCACCAGGATCCGGATCCCGGGCACGCCCGCGGCGTCGGGCGAGCCGCTCTTGCCGAGCAGGGTGCCCAGCGCCCGGCCCCCCCCGCCCGGAAGCCCCTGCCACAGCGCGGGCGCCCCCGCCGGCGAGCTGACGCTCGCGGCCAGCGGCGGGGCGCGCGCTGCTGCCAGCATGAGCTCGGCGTCACCCGCCGAGCTTGCTCTGACGACCCTGTGGCCGCCTCTGTCGGGAGTGGCGGGCGCGGGGACAGCCGCACCATCGCCAGAGGTCGGGCCGGCGACATCTGCTGCCTCCTCCGGCGTAAGCGCCTCCTCGGCGCGATCAGCAACATGGGCGCGAGCGTGAACGTGCTCCTGCCGGGCAAGCTCGTTGACAGTCGGCAGGAGGAGCGCAAGGGCGGTTGCGACACCCATCCACGAGTTTGCCTCGAAGCCGTCCCCGCCCGAGCCTGCGCCTGCCAGCGCCTCCACAGCATTCCGGGTGGCGCGTACGGCAGAGCGTGCCTCGTTGAGGGCCGTCGCCGAAAGGCCGGCGGTCGATGCGGAGCGAAGCTCGTGCAACGCCGAGGAAAGGCGCTCAACGTCGGGCGAATCGACCGCCGGGGCCGAAGAAGGCAACGCAGGCCGCCCCCCGACGGTGCACCGCGCGCACGGCCCAGGCTGGGGTGAGCCTGGCTCATCTTTGGACTGGGACCATTGCGCGGGCGGCCAGCAGCTGTCTGACCCCCGCACGCGGGGCTTGTCGCCGGAGGCGCCACTCATGGTGTGCCGGCTGTCGTTGCCTCAACGATGGCGCCCGGGCCTCGGCGGCACAGGGTGTACGCACTCGTCGGTAACTCTTCGTGGGCGGCGTGGGTGCCCGGGATCGTGGAGAGTGCCCGGGTTCTCTCTGGGCCTGGCGGAACGATTCGGCACAGCACTCC
>Ga0136560_1000573_pt1 | contig 18607 bp, 12 predicted proteins | sample AntRauMeHopE1497_FD_104925 | JGI IMG/M metagenome (GOLD analysis project Ga0136560, IMG submission 104925) | Saline lake microbial communities from Rauer Islands, Antarctica - Metagenome Hop E1 #497 | ecosystem: Environmental > Aquatic > Non-marine Saline and Alkaline > Saline | place... | reverse complement strand
CCGCCCGGCTCTCACGCACTCACGCCCGGGAGGGCACGCAATACTCGCGCGCACGGCCCCCACGGCTGGGGCTGCCTCACCTTCCCCGCCTCTCGCGTGCGCTCGTCGCCCCTGTGCGCGCCTCATCCCTTGGTGAAGGAGTACAGGCCGTGGATGCCGCCCTCCTTCTGCGCCGCGGGGGAGCGGAGCTCCATGCGGAGAGAGCCGCTGCGGCGCATCTCGGCGAGGTGGGCGAGCGACGTCGCGCCGATGTCCTGGAGGCCGTGCTTGACGCCCTGGCGCAGGTACGGGATGTACCTCCTCAGGCTCCCCTTGTCCACCACGCTGCCGGCGACGCCCTGGGCCACCTTGATGGCCTGGGTCTCGGAGAAGTAGCGCTTGGCGCTGCCCTTGCTCATGGCCTCGATGGAGCCCATGCCGCGGTACTTCTTGAGGCGCACACCGTCCTGGAAGAAGTACTGTCCGGGGGCCTCCTCCGTCCCGGCGAGCATGGAGCCCATCATGACGCAGCTGGCGCCGAGGGCGAGGGCCTTGACCATGTGGCCCGTGTTGCCGATGCCGCCGTCCGCGATGATGGGGACGTCGTACTCGGCGGCGGCCGCGGCGGTCCAGTACACCGCCGAGCCCTGGGCGCGGCCGCAGGCGCACACCTCCTGGGTGGTGCAGATGGAGCCGACTCCCATGCCGACGCGGATGCCATCGACGCCGGCGCCGATGAGGCGGTGGGCCTGGGAGCGCGTGACGACGTTGCCGCCGATGACGTCGACGTCGGGGTAGGTGGCCTTGAGGTGCTTGATCATGTCCATCTGGTACATGGAGGAGCCCTGGGAGGAGTCGAGGACGATGACGTCGACGCCCTCGCGGACGAGCGCGGCGGCGCGGTCGCGGTCGCGGGGCCGGGTGCCCACGGCGGCGCCGCAAAGGAGCTGCTTGTTGCCGGCCTTGGAGGCGAGGGGGAAGTCGCGGTTCTTCTTGAGGTCGGTGCGGGAGGTGAGGGCGACGAGCTCAAAGTGCTCGTTGACGATGGGCAGCTTGCCCTTCTTGCTCTCGCGGAGGATGAGGTTGGCCCCGGCGAGGGAGACGCCCTCCTGCGCCACGACGAGGTCCGTCGTCATCACCTCCGACAGGGGCGTGTCGAGGTCCTCGCGGAAGTCCACGTCGCGGTTGGTCACGATGCCCACGAGGCGGGAGCCGATCTTGCCGTCGACGGTGATGGGGAAGCCGCTGAAGCCGAACTTGGACTTGATGTCCATCACGTCGCGGATCGTCGTGTCCGGGGTGAGGCACATGGGGTCGGAGATGAACCCGTTCTCGTAGCGCTTCACGTTGGCCACGTGGGTGGCCTGCTCCTCGATGGAGCAGTTGTAGTGGACGATGCCGATGCCGCCCTGGAGAGCCATGTTGATGGCCATCTCGCCCTCGGTCACGGTGTCCATCGGGGACGACACGAACGGGGTCGAGAGGGTGATGTTCTTGGTGAGGCGCGTGGACAGGTCAATGTCATCGGTGCCAAAGGTGATGTGGCCTGCGCGAGACGAACGAGCGACCGGGTTCAAAATGGTGGCTAGGTCTGTGCCGCCCTCCGCATCCATTGCCTCCCGCCCGGAAGCGAAAAACAGCCCGCACGCTGGTCCTGCGCCAGCTCGCATCCCGCATGCCCGGGAAGGGCGGCCCTAGGGGCGCCACGCGGCGTGTTCTCGGGCTGGCAGGGCTGGCTGCACTCACCCGGAAGCATGATGACATCGTCGTACGTGTACCCCGTCGACGGCGAGCGGCTGAAGAGGGTGGCCGCGGCCCACCCATCGGGGCCGTCGTGGTACGTGCCGTCCCAGGCGGTGCCCCAGGGGGCGTCGCCCGCCGAGGCCGAGGCGCTCGCGCCCGCCGGAGCGGGTGCAGCGGCACCACCCGCACCAGCGGCCGCGGTAGTGTGCTTGTGGTCGCCAGATGCCGCCATCTGTAGCTGCACGCAAGGCGTGTGACGGAATCCGGGGCCGCCCTCCTTCGGAATCAAAGTGGTAGCTCTGCCGGAATCAGCAGAGCAAAACAGCTGGATGGGCAGCGACGGCAGAGAGACCTGTTGCCGTTTTGCGCGGGTTTGGAGAGGCAGCCCGGCCGCGACCCCGCGGTCGCGGCACTCCTCTCTGCCTCACCAGGGCGGAGGTTCTCCTTGCTCGGAGGGGCGCACGGATCCGCGCGCCAGCCGCTGGGTCGCGCAGCCAGGATGGCCACCATGGACAAGCTGTCGGCGGCGAGAGTGGAGCGGGCGCAGGCGGAGCTGGCGGCCCTCGAGTCGGCCGCAGTGGACGAGCTCGCCGTGCACATCGGGGAGGCGGCGGCGGCGGCAAAGGTCAGGGAGGCCATGGCGGATCCGGCGGCTGCCGAGGGACGCCTGCTCAGGCAGCGAGCCGAGCGCGCGCGCCACCTGAGGGGCATGATCGTGACGGAGCGGGACGCGTCATCCAGGCGGGCCGCCACCATGGCCGCGGCGTTCGACGCAAGCCTGCAGAACATCGCGGCGGTCGTGAGGCACGACGCGCCGCTGATGGCGCGGCACAGCGGCGTCCTTTCCGCCGCCATCGGGGGTGCCGTCGCAGCGAACCAGTGGACGCTGATGCACGCCCCTCCCCACTCGGTTGTGCGGTGGCGGGGCGAGGCTCGGGCCGCGAGGCTGGTTTGCGGCGCCGAGGCCCCCGGCGACGGCGACGATGGTGACCTCTCCTTCGCGTGCCCTGCCGGCATGGGGCCTGGCTCGTCCGAGGAGGGCCACGTGCCCAGGAGCGTCCGCGGCACGACGGCGGAGCTGCTCCCGCGGGGCACGTCGGACGTGCTCTGCGTCGCCGTCGACTCGCCGACGTCGTTTGTGTACGGCACGTCAGACGGACAGGTGTGGAGGGCAGCGGCCGACGGCTGCGCCCTGGGGCTGGGCCGCGTGACGGTGAGTCCCGCCGACGGCGGCGAGCGCACCGCCCCGAGCCACGGTGGCGCCGTCGTCGCGCTGGCGCTGCTCCACGACGGCTCCGTCGCCAGCGGCTGCGACGAGGGCCGGGTCCTGCTCCACGGCCGCGGCGCCGCCGCGCCCCGCCTCGTGCAGAGCCGGCCCTCCGCCGTCCGCGCGCTGGCCACCCTGGCCGACGGCAGCCTCGCCGTGGCGTGCGGCGGCGCCCGTCCCGGCGTCTCCATCGTGGACCCCGCCAGCGGCGCCGACGTCTGCGAGCTGCGGGGCCACGCCTCCGCCGTGACGGCTATCCTCCCCCTCCCCGGCGCCGCCCTCATGACCGCCACGGCCGACGGCGTGGTGCGCTTCTTCGAGGGGGGCGAGGAGGACGGCGCGGAGGCGGTGAGGCACGAGACGATCCTCGTCGGCCTCGCGTCCCTCGGGCAGGGCCGCGTCGTCGTGGCGTCGGCGGGAGACGACATCCGAGTGATCGGGCCGCGGTGCGAGGAGCCGGCCCGGGCCGAGACGCTCCCGGCGTGGGGAGGCGACGACGGCCGGTCCGTTGCGGAGACGTCTGCGGCCGGCGCGTCTGCGGCCGGGCCGGTGACAGCGGCGCCGCCCTCGGAGCCGGCATTCGGGGCGTCCGAGGCCGCCGGGTCCCTGGCCGACGTCGACGGCGACGGCTCCCTCGCGGAGAGCGAAGCGGGCACGTACGTGGCCGGGGCGCAGGGCTCCCTGGGCCTGGAGGCGCTCTACCCGGCGGCGGCGGGCGCATCGGAGCCCGCCGGGCCGCCTCCCACGGCGGGGGTGCTCTGCCAGACGCTCTTCTCCCGGGGCGCGCTCGGGGTCGTGGGCCTCCCCGGCGGGCACGTGGCGGTGGCGTGCGCGGACGGCTCCATCGCCGTCCTGGAGGGTGACGGGCTGACGCAGGTTTCGTCGGTGCCCGGGGGGCGCGGCCTGGTCCTGGCCATGGCGGAGACGACGGACGGGCGCCTGCTCGCGGCGTACGACGACGGCAGCGTCGTGGTCTGGGGCTTCCTCGCCCCGGAGGGCGGCCCGGCCCAGCTGGAGGCCGCCAGGGCCGGCTGGGGCTTCCCGCGCCCCGGGGCGACTCCGCTCGCACTGAGGCTGGCGGACGTGGAGCCGAGCCCGGCCGCCGCGGCCGCAGCCGCACCGCCGCTCGCCGGTCCCGCGTTGTCTGAGTGAGCGCTGGGGAGCGAGAGGCCGCAAAGCCATGCGTGGCCGCTCGCAAGTGCTGCCATTACCATGAATTTCATTGGCTGCTGTCGGGCTTCTGGCACTCACGAACGATGCAGACGGGGTGCGGCGGGGCGGAACGGGGCCGCGGGGCGAGTCACTCGACCTTCTTGCCGATGCGGCGGAGGTCCCAGCCGGTGCGCGAGCCCACGGCTCGCCGCAGCTCCACGGTGGGGGAGTAGCGGAGGTCCGCCTTGAGGGTGATGGACGTCTCCCGCTCGTGGAGGTTCACTATGCGCAGGCGGACGCTGTCGCCGTGCTCGATGCCGCTGACGGCGTCGAGGAACTCGTCAAGGCTGGCCACGGGCGTGCCGTTGACCTCGGTGATCCACTTGGTGGCGCGGAGCTGCGGGGGGGCATGGGGGTGGGGCGGCGGGGGTGATCGGGGGAGCGGGGCGCGGGGAAGCGCGCGCACAGGGCACCTGCACAACGAAAGATCGGCGGCAAGGCAGGCGCGGCGGGCGGCGCCGTCGTCTCACGGAGTACTTGTGTGCGACGCTGCCGTACGCCCAGCGGGAAACGTACACTCCCGGCTTGTCGTGGCCGTGGGGCACGTAGCCGCGGATGCGGGTGGCCCGGGGCGTGTCCTGCAGCAGCGCTCCCGCCCACGACACGATGCGCGTGGTCTCCTGGTTGGGGAGGCGGCGCGGCGTGACGCCGAGGGTGAGGAGCTCCCGGTCGCGGAGGACGGTGACGTCCAGGCTGGGGAGGTCGGCCGAGCCGGAGGAGGCGGCGGGGGCGCAGGCGGTTGCCACGGCGTCATCGACGTCCTGGAACGTGGTCACCGGCTCCCCCCCCACCGCGAGGAGGAGGTCGCCCTCCCTGAGGATGCCCGCGCCGCCGTGGAGGCCGGGCATGGCTCTGGTGACGGCGAGAACCTGCCTCCGCGTGGACAGCTTCTCCACGCGCTCGCACCAGTCCGCAGGGAGGCCGAGCCCCTGCCGGGCCATGCTGAGCGGGGTGAGGTGCATCTCCACGTCGAAGGACGCCAGGAACGGCTCCTCCCCGCGCCTGAGCGACTCCACGGCACCCTGCATCTGCGCCACGGGCATGCCCTTGAGGGTCTCCGTGTTGGGCTTGGAGCTGGACTCGTAGGCGGAGTACGACCCGATGACGGCGACGAGCTCGGGCGCGCCGCCCTCCTCCGCCGCCTCGCGGATAAGCAGGCCGCCGAGGCAGTCCGCCATGCGGTCCACGTGCACGGCCTCGCCGTTGAAGGCGCGGAACCGGGGCGGGCTGGCGTCACCGATGGAGGTGCGCTGCACCTTGGTCACCACGCAGCCGTGGGCGACGGCCTCGCCGTCCGCCGTCGTGCCGACGAAGAGGAGGTCCTCGCCGACCTCGGCGGGGCGGGACGCGAAGGGCACCGGCTCCACGGGACGGTCGGTCTCGAGGCGGGCCGGGTCGTAGGAGACGACGGCGAAGTTGTGGTAGGGGTGGAGGTAGCGGACGGTGCCGCGGAGCTCCACGCTGCCCGCCACCGTGATCCGGACGTCGCCGATGGCGGTGGGGACGGTGTTGCGGTCGACAACGATGAGGCCGGCGGCGGCGTCGACCACCACTCCCGCCCCGAAGTAGCTCCCGGATGAGACGGCGTCGGTGAGGACGGGCATGGAGAACTCGACGACGACGAGGGAGTTGAAGGCGCGGGAGGCGGTGTCGTCCCCCGGGTGGGCAAGGGTGGTGCGCTGGGGCTTGGCCGCGGGCGGGGCCGGGGCTTCCGCGCACGGGCGGGGGTGCCACAGGCCCTCCCGCCTGTCCGCGACCCATCGGGAGGCGGCGTGAAACCGCCGGTCCATCTCCAGCACCTGCACCGTCTCCCGCTGGTTCTCGCCCAGGGCGAAGTAGCGGATGGCGAAGCGCTCGCCGTCGGGGATCGCGCACAGGGCCGCCTCGAGGGAGTCGAGGGTGGAGGTGGACGCGGTCTCGACGCCGGTGATGACCGAGTTGCTGCTGACGAAACCGTTGCCGAGCATGTAGCCGGCGGAGGCGACAACCACTCCCGGGCCCATGGGGACCTCGTAGTTGAGGCGCTGGTGCAGCGTGAGGGCGTGGATGACCGAGCCGGAGATCTCCAGGAACTCGCCGGGGAGGGTAGCGTGGAGGTCGGTCACGTGGACGCGGGAGCGCGACGTGGCGCCGCCACGCTCCACCTCAACGTCCAGGGCGGCCGGCACGGCGTCCGCGAGGGGGGCGTCGGGGGCGAGGCCGAGGGAGGCGCGGAGGGCGGAGGCCAGGGCGGCGCCGCGCTCCTCGGCCGGCAGGCCGTCAAGCGCCGGCGCGGCCTTCTCGAGGGCCGCCGCGAGCCGCTCGATGCCGCCGAGGAGGGCGGGGGAGGGCGGGACGGAGGCGTGGAAGGAGCGGAGGGCGGCCCAGGGGAGGTCCTGGGGCAGGGGCTCCCGGCGGTCGAGGGACGCGCCGTCCTCGTCGGTCGGGGGCTCCTCGAAGCCGGCGGCGGCGAGCGCGGCGCGGAGGCGGTCCGTCAGCGCGGCGGGGAGGAACGGGGTGGGGTCCTCGAGAGGCGCGCCGGGCGGCGCGGCGGCCGCCGCGGCAGCGGCCGAGGCGGCCGCGCCGGGCGAGGGGTAGGCGGCCTCGGCCTCCTCGGCGGACAGCGCGACGGGCGGCTCCACGCCGGCCCTGCCGCCCTTGAGGGAGCGGGGCGGCCTGATGGCCGGGGCGGGGGAGGCGTCGCCGTCCCCCTCCTTGGTCTCCTCCGCCTCGGCGGCCTCCACCTCGGCGTCAAGGTCTGCCGGCACGCCCCATGCCGCCTCGTCGCCGACGACGCGGGCCAGGGCGTTGACCGCGGCCGCCCTCACGGTCCAGGTGGAGTCGTACGCCTCCTCCAGGGGAAGGAAGTGAGAGACGTAGGCGCCGTTGACGCGGGCGAGGAGGTCGCCGGGGCGGACGGCGCCGTCGGCGGGGCCGGCCTTGACGGTGCGGCGGGCCTTGAGCATTCCCGTCTCGCCGTCCACGGCCGCGCGGAGCGCCGCGACCGTCTCGGGCCGGGCGCCGAGGCGCACCGCCTCGTCAAAGGGCTCGTGGTGGAACTCGGTCAGGGCCTCGCCGCGGGAGACGTCGACGTTGCGGCGGAGCATCTCCAGGGCGCGGCGGGCGCGGAAGAGCGGGAGGTAGAAGCTGGAGGCCGCCTCGGTGGCGCCGCCGGCGTTGAGGGCGATGACCTCGCCGCTGCGGTTGAGGACGGGGCTGCCGCTGGAGCCGCCGCTGGTGTTGGAGGCGGCGCTGATGTAGAAGGTGTTGAAGTCGTTGAAGCCGTAGTTGTCGTACTCTGGCGCGGCGCGGTCCACGCGGGCGATGGTGCCGCTGAGGACGCTGAGCTTCTCGCCGGCGTCGTTGCCCGTGACGCGGACCTCCACGCCCGTGGCGGCGCCCTCGGGGTTGAGGGGGAGCTCCACGAGCTCGGAGCGCTTGATGGCGGCCGGGTCGAAGCGCATGATGCCGACGTCATGGATGGGGTCGCGCCAGACGGGGGCAAGCTCCACCTCCTCCTTGCTCTTGGTGAAGACGGCCTCCTGCTTCGACGGGCCGAGCTCCACCACGTGACGGTTGGTCATGATCAGGCCGTGCTTGGCGTCCACCACGAAGCCGGTCGCGTAGGCGTAGTCCGCCGAGGAGCCCTCAAACGCCTTGACGTAGAGCGACCGGATCGTCACCACGGCTGCGGGGCGCGGGCGGGGTCGGGCGCGGCGTGGTCGCTGGGCTCCCGGCCGGAACCTCGTTGTCACGTCGCGATCTCGCGCGTCGGAACGTCGCGGGCGATGGCTCCATCACGGAAGCAAGAGCCGACGCGGGATCGAGCCTGCCAGCGCGGTTCCCGCGCCGCGCCCGGCCCGGGCACCACCATAACGCCCGAACCGATCAATGCGTGCATGGTTGTGCGGCTCACCCGGGGAGCACCGGTCGAGGATGTCCTGCCAGGACTCCATCCCGTCCGGGGAGTCGTCCGATGCGGCCATTCTGTGCTTCTGCCGGTGCGCTCCTGCTGTGCGGGCGCTCAGCGAGAATGTGCGGAAAGCGATGCGCGGCTGAGCCGTTCCAACGGTTGCAGAGCGAAGGCGAGTGCGGGGGGACGTGCGCCCCGTGCGAAGAGCTGCCCTGCCGGCCGTCCTGGCGAGCATGCACTTGCTTGCTACCCGCTTCCGCAGGGGAGAGGCGAAAGGATGGCTCTGGCTTCGGTCGTGGCGAGCGCGGCTCGGAGGGCTGCCGCGGGGGCGATGGCCCGAGTGCTCCCTCCGGCGGCCTGCACGGCCCTGCCGCCTCGTTCGGCTGCCCTCGCCGTCCTGGGCGGCTCGCGCCGCGCCTCGTCCGCCGCGGGTACCGAGGCTGCCCCTTCCACGGGCTACCCCCGCTTCGACTCCCTCGATGACATGGCGGCGTGGGACCTCCCCGCCGAGGGCACGTTTGCCGGCGCGCGCGCCGACCGCCAGACGCTCAAGCAGGTCTACCCCGGCCGCCCCATGACCAAGCACGAGCAGTCGCTGTTCGTGACCGAGGCCGGGCGCGCCGAGCTCCCCCTCCTGAAGGACCACGGCTTCCGCTTCCTGACCGCCGCTGACGCCCTGGAAGGGCGCCCCGAGGCCGTCAAGCGCGCCCTCAGCACGTTCACGGCGTCCATCCCTGAGCTTCGCACGTTCCGCAAGTCGGAGCTGGTGCGCAAGTTCCGCACACATGCCTACGACACGGGCTCGGCCCGCGTGCAAGGTGAGCTGATACTTTGTCGTCGTCACTGCGCCGCCGCCCCCCCCGTCCGCGGCGCTTCGCGTCCCCTCCCGCCGCGAGGATCATCCGTGCTATGCGATTTGTCGTGTGCGTGCCGCCCCCGCTCCCCGTCGCAGTGGCAATCATGACGGAGCGCGTCGAGGCGCTCCAGAAGCACGTGGAGACGAACAACCACGACAAGACCAGCAAGCGGTGCCTCCAGATGCTCGTCCACCAGCGTCGCAAGATGCTGCAGTACCTGATGCGCAGCGACTTCTCGGGCTACCGCATCCTGCTCCGCGAGATGGGGCTCCGGTCGCTCCCATCCATGCCGATCCGGTACACGAGCACGCGCGGACAGACGGAGCCGCACAAGGCGATCCGTGCCAAGCACTCCCGGCAGAAGAAGCGGACCAGCCGCGGCCACAAGGGCCACTGAGGGGCGCGGACAGGGCGGGCCGTGAGTGGGGACGAGCAATCGCACCGCGCCGCATCCCGGAAGCCCTGGTTGTCAGCGGGCACCCGGCACACACACGCACTCGCGCGCGCGCGGTCGCGCACGCCTGCTGCCGTCGGCGCCCTCAGTGGAGGCGCGCCATCTCGTCGATCGTCTCGAGGATCTCGGCGGCCGTGACGGGCCCGGCGGGGCGGCCGTCGCGGTGCAGCGAGTTGTCGTCGTGCCCCGGCTGCGCGTTCATCGTCGCCGCGATGGCCTCCACCGTCTCCGCGGGGAGCTCCAGGGCGCGCTCCACCAGGTCGCCGTCCACGAAGCTGAGGGCGTTGTCAGGCGCCAGGGGCTCGAACGGGAGCTGCGCCGACTGCCACGAGCGCCAGACGTCGTGCTTGAGGCCACCCACGCCGGGCACCACGGCGGCCATGGCGGCCTCGACGCGGCGGAGGAAGTGGAAGTAGGAGGCGGGGAGGGAGAGCACCGCGCCGATGGCCCCGCTGACGGTGCCGTACAGCAGCTGGGGGCGAGGGACGTCGACGAGGAGGCTGCGGGCGTCGGGGGCGGCCGAGGCGGCGTCGGCCGAGGCGGCGCCGGGGGCGGCCGCCGAGGAGGAGGAGGAGGACGAGGCGGCGCTCGCGGCGGCGGCGTCGGCGTCGGGCGCGTCGGCGGTCAGGTCCGGGGGCAGCATCACGAGGCTGCCCTTGCGGAAGACGTTCACCTGGTCGCCGAGGTGGAAGGTCCCCGTGAGGGCGAGGTGGCCCCTCTCCTCGTCGGTGAGGGCGCCGGTGTCGCGGTGGAGGGAGTAGAGGTTGAAGGAGGACTCGCAGGCGACGACGCGGTCCTCCGAGGTGCAGGCCACGGCGGTGGTCCAGTTGGTCGACGGGTCCCGCGCGATCTCGACCAGGGCGGCGTCGCTCTTGGAGTAGCGGAGCATGGAGACGCTCTTGGTGAGGTCCCCAACGGCCACGGTGGCGAAGGCGTCCGCGCGGGGCACGCTGCGGTCTGTTGGGTCGACGCCCACGCCGCCGGCGACGGCGAGGTGGAGGGCGAGGATGTGGCCGCCGAAGGAGCACTCGGCGACGAGGCTGCGGCCCGAGGGGCCCGGGGCGGCGGAGGTCGAGGAGGCCGCGGCGGCGGCGGGGCTGGGGCCGGCGCCGGTGAGGGCGAGCACGGCGACGCGAGAGCCGATGCCGGCGAAGATGCGGCCGCAGGCCCCCGCGAGGGCGAAGACGCCACCGCGCGCCTTGAACTCGGCGATGGGGGTGATGGGCGACGACGCCGTGCCGGCGGGGGGGGCGGCAGGCACGCGGAAGACGAGAACGCGGCCGGAGGAGGGGTCGTCCTCGTCGGGGAGGACAAAGGCGGTGCCGAGGACGAGGAGCGTCTCGGCGGGCCCGTCGTCGTCGCCGTCCGACCCGGACACGGCGGTGTCGAGGGTGATGGTCTCCAGGGCGAGGGGCTGCTCCGTGGGGTCAAGCTCGAACTCGAAGACCGGCTCGAAGAGGGTGGTATCGAAGAGCCGGAGGAAGGAGGTCTCCACCACGTCGCCGCCCGCCGTGTCGCGGGAGGAGAGGGTGGCGACAGCGACGCAGCCGGAGGAGGGGAGGTGCGCGATGCGCCGGGGCTGCTCGCCGCCGAGGGGGACCGTCTCGATGTGAAGCTTCTGGATGCTGTCCACGGTGCCGAGGGTGACGGCGTCGGGGGAGGCGAGGGCGAGGCCGCCGGGCATGGAGGCGGAGGCGAAGCCGGTCATGCACTCCACCGCCCCGGCGTTGATGTTCGAGAACACCAGGCGGCCGCCCTGCGACGAAACCGCGGTGGGGCGGTCCCCGGCCACCAGGAGGTGGGTCGACCCGACGCCTGCCTTGGCGCCCTCCTCTGACGGGGCGCCGGACCCCGCGCCACCGTGCAGGCCGAGGGTGAGGGGCCGGGAGCCGACCTGGACGGACTTGCGGCCGCGGAGGCCGGCCGCCTCGTCCACGACGAAGTGCGACAGCGTGCCGTCGCCCATGCCCACGAAGAGCCGGTGCGTGCCGTCCAGCGTGACGAGCTGCGCGGAGCGGCTCTGGTAGTCGTCGGAGAGCTTGACGGCGTCGCCGACGGCGGCGAGGGAGGGGAGGGCGAGGAGGCGCACGCTGTTCTCCTCCCACAGGCCCACGGCCGCGACGGTGGCGGCGCGGGCGGTGCGGGCGGTGCCGGAGGGGCCCGACACGTCGGCGTGCGGGCCGGAGCCGACGAGCGGCGTGATGCTGAGGCAGGAGACGTCGTGGGGGAGGGTGGTCGACGCCGCCTCGCGCAGCGTGCCGTCGTCGTGGACGTCGAGGAGGACCACGCGGCCGCCGGACAGGGCGAGGGCCACCTGGCAGTCGCCCGCGGCGGCGTGGGTGATGGTCCCCGAGGGGGGCCTCCACGACGCGAGGAGTGACGACCCGTCGCTCGACGCGAGGCGGGCCTCCGTCGAGGTGACCTGCACCAGCGCGTCCACGGGGGCCGCCCTGGCAGAGCCGCCCGCCGAGGCCGACACGGCGCCGACGCTGACGACGTTCGCGCAGAGCAGGGTGGGGCTGGCGAGGTCCATGCCCGCGGGCTCCACCTCCTCCACGGCCTCGCCGAGGGAGAGGACGCGGGTGGAGGCGGCGAAGCCACTGACCAGCACGGCGTCGGTGTCCGCGGCAAAGGCGGAGCGGGCGGCCCAGAGCCCGCGCACGCCCACGAGCTCCACGGTGGCCTGCTCCTCCACCCCGACGCCGTTGCGGACCACGCGGAGGCTGCCCTCCTTGAAGGCGCCGGAGCACGTGACCACCTGGCTCTGCCCCTGCCTGCCGAGGTCCATCACCGCCATGTCCATGACGGGGCCGAGGGAGTCGAAGGCCGCCTCCTCCCTCACGTGCCCCTCCTCCTCCGACAGCGGCTCGTCCGCCACGGCCACGAGCTGCGAGTCGCCGAAGCCCGACCCCACGAAGAGCTGCCAGCCCGGCCCGACGGGGGCGTCCTCCCCGGCCTCCTCCGCGGCCGCCACGTCCTCCTCCGACGGCGCCCCGATGCGGAAGAGGGGGCAGATGGACGACGCGATGGACGTCGACCCTAGCACGACAGAGCTGAGGCCGGTCACCGCGCCCCCGGGCCCCGCCGCAACCTCGAGCCGGTGCAGCCTGCCCCCGGCGTCCCCGACCAGGAAGGCCGGCACGTCGGCCTCGATCGCCGTCCAGCCCGTCACGGTCATCTCCGACGTGTCGGCGCGGGCCGTGGTGGAGGCGTCCTTGTACACGAAGCCCTCCCCGCCGGCGATGACCACGCCGCCCTCGGTGCCCGGCACCGGGATGAGGAGGTGCGCGTCGATGTCCCGGTCGGGCAGCGACATCGTCCACGGCCCGGGGGTGAGGGCCGCCTCGGCGAGGTCCAGGAAGTAGGTGGACACGTGCTTGCCGCCGTCGGCGTCCTCGTGGAGCAGAGCCAGGAGCGGGGAGCCGGCGCCGCCCGCGGCCGCGGCGGAGGATGAGCTCGACGACGCCGCCGCGGCACCGTCGGTGGCGGCGCCAGAGTGCAGGAAGGCCACGTCGATGACGCCGAGCTCCTCCAGCCGGACGTTCACCGCCATGTCCGCAAACCTTCCGCCGCGGGTGTCCACGACCTTGAGGAGGCCCTCGTACAGGTGCATGGCCACGAGGCGGCGCCCCGGATCGGTGATCAGCACCGGGCCAGACTCCACGGGCCGTCCGATGCGGTCCTGCGGGGCTCAAGGAACGAAGCGCTGACGCCGGCCTTGCTGGGCTCCGCTTCCGCCTGCCGCTGCCGCACAGCCACACGAGGCACTCTGACCAGCCCAATGCGGCTTCACACGCCGCCGCAGAGGGCTTGCGTGCCAAGGGCGAGACTCACCTGGGCATCGCACATGGCGACGGTCACGAGCTCGTTGCTCGTCGCATCGTACGTGATGACTGACAGCTGCATCTTATCCGTGAGGAAGCACAGCATGTCGCGGTCCTGGCCCTGCGACTTCGGGCGGTGGCACAAGCGGAGGGGCCAAGGCGTGACGTCGCTGGACGAACAATTGGCAGCGTACGCGCCGCGCCGAGCGGACGCACCTCGGGACGATAGAGCTCCATGGCCGCGATGCGACCGTAGATCGGGGCCTCAAAGACGGGGGCAAGACCGTCCTCCTCGACGGAGAACAGCTCGAGGCGCGTCGTCTTTGCCACGATGAGATCACGCGCGCCTGGGGCCGTGAAGGCACCGACGACCGCATGCGAAACGCAGGTGGGCTTCGATGACGTGACCACGTACGAGTAGGCCGACATCCTGCCGGTCCCACGGGCGCGGGTGCGGGAGCCCAATCCTCCAAGGTTTGAATGAGCGCAATGAGTCTTAAGAGTGCAGAATTGATATCTGAACGAGGCAGTCTCGGGGAACCACACGACGAATGCGACTTGTCCTGGCTGCCTGCTTGGCTGCGGCCGCGGCTGCAGCCACGGCTGCGCCGCGCTCGCTCGGGCTTCGCGGGACCCGGCCCAACGTCGTCGGTGAGCCCCGTCGTGGCCGCGCGCTGGCGGATCGAACCGCATCGGCAACCGGCCGCCCTCCTCCTGAGCCCCCTCAGTCTGGTTCTTCGATGACACGGGGCACGGGGACTCCTCGGTGTACAACGACAAGGTGCAGGACACCCCGAGCATGCAGAAGATTGCCGATGAGGGCCTGGTGTTCGACGATTTTCATGCGGGAGCCTCGGTCTGCACGCCCAGCCGTGCCGCACGTGAGGCATTCACCTGGTTGGCGGATTCGAAGCATGCTTGTGCACCACGTCTTGCTGTCACGAGCCGTGCGAAGTCCCCCCTCCGCTGTGCCTCCGCAGTCCTGAGTGAGACTCATCTCGGCATCTGGGTCGCATCTGAGCCCCGCCTGGCGGCTGATGTATCACCGCCGCTGCCCCATCCGTTTGTGTTTCTGTCGCTTTGCTGCAGCCGGGCGCCTCGGGCTGCGGACCGGCGTCACCCACAACTTCAATCCGCAGTCCGTCGGCGGCCTTCCCCTCCGCGAGATGACGCTGGGGGAGATGTTCAAGGGCGCAGGATACAAGACGGTGAGAGATGGCACTGCCGCACAGGGCCATTTCGGGGTGCGCCGAGCAAGCCCCACGACCGGCAGTCCTCCCCTCCGCGCCCCACCGCAGGCGATGCTCGGGAAGTGGTGAGTGGAGTCCGCTCGCCGTCAGGAGGCCGGGCCGTGCATGCGGCCACCGCCCCGCTTGATGCCCGCGCGCTTGACTGCCGGCGACTGCCTCCCCTCTCCCGCCGCAGGCATCTCGGCGCCGACGCGCCCTTCCATCCCTCCTTCCGGGGCTTCGACGAATACCACGGCCTCCCGTACTCCAATGACATGGTGAGCAGGGGTGGGGGCAGGCCCACCGCGGCGCAGCCTGACGCGTGGTGCCGGGCACAACACAGGCCTTCCTCCCCCGGGCTCGCTCTCTCCTCCGCAGGGCTGCACCAACACGCAGGACTATGATAAGCCCATGATCGCCCCGTGCCCGTTCGACAACTCCTCCAGCGTCTCCGGCGCCGGAGCCGTGCAGGGCGTGCCCCAGCACCACAGCAACCACGACCCGGAGCTTCTGCGGCGCTGGGGCGACGAGCGTGCCCTGGAGCTCGACGCCGCCTCGGCCACGCCCGTGCGCGGCTACGACCTCGCCGTACCGCTGTACAACTCGACCACCAACTGCTCGGGCCACGCGTCGTGCAACGCGGACATCGCGGAGCAGCCGGTCAACCTGACCACGCTCAATACCCGCTACGGCGACTGGGCGGTCGACTTCCTCCGCCGCTCCGCCGCCGGCCCGGACCCCTTCTTTCTCTACGTCCCCACCGCCCACATGCACGTGCCGCTGGCGCACCTCCCTCAGTACCGCAACGCCTCCAAGGGCAACTCCGTCTTCACCGACACCCTGCTCGAGGCCGACACCACGCTCGGCAGGGTCATGGACGCCATCCGGTCAGACAGCCGCATCTCGGACAACACCGTCGTCTTCGTCACGTCGGACAACGGGCCGGTGAGCGCCCGCCTCCCGTCCCCGGCCTCGGCCTCAGCACAGCCCGCAGAGCAGCCCGCGTGCCTGCCCCCGCTGTCGACCCGCCCCTCCCGCCCTGCCGCGCGCCGCAGTGGAACGTCAAGTGCGAGTTCGGAGGCTCCCAGGGGCGATACCTGGGCACATACCAGGAGCAGCTGGGCGGAGGAGGCACCGGCAAGGTGAGGACGAGCCGCCGCTTCGCTCCGCCGTCACCGGCTCCCTGGCGCCCCCGGCGCGCACCAGCCCCGCTTCCTGGCTGCCCCCTCACGCCTTTCGAGCGCGGGTCGTGCCCTCCTCCGCCGCCTCCCCCGCAGTTCACCACGTGGGAAGGCGGGCACCGCGAGTTTGGCATCGCGTGGTGGCCGGGGAAGATCGACGCGGGCAAGCGCACCGACGCCATGGCGTCCACGCTCGACTTTATGACCACGTTCGCACCCCTGGCGGGCGCCACCCTCCCCGGTGACCGCTCTTGGGACGGCGTGGACCTGGGGCCGGTGCTCTTCGACGGCTCGGGGAGCGGCCACAGCACCCTGTTCCACCCCGACGGCAAGGGCGACCTCAACGCCATGCGCATGGGCGACTTCAAGGCGTACTGGGAGACGTACCCGGCGGCGGACTGTGCCGGGCACAGCGCGTCGCCCCGGAAGCACGACCCGCCCCTGGTCTTCAACCTCCTCGACGACCCCGCCGAGGCCAGGCCCGTCAAGGTGGACGCGGCCACGCTCAACCGGCTCGAAGACCTTCGCAAGGCCAAGCTCAGCGACATCGCCAACACCTACAAGTCCGAGGCGAACTACGACACCGGCGGCGCGGCGGCCCAGCCGTGCTGCAACGCCTCTCACGTCGTCTGTCGCTGCAACAACTGACGGGCGGGCGCGCAGCGCTGCTTGGCACAAGCGTGCGTCGTAACCTCGCGACTTCCAGGGCGCGCGGGCACACACTCAGGCTGTCGCTCCCAAGGCCGCGGCCGCGGCACCGTGCCCCTCGAACCCGTCGGCGGCCTCGCCCGAGACGGAGAACTCTTGCGCGCAGCTCCACTTGCCCGTGAGGCGGCGGCGCCACAGCCGGACGATGCCGTCGTCCCCCGTCGTCGCAAGGAGGGACCCGACCACGCCCCAGCGCAGGCGCCACACCTCGGGGCAGTCCCCCGCGGCGGACGAGCAGATGATGCACTCCTGCGCCGCCCGCACACCGTCAACGGCTCGGAACTCGCCGTCGGCCTCGGCCGCGCCGGGCCCCGCCGCTCGGTCCACCGCCTCCGTCGTCGCCGAGGACGACGACGATGCGCCCGCCCCGCCCGCGGCCTCCCCCGCCCCGTCCTCGTCCTCGTCGAAGTCGTCCTCATCGTCCGCGTCCATCGTCAGCCGCCAGAGGGACACCGTGCCGGACGCCAGGCCCGAGTCCGTCAGGGTCGCCGCGCCCCTCCCCGGCGCCGCCGCGTCCCTGCACGCCGCAGCGATGAGGTGGTAGCTCCTCCCCGCGTTGGGCGCCCAGGCGACGTCGTTGGTCACGAGGCCTCCGGTCGGCAGGATGCAGAGCCTCGTCCACTTCCGGAACGAGGCAGAGTACGCCCACACCGCGAGGTGGGGCGCCTCGCCGCCGACGACCAGCGTGGGCGCGTCGAAGCGCCCGGGGTTCCACGCGAGGCACGTGAGCGGGGCGCCGCCGTCGAGGGCCGCAAACTCGTCCCAGCGGTCCCACACGGCCAGCTCCTGCTGGTCGTTGGCGGTGTACAGCCGGAGGAGGCCGTCGGCCGACGCCGCCGCGAGCATCAGGCCGTTGTGCCTCGGGGCAAAGGCCACGTCGTTCACCGCCGCACGGGAATCGCTGAGGCGCGCCTTGTTGATCCAGTCCGACCCCACGCTGCCGGTGCGGTCGTCCACCGACTCGCGCTCCTCCCACACCATCAGGGTGTTGTCCAGGCTGCACGATGCGATGACCTGCCCGAACTGCGGGTGCGCCCACGAGATTCTGAGCACCGCAGTCATGTGCCCCACCCCGCGCCCGGCTGGCCTCCATGCTCCGTCGCGCTTGTCAAAGACCTGCGGGGTGGTGGATGGGCAGACGGGCACGTTTCCTGGGGAGAGGGGTGATGCAGGGCGTCGGCAGGGGTGCCCGCCAGGCCGGCTAGCTTCCCGGCGGCTGTTGGGGCCTGGGCCGAGCCACGCGCGGCAAGCAGCCGCCACGTTGCAGCCCGGCTCACCTGGATTGTTCCGTCCGCCGAGCAAGTGGCAAGACGCTCCCCATAGTAGTCAAAGGCGCAGTCATGGACGATGTCCTTGTGAGCGGTGTCAATCACCGCGGGGCCTGCGCCAAGGGCACCAGCCGCATCGATCGCCATCGCTTGGACAGAGACTGCGCAGCGTCCCGGCGCCAGTCTGAGTGCAGACAGGGCGGTTGGGGCTTCGAGGGCCGCCGCTGCCGGGCCTCGACTCTACCAGCCCCCGCGGGCCGCCTGGCGCATCACCACGGGATCAATTCAGACACTCGAGCCATCGGCCCGACGCAGATATGGCGTCTGAGTCACCAGCGACGCTTCACGTCGAGAACTTGACCCGCAACGTCGAGGCTGCCCACCTGCAGGAAATCTTCGGGTTTTACGGCGAGGTTGCCAAGGTCGACTTGCCCAAGACGGCCGGTCTTCCGCTGGGGTTTGCGTACGTTGAGATGGGGAGCGAGGCTGAGGCAGTCAAGGCCCAGGCATTCCTCGATGGTGGCCAACTGGACGGCTATATGCTTCGCGTCAACGCAGTGCTGGTCGGGCAAGGGGGCGCGGGGTCTCGGTACCGGGATGAGGACCGTGCCGCCTCGGCTAGGTATGGGGATGCTTCGGCTGGGCGGTCGGGCGGCCGTGGCGGCCAGAAAAGCTGGACGGGTGGTGTTGCTGATGTTGCCAAGACGGACGGCGGGTATTCCCGCGCCGGTCGCGACGGGCCCGGTCGCGACGACGGCAGTCGCCCATCGGATGCTGGCCGCGGGCGTGAGACCGGCGAGCGCGGGCCTGGCTACGACCGGGCCCCGCCTCGCGACCGCTCCGACGACAGGCCGGGCTACGACCGGGCCCCGCCTCGCGACCGCTCCGACGACAGGCCGGGCTACGACCGGGCCCCGCGTCGCGACCGCTCCGACGACAGGCCGGGCTACGACCGGGCCCCGCGTCGCGACCGCTCCGACGACAGGCCGGGCT
>Ga0136560_1000572_pt1 | contig 18616 bp, 30 predicted proteins | sample AntRauMeHopE1497_FD_104925 | JGI IMG/M metagenome (GOLD analysis project Ga0136560, IMG submission 104925) | Saline lake microbial communities from Rauer Islands, Antarctica - Metagenome Hop E1 #497 | ecosystem: Environmental > Aquatic > Non-marine Saline and Alkaline > Saline | place... | reverse complement strand
TTTTCCCGTGAGAGCGAAGCACGCAACGAAGTAAAGCCCCTACCGCTCTGCAGCTATTAATTAGAACGCGCAATCTATATGAATCCGCAGCACCCTCTAGGTCAGAGTTCCAACTCAATATCTTGCACAGCAACGAAATATTGCGCCACAAGATTGCATGCTGCGTGTTAGCGACATGGTTGGCTAGCGGTATTAAGCGACGAGTTAAAGCTACTGTTGATGACAATTGAGAGTCAACTTCTGGCCAAAAAGAAGAGCTTTCAGCAGGCCGGAGCAAAAGGTTCGACTGGTAAGAAACTAAGCTGGACAGAAGGGCCTTGATTGTCTGCAGTAACGAAAAACTGGCACTGTAAGCTCCCAGTCGCTGCCCAGCTAGGGTTCCAGCTACTTGCTGTGCTCGACGACCCAGATCAGATGGAGCGAACTCGACCGTGACTCCGCCAGACTCTTCATCCAACGTATCTTCCTGGTCTCCGAATAGATCTGATTGCTGCCAGCAGAAGAAGGGAGATTCAGTAGAAATAATCTAAGAAGTCAATCCCGCCACATGCCGTGGCCGCATCATCCTAGACGCAAGGGACGCAACCGCTTGGTCGTCCCCCCTTTGCAGCAACCCCATTGCATCGGCAGCTGGGGGAATGTCGATAGGAAGTAACTTTTCGAGTACGCCTGATTCTACCGATAATATCGCCGACTTGGTGGAATCCGCTAGGGCGACCAGTTTCGCATGCAAGTCGATGCGGTCGTCCACATTCTGCTTGTTCTGAATCTTGGATCCGGTCACGAGGGCGAGATAGTCAGATACTTGCTGCGAGCACGCCATCATGACCGTATGCCGAGCTAAATCGAAACTGGAATTCGGCGAACCATGAACACTTGCTTCCGGGTAGTTCGGCAAGTAGGTCATAATTGAAAGATATGCCTCATCGACCTCAAGCGACGGACCACGGATTATTGGTAGCGGGGCCAACAACTCAGTACCAGCTGCTACTCTGTCGGAAGCCAGCATCCGGGATAGCAACAAAAGGTGATCACTACAGAGCTGTGCAACGCTCTCGCACTATTGACTTCCAGCTTCAATACCGTCCGATACGACACCCGTAACAGATGAGATCTGAATGCAAAGCGAAATAGCACATGCTAGAGTGCTTGCGAGTTCGTCATCAGGCATGTCTATTCCGTTCACCAAAAGATGCAGCTGCGATGCAAGGGCTACAAGCCGTCGATGGATCTTCACCAGCCCAAGCGAACTCCTATCAGCACCTAGTGTACCGATGAACATTTCGTGAGTCAGCTACGCTTCGGCCTCAAGGCCTGCGAACAGGAAAGTGGCATCTTGTCCAGACCTGCTTGAGCTACGGGCATCTCGTGCGATCTCGTGCAACATTACAGAAAGGAGAAATGCTGCCACGTAGAATCTTGCAGCCTTATCTGGGCGCATCTGCAGTCCCATTGCCTGAAGCCGACTGCTAATCACAGCTTCGACTTGGGTTCGAGACGCCTCAAAAGCAGAAGCTTCAACGGTGCACATCTCGCGCTGCCTGATCATCTACACATAATCCGTAAAACTAGACAAAATTGGCTATTCTACCGCTGGAAACAGCTATTTTACGTTTTCGTTTGTGTATGCGGCTAACGACATCGCTGCTAAAACGTCATACTGAACTGTTTCAACATCACCGAGTGGAATATCCTTACACTGTTGAAAACTAGCGACCTCCATTTCATGGGATGGCAATGCCAGCATAGTTTCTACAGTAGCGCGTTTAGCATTTCCACGCAATGCGCCAGACAGAGAAGTACGCTACAATGCTCTAATGAACATGTTGATAGTCGTCCGAGCGAAGTCGTTTCCAGGGTCGGGCGCATCTATAGTACATGCAGCTGAGTGCGGCCGGGCATCCAGGCCAGCCCTATAAAGGCACAGTCGTCTCGCTGTCATCCGAGCAACGGATCGCGATCCCGTAGAATGCATGCCGCTGATATTACCAGTAGGACTAGTGCCGACGTGCGAAGCCCATTTCCCGTCCATAATTGCAACCTGGTCTTCATCCTTGCAATATACTACCGCCTACGGTGAATCCCCATCTGTCTAGGCAGTTTGATAATTGTACATACATGGCAATGCGACCTCCAAGCACCTGTTCCGCATCGCACGACTCAATTCTGGGCCTATACATTCTCTCGATTGTTCGTGGATATCAACCAACAACACAATACGAAAGTTGTCATGAGGAGTAACAGTTCTAGCCTCACCAGTTGCCGTTGTTCCGCACTCTGGCACTGACAGAATGCCATCGCGCTCTAGAAGAGCATTCAGTCGGTCCAGTACTGCCGGTGGCGCAATGTTCGCTCCTCGTACGATCAGTACATGCCCATCACGAACCGCACGCGTGAGAGGACCATCAACCCACACAAATCTACCACTGTTGGATTGAAGTGCGCCATTTCTGGGCTGATGGCGTTCCAAGCGCAAGACACATTGCGCAAATTGGCTCGGCTAGTGAATGCTGCATATTCGAGCGAGTTCGACAGCCTTCATCAGGAGCAAGGACTACGCATCAAATACAGGCTCCGTGCCAGCGTTAGCGTACCGTTCAAGTACACTAGATACATCCGCAATGGAAGCAGCAATCAGTGGGACTATTGCATGTTCTTGGAGGACCAAGGCGCCTGCCAGGCAAAGCAATTCACGGACACATTCAACCATATCGCGCCCGGACGCATCTATTTGAGTGACTGCTACCTGTTCGAACGATCCTACTAAATCAGCAGCATCCGTGGCTGATGACAGCTACACCGTCAATTCAGTGTGGTGAGCGAAGGCAAGCTACCCAGCATATCGAACAATAGTACTTCTACCTGAACCTCCACTTCCGTACAGAACAATCGGCTATCGACATGAAAACGCTACGAACGCAGCTAGACAAGCTAGGCCTTGGCTGGAGTATAGACAAATACCCTAAGGCGCCCCAGCAACACGCGATAAATGCCCCAGCGCTCGGCTTACTTTAAAAGTATTCTCGCTTAGAATCGAGAACCCAAACTTTGCTCTAAAAGCTGCGTCTACAACATTTCGCCCAGATGGTGTGCGAAATCGACAACTGAATGTCAGAAGCACCGCCAGTCGGAATGCAAAATGGTTCCAACCCTCCTCTGTGATTTGCTCACCAGTCGTGTTCCAACTCAGCTTGGTTCGGATGCAGCTGACAACTTGACGCAATCGCCCGATATCACGCAGGTTAAATTCAAAAGGTGTTCCTGGGCCATATTCTGGTGGCGACATGGACGAACCGTGGCAGGACAGCTCTGAAGCGAGCGAAACCAGCCGGTTCAGCTGAACCTCAGTCCACAAGTGCACGGCCTCCTGATCTTTATCGACCTGTATGCTTCGTTCTAAAATGAGAACGCTGTCGCTTGGCTCGAGTTCACGCAAGAAAACCTTGGAAAATCGGTTCAGGAATGACTTCGGCAACTGCTTCCTGCCTCCACCTTGGCTGACTGGATTCTAAGTTGCAAATACCCTGAACGTGGCAGGGCACTGCACCACTTGTCCGAGCTCGGGTATGAAGACGGTAGCCCGATGGTCCAATACAGCATTTAAGCCTTCTAAAACTGGCTGAGGGGCAAGGTTGAGCTCATCAAGCAACACCCAGTCACCACGTTTTAGTGCCGATAGAAGCACGCCATCTTTCCAAACGAAACTTTTTTCACCACTGCCTTCAGCAGACTCCATCGGAAGGTCGGCCCCAATGAGATCTGCTATATCTGTTTGATCGCTCAGATTGATACGAACAAGCGAATTCCCGCTGGCAACGGCTAAAGCTTGAATTAGGGAACTTTTGCCAACCCCAGGCGAGCCTTCGAGAAGGATGGGCTGGCTGCTCTACAAAGCTCGCAGAACTCTACCAACGTTGGCAGATACAGTAGGAGCGGTAAATGTGAACTGATTGCGCTGCATTGTCTCCGGCTCTGAAGGGCCCCAGGCGAGCGAAAAGGGTCCCTGTTGCAGTCCATTAGCACCGACCACTAGCTGAGGAACTAGCTAATCTGCACCATCGAAGGCTCGCATCGTCGCAAGTATGTTCGCGCCATGATGTTTGCCACCTAGCGATGAAATGTATGTTCTCAACAATGTCACATCGCTTGAAGCAACGTCTTGCATGACCTGGTCAGCGGCTGTTCCCAATCCGAAACCATCAACGAGAACCAAAGAGGCTGCATGGCCGAAGCCTTCCCAAGCGATCTTAGATATAACTGATTCACCATCGCACGACAGTATGTGCCTATTAGCGTGCTCAATGACGTACTCAATCCATTGGCGCACATCTCGGAGAGTGAGTGGAACGTGCTGCACGCTCAAGTTATTAAAAACAGAGGGGTCACCTGCGATATGACCTTCCTGAGATACTAGCTCACGTCTTTGAGTGTATTCCATGTAAAGCTGACTGAGACCAGCCACTATACCTGAGGCTGGTGCTTCTGGGATACGAACGGATCGGCGAAGACTCGCTGCAGTGAACATTTCACCCACCACTCGCATTGCATCCTCCATAGAAGCAATCTGAGGTACCCAAATTTCTGTAAACCGGCTCCTTAAGGCCGGAGAAAGCTCACGTTTTCCAAAATCGTCACCAGGGTTCATAGTTGCTATAAAACGAAACTAATCATCAGCTTGAATGTGCATTGGGTCGTCATCTGTATTACTATCGACTCCATCTGCGATCTAAACGCCTACGGGTCGCGACCGCTCTGGAACAGTCAGCTTCCGTTCAGGCTCCAAAACACTATTCAGCCTTTCCAAAACTGCATCCTCAGCAAGCGAAACTTCATCTAGGAGGAATATGCTCCCGTCATGCATCGATTCAATCAGTGGTCCATCGCTCCATTCGAACAGCTGTTCGGATTGCTGTTTGCACTCCAGGACAAAGGAGCGCAGGGAACTTAAGGCCGAATCATCTACTGCTTCACTGGAGATAAGCGGCTGTGTTACACTGGTTGATGTACGCCTAGATTTCAAAGCATGTGATGCCAATGCCTCGTCTTCTCTGAGTCGTTTGCCGCCGGCGCTCTCAGCAGTCGCTGGCGTTTTCGGTTCGACAGAGTCTAGCAAGCGCAAAAGATCGTTAAATGATGCCGTCTTGAAGTCCACTTCTGCAACCATAGGGTGATCAGGTCCATCTGATTGGCTAAAATACGATCGGATCGCCTTGATTGCTATGCCCCGTAGCTGCAGTCTCTTCTTCGGCCGCAGAGGTCGCATACTGCCAATGAAATCAGATGCATCAATAGTTTGATGGCAGTTCACGATTCGAAGAGGTTGCTACTTTATCAACGCAACCAGCTGCACAGCACTTGTTTTCCCAGTTCCGGTCTCTCCCACGAGTAAAACTGGTTCACGATGGTGCATTGCATGCATCAAAAGAGCAATAACCCGTCGAAGCTGCGAGGTCCAAGTCAAGGACGGTAGACCTTCTGTTCCAGGAATCTCTACGATATCAGCAGCAGCTGAACTAGCTCCAGAGGCTGCCGTATCAACGTGGTGAGGCGCAGCAGAACCAATGGAGTCTTTCACTACATCTGCGTTGCTGTATAGGACCTCTGAATCGAGCTTGCATTTGCAGGCTGATTCAAGCACACCTCTCAGGATCGCCTACTCCGAAGGTGATCGCAATCGCTCTGCAAGCAGCATAAATCCATAGCTACCGAGTTCCTGCCAAGTCGAAGGAGTACGTGAAGCCCAGCGCAGCAAATCCCTTGTAGTCACAAATGAGCTACCTCCGGCAAACACATCTGAAGCCTGCCTGGCCCTTCGAAGCTCAGCTGCCACTTTCACCATGGATTCAGCAAATGGAGGTGCAATTCTAGACGCGTTAACTATGATTGTCTTCAGCTCGCTTTCTGGTGCTTCGTCAACCCGGAGCTCAAAGAATCGATTGCGAAACGCTCGGCTCAAAGGCTTTCTTCCTCCGTACGTTCCCCCAGACGGATTTTGTGTCGCAAAGAGCCTGAACTAAGGCGATGCTTTCACAACCTCTTGTGTCTCAGGAATAAACAACTCTCGGTTATCATCCAGCAGGCGATTTAGGGCTTCTAGTACTTCACTCGGTGCGAGATTTAGCTCGTCAAGTACGAGCCAAGCACCTTCTCGAGCTGCCTTGACAAGTACTCCCTCTTTGAACTCTAGTGAACCAGATGATGTTGGTTGATAAGTACCAAAATACTCACTCACATCCGTATTTTGATGATTATTTACCCTGTAACACTAGTTTCCGGTTTTGGCTCCCAGGAACTCGACGAGTGATGTTTTTCCCGAGGACGTAGGTCCTTGCAAGAGCACTGGAGATGGGGAGCAGGCAACAGCTCTCGCAAGATTGCGCATGTTAAACTCCACACTTGCTGTCACAACATATACCCGTCGTCCGAGATTCCCAGGTACAGACCAATCTATCGGTTCTTTAGATCCTGCATCGATTGCAAATCCGTCTATGTTGCAATGGGAAGCATCCGATGGGTATCTCGCGACAGATTCCAAAGGAAGGGAACTCACGCTATCATGGCACGCGAGTACCAGCGAAGCATAGCCCGTTGCGTTGACATTAGACTACTAAAGCGATCTCAGGAATTCCCTTGATGCGATGGCTGATCTTCCAGAGGTCACCTCTGGTGTCTTTTTCTACTTCTTACCTTTCTTCCGACCCAAACTACTGGTCGCAGTATCAATAGCTGGCTGCACCTGGGTCGCGTAAGCAGCGCACAATCCTTCGAACAGGGCATCCCGGCAGGTGAGTCCAGTTCTGAGCAACTGCGAGAACGACTTGCATGCCCGCACTAATGTTCGCAAACTATACTAGGGGCTTGCCCCTGCACTGTCGACAAGCTGACCCGACTTTGCGAGTTGCCTTGCTCTTAAGTGAAATCTGACAATGCCATCAACACAGTCCGCAAGAACATCTTGACCAATTGCCGCTCCCTGTTCCAATATGCCTACAGATATTATCTTTAGATCCGCTTCTGCCTCAACGTCGGAGACCCAAATTTCTGTGAACCGCTGCCTAACCCCCGGGGGCAGATCTTTCTTCCCAATATCGGTTGCCGGGTTCATCGCTCCAATCAGCCTGAAGTTCGGATGCCGTGCAATCGGTTCTGCGTCTCCACGCTCAGAAAGTACAACAGATCCTTCATCAGATTCAAGAACGCCCAGTAATCTCTGCAAGGCCTCATGGGGAGCCAAGTTAACTTCATCCAACAGAATCCAATGACCGTTCTAAATCGCTGTAGTCAAAGGGCCCTCTTCAAATCGAAAGGTTGCCCCACTTTTCTCTACAGGCAGATTCTATGCCTGAGCGAGCCGAATCATACGGCGAAATCGCTATAGCTCATTTCCCCACCTGCTCCATTGCATTCGTTGCTGCGGTGTTTGGGTGTGCCCAGCGTCAACCTTATCCAATGCCAGTTGCTGGGCTCTTCCCATGCCTGCCGCCAATCGTGGGTAATTTTTGACGTTGAGCGCGCTACTAAGAGAATCCAAAAACTTGGCATTCTTCTCGGCGTCAAAGATAGAAGGGAAAAGGTCCGATATGAGCTCTTTGTACAGCTCAATAGCTATTCTTCGAGCCGGCGCTGGCCGGTATCCTCCAAGTAAATCGCCGACGTCCGTTTGTGCACTCATATTCACCACAGTAAGTCGAACGTTTACGGCTTCTGCTAGCGCTTGGATAGCTGCAGTCTTGCCGTTGCCTGTCTCACCGACGAGGAGAATTGGCTCATTCCCCTCAATGGCACATGCTACTTGCTCTAAGATTCGACATCCAGACTATGTTGGTGCAAAAGATATAGGAAGGCCAATATGAGACTCGTCTCGTCTATCCTGCGGCGTCTCAACAATTGGGACACACGCGCGCCCAACAGTAAGAGCTTTGCCAGTGGTATCAACTGAACCGATTGCTGGAGCACTACGATAAGATTCCATCAGTTCATCAGCGTGTAGCCTCCATATGGGTGCAATGCAACGCAGTACCAACTCTGCGTCATCTTCGTCTTCGATTCGTGCGCCAAATATATCCATTCCATGTTTGGCTATCGCTATGCGAACCTCTGTATTCAACCCGGATGCATCTGTGCTCACAATACCGTGCGACTCTCGATCGATCAGGAACGCTTGGATCCTACGAGCCCATCTGAGTACATCGCGCACCGAAAGTCTCTGTAGCAAAGCCTCCATATTCGGTTGACGCAGTGTAGTCGCAGAGTCGATCACTACCAGGTCAACTCTACCTCTAGTATGAGCCACGGAAGACTTGAGAGCCGACACGGTTGCCATCACCCCATCACATACGTGATCGGGCAACCTAGGGAAGCTACCTGCTACCATAGACCGAATCTCGTCATCGCTTGGGGCCGCAGCACATACATTGACGAAGTGATGCTACCAGCCGATCATGCGTGGTAGCAGACCCTCTGCATCCCCGAAGCCAATTCTATCCGCTTGATCCTGCGACGCCAAGCCCTCTATGCAGTCAAGGCCTTTTGTGGTAGTGAGCCAGCTAGCTAAAACCGAGGTAGAAACTGCATCAGGTGAGTCTGTGTCGCGATAATCTTTGCTGGATCTGCTCGACCAAGTGAGCAAGCCTAGCGAATTGTATATTTCGTCCATGGTAGCCTCGACCAATGACGAGACCGTAGGCAAGCGTACCTTGCGGACACCCCCTCTAGCAACAGTGCGTGTGCCCTATTGAGTCCAATTTAATCCACTTGTCGTCGTAAAGAACATCCTGAAATTCCTGTGGGCTCGCTCAGAGATGCTCTCCCTCTGCTTGGCATCAGAAGTTGCTACAGGGGCAAGATGCTCGACAACTTCGGTCAGAGACTTCGATTCTTTGGACCATCCTACCTCCAAAATATCACTGGACTACTCCTTGCCTGGAATTTGAATCAGGGTTCCCTTGAGAAGAGGTGCAAGTGCCGACAGCACGTCAATAGACAGTTGGTCAGCTGCCTCGAAGACTACCCAGCTTCCCGCACGTGCAGCCTCCAACAGCGTACCTGCTTTCCATTCAAACTCACCCGGGGTATCAGATACTGAATACTGGCCAAATAAGTCTTTACCTGAAGCGGTGTCGTCAAGATGAAGTGATATTACGCTTACAGAGGCATCCTGATGAGTCGCAGGTGCAGGGATTCTTGCCGACTAAATCCATGCTCGGTATATGTCTGTGCGAAGCCGAGCTACAGACTCAACTGCTGTCGTCTTACCACTTCCACTAGGACCATGCAGCAAAATGCTTGACCCGTACTCGCCTGCAGTAGCCAGTTCCCTGAGTAGATCTAAAGCCTAACTTGTCAACACAACTGCGTGTGGCTGTGTCATCGTTGCTGAGGCCGCCCCTCCGGCGTGAGACGTACCCCAGATGGGCACGCCAATCAGTACCTACAAAGCAACCGTGATGCTCCCAGAGCCACTTGCCGTAGAATGGTTTGGCACTGTGAAAGAATCAAGACGTTCACGCAACAATTCCTCTTCATACTACCAGCATGCTTCATAGTCAAGTTGGCACTATCGCGCGAGGGCATCTTGCGCCATGCCATCAGAAGTAGCCGTAAGCTGTGCATGGTTCCGCTTCTCATATTGTTCTTGAAGGTCCTCAACTAGTGAAGCCCGGTAGAGCTCCAAAGCAGCATCGCGCTTGGCATCAACCAGCCACGAGGGATGAAGACTGGACGGGCGAACACCCACGAGCTAAGGCGGCATCACGCAAAAGCAATGATCTTCGCAGATTGAAACAGAATGGGGACCAGGGGGGCCGACTATAGATTGCCTTGTTTCTACGTAGAAGAGATCAACTCTATACGTGTCAGGAGATGGTGATCCTGCACAAGGAGGAGAGGCGGAGCCACTCGAAGAGGAAGTACCGATCACATTCACTGCTCGTTTGCCGCCTATCAGCCTTGTCGCTACTCGCAGCGGTGCTTCACCATCGCCGGATCCAGAGCCACTGAAGTCCGCAGCTGCACCTGCGGGGGAAGGCTGTGTGCTTCCATCTCGGCTTCTCTTCCTACCCCCAGTACCGGCCTCACGGGACAATTCAACCGGGGAATCATCAGCATTTATTCCTTTATCCACATGCGCGATAAATTTCCAGTTTCTACGTAGGAGTTCTGTCGCCGAAATTCTGCATTGAGCCGCAATAGACTCAGAAATTGCAGCAGCACAGCTGTGGCAAAACGAATCCGGAACGCCACGAAGGTATGCATGCAGGCGGGCAATGGGGATACCTTGCAACCACTTTGGAATCACAGCTGTAGCAGGAGGCGCAAAACCGCCACACAGCAGATTGTCCGGCTCTGGTTCGAACCGCGCCTCGGCAGTGGCGCATCGCCTAGCTGCTTCCATGAACATGAGGCAACCCCAACCCACCCGACGTGCCTGCAAAGTGCGAGCAGACAAATCGTCCGCCATGGGAAGATCTAGAATCTGATGAATCATGCTCTTCCCTCGGCTGCTTGCATCTGCATCCGCACTCATTGCTTCCAACAAACCGCGATGAGCGAATTCACTTGCCAGTGCTATTCTCGCTACACTGAGGAAGCCAACATCTGCACTCGCAATCAGTGTTTTATGGCTTGGGCCCAATGAACTGGTGCTGCTGTTGAAGTAAATCTCAAAGCAAGTGAGCAGCAACTCGCTCAGGACTGGCCTGAAGGCTTGTACAATCGATTTCGTCCAACCGGGGCATCCAGCTAAACTACAAGATTCAAGGACAGCACGGCGGAGGCCAGCAAGAAGATCTTGACTAATATCATCTTTAGTAGTGCAGCTCTCGGACTGCGTCGCTTAAATGAATCGTTGAGGAAAACAGGAGCGAATACTCGACGAAGTCAAAATCTGCCAAGTTGAATGAAAAATTAACTCACCAATCTAAGAACTCGTTCTACGTGGTTTAGCCCCACCCGGCTAGATCCAGCGATTTCTCTAAGAACATGACATGACTGAAGCCACAAAGCTGAGTTTAAACGATCCATCCGGTAGGTAATAGGCGGGTTGTTTGCACTACAACAGCAAATTGGGGAACGCAAAAAAGCATTGCACTGCCACTCGATCCTCGACATGGATCCCGCAAATATGCTGATGTACTTCGTATAGGGTTTTCGAGCAAGAGACCATCTCCACAAGAATGCAGTTCCCTAACAAGCATAGTATTTCGTTTAGCCAAGACCGACAACTACCGAGGCTACCTGTGCCGCCGCTGCAAGGTACGTTTGCGAAACTAATGGCGAGCATACTACCTCTGGCAAAGTCCGCAGATGAAGGGGCTATGTTTGCATCGAAGATTTTGGCTTGCTTGCGTCGGGGCTCATAGGCTAGGCGAGGACACACTCTGCTGCTGCGGCGAGAATCGATGCGTCCCGAAGTCCAGGTGTCTACAACTGCTCCGAATGAGGCCGAGAACGATGGGAGCTCGTGGATGCTTGAGTGGTGGAATCGGGAAGCCTATCTATCTTTAGATATTCCTTTGCCGATAAATGTGTCTTATTTCATGCTTCTGGAGCGCCCTTCGGCGACTTCAATGTCCCGACGAGCTGGTCGCATTTCTGCGTTGATGCTGGCGTACCGTGCAGCCTTGCTCATGGAATCTGTTCCGCCTTCATCGGCGCGCGCTATCTAGCTCCCTGCAGGACCTGCCCCAGGCTTGCGCAGCCGAGCGAGATCTGTACCGCTCTGCATGCGGCCGTTCAGGCATCTATTCCACACCACTCGAGTTCCCTGCCTTGGACGGTGCGGTGCTTCGTAGGATTCGGTGCACCTTGGCTGGGGGGAGCATGCAGCTGCATGGACCCGGTCTGGGCTGGCATTTGAGAACCCATCCACATGCTCACCCGAGGCAGTTGCCAGCGCATGGGGGGACATGCCTCCAGTTGAGGTGCTTGTTCTGCACCACGGTCGCATGGTTGCTGTGCGAGTGCCCTCTCACGTGTTGCAAGATGCTGTCGCGGTCGCTAGATCCTGGTTTAGCCCCATACGTACTGCGAAAATACGCACTATTGACTAGAAGGATTCACCTCCGGGGTCTGGCTCCAGACTGCAGGGAGACGCAGGAGCTAGGCTGTAGAGTGCATCAGCTTGGCTCGGGCAGGCGTTCGAGCACGCGAGGGAACAGATGATGGCGCTGCCACAGCCCGGGGGGACGGGTCGCCAGGTCTTGGAGTGCTTACGGGTGGGCGGCGAAAAGCCTGGGCAGCTGCTTGGCCGGCGTTTGTGAGGTATGTAGGGGATGACCGGGCCAAATCTATCGTTGGGGCAGCCTTCGCCGTGTGCTTGGATGACAGAGAGCTTCCAGAATCCAAGTGCAGGTCCACCCTTGGTCGTGCGCTGCTACACGGGGACCCCACAATTGAGCCTATACGATCTCACGATCGATGGTATGATAGCCGGCTGCAGGTCGTAGCTTTTGCTTCTGGCGACGTGGGTGTGGTGGCAGAGCACAGCACAACAGATGGTGCTCCAGTGGCAGAAATGCTGCATACAATTACCTAGGCAGAGCGTGATGTGCTGTGGGATGATGCCGGAAGAGATGCAGTCTCTGCAAATTCTCCAGCCAATAGCGTAGCAAGACTCGCACCGCTTTCTGGTAGCTCACCAGCCGCCTGCATCCTCCCAATTTTGCCACCAGTCCATCCTAGAGGTGCTGTGCCTTTATCTGTAGATGAAGGCAGTGCTTCATCAACCCGGCTAGAACTGGCGCGGGACCTGCACGACGCTGTCGTAATTGCCGAGAGAGAGCATCGCGATGCGGCCAGGTAGCACTGCACAGCTGAAATTCGAGTACAAACTGGTGCTCGTGCACTGAAGGCTGTCCACTGCTCTCCTGATGCATTTGCTCAGCTTGCCATTGCCCTGGCGTGGTGTATTGCCCATGAAGATGCTGGGTGTGGGACCCGAGTTGTAACTAGACAAGGAGGCGGCTTTGCACCGGTGCATGCCCCTGGAATTGCAAATGGCACGGAATATGATGATGAGATCACCCCATGGCTCGTGGCCCAGTATGAGCCAGCACAGACGCGTCGATTCGCTGGAGGGCGCACTGCCTGCATTCGGGCAACGAGTGCAGAGTTATGCGAGGCTGTTAGTGCATGCATGCAGCTGCGAAGGCAAGGGCAAGGGACGGGCAATTCTGACCTTTCAAGAAGGGCGGCAGTACTTGTCCGCTAGGCAATGCATAGGCATAGCGTGCTATCGACCGAAGCTGCGGCAGGACATGATGTAGATCGCCATTTGTTCGGACTACAGTTGGCTCTCAGGGAAGCGGGGCCGGTAGCTGCTGCAACTGCAGCTGGGGGTACTTCAGCTGCCTAGGATCTCGATCAGCTGCTCCAAGATACCCTAGTGCGCCGTAGCGCTCGGTGGAGGATTAGTACAAGTAATCTGACACTGCCAGGAGTGTCCCTCTGGGGATGGGGAGAAGTTGTCCCAGATGGCATCGGGGTGGCATATAGTGTACACCGAGATCGACTACATTTTCACGTTTGCAGTCAGACCAGACCCGGAATTGGCGAGAGTGCTGCTGCTATAGCATCATTGTACCGGGGAACTGCTGTAAGCTCAGCGGACGGTCATGCCGAGCATGGTGACTCCCTCGCAGAGGCAGTTGGATCCGCCCTCCCAACTGCGGTAGGGTTGCTCATGGCTCTGCTGCAGTCCAGAAGCACGGCCAAATTGTGAAATGATTCTAAGGTAGGAATGGAGGAATGAGTTAAATTAAAGTCTTTCAGATTTTAAAGCAGGAGTTCCAAAATCTATCTAGATCCGGTGGATTGACGATCTGGATCTGATCTGATCGTCACACTTCGTCCCACGTGGTTCGCCGAGAAAGGGTTCGACAGAATCCGCGTATTTCCGCAGAAGGAAACTGCATGGCTTCCCTTTCTGGATTTCTGCACCAAGTGAATACCGTTCGGTTGAAACGATGCACGATAACTTTCGTGGAAGGTCACGAAGCGATACTGAAAGTGCTGCTTCGTGGGTTAGGTAGTTGACTTACGTGGCTTTGGCTGGAAAAAGCTAGGAGATGCTGCTAGGGAACGCGAGCGAGAATTCGAAAGCGCTGCAGCATAACTGCGATACTCTTGGGAGTGTGCGATGTGAGTTGGTGTCGCTGACCAGTAAAAAAAGTAGCTTGCATGTTTAGACAAGGCCGTAGCAACCATTGCCCTCCAGTGTCGCGAAATCAGCCCCAAGATGACAATTTTGTCACAAGGCATTAATAACTTCAGACCTGTTGCTCACACCCCCACACTCGTCGCAGCTGAGCGCATGCGACGACTCCAGGTGTCAGGAGCCCTACATCAAGATAGCCAACAGTACCCACCAGATCTGTAGAGTGCAGAGCCAAGCGTAACTTCCCACGACGGAATTGCAAGATCAAGATGGGTGGTGTCCGGCGGAGCTTCCGCGCCATCAAAGGACTAGCAAAGCGTCGCCTCGATCGAGGATAAGTAGTGGGCATCAGTTTCTTTGGAAGAGCGAGCAGCTGGAGCAGCGCCATGCAAGAACCTCGCAGCCAACGACTCCCAGCGACCGAGTACCTGGTGGAACATCTTCTTGGCTATCGTGGTGTGCACTCTGTTTGCCGGAGGATTCTTTGTTAACTCTGCTGCTTCGCGGCTTCTACCGGAAGGCTCGGCGGGTCCGCCAAAACTTCTGATCATGATGGCTGTAGGTCGAATCATCGGTCTGGCCTCCACATTCATCGCGTTGGCTTACTCCGGAGGCGTACCCGGTATGGATGCATCTGACCGCATGTATTGCTCGCCTTGCTCCGGAGGGGTCGTTTCGGTCTTCATCCAGCTCATCACTCTGCTTGGATTTGTACCGTACTTCATCCTGAGCGCCACCGGTGACATCTCGGCGATCGCTCCTCTAGTTGGCGTACATAGCATGATCCCTGTCGTTATCGGCATGGTGTTCGGAGGCGAGAGAAGAACCTTCTTCAAAGTGCTAGCTGCTTTCATGTCGCTGGCCTCCGTGCTTCTTCTAGGCTTTGCCGCCACTCGCGGCACAACCTCTTAGACGAACCCCTCGGCCTCGATGCACTTCGAGACCAACTCGACAATGGCAGATGCTGTAGGCGATAGCGAAGCAAATGTTGAAGCTGACACAAGTGAGAATCTTGTCGCTGAGCTTGAAGGCACGCAGCCGAACATGGCGCTGCAGATTGGTCTGCTTGCAGTAGTCATCGCAATATGGGGGACCACCGATCAGCTGTCGAGCGGAGTGGCCAAGCGCATACAGCTATACACCGTCATCGTCACAAACGTATTTGGAGTCATGATGTTGCTCTGCTGTGCCTTCATTTATGTGACATGGATCGTGCCATCTGCGGACTGGGGTCCAATTGGGTGGTACCATGTGTTGTACGTGGCATCAAACGCTATGGCGATTTGGGCTTGGTTCATCTTCGTGTACCTAGGCAAGAGGTGCGAGGCCAGCATCTTCGTTCCTATCGTTGGATCGTATCCTACCGCAACTGCATTGCTGGGGGTGGCTATCATGGGTGAGAGCTTTACCCTTGCAAAGGTAGGAGGCCTTTTGTTGACTCTTGCCTCAATCGGCTTGCTCTGCTGGTCAGATTCACAAGCTAACAAGAGTGAGCTACCACCAGTCGCTGCGGCCACTGCAGTTCCTGGACCAAGATTCGATGTCGCGCAAGACCAGGAGAAGAAGCTGTACGAGGTGGCACTCAGTATTGCCACCCTGGATGCGCCTGAACCAGCCGATAGGGTTCTTGGCCATTTCGAGGTAGAGCCTTCTCTTGAAGTATCTCCAGTTCGACCGATCGACGATGGTGCTAGCTGCTACTCCGGGAAAGCATGCGGGGATACAGGCTCCGTTCATACCGTTACAGAGGTAGGTCCCACAAGCTGATAACACGATAGTGTGCACTTGCTGTTTGGGAAATAACCCGAGGACATAAAAAAGTAATTGACCGAAAATCTGACTGCACAAACTCGATTGACCCTACATGTAACGCGTCGATGTGCAGCTACGTCTTCTGAGATTATTCCAATAGGAAATCACGCCTATACGTAATTTTCTGACACGTCAACTAAACTCAGCTTCTTCCGCCCACGTAATTGGCGCTACCAACGCTTCCGGAAACTATCGAAGGCGGACGCGGTGGCGAGACTGCCCTTGCTGCTTGAGTTGCATACTAGTGCAGATTCTACAAGGCAGTATCAACACCATGCCGTTGCGACGTATCATCTTGGGTTTGTGAAGAGTAGTACTTACCATCGAGCAGTGGCATGCCACCAACTGAGGCTGCAGCTCGCTCTAGCAAGCTACTGCTCTCCTTGGACTGGTCATGCGTCACATCGTGAGCTCCATTATATATCGGAGCGGCACCGCCCGCACGCTGCTGCTACGGATAGCTGAAATCGCCCTCCATTGGTGGTGCCGGCTACATATCATGTGCGAGCAACGGCTCTCTATATCCTTCATCGGAATCCTAGGGCGGCTTCTAACCTGGCTTCCCATTCGAAGGGGAATCTCCAGCAGAGCGGTTCGCCGAGAAGTTGGCGCTTTGAGCAGGCTACGGGATGGGGCCACTCCATGCATACGAATACCCAAACTCGCCCACAGAGGGCTTCAACTCAACCGGCTGCTTCACCACGGCCTTGAGGAGACCAGCAAGCTGTTGGATTCGGGTATCATTCGACGACTCCATTGCGCTTGAGATGTCTAGTAGCCTCTGCTAGGGATCTCTCTCATCTTTCCCCGCTATTTGTTTGCTAGCAACTGGCCTGCCCCGGGTGGCAGCTTCAATCCTCCTAGCATCTGCTTGGGCCCGCACGATCGAAGCACGGCGCGGTGATGCACTCCTCGCTCTGTGCAGCCTCGATGCCCTAGATCGCTAAGACTGGGCTATTTCGTCTCGCCCGGCCACATACTCAGATCTGCTAATATCACCATCTTTAAGCTACTACTTCAACCGAGAAAGCCGCTCGTGCACCGTAACTCTGTCCCTTTGCTTGCTAACCATGCGATCGTGTCGGCTCCCTCGTGAGGACGCCCGTGAGGCGACACTTCTATCCATGGCCAAGCTGTGGTAGCTACCTGAACGACCACGGCTAGGGGTTTGGCCTCTCCTCGAGTCATTTGCATCTGAACGTCTGCCTACACTTTTTGCCCTCCTAGGAAGCCGCCTTGAAGTCGCAAGATGTCTTGCATGCAGCTATTCTCGAACCTCAACTTCACGCTGAAGCTATGCTGCAGTTTTTCGCAGGTGACGCAGCTGCGGCCGAGATGAGGCAAGCTTTTCGCGCTGGGAATCAGGAATCAATGTTTGTTTACGCCGCCCGGGAACTTCCATAGTTGATCTTCGGCTGCGAGCACTGCGCAGCCTCCGGGCACTTGCAGCCCTACTGGGAGGTGTGTCCGCTCCCGATTGATCCCGTCGGCGAGACTACCTCGGACTGCTCTAAGAGCGTGGTGTTGCAGACTGATAGCTTGCAATTTCATCTTTTTGTTTCTATGCAGCAGTAGCTCTCGCTTTGGCTGCCGCTAGCTGCTCCAGCAGCCCGTTGAGCACTTCAATCTTCGATTGATTCTACTGCTACTTCTGCTGGATTTCCCTATGTGCTGCGGTAGCACTATAGTGCCTACCGTTTTTGTTGTTGTTCATATGCTGGGTAGGAGCACTTGGCGCGCGCCGGCGAGGAGCGGCCTACGGTACGATCGCTTCGCTTGGTATGGCTGGCGGCACCGTCGGACTTGGACTGCCGCCTGGACCATTTTCACCAGGTTCGGCTACCACCAACTTTTCAGCGGTGTGGTGGCTGCGAGAGAGTTCAGTCTACGTTGGAGTTGTGGGCCTATGTGATGTTATCGAGGACGTGTCGTATTCTTTAGGTTCTGGGTCGCTTGGTGGGTGAGTGTCGATCTGATGCGGTATGGTCCTCGTAGTCTCTTTCGATCGCAAGTCCAAGTCGTTCTCCAGTTCTCTACCACTGATTGGAGAGGGATGTACATTGCGCATAGGTGCCTATCTGACTCGATCATCGCTGGGCGCCGCTGCTTGCAACTCTTTGAATCTTGCTGCATCCCCATCCTGCCATGTTGCTGACCGAAGCCTGCGGATGCGCTACTCAATCTTGCGTAAGTCGACGCGAGCAAGCTCCTACCGAAGCTAGCTAACAGATTCGGAAGCTCGGGTGTCTGCATCATGAGCCGCAGCATCCAGCTCGCTCTAAAGAAGCGTACGGTCCATTCGGTGAGGGCTTTGAGGGCCAGTTAAAGTAGCCGAGGCAAGAGCAGACGATGAGCCTTCAAGGGCGGCAGAACCTGCCACGAATACCGCCTAAGATGCATACGGTGCATTGGCTAGACCGTTCTCTCTCTACTTCCAATTCGAAAATTGTCCTGGTGCATCCGTAGTTCCGAACGGGGCAACCATCATGTGTTGCTTCCAGAACAACCCATCGAACCTAGATCGGTCTTGCTTTGGGTGGTCGTCAGGTTCAAACGCCCCCGCTGCAGCAAGCTCTTGTGAAGTAGACTCCGACCCTCTTTGAACATCAGGATTTTCTTGGCTTGTTGCTGAACGAAGTACTTGCTCTG
>Ga0136560_1000571_pt1 | contig 18629 bp, 1 predicted proteins | sample AntRauMeHopE1497_FD_104925 | JGI IMG/M metagenome (GOLD analysis project Ga0136560, IMG submission 104925) | Saline lake microbial communities from Rauer Islands, Antarctica - Metagenome Hop E1 #497 | ecosystem: Environmental > Aquatic > Non-marine Saline and Alkaline > Saline | place... | reverse complement strand
CGGGCGGACGAGGCCGACGCCGCCGCCTCGTTCGCAATGGCCGGCGCCGGCATCGCCGGGTGGACCGGCCGCCTCACCGCGGGCGCCTCGGGGCCGGCAGACACGGCAGTGGTGTGCCAGGCACCCCCCGCCATCGCCGTGGCTGCCGCGGCGGGCGGCGCCGCCTCCGCCTCCCTGGCCAGCCCTCCCGGCTCCTGGCCGTCGTCCACCACCGTCGAGGTCACCCTCAACGGCGGGGCGGACTGGCTCCCCCGGGCCGCCGGCTCTGCCCCCGTCTTTGCCTTCACTCGCCCGCTCGCCGTCAGGTCCATGGCCCCGGCCGTCGGCCCCACCGTCGGCGGCGGCGTGACCACTCTCGCCGCCGACGTCGACCCCCTCGTCGCCGACTCCCCGGTGCGCTCCTCCGGCGTGCTCTGCCGGTTCGGCACCGAGGCAGCCGCGGCGACCGCCGCCCACCGCGGGGGCGTGGACTGCGGCATCCCGCCCGCCCCGGCGGCGGCAGAGGTGCAGGTGCTCGAGCTCGCCGTGGAGGTGAGCGATGCGTGGTCGCTCCTCCGGGACGCCCCGCCCCTCTCCCCAGCCGACGCCGCCGACCCCGACGCCGTGGCCGAGGCCGTCACGGAGGCCGCCTTCGCCGCCGCCGCCGCCCGCTCGGCCTCCCCCGCCCTCTTCCGCATCCGCCTGTCCGCCCCCGCCGTGGCCCGCTGCCCCCGCCTCAACGCCTCGGCCCTCGCCGACCTCCGAGGCCTCTCCCCCGACGGCGTCGAGAGCCTCCTCGGCGCGGCCCTCCCCGGCGGCGGCCGCACACTCGCCGCCCTCATCGCGGTCCCTGTCGACGAGCGCACCGGTCTGCTCCGCCGCGCTCTCCTCGGGGCCGCCGACAACGTCGCAGCAGCCACGACCGCGGGAGCGGGCACGGGAGTCGACGCGGGCAGCGCCGCCTCGCAGGGCTCGGCCTCCGGCCTCCTGGCCGACCTGTCGGACGCCGCCTCGGCCCTGAGCTCGCTCGGCGTGTCGGGCGCCACGCTGGAGCGCATCGAGGCCTCCGCGAGGCTCCTCCCCGACGGGTCCCCGTGCCCCAGCGGCGCGATCGCCGGCGAGGGTGACGACGCGTCCGTGTGGTCGCCCCTGGCGGTCAACGCCACGGCCGCCCAGGTGGCCGCAGCCGTCGCCTCGCTCCCTCTCTTCCGCGGCGCCGATGCCCAGGCCGCCGCGGCGCCCGTGGACGCGGCCAGGCTCCCGGCGAGGCACGCGGCGGCCCTTGCGGCCCGCCCGGGGCCCGGTGACGTGCAGGGGAGGACGAGTCCGTCGCAATCAGACCGCCCCCCGGTGCTCATGCCGGCCCCCGGCGCGCCGTCAGCGCCGGCGGTAGTGGCGTCGCTCTTTGCGCTCCCGAGTGACTTTTCCACGGCTCTCTCGGCCGCCCAGTTCACCCTGCGATCGGCGCTGACCCGGGCGCTCGGAGGGACTCCGGCCGCTGCCGACGGCACCGCCCGGGCGGCGGGGAGCCTCCGGCTCTCCGCGCTGGCCGTCCCCGAGGCCGTCCCGCTGGCGAGGACGAGAGCCGCCAGGGGAGCGGCGTCGGCCGACGAGGCGTCTGACCCCACGGCCCTCGCTGCCGCGCTCTGCGACGCCGACCCCGGCCTGTGGGTCGCGCAGCCCGCCACCCCCGAGGCCCGGTCGCCGTCAGCCGTGCTGCTCCTCGCCGCAGCGTCGTCGCCGTCCGCCATCGGCGCTGTGGCAGCGGCCCGGCGCGCGGCCGACGCCGCGGGACACCCCACCTCCGTCGCACTGGCCGATGCCGTGCTCCACTGGGGGGGACGACTCTTCCCGCCCGCGACGGCTCTGCCGCTCATGCGCGCGGTCGTCGCGGGGCGCGACGCCGGGACCCCGGCAGCCGCCGCCGCCGTTGCCGCCGGGCCGCCGGGCGGCATCCGACTCGTTCGTCGCTTCGCCGTCACGCTGCGCCGACCCTCGACCGCGGTCTCCGACACCGCCCTCGCCGACTGGCCGCTGCTCGACGTGTCCGCCGCGCCCGGGCCCCTCCGCGCGGCTACCGTGGCCAACGCCTCTGCCGTCGGCGCGGGCCTCCCTGCGAGCCGCGTGCCGCCCGTCGGCCCCGGCGCCGCCGTCCCGTCATGGGCCGGCGTCGACCTGAGCGCCCTCGGCGGGCCCGTGCGGCGCGTCGACGCGTCCCGGGTCTACGAGGCACGGCCGGGGGTCTCCGCCTCCCGGGGCGGCCCCGTGGCCGTGGAGGTGAGCCTCAACGGGGGCATGGACTGGGAGCCGGGTCTCCCCGCCGCCGGCGGTCTCGTGTCGCCGGCCGCTGCGGCGGCCTGGGCCGGCGCGGCGCTCGGGGCCTCGCAGGGCTCTGCCACCATCGGGGGCGACGTCGCGTCGATGCAGCTGGCCGAGCGGGCGTGCGGCTGGCCCGGGGCGCTCCTCTTCCCCGGCGGCCACGCCGTGAGCGACTCCTTCACCGCCCCGTCGGGGTCGGAGCTTGCCGTGCTGCGTCGCTCCACCGCCCCGGCTCTGCCGGTGTTCCGGTACCACGCGTCCCTCGTGGTGACTGACGTCCGTCCCGGCTTTGCGCCCGTGTCGGGCGGCACGGTCTTCACCGTGTCGCTCGGCGCGGCATCCGTGTCGCCTGACCAGCGGGCGCGGGACGGGGCCCGGGCCGGGTCACCCCACACCGACTCCTCTGGCCTCGCCGGCATGCACCTAGGCCTGCGCCTGGCCGGAGTGTGGCCAGCCCCCTCGGCCTGGCGGCTCCTCGCCGACGGCCCGACCGCGGCGGCCGGCCTCGCGGAGCTCGGGGGCTTGCGTCCCTCCGGCCCGGCGTCGTCCGGCGGTCCCGGGGCGTCGGGCACCGGCTTCCCCCTGGGTGCCGGCCTCCCCAACGCCAGCCGCCTCGCCCTCCTTCCCACCTACGCGCTTGCGGGGGCGCTCGCCGCGTCCCCGTCGTCCCCCGCCGTCGCCCGGGCGCTCGCGGCGCTCGGCATCGACCAGGCAGCCGCTGCAGGGACCGCGGCGGCATCCACGGCATCCGCGTCGCTCGCCGACGACGTCCAGGCGCTCATCGGCTCTGCGCGAGGGGCGAGCGCTTGGGAGCCGGCGGCCTGGCCCAGGGGCGTCCGGGTCGTGTGTGTCTTCTCAACGGCTGCCGGCGGCACGGACGACGCGGGTCTCGGCTCTGCGCGTGCCGCCCCCCGCGCGTCGCTCTCCCGCCCCCTCCGCGTCATCAACTCGACCCACGCGCTGTGCGTGGCCCCGCCGCGCCGCGTGCCCGGCCCCGTCGCCGTGCGGATCGCTCTCGAGGCGGCGCCCTGGACCGCCGGCCCGGTCTCTGCGTCGACCGACCCCTCGGCGCCGGTCCCGAGCACCGTGCTGCTCTCCCCCGAGGCCGCGACCGCCGCAGTGGTCGTGTTCGTCGACGCGCCCCGCCTCGACTCGGCCACGCCTCGCATCGCCGTCGCGGGCTCTGCCAACACCACCATGGTGCTCCGCGGCGCACGGTTCCTGCCCACGCCCCACCTCGCGTGCCGTTTCAGCCCCGTTGGCATGCCGGGCGCCAACGCCTCGGCCACCACGGGCACGGGACCCGGCGCGTCCGGCGCCCTCGTCGACGGCGGCTACCTCACCGCCCTCCCCGGGTCGCGCTCCGGCGCCCCCGCCGCCTACGGCCTGCCCGTGCCCGAGACCACGGCCCTGCCGCTGGACGAGGCGGCGTACCTGTCGCTGCTCCTGGGGCTGGCGGGCCGGCTCGGCACCGGGCGGGCGTCCGCCGGATCGCCGTACGCGGGCCGGCCCCTGGACGCAGGCGTGTTCGGGCCGACGTCCGGGGTCCTCGTCCCGGCGGCCTGGCTCTCCGGCGGTGAGCTGGCGTGCAGCGCGCCGCCCCTTCCCCAGGGGCGGTTCGAGATCACGGTGACGGTCGACGGCCAGACCTTCTCCGGCCGCGCCGGCACCGCGTCGGGCCTCGGCGCCGACGCCGACCGCACGGGTCGCGGCCTCCCCGTCCTGGTGCTGCCCCGCCCGCGGGTCACATGGACGTCGGCCGTCCTCGCCGACGCCCGCTCCCCCGGTGCCGCCGTCACAGTCCACGGCGAAGGGTTCGCCAACGTCTCGTCGCTGTCGTGCGCCTTCGGTGACCTCCCGGTGCCCGCCGTCTTCGTTAACGAGACCGCCGTGCGCTGCACGCCTCCGGTGCCCCGCGCCGTGGCAGCCCTCGGTGCCGACGGGGCGCACCCGACGTCCACGTCACCCGCCGGCCTCGCCGACCCGGTGCTTCAGGCTGTGACCCGCGGTAGCGTCGTCCTCGGCAAGGGCCTCTCCTGGGCCCCGCTCTCGGAGATCCGGCACCGCAGCCCCGACCCCCACACGGGCAGCCGGCTCGTGTTCCCCGAGGCCGCGCCCCACGCGTACGGGCTCGTCCTCCCCGTCCGCGTCGAGGTGTCGGTGAACGGGCAGGACTTCACGGAGGACGGGCGCGTCTTCGTGTACGCGCCGGGCCCCACCGTCTCGACGGTGAGCCCCCGCCGGGCCATCGTGGCCCGGGGCCGCGCCCTGCCCCTCTTCGTGACCGGGACGCGGTTCATGAACACGTCCAGGCTGGCATGCCGGGTCGGGGACACCGTCTCCCGCGCTGTCTTCATCGCCACGACGCTGGTTTGGTGCAAGGCGCCGCCGGCTGCCTTTGCAGGCGGCGCCAGACCGCAACAGTCGGCGGGAGGCCGCGCGCTCCCGGCCAGGCTTGCGCTTGACGACGACCGCGACACCGCCGTCGCCGCCCCTGGCGCGTTCGCCGACCCGCGCGAGGCCCTCTGGCTCGGGCGGGACGTCCCGGCGTCGAGGACCCTGCTGGTGGAGGTCTCCAACGACGGGGCCTCCTTCTCAAGCGACCGCGTTCCGTTCCACCACGACGGGAGCTGCGCCCCGGGACGGTTCTGCCCCGACGGGGACGTCTCGGCGCCGGGGAAGCAGCCCGGCAACCCATTCGGCGGCTCGGCCACGTCCCTTGTGCCAGTCATCGCGCGCGCCGGCGCCGGCGCTCGCGGCCCCCTTCCCGACGACCCCAGCGAGTGGACGGTGGACCAGGACGAGGCGGCCGGGCGGTACGGCCACGCGTGCCCCCGCGGCACCTTCTGCCCCGCCTCCAGCACCAACTTCACGCTCTGCCCAATGGGCACGTACCAGCCCGAGCAAGGCCGGCCCGACTGCCTCCGATGCCCGGTGGGGTACACCTGCCCGCACGAGGGCATGCACGTGCCGCGAATCTGCCCGTCGGGTTTCGTGTGCGACGTGACGGGCCTCGAGCGGGCCGAGCAGCCGTGCCCCGCCGGGCATTTCTGCCTCGAGGGCACCGTCACCACCGCCACCACGTGCGGCGACCCTGGCCTGCTGTCCTCGGACATCACCCTGGCGCCGTCCCACGCGCAGCTCATGACGTCTGTCCGGCCCGGACGGGAGCCTGCCGGCGGGCCCGCGGCCTCCTTCGCCGGGTCCCGCAGCAGCGCGTGCTTCGACAACAGCACCACGGACTTTGGGCTGCAGCACACCGCCTCCCCGGCGAGGTACTGGGACGAGCTCCGCAGCCTCCCCCTGCCGCCCGACCAGCCCTTCACCCCGCTGCGCGGCCGTTTCTGCCTGGACAACCGCTGCATGCGCCTTGGAGACGAGGCCGAGGTGTCGGTCTCCGACGCCTTCTTCGACTACGGCTCCACGGACCGGCGCCTGCGCCGCCCCGTCCCCTGCCCTTCTGGCACGTACTGCCACCCGGGCACCGGCTCCGAGGTCCTCCGCATGGACAACTTCAGCGCGCCCCAGGCATGCTTCGGCCGCGGGGCGCAGTGCCCCGAGGGCACCACGGAGCCGTCCGGCTTCGGCATGGCGCCACCTGGCTTCTTCTCTGACACCGGCGAGGTCAGGCCGTGCCCGCCCGGCACCTTCTGCCCCCGGGAGGGGACCTGGGACCCTCTGCCGTGCAGGCCCGGCACCTTCAACGGCCAGACAGGGCAGTCCAACTGCACGCACTGCCCCCGCGGCCACATCTGCCCCGGGTTCGGGCGCGTGGACCCGGCCAAGTGCCCCGCCGGCTTCGTGTGCTCGCGGGACGGCATGTCCGCGGCGGCATCACGCTGCCCCGCCGGATTCTTCTGCCTCAGCGGCACACAGACGTCTGACCCGTTCCGGAACGACACGACGCTTCGGCCCCTCGCGTGCCGCCCCGGCACCTGGTGCCCGTCCGGCGTCGGTAGCCCCGAGGTGGTCGCCGGCAACTTCTTCCACGCCCAGAACTGCACCGCGGGCTTCTTCTGCGAGGCGGCGAGCGTCACCCCGACGGGGATGGGGCTCTGCCCCGCCGGCTTCTTCTGCCCGGAGGGCACCCCCGTGCCCATCCCGACGCCCCAGGGCACCGAGGCCCAGGCTGCCGGCACCGTCCAGCCGGCGAACTGCCTGCCCAACACGTACGCCCCCACCATCCAGACGGTGCAGTGCTACCCGTGCCCCCCCGGCACGAGCTGCGAGTTCGAGGCCATGTTCGAGGTCCAGGTGTGCCCGCCGGGCACCTACCGCTCCGTGTCCGCTGACGGCAACCCGGTGTGCCAGGGGTGCCCCGCGGGGACGTGGAGCAAGCAGTGGGAGCTGCGTGACGCCGGCGAGTGCACCCCGTGCAGCCCCGGCATCGTGTGCCCCGTCTCCACCATGATCTCCCCCTGCTCGCGCTTCGACCTGCCCCAGCCCTTCACCCCGACCCTGAGCGGGGACTCCATCGCGCAGTGCCTGGCCAGGAACCGCGGTGAGGGCGAGGGCGGCACGGGGGAGCCGTCGCCCCTGCGAAAGGAGTTCTTCTTCGGGGTTTTGGACCCGACCCGGCCCGAGTTCATCGATGACCTCGGCCGCGGGCCGTACTTCATCAGCTCGGACGAGCCGACCAGGGGCGAGTGCTTCCGCAACCCGCAACGGTTCGGCAGCGTCGTCTACCAGCGCATGCGCGACTACTTCGGCTCCCTGTACGAGATCCAGACGGGACGGAAGCACCAGGGGTACGGGGACCCCAGCCAGTACAACGGCTTCTTCGACATCGGCCACCGTGCCATCAACTTGCCCCGGACCCCGGACTTCTTCCCGCCCCGCAACTGCTCCAGCGGCTTCTTCTTCCACAACGCCACCTCCGGTGAGGACGAGTGGCACCGCGGCAACTGCGAGGCCGACATCATCTGCGACACAAACCGGCGCTCCGAGGCCGAGGCGTGCGCCGAGGGCCGCGTGTGCCCCGAGGGCACGGGAAACCTGGACTCCGACTCGACCCGGTGCCCCGCGGGCTTCGCTTGCGACGCCGGCACTACGCCCGACGACAACTTGCACGCGCCGCTCGGGCGGCTCCAGACCATGTGCCCCGCCGGGCACTCCTGCTCCCAGGGGACGGGCTTCCTGAACCGCTTCCAGCTGCAGTGCGCCGCCGGGTACTTCTGCCCCACAGGCACGGCGGACCCCATCTTCGGCCGCATGTCCAATGACGCGCTGCTGCGCGGCCTGGCCAACGACGAGGTGAACCCGTTCGAGCCGATAGTGCACCTCGAGAAGTATCTGCCAGGGAACCGCCTGCCCGTCAACATCAGCAGGCACGACCAGCGGTGCTTCAACGCCATCACCGACGGCATCGACGAGACGACCGTCCTTCGCGACTTCAACGACAGCCGCGGCGGGTTGGTCCCCGGCCCCGTCAACCTGGCGGACGACATCAACCTCCAGTGCGCGCGCGACCACAAATGGCGCCTCGTCGTCGAGGGCGAGCAGCGCGGCGTGTGCTTTTGCCGGCCGCAGTACCGCATCGCGCACGAGGTCTACCGGGCCTGGGAGTGCACGGGGGAGAAGACCAACGTCATCACCCTCGCCGACGAGCTCGAGGGGGTCACCACCGCCGGCCGCCTCCGCAAGTGCAGCTTCAGCGCCGACCCCAAGCTCGACCTGTCGGAGCCGTGGACAAGGAGCGCCCGGTGGGACCCCTTCCTCGAGGAGTGGTTCCTGGACCAGGCGATCAAGCTGCCGATGCCCGGCTCGGAGCGCCGCTACTTCCGCGTCCAGTGCGCCTCCGACACCACCGTGCGCGACTGCTCCCTGGCCGGCAGCGCGTTCGACCCGTGGGGGACCAACGTGGCGAGGCGCTGCCCGCAGTTCTGCTCGTTCATGGACGTCAAGCGCTGGGCGGACGAGGAGTACGCCAGCCAGGCGACGGCCAAGCTCTCCGGGGCCATAGACCGCATGGACCCGCTCATCTACGACGTCAAGCACGCCGTCGACCTGCTGGACACGTACACGGACCTCAGCCGAGCGGACTCGGCCGATGACGAGGGCCTCCGCATCGGGGACCGCCTCCCGGGCATCATGCAGCTGCACCCGACCACGGGCCAGCCCGTGCGGCTCGACGCGTGCGAGTGCGAGGAGCTGATCCGCTGCCCCAACGGCACCACGTCGGCGCCGCGCGCTGAGTCGGTGGACGAGTGCCGCGTGGACCCCGCGAGCCGCGACGTCCTCACCCGCATCACCCCCGTGGACCCGTCCAGCGAGTGGCTGGTCGAGACGGACCGCTACCAGGAGCTGTCCGACCCCGTGACGCCCCTGTCGGGCCTGGGGACGGTGCGCCTGCTGGCGATGGAGACTGCCGTGCTGACCTTTGACCTCCGGCACCTCGACCTCAACTTCACATACGGGCTCTACCGGCTGTCACTGTATGCCGGGTGCAAGCCGTGCCCGCCCCGCTTCCGCTGCAACCGCGACGTGGTGCCGCCGACGTGCCCCGCGGTCGCCATCGAGGAGCAGCAGGCGCTCGGCCACCTGTGCGCCGACTGCTGCCGCTGCAACCGGCTCGCGCTCCCGGGCTGGCTGGAGGAGTTCGACTCGTCGATCAATGATATGGTGGCTCGGAACGCCTTCGGGACGGAGCCCGGGCAGCCCTTCTACCCCTACGCGGACAACAAGCACCGCATCTGGCAGGTGGAGGTCAAGGCCCTGCGCGCGATCGAGATCACCCCCGTGTTCGAGCTCCTGCACGGCCGCTACTACCGCGAGTTCCGGACGCAGCTCGAGCACGTCGCCACGCTGTCGGTGACGCGGCCCGACCGCGCCATCAACTACGACGCCTACAACGTCGCCTCCCTCGTCTCCCTCTTCACCGACCAGTGGGACATCGTCACCTCCGGGTACACCCGCCCGGCGTCGGACCCGCCGGTGCGGGACCTCCCCAACCCGAACGAGCTCCAGGGGGCGCAGAACGTCTCCGCCCTGCCGGAGTCCATCGACCCGGCCCTCGGCACCCGCGTGGTGAACCCCACCATCTCCACCGACGGGTCCACCACGCCGCGGCGGTCCCTCTCCGTCGCCGAGCGTCGCGTCCGGGCGCTCCGGGCCGCGTTCGCGGGAGGCGACGAGTCCGGCCCGGCGGCGGAGGTCGCTGCCAAGGCGAGCCGCGCCGCATTCGGAGACGCCACCGAGGCGCTCGCGCGCGCCAACGGCCTGGCACGCGCCGAGACGCTGCCGCCGTCCCGCGCCGAGCGCCGCGCCAGGGACCTGCAGACGGCAGCCGACGACGGGGAGCAGGAGGACTTTATTGACTTTGACCTCTTCGACCCCACGCTGTACGAGCGACGCTTCGCGCCGTGGGACCACCCGACCAAGAAGAAGCGCTTCTCCCGCGGCGGGTTCCGACCCGAGGACACCTTCCTGGGCCGCGCGGACATCTTCAACGCGCCGGGGAGCCCGCGCGGGGAGCTCCTGCCCCCCCGCTTCTCCTTCCTGGCCATCCTCCAGGACGACCAGTTCAACGTGGACGACCCCGACAGCCTGGAGCTGCCGCTCAACCTGCCCCGGTCCTACAAGCGGATCGACGCGGTCTCGCAGTCCATCATCGGCCCGGGCCTGTCCCTCGCCGGGGTCCAGAAGGCCGCCGCTGCCGCCGCGGCCCTGGGCCAGACGGCCGCCGTGGTCCCGACCTTTGAGCTTGGCTTCGAGAACGACGTCTTCCTCGGCGTCAGCGTCGACTACGCGGCCGGGGACCCGGCCTTCGCGCAGCGGTTGCGCGACGACCCGACCGAGGGCGGCCCCGGCCAGCTGCCCACCCTGTCGTACTACGACTCCTTCCTCGTGGACATCGAGCCGGCCCCGCCCACCGCGGACCAGGCGGCGGCGGTCCGCACGTACGTGGAGGTCGCCGAGACGTCGACCGAGGGCGCGGCCGCCATCGTCAACGACCCCCCGACCGACGGTGACGTCCTCCGGTTCCTCATCCTCGAGCTGCGCGCCAGCTCCGGGCTGGGGGCCACGCCCGCCGTCATCGGCGAGATCATCGCCGCCTCGAGACGCATCACCCCGGCGCTGGGCGCGCAGGGAACCGGCTCCCTGTGCGACGTCTACCTCCCCGACATGTGGGGCGGGCCGGGCAACAGCTCCACCCCGGCGCTGGCCGAGGAGGTGCGCCCCGCCAGCGACGTGGCCATCGACTCGGACACCGAGTACGCCGCCAGCCCGCTGTGGTTCACCAACGGCGACCCGCTCGCGGACGACGGGCGCATCCGCTTCCTCTCCCTGCCGTACCTGCCCTTCGTGTCCAACTGCGAGTTCGGCGACAGCCAGGTCTGGCTCTCGCGCCTCACCGAGCAGCACGGCGGCTGCAACCTCGTGAGCGACGGGGCGACGCGCCACGTGTCGCCGTACCCGTGGGAGCAGCTGTTTGACCCCGTGGCCGACGGCTGCCTGCGCTTCGACGACCAGGTGTGCCCCCTCGTCGCGGCGGAGACGTCGGCCACGGTGCAGCCGCAGGAGCCCGGCGTGTTCGGCAACACGGCCCCCGACCGCCCGGGCCGGCACGGCGTGCAGGTCCGGTGCTACTACGAGGAGGCGGTGCTGGAGCCCGGGCTGCGCACGCGCTGGTTCGAGAAGGGCGCGGGGGAGACGGTCTTCTACCTGACCAAGGACCCGCTGCCCGCCCGCGACTTCATCGGGAGGCCGTCGGACGCCATCGGGTGGGGTCGTTCCGCCGCCATCGAGGCGATGCTCGGCACCGACGAGGTCCTGGACGTCACGGTGTCGGGAGACTTCCCTGGCGACGCGTCCCTCGTGCCCCGCCGCGTCAAGCTCGGGCTCTACTACTTCCAGGTGAACTCCCTGAGGAAGCGCCTCGTCCTCGCCGAGCTCAGCTACCGGGAGATGTGCACCATAGCCGACTCCCAGGCGGAGCTCGAGCGCCTCTCGCGCCAGGAGCCGCCCGTGTACCGCTGCCTGGACTCCGGCTTCGAGGACAAGAACTACACCCTGGAGACGGAGTGGGTCCCGCTCAACTACCTGGCTCTGCTCAACCTCTTCGCGTTCTCCGCCGACATGTTCGTGGTCTACTTCGCGCTGCTGGGCGCCGTCGTGGCGCTCTTCGGCGTCATCGTCTGGATCTTCGCCCGCATCATGACCAGGCTCCCCGCCGTGCCGCCGCTCAACCTGTGTGACCTCGGGGGCGTGGTCAGCCGGCCGTCCTGCGCCGGCGTGCTCATCGCCACCGTCCCCTTTGCCATGGCGGTGGCCTTCACCTGGGTCTGGTTCTTCGTCATCCGCTCCGAGAAGCCGCTGGAGGAGCCGCAGCCGCTCAACCTCGGCACCGAGCGCGCCGCGTGGGTCGACCGGAGCACCATCACAGAGACTGACGTGATGGTGAACCTCCGCGGGCGGTACGCGACGGTGCTGCAGCTCGTCGGCTGGTTCGCCTTCATGGCCGGCGTCAGGCTGCTCGTCCCCGACGAGATGGCCACGGACGGGCTCGGGGACGACGTGAACGAGGACGAGACGACGTTCGACGCCGAGGTCTACGAGGACAAGATGTACGAGGGCGAGACGGTGATGACGTCGGCGGGCGGGCAGGCCAAGCACGGCACGGAGCGCCGCGTGGACCCGGAGACGCTGTGGGTCCCCCACCTGTGGAAGCGGTCCCTCGTGGTGCTGTGCGCCTTCGCGGTGATCATGCTGATGGAGGCCGTGCTCGAGTTCTCCTACTCGGACCTCTTCGCGGACAACCAGTACGAGTCCATCGTCGCCTTCAAGCTCAGCAACATCCTCCTCGAGCAGATCCTCGTCAGCGTGGTGCGCGAGAACCTCGTGGTGGCGCCGATCATGGTCCTCACCTCCATCGTCGAGCTCCTCATCACCCTCGGCGCCTCGGACTTCACCGACTTCGTCGTCGCCTACCTCGTGGAGCTCTCCCTGAACATCCTCGAGCGCGTCCTCCTCGACCCGCTCATCAAGACGGTCATGTCCTCGCTGCCCCGCTGGAGGCTCGGCTGCCGCCGCTGCTGCCGCCGCCGCCGGAACCTGCGGACCAAGGCGCAGCGCGCCGCCGAGGACGACGAGTGGCGCGCCGCGCTGGAGCACATGGCCCGTGAGACGGAGGGCGCCGAGCCGGTCATCGACGCGTACCTGACCTACGCCAACGGCCTCACCGCCCTGCTCATGTCCCCCTTCGTCCAGCTCTACTACCTGCTGACGGACACGACGGGGCAGCGCGTGACGGAGCTGCCGCAGCTGTACGGGATCCGGACGCAGGACCTGGTGTTCTACACCATCTTCGCGGCCCTGATCGTGTTCTTCACCCTCCTCATGGACCTCTTCCTCATGAACGCCCTCGAGCTGCTGCACGGCTGGCGCATCTACGACATGCTGCAGTACTTCTCGTACCGCTTCAGCGTGCGCGAGAAGCGCTGGCAGCTCTTCTCGCGGGACTTCGACCCCACGGTCTCCGGCGCGCTGCAGTCCACCGACCTGCTGTCCTTCTCGTCGCAGTTCTACTTCCTCAACGCCGGCGTCGCCTACGCACTCTTCCTCATCCTCGCGGGCGTGAACATCCACCTGCGCCTGGGGTGGGCGCTGGTCTGGGACCCGTGGTTCATCCTGCTGCTGGTCATCAGCTACATCTTCGTGCGCCTCGCGGGATGGCTGTGCATCCGCCTCGCGGAGTGGGCCCAGCTGTGGTCGCTCCCGGGGGTGCGGCGTCTCCGGAACAACGTCTCTTTCGACAAGGAGCTCGCCCGGCGGCAGGCGGACGCGATGAAGAAGGCCATCGAGGACGCGGAGAACAAGCGGATCGAGTCCAAGGCGCTGCGTGACGAGGAGTTCCGCCACCGCTGGCTCAAGCGCAACAAGCCGTGGGTGGTGGCCAAGATCGCGAGCATCCTCACGCCGCGGCAGCTGGCCCGGGAGGGGCCCGATAACAAGCCCATGGAGGAGTGGGTCAAGTCCATCTACGAGAGGCTGACGGGGGAGGGGCCGGAGGGAGACTGGTCCAAGCCCGACCGCGCGGGGCGGCAGCTGCCGTCCGCTCGCCGCTCGGACATCTCGGACCTCGGCTCCAGCGACGACGAGGCGCAGGCGTACCTGCGGCAGCCGCTGCCCCCGCTTCCAGGCCGCAGCGCGGACATGATGCGGTGGTGGCTTGGCAAGGCCCGCCGCCGCATGCTGTACACCAGCACCGTGGCGGATCTCATCGAGGCGGAGCAGGCAAACTTTGCCCGCTCGCTCGAGGCCGACAAGGCCGCCCGGCTCACGGTGGTGCTGGCGCGCCCTGCCGACGGCGAGGCGGACCCGGCCGCCATGGACCAGTACATCGCCGAGTACGAGACGCTCCACCCGCCCGAGAAGGAGCCGCCGTCGGCCCCCTTCAACTCGCAGCGCTGGCGCGCCTTCTTCCGCGCCCGGGCCAAGTACGCGGTGCGCGAGAAGGACCTGGCCGAGGCGGCGGACCGCGCCCGGCGGCTGGACGAGAAGGCCAAGCGCCGCGAGGCCATGGGGCGGCTGACGCGCGCCGGCGACGTGAGCGACTCGGACTCGCTCCTGAGCGACGAGTCGAGCGAGGTGGAGTTCGACCCCGTCGTCGTGGACCGGGAGGCCCCCGTGGGCAAGGTCATGGCCAAGTGGCTCGACGCCGCGCGGGGCAGGCTCACCGGCATGTTCCCCCGCCCCGAGGCGGAGGACGCGGTGGTCGCCTACGTGACCAAGATGCGGGAGAGGCAGCGCCGGCGCGCGCTCGGACTGCCCACGAGGGCGGAGGAGCGGGCGGCGGCCAAGGAGGCGGCTGCCCAGGCGGCCGCCGCCACCGGCGACGGCCTCGCGGACGCGATGGCCAAGGACACCGACCCGGACGCCGCCAAGACGGCGGCGGGGCTCGGCGCGGACCGCGTGGCGCCCGTGGCGGCGGGCCTGGCGCAGCGGTGGCTGACCATGGCCCGGCAGCGCCGCATCGAGGGGACCCGGTCGGAGCTGAACACGCGGCTGGACCGCATGGGGGCGATCCTGGGGCCGCAGATCAGCGAGGCGACGGACTGGTACTACGGCGCGGACACGCGGGCCCGCGGGGAGGAGCTGCTCCGGGAGGGGAAGGAGCTCAAGGGGCGGCGGCAGGCGGACGAGGCCGAGGCGAGGTCGCGCGGGGCGCGGATGCTGGCCGAGGCGGACGACCACGCGGTGCGCATGCGATCGACCATGGACACGGAGCGGTCCAAGCTGCAGCGGGAGCTGGACGACAAGGAGGCCAGGCTCACGGAGGAGGCGCGGCAGCGGGCCGAGGTCGCGGACACGCGCCTGCGCTCCAGGGCGCTCAAGGCCCGCGCCGACGCCGGCCTCCGCGGCGCGCCGGTGCCGCCCTGGGAGCCCAAGTCGGCCGCCGAGTACGCGAGGCTCGCCGCCGGGGACGGCTCTCGCGCGGCGGCCGCCGACGCCGACGGCGGGATGGACCACGCCCTCCGGCTCATGCCCGAGTCGGCTCTGCTCGACGGGGTGGAGGGCGCGGCGAGGGAAGAGCTGGTCGGGCTGCTGGGGGCGTCGGCGACGGCGCGGCAGCTGCTGGGTGCCGTGCAGGCGGACCTGCGGGAGGCGGCGCACGGGAGGACGAACGAGCTGATCAACAAGCAGGGGAAGCGTCACGGCGCGCTGGCGACGAGGAGGAGCCGCGTGGAGCGGGAGGCGCAGGGCCTGCTCGCCGCGGCGGCAGAGACCGCACGGGGCCGCGAGGCCTCGTGGGTCCGTGACTCCTCCGACTGGCTGTCCTCCGCGGAGCCGCGGGTGGAGCGGCGGGTGCGGGAGCAGGAGAACGAGCTGCTGCGGGAGGTCGAGGAGGACGCCGCGAGGCACCGCGGCAAGGGGCGCCGGGGCTGAGGGGGGGGGGGCGCGCGGCGCGCCGGACTGCCGGCGCCGCGCGCGCGTGCCGACGGATTGACAAAGACTGTGCATGTGTGTTGGAACGACCTGAAAGACTGGGCATTGCCAGAGCGAACCGTCGCCCCCGCGTCATCGCCACTCTTGCCACAAAGCGGAGACAACCACCGCGCCGAAAAGTGTGACTGCCGCACTGCGTGCCTGGGCTGCTGCTCCAGGTCCGCGCGGCGGCCAGCCGCTGCTTCGTGGCCGGGCTTGCGGCCGATGCCCCCCAGCGCCGCCCCGGGCCTGACTGGCGGGGCGCTGCGAGACTTGCTGGCCAGGTCATGCCTGAGGGGGATCCTGCCGCCGATGCCGCGCGTGCAGCGGCTGCCGGACCGCTGGGCGCCGGGCCACACCGTGCACGTGCTGCGTGACGATGACACGGGGCCGCTGTCCAACGGGGGCAAGCGCAGGAAACATGCATCGCTAGTTGCAGGCATACTGAGCGCTGGATACAGCGATGCGGTGGTCATGGGCGGGCGCAACTCCTTCAACGCGGCGGCCTTGGTACCCCTCTTGGCCGAGCACGGCATCACGCCCTGGCTCGTTCGCCACAGACCAAGGAGCGAGGCAATACCGACCCTGATGGACGCAGTGTGCTCGGCCGTCGTCCCGGCAAACAGGACGGTGATGCTCGACGAGTGGGACGGCGGCGCCGCCCCCTGGGACCCGGGCTTCGGCGGCCCGGACGTCAAAGCGAGCGAGCCCACCACGCTGGGGGCTGACGGCCGCGCGGGGGCAGCAGCCACGACATCGCAGGGCAGGGCGGCTTCCGGGCTGGCCGCTCGCCTCCAGGGCGAACCCGGCCGGAGCGCGATCATCGTGCCAGAGGGCGCGTGCTGCTCGTTGGCCGTTCCGGGTGCGGCGACGCTCGGCGCTGACATTGCATCCTCCCTGGCAACGCTTCCCCAGGTGTCTACAGTCGTCATGGACGCTGGCACAGGGCTGACGGCAGCGGCTGCCATCGCCGGTCTTCGGGTCGCCTTGGGCCAGAGGCCGTGCCGTATCGTCGTGGTGGACATGACTGGGGCTGCAGCGACCTGGCTGGGGGCGCTGGGTGAGCTGTGCCAGCGGGGCATTGCCGAGGCCTGCGGCGGCGCAGACGCGTCGCCTGGCTCGGCGGTTTGTGTGTCCGTCGAGCGCCCCGCCTCGGGCCGCTCCTTTGGCTCTGTCAACGCGAGCGTGAGGGCGGAGCTGATCCGCGCCGCGGAGATGGCGGGCGTTATCACGGAGCCAGTGTACGGGGCCAAGTTGCTCCATACGTGCCGTCACTCTGTGCTTCCGTCCGTGCACGACGGGGAGGTGCTTGTGGTGCTGAGCGGCGGCGCCCACGGGCTGGGGGGCTGGGCTGAGTGGCTTGCTCGCGGAACCGACAATCAATGTTAGAGAGCCCGGTGTCGCGTGCACGCAATGCGACAGAAATCAATGTGATGGTCGAAACTCGCCAATCATGCTCTGCCTGCCCGGGCGTCAGAGAATCGTGACACGAGGCGTGGCAGAATCTTGTGGCCTGCTCCGCCGCATGGCAGACCCGGTGCTCACACCCAGAGCGAGTCGAACTCGGGAAGGAACTCGACGTCGATGGCAGTGTCAGCGACGAGCTGCCCAGTCAGCACTGACCCAAGCTCGATGTCAGCGGGGGAGACGAGGACGTCTTCGGCGCCCCGGACTTGGGCCCCAGCTCCGGATTGGTGGGCAGCGACCCACAGCGCAGCACGGACGACGCGGACGAGGCGGGCCTCCACAGCGGCGCTAAGCGCCTCAAGTGCGTGCTTGGACAGCGAAAACCGGACGCGGCTCGGTGGGCAGCCGACCTCGGCGTCGCCGGATGCGTCTGGGGCGCTCTGCGCCTCGGGGCGGAACATCGCGGGGATGTCGTCTTGCGGAAACTGGGGCAGACCGACGCCGTTGCCAATGAACGAGAACTGGTCTGTGCTGGGCGGGTTCGGCAGGTTGCGCCTCAGCTCAGCGCTGCCCTGGGAGCCCTCGGTGCTCTGGGTCTCCCCGGCGCTGCTTCGGGAGGCGAGGGAATCGTTGCGTACGAGTGACGACGACGCTCGGCCGCGGGCGGCCTTGTCCCGCAGGCGTCGCATCGAGCGGTCCCTCGCGGCCTTGACGAGCTCTGCCGCGGTGCCTGCGGCCTGGGCCGCGGCAAAGCAGAGGAGCGATGCGGGCTCGCTGCACACGTCGGATGGCGGCGGCAGGCCTGCCGAGGCTGCGGCGAGGGCCGCCTCTGCGTGCTTCATGGACACGGCGTGGGTCGAGGCCGCGGCGATGATGCGCCGCAGCGAGTCGGCCGGCAGGACGACGGACCGGCAGCCGGCTCCGCCGCAGGCTCCGAACAGCGACGGCTCGGCGCCGGCCAGGCCCGAGAAGCCGGGGGTGCAGCCGCGGACGGTGCCCACCACGGCGTCGGCGCAGGCGGCGTCGTCCCAGGGCGCGTCCCCGTCGCCCCAAGCGTCCCACCCGGCGCGCCTGGCGGGTCTCCGCCCGTGGTGGCGCCTGAGAGACCCCGCGTCCCGCCCGACAGAGCTGAGCATGGAAGCTGCGACCGATTCTGCGTTGCTGCCGAAGCGAGGCCGGCCCCTGCTGCCCGTTGAGGCGCCGTCGCTCATCACCGAGCTGCTGTCCGCGTCGGGACCCGAGGCCTCGGAGGCAAACGAGGCTCCGGCCAGTGCCGCGCCGGCCTCCCTTCCCGCTTGCCCCTCTCCGCCCCAGGCCTCGGCCATGAGATCGTCGAGCGCCCCGCGGTGCGGCTGGCGGTCGTCGTTGGTCGAGCTGAGGCCCGACAGCGATCGACCAAGGTTCCCGAGCATCCGCGGCATGCCGTCGGAGCGCAGGTCCCCGACGGACATGGCCTCCGGGTCACTCGCCGGCCTGCCCCCCTCGGCGCTGTGGTCGCTGAACTCGCCGTCGTGGTGGTCGGCGTGCCCGTCGATGTGATCGAAATCAGCGTCGCGGTCGTCCTCGTCCAAGCCCTCGCCGTCAAGCACCACCACCGGGACGTCATCGCGCCACTCGGCGACGGCCCCGTCCCGCGCGTCCGAGGCGAACGACTCCTCCAAGGCGGCAAGGATGACTTCGTGCGGAGCGTCGGCCGTTGTGACGACGGGCCTGTGGAGCAGCGTCTCGCCGTGGAGGTCGCTCAGCCCCAGGAACACAGCGGCTCCGTCAGAGGCCGCCCTGGTGCGGTTGAGGCGCATGGGCTCAGCAGCCGGTGCCGCCCCCGACCGCGGTCCCGCTGGCTCCTGCCCGCTGGCAGGGCTGACACCGCCGATCGACAGGCCAGCGGGCTTGCCACCGCCGCCGCCGATCCATAGGCCAGCGGGCTTGCCGCCGCCACCGCCGATCGACAGGCCAGCGGGCTTGCCACCGCCGCCGCCGATCGACAGGCCAGTGGG
>Ga0136560_1000570_pt1 | contig 18634 bp, 12 predicted proteins | sample AntRauMeHopE1497_FD_104925 | JGI IMG/M metagenome (GOLD analysis project Ga0136560, IMG submission 104925) | Saline lake microbial communities from Rauer Islands, Antarctica - Metagenome Hop E1 #497 | ecosystem: Environmental > Aquatic > Non-marine Saline and Alkaline > Saline | place... | reverse complement strand
CTCCCCCACCTCCGCCTCGAGCAGCCGCCGCTCCGCGAGGGACCACCACTCCCGCTCCGCGACGTTGGACGCCTCCGTCACGAGGAGCGCCGCGAGAGACGCCGCGTCGCCCCCCGCCGCCGCCGCGTCCTCCTCGTCCGCCGGCGCCGCCGCGGCCGCCGACGACGACCCAACACCCCCTGCCGCCGGCCACGCCCCGCCCCGAACGACGGCCAGAGGCAGCGACAGGCCAGACCACCGCGCCGCTGACCCCGCCGCCCTGCCGCCGCGCCGCCCGCCGCCGACCGCCACGACCACCTCCCCCACCACGGCTGCCACGTCATCCGCGCCGAGACGCAGCGTCCGCATCGCCTCGGCGGCGACGTCGAGAGCGACGCCGACGTCGGCCTCCGCCGCCGCTGCCCCGCGCCTGCCCGTGCCACCGCATCCGCGGAGACACGCCGGCGACGGGACGGCCCTGCCCTCCACCAGCTCTGCCAGTGCAGCAGAGCACCACGCCCCGATGGCCTCTGCCGCCGCGACACGGACGTCGGCCGCGGCGCCGGCGAGGCCGCCGTCCGATGACGTCATCGCCCCCAGGGCGGAGGCGAGGGCCGCGCCGCGGTCCACACAAGAGCCCGCCGACGCAGCGGACGACGCCGCGGCGAGCAGCGGCCACACCGACCGGCACCCAGGCAGAGCCGAGCGGGCCGCAGGGCCCGCGAGGACCATCACTCCCCGCCGGAGGGCGGCGGCGCGACGGTCCGCCGCCCGCCAGCCGGCCTGAAGGGCACCGGCACCCGCCACGGCGACCGTCGCCGCGGCCACCGCCGCCAGGCACCGCACCGCCACGTCATCGGCCGGCCCCGCCGACGATGCCAGCCGCAGCAGGGACTGCCGTCTCGCAGCCCGGGCAGAGCTGAGAGACCCGTGCAGCGCCGACGAGGCGGCACCCTCCGCCGGCCCTATCCTGTCCCCTGTCCCTGCCTCGGCTGCCGCCTCCGCGGCGTCGGCTGATGCGACGAGTGACCCGCACATCGCTCCTAGCGACACGGCCATGGACGCCGCCGCGGCCTCCGGATGTGAGAGACGCTCGCAGCAGCCCGCCACCGCGCTCACTGCGTCGGCGTCACAGTCGAGACCAGCGGCGAGGAGGAGGGCGCAGCGACGGGCGGCGGCCCAAGGACACGACGACGACGACGCCATCCTGCCGGCGTGGCCCGGGCCGCCGACGCCGACGCCGACGCTGACGTCATCGGGAAGGGAGCCGGAGCGACCGCCCGCCCCCTCCGTCCACGGCGTGATGATGCGAGCAGTCGGCACGGCGGGCCCGGCCCACGGGGCACCGCCCGGCACGGCCTTCCCTCCCGCGGCTGACGGGCCGCTCGTCCCCGCGACGGCTCGCCCCGCACCCGCGGCCACCGCCGCCCCCGCGCTGCCCCCACCCCTGCCGCTGTCATTGACCCGGGAAAGAATGTCGCCGGAACCTCCCGACAGCAGCGGAAGGGTCAGTGGAAAGTCCGCGCGCGGCAGAGCAAGAGGACCGGCAGAGCCGGCCGGACCAACGAGGACCGGCGGGGCGTGGGCAAATGCCCCCATCAGGATGCCCGCCCCGGGTCCCGGCGACGGCACAGCGCCGCCGACGAGCTGCGACGCCGCCGCCAGACCGGCCCACATGCCCGCCGGTCCCAGCGCCCGCCCGCCCAGCAGCGCGCCGGCGTCCGACGGCAAGCGCTGTCCTCCCCACAGCAGGGCGCGAGCGTCGCTCCCCGGCGCCTCGGCCACGGCACCCTCGGCCCACGGTCCGTCCGGCCGGGCAAGCGCAAGGATGATACGGGCCGCTGACATCGCCGCCGCGCCGCCGCCGCGGTCGACGACGGACGACGCCGCGACAACGCCCCGCGCCGCCTCCGCACGCCCGGAGCGGTACAGCCGTGCCGCGCCCGCAAGAGCGAGCCCGTCGACCTCGTGCGGCCGTGTTTCGTCGGGCTGAGGAGCCGAGATCGTCCCAAAAGGCGCGAGGGGGACGACGGACAAGACGCCGGCCGCCTCGGCGAGGCTCCGACGCTCTTTGGACGACTCCCACGACGCCTTCGCCGAGTGAGACGGTGCAACCTGCGCATGTTCAAGCGGACGACCGTCGTGGGGCCGCGGGACGCCGGGCCGGGACACCTGCAACAAGCGGGGTTGCGCTCTGGCTCACCATCGGGCGCAGCAGCGCCTCGAACAGCAGCCCGCGTGACGCTAGGATGTCGTGCTCAGACGCATGCGGCCCGTGAACCGTGATAGCCAGGGCATGCAGCAGCCCGGGCGGTCCGGCAGCTGCCATGCTGACAACGGCGCCAACTCGGCGACTCGGCCGTCGCTGGCCGGTGGCCCTGGTGGTGCGAATCGATCGGCGGCTGGGTCCCCGCCGGAGCCTGTGCGGCCGTAAGGTCTCATGGTCGCGTCTCGGCGGGGCAGGGGCGCGCTCTGCATGGCCGATTTCAAATTCAGAGCACCCGCTCGCCGACCCCACCCGACCTCGCTGCTGTGCCTGGCGGCGCCACAAAAGTATGCAGGCCGTCGTTGCGCGCATCCATGATGACGGCGCGGGGGGCGGGCGCGGCCGCTCGCGCACGCTCTCGTCGTCCAGCGGGCTCAGCATGTACGCCAAGCAGCCGGCCGAGGAGCTGACGCTCTACGACTTTGAAGTCATCGCCCTCAACCGCCTCCGTGGTGAGATGCGACGCCCGCACCCGGGCGCCGGCGGCTGAGGGCGGGAGCGCCCTGAACGGGACGCCGGCGGTTTACCCTCCCGCCCCCGTTCCATCTCACGACCGTCGGGCCGCAGTCCTCAAGGGTATCGAGATGGCCAAAGCCAAGGGAGCCAAGGCCGACGAGCTCGGCCACGTCCTGAAGGACCTCACCCGGAAGCACCTGGGCGGCGAGCTGCGCACGCCCGAGGCGCGCCGCCACGACGAGATCTCGCACCACATCCTGCGCCTGGCATACTGCCAGTCCGAGGAGAAGCGCAAGTGGTTTCTCGCGCAGGAGACCGCGCTCTTCCGGTGGCGGCTGGAGCGGGAGGCACCGGAGCAGGTGTCCGATTTCATGCGCAGGGCGGACATGCGGCTCGAGCACGTGAGGCCCGACACGCCACTTGCAGCCGGCCGCCATGCCCGTGGCACCCGCGCGGCGTTGCTGTGGCCTTGCCAAGGCCTGAGGGCCGAGCCGGCACAAGCGCTCACGCCGCCTCTACATAGTCGCTTGATCATGTCCCGCTCCCGCAGATCGACGAGGACGAGCGGGCCGCCCTCCGCCCGCAGCTGTCGGCCGTCTGGGCGGGCATGCGCCCGGCGGAGGTGTCACCGGGGGAGTGGGCGCTGCGGCTCGCGCGGGAGCCCGTGTTCAAGGTGCCGTTCACACAGGCCCTGGAGCTCGTGTCGTCCCGCCGCGCCGTCATCGCCGGCGGTTTCGCGTACGTGCCGCGCGAGCGCCTGACGCACATCATCGTGGGCCGCTTCCGCTCTCGCCTGAGCCTCGGCCTGGTGCATGCGGCCAAGGCCCTCCCCGGGGTGCTCCGCGACGAGCGCCTCGGGCCGGTGCTCGGGAACATGTCCAAGGCCTACCTGGGCCCGCAGTACGGCGCGGCGCCCGGCGCGGCGGCCGCGAGCGACGCGGTGCGGGCGGTGGAGGTGGACGCGCTGTCCAAGACGAGCTTTGCCATGTGCATGCACACGCTGCACCGGGCGGTCTCTGAGACGCACCACCTGCGGCACGGCGGCCGCATGCAGTACGGCCTGTTCCTCAAGGGCATCGGGCTGTCGCTGGAGGAGGCCATGGTGTTCTGGCAGGCACACTTCACCAAGAAGATGACGGGTGAGGAGTTCGTCAAGCGCTACGCGTACAACATCAGGCACAACTACGGCAAGGAGGGCAAGCGCGCGAGCTACACGCCCTACTCTTGCATCCGCATCATCATGGGCACGCCGCCGGGGGCGGGGGAGTTCCACGGCTGCCCGTACAGGCACTGGGACCAGCCGACGGTGCGTAAGGCGCTCCTCGGCCGGGGGCTTGCGCCGCCGCAGGTGGAGACCGTGATGGCGTCGGTCAAGAGCAAGGACTACCAGCTGGCGTGCCGGCGCGAGTTCGAAGCGCGGATGGGCGTGGAGGATGACAACGTGGGGAACCACCCCAACGGATACTACGAGGCGTGCCAGAGGGTCATCAAGGGCAGAGCCGCCGCGGGGGCCGAGGCCGCGGTGAAGGAGGAGGGCGCGGCGTCGGCGTCGGCGTCGTCCGCCGCCGCTGCACCCGCCGCCTCCGGGTTCAGCACCACGTCGTCGCCAGCGCCGAGGCTCGTCGCCGTGTCGGCTGCGACTGACGCCTGAGCGCCGGAGCGCGCGCCGCCCCGCTGGGAACGCCCGTGATACCGTGTGAGTGTGCGTGCATTGCTCGCCTGTCCCCCTGACTGCTTCGTTCGGCCCGCCTGGCCGGCACCCCCGCCGTCGTGTCGACACCTGCTGCCACATAACATGCACCCACAGGCACGGCAACGCCGAGCCAAGCGTCCGGTGGCGCGCAATCGCCGCCAAGGGCACCGGAGCACGGTGCGCGCTCACGCCAGCAGAGCCTCGAGCATGCGGCTGGCTCTGCCACCCCCGTCCCCCGCGGCGGCCCTCACCCGGCTGGCCGCGCCAGAAGCGTCGGCGTCGCGCGCTGCCGCCACCACCACCTCGTCGGGGGGCGTGAGCGCCGCTGCAGCAGCGGCAGCCACCGTATCCGCGTCCGCGGGCCGCCCCGCCGCAACCAGTGCGTCCATAGCGGCGACAAGACCGACCATGACGCCCGAGGACGCAATGTTCCCGGCCGAGGAGGCAGGGGAGCGCAGGACGAGGGACTTTGTGGCGTCGGCAAGCGTGAGGCAGGCTTCCAGCGCGGCCGGCCGCTCCCCCGCGCGCCCCGCGGCGGCGGACAGGGCGCTGCCCAGAGCGGCCGCTGCGCCCCGGCGGAAGGCTTCGCCCTTGCGCTCCAGCGAGCCGAACACGCACGCCTTCAGAAGCACCGCGCCAGCACAAGCGCCGTCGTCGGGCCCTGCGATGGCGGCCTTCACCGCGTCCCCTCGCACAATACGCCTTGTCGGGCCGTCGCAGTCAAAGCCGATGCCATCTAACAACCCGCAGATGGCACCGAGAGCGAGGTCGAGGTCGTCGGGGTGCCGGCCCTTGGACTCGGCCGCGCTTGCCGCCATCAGCGCAAAATCCCAGCGGAAAACCACAAATAAGAGGGTTCTGGGTGGGGTCCCGGGGTCGGTGGGCTGTCCCGGAAGTGCTCGACGCCTCTGAGGACCGTGGCGGACATGTTTGCCCCGACCTCAAAGACTAGGCCCTCTTGGTCCGCTTGGGCGCGAACATGTCCGTGAGAGAAGCCTGCCGCCTCGGGGCGGACGGTGCGGCGCGCTCGCGCTTGCCCCCGGCGGCCGTTGCATTCACGGCGGGCGCCGGCTCGTCCTCGTCGCTCGACACGAGATCGATCAGCTCGCCGTCATCGGCCCCCGCCGACGCGGCCACCGCACCACAGCGCTCGGTGGCGGGGCTGGCGCCCGCCGTGCGGGGCCCCGACGCCGGCGCCGCGCCGGAGTCTGCGCCACGGGTGACCGGCGGCAACGGCTCCACGTCGGCCTCCTCATGACCACCACTCTCCGCCGGACCCCTCTCGGCCGCGGATCCGCCCGCTGCCGCTGCGGTCTCCGGCTTGGCCGCCGGCAGGGCCGAGAGCCGGTGCATGGCCGCCTCCACCGTGTGCCGGCCGGCCGCGAGCCACGGGAGTGATGGTCGCAGCATCTCCCGCAGGCGCTGCCGCTTGTCCGCGGTGTCGGCGTTGACGGTGAACACGACGTCCTCCGGGGCGACGGCGGCGGCGAAAGCACGCACCTCGGGACCGCTCGAGTGCTCGCTGTACGGTAGCGAGTACACGCTCGCGAGGCCGCTGCGGGACCGCTGCGGGGTCCGCGCCGCCCGCTCCAGCCGCGCGGCGGCGGACAGCAGCGCCCCCTTGCTCCCCATCCCCCGCAGCGTCCACCCCGTGAGCTTGAGGCCGACCACTCGCGTGAAGCCGGCCGCCCGCACCGAGCGGCGCCGCAGCCACGTCTCCAGCAGGTCCGTCCGGACCTCGAACAGGGGCGCCAGCACCACGCGGTCCCGAGCGCTCACCTCGCGGCAGTACAGGCCCGTCGACGCGAGGCCCGTCATGCGCACGATGCGGGCCTTGGCCTCGTCGAGGACCACCACTCTGCTGCCGCACGCCTCCGCCAGGGCCTCGGCCGCCCGCTCCTTCCCGATCTGGTACGTGCCGACCACGAAGAGGGCTCTGCCGGCAGGGGGCGGGGCCACCCCGGCCGCGGCAGCCCCGCGGGCCGGGGACGACGAGAGGAGCGCCAGCGGCGCCGCGGCCCCATTGGCAGGCGCCCTCGGAGGCAGCTCGTGTCGGCTGGCGCCCGCCGTGCCGGTTCCGGCGGCGTCACCGCTTCGCTCCGCGCCGGCGTCGTCACCCTCTGACTCCCTCCGCGCCAGCTCCCGCAGCGCGGCGAGCACGTCCGTCTGCGACGGGAAGTCCCACTTGGAGGCCCGGCCGCCGACTGCGGGGACCAGGTACGTGGAATCGAGGTACACCAGAGACACACGCTGCGTTGACGACAGCAACACGCCGTCGTCGACCTCGGACCCCGACGGCCCGCGGACCGTGACCCCCCACTCCCGCAGCACCGCGCACCACTCCCTGACGGCGTCTTCGCCCGCGCGCATGTCCCCGCAGTGCAGCACGCAGGTCGAGAGCTCTCGGCACCGGAACACGGGCATCCCCGCCCCGGGGCAGTGATTCGCGTCCAGCACGATGACCTCGATCCCGTCGCACAGCTTGAACGGCCGGATGGCACCCGGGCGGCTGATGGGCACGACCTGGACGCGGCTTTCCGGCAGCCCGAGCTTTCCCACCAGAAGAGCGGCCGTCACCGGCGTCGCGTGGACCGTGCCGCCAAACGTCGAGCTCAGGCCTGTCGTGTGGTCCCCGTGGAAGTGTGTCAGCCAGAAAAACGGCCCGGGGAGCCCCAGGGTCGGCCCGCCGACCTCGCGGCCGGCCCGCTTGCGCACCAGCCTCGCCCGGCAGGCCCTGGCCTCGGTGCTGGTCGCAACCGGGATCCTCCTCGTGAAGCGGAACCCGTCCACGTTGATCAGCGCCGGCATCTTCCGCACCCATTTGAGCTTGGCGGTCTGGGAAGCCATTCGCCGACCCGACACGCCTGCGGCGGCGCGGGTCCTGGGACCGTGGAAGCAACGTGTGCACGCACAGCCGCGGCCCGGCCTGGCCGGTGCCCGGGCGTGGGGAGCCGGCGGAGTGCGTGGAGCTGGCGGGGGCAGGCGCGCCGGTACGAAGGCCTTTCAACCCTGTGATGAAGCTTGCACGCACCTTCCAATCTGCCCCTGCGAGCCGCGGCTACATCACGCGGCACGTGCTCGGCTCGGGCGGCGGCCCGATGACGGCGTCCTTATCGGGGTTTTCTGCCGCGACCTCCCGCGTGACCCTGTTCTCGAAGACCCTGGCGCCCGAGGGCGTCGTGACCAGGGCCCACAGCTGCTCGCCGTCGGCCGGGGGCGCGCTGAGTCGGCGGTTCCTGGACCCGTGGCCCGCCGGGATGGGACGGCCGGAGGCGGTCACGGCGGGGTCGTCCTTCTTGCCGTGGCGGTACCGGGCCCTGTTCACGTGCCACGTCACGCCGTCCTCGGTATCGGTGGCCCAGTTGCTCGGGTGGTCAATCCCGAGAACGGGCGCGAGCACGTCCAGAAGCGCCTGCTCGTCCCGCTCCGCCAGCCGCCGCAGCTCCGCGGCGTGGTTTGTCACCGCGCCGGGACCTGCGATCGGAAACAGGGGCCGGGAGCCCAACAGCGTCATCGGCTGCCGCGGTGTCCACCGGCTCAGCTCCCCGTCGGGAGCCAAGTCCTCGTCGTCGCTGTCCGGCGGCTCCTGTGCCTCTCTGTCGATGATGAAGAGCAAAGGGTACATGCCCGCGAGGGAAGGGTGGGCCTTGAGCAAGCTGCGCGGGCAGGGAGCGGGGGGCCGGCCGATGGAACACCACACACGCCAGGGGCATGCCGCCAGAACCCGACGCCGCGACTCACGAGTCGCGGGCCTTGTTGAAATGCTCCGATGACACGTCAATGGACACGCAGCAGGCTTGGAGCACCGACGGGGCGCCCTTCTCCGTGCTAACAGGGAGCGAACCGAGGATCAGCCGGACCTCGTTCTGCCTGGCTGCCATTTCGTGGCTTGCGCCCTCGGCGGACGAGTACATGATGACTAGCTGCGGCGGCTGGTTCGGGTGATTCACGGGGCTGGGCGCGGGGCGGCGAGCCGAACGCGGCGAGGCGCACGAACGCCGCGCGTGGCGGTGCTCACCATCTCCTTGGCGTGTTCCATCGGGTCCTTGGGTGCCGCAGGGCCCCAGAACCCGAAAAGGCTCGCCATCGCTGTGGCTGTGGCGCCCGGCGGAGGAGTGCTGCCGTGGTGGCATCGTTCGGCGCTCTGTCGTACAGCAGCAAGGCGCGCGCGGGCGACCGCAGGGCGGCGCGCACTCAAGCGCGCGCGGGCGCGGCCCCAAGACCGCCTCCCCTGCCCCGCCCCGGGGCGCCGCGGGGGTCAGGCCATGTCCCTGGGACGGTGCCAGGTGACTGTCTCCAGCACGCTGTGGAAGAAGTACTCCCGCCCGTCGTCGGTCAGGAAGCGCTGCCAGGCGCTGCCCCCCATGACCTTGGGCTTGGTCCACGTGGTCTCCCCCGTGACAGTGTTGTGGAAGTACTCCTCGCCAGCCTCGTTGGCAAGGGCCTCCCAGTCAGCAGCCGACGGGGCCGACGACGCCGGGGCCGGCGACGACGGCACGGCGGCGGCCGCTCCCGCCGACGGGGCCGACGACGACGGCACGCCGCTCTCCGCGGCGGCGGCTGCGGCTGCGACCCGCCCCTCGGCCTCGGCCCGCCCCTCCGCCTCGGCCCGCGCCTCGTCGGCCGCCTCAAGCATCATGTTGCCCCCCGCGCCGCCCAGGTGCACGCCCTCGCCGATCACGGGGCGGAGGCGCTCGCTCAGCAGCGCCAGGTGCTCCTCGTTCTCGTTGAGGCGCTGCACCTCGGTCCAGCCGCCGACGAAATCCAGGCCCTCCGAGCTGCCCTCCCGCTCTGTCAGCGGCTGCAGGAACAACTGGGGGTACTCGCCCTTCCTGCGCGACTTCCGGAACATGCTGCGAACGGCCCAGCGGGCGAACGAACGGGAGCATCGCCGCGCAGGGAGAGGGAAACACGCGGCCGAGAACTCTTGCGTGGTCCGCGCCTGGCGCACGGTCCGGCCCGACGGCACCACAAGGGTATGTCTCACGCGTCGCGCATAACTTTTTGGTCGGGCGCCGACCCATCGATGCGAAGGATGTGTTCCTCCAGGTGGCGCGCGGTGAGCATGTGCCACATCGACGCCATCCGGCTCTTATACTCCGGCCTGCTCGTCATCTCCGCGTGGAGGAACAAGATCTGCGCCATACAGACAAGAATCGGGGCGCAGGCTGGCGTTCGTGCGTCGGCGGGAGGGGGGTCGCCGGAGGCAGCACAGGCGCGCCCTCACCCGGTGGGTGGCCATGGAAGCAGGCTCCCCTCCGCAGGCGCGACTGCTATTGCACGGGCTGAGCCAAGTAAAACGGGCGGCGGCCTTCGGCGTCCGCCGTGTGCACGGACTGCCATGGGTGAAGGCCGCGGCGCGGGGGGAAAAACGATCAGACAGAGGGGTGTCATCCACCATGGAGCGCGATCGCCAGCACACTCGCCCGCCATGGCCGGAACAGCGGAAAAGCCCGCAGCCAAGTGCCTGCTGCTCCATTCTTCGGTGCCATCAAACACGTCCACCGAGTCCCTGCAGATGCTCGTGAGCTGCGAAGCCGTGCGTGCTCGTCGCGGCAAAATCTGGGCCTGGCTGACTATGCTGCGCCGCGGCTCGTGCCCACGCAGACTCGCACGATCATCGGATCCATGGGAATTGTCATCACCGAGATCGACGGCGCCGTGGCCGACAACAAGGAGATCCGCTCCCGGATGTGGGCAATCTCGGAGCAGCGAGCCGTGTACCCCCAGGTCTTCCTGCAGGACGAGGCGGGCGAGCTGACGTTCGTGGCGGCAGGCGAGGGCATCACCGACCTCAACGACGAGGGATCTCTGAAGGGCTTGCTCGCGTCGGCGCCCCGGAAGGCTGAGTGAGGCTCGCGCGAACTCTGCCCGGCTGCTTGGCTGGGCCCCCGCGCGCTGGCACTCGCTCATTCGGACACTTGTGGCAGGCTTGCCGCCACGATCAGCACAGCTCGACGCGGTGAATCACGGCGCCGTCGCAGCCGGCCGCGACAAGGACGAGCGCGGCCCCCGGGTCCCAGGCGCGCACACCGGCCGCGCTCAGAGGGGCCGTCAGCGTCTCGGCATCCATGGCGGGCTTGATGGAGCGGCCGACGTCAGCGGCAAACCGGGCGGCGGCGACGAGGGCGACGCCGGCAGCGGCGGCACCGTGGATGGCGTCCGTGTCGTTGCCATCGCTGCTCCGCTTCGCAGCGCCACGGGTCACGGTGTTGCGTCGCAAACGGAAGCTTGCTAGCAGCTGGCCGGTGCGGTCGTGCGCACGTAGCTCGATCGTGGGGCCAAGCGCCACGTCGCCTGTGAAGTCAAGGGTGATCGCAGCAAACGTGACGTGGCCGGGCAGCGTGACGCCGTCCCACACCGCGGAGCAGACGCCGCCGGCCGGGACGAGCCGGCCGTCGGCAGAGACGGTCATGCCGTAGACGCCCGACACGTCGCGCGGCCGCAGGTGCAGCCCGCCGGCCCCCTTGCCGGGCGCGGGGCGCGACAGCCAGACGATGCGCGGGGCGGTGAGGCGGAGGGAGCGGTCGCCACCAAAGAGCCAGGCCTCGCCCTCGGCGGTCTGGATGACGCTGAGCGCCTCCCCAGCGACCACGGCCTTGCACTGCATGTGCCGCACCGCCGATGTGAGGAAGGCGACGAGGCGGCCGTGCACCGCGTCGACGGCCGCCTGGAGCGCCAGGCGGTCGCCCTGCTGCACGGTCCAGCGCTGCATGCCGTCCACGACGGACGCCCATGCGGCGAACCGCAGCGAAGAAACCTCCTCCTCTAGCGACCCCCACTCGGCCGGGAGGTGAGCGGAGCGAAACGTGGCCTTGCAGGCGTCCAGGAAGGTTTCGACGCACCTTGCGGCGCGGCGGCGCAGGACTGTGCGCGTCCACTCGTAGTAGTCGCGCTGGTGCATCGCAAACAGCGAGCGGCCGTACTTTCGAAAGTCGGCCGCGAGCTCGTCAGCGTGATCTGTATCGACCTTGGCGCCGGCCTGGCCGCGGAGGCGCGACAGGGCCGCCTCGTACTCGCCCGCGTGTGCCTCGATGACGACCTTGTACTCGGACAGCAGCTCGGGAAGCGACACGGCCCATCCCTGCGGCGGCTCCTCCGGCTGGCCGGCCAGGGCGGCCTCCCTGCGCAGGGCCATCTGCGCCTCGTACGTCCGATCCTCGAGGAAACCTCGGAGGCGGGAACGGCTGTTCGTCTGGAGGTTGTACTTGGCAAGCGTCAGCAGGCGGTCGGCGCCCACGGCGTCGGCCACGGCAAGCGTCCTGAGGAAGTGGATCGGTACGGTCCGAGCCAGCCCGCACTTCATGCAGACGACGACGTCATTCCGCTGCTGGAAGGCTCCCGAGCGGCCGGCACGGTGAGTCGTGGTGGCGACGTCTCGAGCACCGCAGTCTGGGCAAACGACCGGGCCCAGGACGCGGCTCGCCGCGGAGCGTGGGCGAGCTGGCGCGGCGGATGGAGCAGGATCTGACCCCGGTGCTTCCGTGGCACCCGCCTCGGGGGTCCTCGGCCGGAACAGCTCCTCCACGTTGTCCGCCATTCGTCCTTCCGCGACCGCCGCCTCAGGGCCGTCGTCGTGAGGCAGCGCGTACGGGTCGTCCATGACAGGCCGGCCTGGGCCAGCGGCTCCCGGCCGGCGGCCCATCGGATCGTAGAGCTTGCCGCCGTCGGGCAGGTCGCCGAGCTTGAGCCTCGGCATGAGGGCTTCCCGCCCGCGGATGCCGAGGCACACGAGGGGCGACGGTACCCTTGCGTTGACACGAATCCACGGGATGCAGGAGTCAACCGCGTTCCGTTGCTCAGCCGCCAGGTCCGACGCCCACTCGTCGCCATCCTCGGTGTCGACCGCACCGCTCGGATCTCCTTTGCCCTCGCCGCCATCGTGGGACCGCTGCCGCGAAGACGGGCGGCTGCCATGTGCCGGGACAGCACCCTCTATGTCGTCGGCCTCCGGCTCACAGTCATCCAGGCCGTGGGCACCGACCGCGGCACGCACGCGGCTCAGGTCGATGCGGTCCAGGTCCGATGCCGAGAGCTCCATGCCTGCGAGCGCTAGCGTAGCAGCCTCTTCGTCCTGGGCTGACCGGAGCTCCTCGTCGAACTGCGCGCCAGCCTCGTCGCCGGCAGCCGCTGCGGCTGCTTGTGCCTCCGCGATCGTCTGTCCGCTGGCCAGCGCCTGCTGTTTCGCGGAGGCCCCTGCGGCTCGGATGATCCTGGCCCGTTCTGCCGCTTGCTGTGCTGCGAGCCCCTCGCCATCGGCGGGTTCGGCCGCGCCGCCATCGCCGTCGGCAAAGCCCTCCATGAACTCGATGCCGCGCTCCACGACGGGCATTGCGCCACCCGCGCCCAAGGCGCTCGCTGAGGTGGAGAGCTGCTCATCCAGGAGGCCGAGAAGCACTGCCACGCCTGCGTCCGTCACAGAGTTTTTCGTGATGTCGAGGGACTGTGCCACGGGCACCTGGCGCAGCGCCTCGCACAGCACCGACACGTGCGTGTCTCGAATTCCGCACGACTGGAGCACCAGCGTGCCCTCCCTCGCGAGGCTTCCCGCTTTTCCCGACTGGTCGCTGATCTCGTCAAGCCGGGCCGACAGCGCTTCTGGGATGTCCACTTCGTCGCGCGCAGCTGTCTCGCGGAAGGCGGCAACGAATCGACGGGCCCGCATGACGTCCACCCGAGCCGGGTGCTTCCACCTTGCTCGCACCATGGCCCTGGTCGCCTGGGAGGCATCGGCAGACGCAAGCGGGTGGGCTGCCGACACGTACGACAACCACTGCGGCTCAGAAACTCCTGTGCCGTCTCCGTCCGCAAGCTCATCAGCAAGCTGGTCAAGGGCGCGCCTTCCCGGGGCGGGAAGGCCCATGGCAACCAGCGCCTGGCCAAGGAGGTGGCCATTGAGCCGGTCGGCCTCCCCTGCAAGCGACACGAACACGCGGCGGCCTTCCAGCCGGACGTTTGCCGGCTCCAAGGCCGCCAGGCGCGCGGCAACCCTCGCGGAGGCCGCGGCCGACACTTCGTTGCCGGTGGCGAGGAGCACAACCAGGGAGCCGCCGATGCCGATGCTTGCGTCGCCCCGTCTCACCGCCATGATGAGCTGAACGAACTCGTCGAGCTGAAGCTCACCGTCGCCCGAGTCGTCAAACCTCGCAATGATACCCTCGACGTCGCCGTGGGCCACTGACGTCTCGCCGACGCTGAGCAGCGCCGAGTGGAGCTCCGCCGCATCGATCGCCCCCGAGCCGTCCGCGTCCACCTGGTCGAAGCCACGCTTCATTTCGAGGATTTCCGCGTCGCTGAGCTTGGTCAGGATGTCCTTGGGCAGCCCAGCCAGCTCCTTGGTGGCGGCACGCACCTCCTCCGCCTCGCCCAGCGCTGGCTTGGGAAAGTCAGGGACTGGCCAAGCAGCGCTCGGAAACGTGGCCTCCACTCGCTGCAGGCTCGCGCTCATGAGCGCACCGCTGGACACGGGCTCCCATACCGCGCCGCGCGCGGTCTCCGGGCTGCGCGCAGGAGCTGCACCGCTCTGAGCCGTGCCGGCTGGCGCGGGGCCGGAAGCTCCTCCGAGGGTTGCTGCCTTGACCCTGCCGACCTTGGCAATCCCCAGGCGAAAGTTGGATTGCTGACCCCACACGAATAGCTGCCCAGTGTCCTTGGCAATCGCAGCAGAGTGCGCCGACCCTGCAGCCACACGGCTGATCGGCGGCAGCCCGCGCATCCTAGTGAAGGAATCTGCCTGCGAGGACGCGCTACCGAGGCCCAGCTGCCCTTCTGGTCCGCGCCCCGCCACGAGCACGTCTCCAGACTCGGTCAGTACGACCGTGTGCGTCGCCCCCGCTGCGACGCCAGTGCACCACTCATCTGGCAGACCACGGACCAGCTGCGGGAACCGAAAACTCCTCCTGGACCCGAGGCCCAGCTGCCCGGCATCACCGCGGCCAAAGGTCCACACCATCCCCGTCTCGCTCAGCAGCGCGGTATGCCCGTGGCCACACGCAACCCTGGCAGCTTCGGTCTTGCAAGTGCGCCGGTTCAGCCGAAACCGCACGATGCACTCCTCGGTCCCCCCTTCCTGACCGTCTCCCTGTGCGGGTGCACCCTCGGGCCCCGAGTCTTCGGCATCGTCGTCAGTAGCATCGCTGTCCGCCTCGGAGCGCCCTGCTGCGGCCGACGCTCCCGTGCCACACTGCCCGAACGCGTTGCTGCCGGCTACCCACGATGCCCGGTCTCGCCTCCGAATGATGACCGTGTGCCGGAGGCCGCATGCCCCGCCGAGAGCACCGTCTCCCGAAACGGTGGAAGGCGCCACTTCTGTCGGCAGCCGCACCGAGGCCAGCCCCTCGCCTGCCCCGCACTGCCCGAATCGGTTGTCGCCCCAGACAAAGGCCACCCCGAGGTCGTCCACCGCTAGCGAGTGCCAGCCTCCCGCTGCGATATGGACCACCGCCCGGCCACGGAGCGCCTGAACGGCAACCCCCGTTTCCACTACCCCCGACACCAGGTCTCCGCAGCCCAGTTGGCCTTCGGTGGCCCGCCCGATTCCGAACAGTGCTCCTTGGTCGTCGAGCAGGATGGCGTGCGCCTCGCCAGCAGCGACCGAAACCACCCTCACGGGCTCCAGCAGTCCTTTGCGCGCATCGCTGCTATGCGCTGGGAACGACCACGGGCGGGGGTCGCCGCCGCCAGCTTGGGCCATGAGCTCGGCACGGAAGCGCTCCTGGGCCCTGCGCTCCTCGTCGTCCTCCCGGTCGTCCCCGAGCTGAAACAGGTCCATCGCAAGGTCCTCGGCCCTGGAGAGATCAGCCGCGGCCAGCGATTCGACCACCGCTATGAGCTCCTGCGGAACTGCGGTCGGTTTTTTTTCTAGCACCCGGGGCGCTGCCATCGCAGCAGCACCCGCTCAAGCCGGCTAATCCGAACAGCTGGCTGCGCAGCCCGGAGCGGGTGGCCGGTGGTGCTCGTGGCATCGAGAGCAGAGCGCGGGCTCTTGAAACGCAACGGGTCGCGATGCTCGATTCCTGTCGGGAAAGCAGCGCTCCGGCTCGGCGGCAAACCCGCGATGCGCTCGCAAGTCACATTGTGTGGGGTAGCACGTTTCCCTCAGGAGGATGCGCGCCCGAGCTCGGTTCCTTTGCCCGCTGCTGCTCGGGCACACGGGTGAGGAAGCCGATACCAGGCTATGGTGGAGGGGCATATATTGTTAGGAATGCGCCGCAAGGCACAGCAGTGGCATGCGTGACCAAGTCGTGTGGGCGACAGTCGCCTGGGCGCCCTACTGGCTAGCCGTTCCGTCGCAGCAGGAGCGCGCTTGTTGTCTGCCAGCTATGCGGCCCCCCCAGAGCAGCCGTGGCTCCCGGCACTCACACGCCGGAGGGGTCCCTGTCGGGATTGGCCGGCGCCCGCCGTGCCGCGAAGAATCCGCCCACGGCACCGACCACCCCGTTGACGGCCCCAAAGAGGCTCTGCCCCGGCGGCCGCGTCTCCCCGACGCCGGCATCACCGGGCGCGGCCTCGTCCTCCGCGGCCGCCGCTCTCCTGTGCGGCGGCAGCGCCGTGCCGGCGCGTCGGGGCATGCCCGGACCAACTGGCGCGTGATGGGCCGCGGGCGGGGCAACGGCGGTGCCGGCGGCTGCGCCGTGCCCGGACGACCCAAAGTCGGCGGGAGTCAGCCGGTGGGGGTGGCGCTTGTGCGGCGGCAGCGCCGGCGCCGGGAGGGCCGCGGGGGCGTCGTCGTGACGCTCCGGCATCGGTCCGCGGGACCGGACCGGGGTGCCGCTGCCGGCGGCCGTGGCGCCGCGGCTGCGGTGCTGCGGCGCGCCCTGGGCGCTGTCCGGGTGCCCCGGTGGGGCGTCGCAGCAGCAGAAGAAGCGAACGCACGACACCGCAAACACACAGCACATGGCTCCCTGCCTGTCGTTGCAGCCCTCGGCCGGGACGATGAGCGTGCAGCAGCAGATGGCCGCTCCGCCGCCGAGCATGACCCACCCGCAAACGGTCAGCCACCCGATCACGGTGACGAGGTCCGAGGGGCAGCTTGGCGGCACAAAGGCGTTCCCCCAGACCGCCCCCACGATCAACCACGACAGGCCGAACACACAACCCAAAATGATGTAGATGGCGGTGACAATGTCCTCGCACACCACGAAGCGGGCCCGGGAGCGCACGTCGGTGTCGGGGTCGCCCGAGTACACGGCCGAGCCCTCGGCGTCGCCGCCGCCCCCGCCCGTGTAAGGCCGCGAAAAGACCCTGCAGAGGTACGTGGCGTATGCCAGGTGCACCATCATCACGATTCCCTGCACCAGCGCCCAGACGGGCAGCGGGTTGCCGCACGCGGCGTTCCCGGCAATCGCCAGGGAGCCGATCGCCAAGCCGGCCACGCCGGGCGCCGCGGCGGCGAGGAACGTGAAGGACGTGCAGCAGCACGCATGGTTCATCGAGGCCCTGGCGATGCAGCGGAACACTCCGTCGCAGCTCGACGAGCACCTGCGCGGCACGGCGGAAGGCGACGGTGGCAACGGTTGGTCAGCCGCCGGCGCGCCCGGCTGGCGGTTCCAAGGCAAGGCCCTTCCACCGAGTGCTCACCATGAGCATGCGGATGCGCACACGCGGCACTGCGCGGGGATGGACACGGCGGAGGGCTGGAGGCTCGCTTGCGCGAGCAAGGGCTGGAACGCGAGGCGTGGGCCGCTCCCGGCGCGACAGGTGAGCCTATTCGACTTACGGGGCATGTAAGAAGACGCGCCACGACTGCCGCCATGACTGGCGGGCCGGGAGTGCCTGCTTGTGACGGCCTGGGCAGGGAGCTTTGCATGCCCGACCCTGAGTTGATCCGGGCTCGCTAGGCCGCACGCCGCCTCGGCGCAGCCGGTACCGCAACGCGTTCCGATACCAGTCACTGTGTTTCTGTCGCTGCCGCCTCGCTCACAGCCCCTTGTGATACCACGCCGTGGTGACGGGGAGGCCGGCGGCGTCCGTGCGGCCCTGGAACTCGTCCTCGAGCCACGGCACCGCGACGGACGCGTCGCGCTGGAAGAATGCAAACGCGAGCGGCACCGAGCACACGATGGCCGTCCCCAGGACGCCGAGCGTCAGAGGGATGCGCAGCGCCGCAAACCGGCCACCCGCCCGGAGCGCCGCCGTCCGGTCCATGCCCTCGAGCGCGAACGACGACGAGAGGAGCACCGGGCCGGCGGCGAGGATGCGGGCGGCGATGCAGGAGGCCACGGCCATGGCTCCCGCCCGCCTCGACGACCCCAGCTCCGTGCCGTCCCCCGCGCGCACCGCGATGCCCCGGACCCACTCGTTGGACCGCATGATGCCCAGGTTCAGGACGTCGGCGCTTGCGACGGCCAGGAAGGGCGAGGCACGGCGCATGACGACGGCCCGCGCGCCGGTCATGGCGGCGGCGCGGCCCTGGAACCACAGCGCCGCGCCGACGGACGACAGACCTGCCATGGCGAAGCTCGCGATGGCGCGGATGGGCGGCTCGCTGTTGGTGCAGTTCCGGTTCGCCCAGTAGTGCGACGCGTTGTAAGCCTGGTTCAGCGTCTGGGCGGCCACTGTGGCCACCGTCCCCCGCGCGGTGATCATGCCCAGGTCCATCATCATGTTAGCGGGCACGATGCAGGACATGCGAAGGAAGAACGGCTTGACCGCCTCGTTGGTATCCGGGTGGACGACGCACCCGATCACGTCCGCCGCGCGCTCCCTGGCCGCCGCCCTGCGCACAAAGGCGTATCATCTAAGCGGTTGACATACCTGGCCGCGGGGTCAGCCGAGGCGCGCGGTGAGTGCGGGCGCCAGCACGCTCACGAAGCTGCGCCGTCCGAAAGCACCACGCGGGCCCTCGCGACGTCGCTCTCGGACAGCAGAGCGTTGCGCGGGTCCACCATCTTTGACATGTCACGGACCCGCTGCCAGTCTGCGCCGGGGGCGGGGCGGGAATCGCTGCGTGGGCGCCTCGCCCGGCCGTGATGCGGCCCATGCGCCTGCCCGCTCTCTCACAGCCTTGCACTGCCTGGTCCCAGGCGGACGATCCCATGTCACGAGGCGTGTGGCGGGGGACGCGGCGGGTTGGTGCAGAGCCTTTCGCGCGTTCGGCCAGGGGTGCGCGGCGGGCGGCGCTACACGCGCGCGATGCGTAGCATCTCGTCGTCCACGCCCATGCGCCGGAGCTCCGCGATCTTCTTCTCGCGGGCGTGCTTCACCAGCCGCTCTGCGGGGGGCGGGGGCGGCGGGGCGGG
>Ga0136560_1000569_pt1 | contig 18681 bp, 12 predicted proteins | sample AntRauMeHopE1497_FD_104925 | JGI IMG/M metagenome (GOLD analysis project Ga0136560, IMG submission 104925) | Saline lake microbial communities from Rauer Islands, Antarctica - Metagenome Hop E1 #497 | ecosystem: Environmental > Aquatic > Non-marine Saline and Alkaline > Saline | place... | reverse complement strand
TGCTTTGAAGGCTGTTTTTTTAGTGCTTCCCTTTTAAATTTGAACTGGTTTCCCTTAAAAATGTCATAAGCCAAGGGATAACCGCCCTTGCTTACCAAAAGTCCCAATACGATCTGTGGATGTTGATATTTTCCATCTTTTGAAAACCCTATCCTGCAACGTTCGTCTTCATTTTCCACTTCAAAATAAACGGTGGTCACATCGTAGGACACATCTGACAAACATGCCGTAAAAATAGAAAAATGGCACTCTGGGACACCCATCTTTCATACAAAAAAAGTGCAATTATCTAAAAATAAACAACTTAGCAATATTGACTTTTGAAATTGTAGAAAACAGGCGTAACTAATACCAAATATGCTCTTGGAATACATCCCGTAAACACGTTCAAAGGCAAAAACATCCTTTTTGTTAAATGCCGTTGGTACTTGGTTCGGAATCATTAAAAGGTAGAATAAATAGGCATATCAAGATTTTAGCGATAGAATTGTTTTGCCCCTTGCTGGCATTTACTTTCGAATTCGCTTTGAATTGATAAAAGCATAAAGCAAAGACTGCTTTATGCCCTTCTATACTCATGCTTAATGAAAACTTGGGTTTTCATTTGGCAGGAGTATAACATGTTGTCCCAAGCCTATTAGACCTTTCTTCCACTGATAATATTGTACAAAATTGCAATGACCGCAATGACCAGCAAAATGTGAATTAAACTTCCAGTAGCCAGTCCGGCAACAATTCCGAAAAATCCTAAAATCCATATGATTATACAGATAACGGCAATTAACCAAAGTATGTTTCTCATGATTATTTATGTTTTGATTATTTGTCTAATGTAAATCAGTTTCGTTTGACAAATGGATGGCATTAAGTAATAAGTTAACCCAAAAAAATTTGCTTGTTTTACTCCTTCTTACACTGGTTCTCGATATTCCGAATGCGAGATTTCCAAGAGCTGAGCTAATTTCCAAGAGCTGAGCTAATTAAAAAACCCTTTGGTCGCTGAGGAATGTAGCTTTGAACAAACGCCTTTTTTGTACTGATAAGGGAGAAGCCAAGTACCCCAAATAAGTATATGATTTTTATTTGGCCATAAACTTTAGGTTATCATTTCGCAATACCGTCAAACAATACTTGCATTGCGTACAGGGAACACGATATCATCCTTTACATTTCCACAATGAAAAATTTTTTAAAAAAAACAGTTAGTGTTGAACATAAAACAAAGAGATGAAGAAATTGATAATTCTACTGATAGCATGTAGCCTTACTTTGGCATGTAACGGACAAAAATTAACACAATCGCAGAAAGAGGCTATTGCCGATAATGGGGGAACTACCGTGCAGACCGCCGTTGGACCGCTAGAACTGCCCGCTCCCTATGCCACCGAATCTGTAACCAACGGCAGCCAAGTAGTCGGTTGGCCCGAAAACATCGTTCCAAAAGCACCCCAAGGGTTCACGGTCACACGTTTTGCCGATGGCCTGAAACACCCCAGATGGACCTACGTGGCGCCGAACAATGATATTTTCGTAGCGGAATCCGACACAAAGAATAGTGCCAATCGTATTACATTGTTAAGGGATACGAATAGGGATGGCAAAATTGATGAACGCTATATTTTTAAGGAAGACCTTAACCAGAATTTTGGAATGCTCGTACTTAACGGTTACTTCTATATCGCCAATACGGATGGATTGTATCGTTATCCGTACACCGAAGGTGCAACGAAACTGGAAGCCGATGGCGAGAAAATAGTCCCGCTTTCCGCAAGTGGTTACAACAATCATTGGACACGCAACATTATCACCAACAAGCATCAATCCAAAATTTATATCTCTGTGGGATCTGCCAGTAATGTGGGCGAACAGGGGATGGAAAAAGAAGTGCGCCGGGCAAATATTTTAGAGGTCAACCCAGACGGTTCGGGCGAGATCATTTATGCGGACGGACTCAGAAACCCCGTAGGTATGGACTGGAACCCGGTAACGGGCGAATTATGGACCGCCGTGAACGAACGCGATAAATTGGGCAATGAACTAGTGCCCGATTATGTGACAAGTGTAAAAAAAGGAGGCTGGTACGGATGGCCCTACAGTTATTACGGCCAAATAAAAGACCCTAGATGGAAAGACGATCCGCACCCGGAAATGGTTGAAAAAGCCATAGTTCCCGATGTGCCCGTGGGTAACCATACCGCAGCTTTAGGATTGGTATTTTATAGCGATGGGGCGTTTCCGGAAAAATATAAAAACGGGGCTTTTGTTGGGCAGCATGGATCGTGGAACCGGGCGCAATTGGCCGGGTACAAAGTGGTATTTATTCCCTTTGTGAACGGGAAGCCCCAAGAACCGGAGGATTTCCTGACCGGATTCGTTGCCGACAGCGACGGTAGTAAAGTATATGGCCGGCCCGTTTGTACTGCAGTGGCACCGGATGGTTCGTTATTGGTCAATGATGATGATAGTGGTATTATTTGGAGGGTCTCGGCCGCTAAATAGTCTTATAAACAACACCTGATAATTAAAAGTAGAACACCCAATACATAAATTAATATGAAAGCAACAATAGCAATAGTATCCGAAAAAGGAGGCGAATTTGAAATGAAAGAGGTAACGATAACAGAACCGGCCGCCCACGAAGTGCTGATCAAAGTGATGGCGACGGGACTGTGCCATACCGACTTATCCGTTAAAGCGGGCAATCTACCCACTAATTTTCCTGTGGTATTAGGTCATGAAGGTGCGGGTGTGGTAGAAAAAGTGGGGAGTCATGTTACTGGAATACAAAAAGGCGATCACGTGGTTTTGTCTTATGGCTCTTGTGGCAATTGTCGCCCCTGCCAAGAAGGAGACCCTGCCTATTGCAATCGGTTTCAAGGTCTGAATTTTACCAATGAACGCTTGGCCGATAATTCAGCGATTTATACGAGTGATAAGGGAAAAGTAAACTCCGCCTTTTTTCAGCAATCCTCCTTCGCAACCTATGCCATTGCACACGAGCGGAATACCGTAAAAATCGATAAAAATGCGGAATTAAAAATGATGGGACCTTTGGGTTGCGGTATCCAAACCGGAGCAGGTGCCGTAATGAACACCTTAAATCCAAATCCCGGAAGCACTCTTGCGGTATTTGGGGTGGGATCCGTTGGCCTTTCTGCTATCATGGCCGCGAACATTGCAGGCTGTGCCACGGTAATTGCGGTAGATATCAACGATGACCGCTTAGAGCTGGCCAAAGAACTCGGGGCTACCCACACGATCAATAGTAAAGATAAGGATGCGATCGAGGAGATAAAGGCAATTACGGAAGAGGGCGTAGATTATGCCGTAGAAGCTACAGGGGTGAAGAAAGTAGCGGGAATGGCTTTTGAATCCCTTGCGAAACGAGGCACATTGGCCATTGTGGGCGCTCCCCCGGGAGGTACGGAATATGCTTTTGATGCAAACAATATCATATTGTCCGGTAGAAAGATTGTAGGCGTGGTAGAGGGCGACAGTATAGTAAAAATATTCATTCCTAAATTGATTCAGCTCTACGATCAAGGTAGGTTTCCTTTTGATAAATTGATAGCCTACTATGACTTTGAGGATATTAACCAAGCGTTTAACGACATGGAAGAAGGAAAAGTTATTAAGCCCATCGTTGTTATGCCTTAAATTCACCAATTGAATTACCCTTGAGCGCATCTATACGGAAGCCGAGAAAAACTTGGAGTCGTCGGACATGGTGTCCCATTTTAAGAAAAATAGGGAAATACGCAAAAAATTCAGTGAAGAGCTGATGATGGTTATATATGATTTAGGCGGAAAATATACCGAAGATAAAAATCCCACAGAAAACAATCCAGCTTCCGTTACCAGTCGCTCCCTGATTCACGGGTCATCGCTTTTTTTTTAGCCATGCCCGGTGGGCAATTTCCAAAATAATAGGGATAAGTCCATAGGCGATGCGAACTTCCCCGCGTGAATAAGCAACAAGGACTACGCTCAAATCATTCATTTGCGCGCTGCCACTTTTGGTATTTTGCGAATTGTTCCTCAGATAGTATTTTTTCCAATTGTCTCGTTCGCTCGTTAGGCATATCTCCCAACATTTCACCATTGGGCATGTTCACTTTCTTTTTTTGAAACGCTATCATCCCCGATTTGTATCGGCTGATTTGCTTCTCGGTCATTTCCAATTCACCGAACATATCCATATTTATAAAGGCCATACTTGTATTGGCGCCGTTAGCATCGCCCTTGGGCATGGTCTTGGTGGCATCTTCGGCCTGCTGTGGTGCGGTAGAAGTGCCGGTACTATCGGAGGCCTTTTTTTTGCTTGTCGTACACGCTCCCAATGCGAGTCACAAAAGAGTTAAAATGGCTATATAATTTTTCATTTTATTATTTTTTGAACGCTTATGTTAATTAGGAAAAGATACCATCATAATTTTCGTATAAGGAATCCTATCGGATGAAATGCTAGCTCAAAATAATTTTATAAAATGAGGAAAAGTGTTATGCGAAAGCCCTCTCTCAAAAGGCATTTTGGTTTTCACTATGTTCAGTTTTTTGTATCAATCTTTCTTTTTTCCATTTCCCGTAAAGGCAGAAAGAAGACCATTGCGCACATTTAACCATAAATAGTTGAAAAAGGATTTTTGTCGGTCGCGCTCTGTTTCTATAGTGCCATAGCGATACCCTTGCGCATCGGATTTTGACCCATCACTAACGAAAATATTGCCAATGGCCGTAAGAAACTTGTTTACTTTTAGTCCGTTTTCTTGCAATACTTTAAATTCAAAATCGGAATATTTGATTTTCATCTGCCCCTGTGCCGTCCTTGTGTTTCCCGCAAAGGAAAAGTACATTTCATCAATGGTTCCTTTTGCCTTTGCATTTAAGTTGGAGTTAAGAAAACCGTTTATTTCTGTTGTATTGAAGTCAAATAGGGAACCGGAGACCTTATTGTCCTCCTGTGCATCCCGTATAGCGAACGACCAATTTAGAGCAATGGGTGCTTGTCCCAATAAAGCTGCCTTGACCTCTATTTTGGTGCGCTTAAGATTTTGCGGCGTGTTGTCAATATTCGAGAGGGTTGCGTTTACATCGTTAAAAAAGATTTTTCCAGCTTCGGCACCTGCCTCGACCAGTTCGCTGTAGGCAATCTTCCCGTTGGTTATTTGCAAACTTGGTATACTTAAATAAATGGGCAACGCCTTTAGCTGCGCCCCGTATAATTTTTTAGTCTCTTGATTTTCGGGCACCAATTTATCTCGAAACATGTTTAGATCTGGTTTGTAAATTGCGCCATGACTAAAACCTAAGGATAGGGTATCGTTTACCATCTTAAACTGAAAACTGTCCAGTACTATTTTAGGTATCCTTAAACCAACATAATCACGCTGTGTTTGCAATACCTTTGAAAGTCCTTTCCTGTCGTAAATAGAGCTCAATTTTAAATCTTCTATTTCCAAGTTCTCTTCGGTCACTATCAATTTGGAGATTTCCATAGATTCGTAGCGGCCCAAACCTATAAAAGAATTCGTAGCTCCCAGATGGTAGCTACGAAAAGAAAATGGAATCTTGTTTTTAAGAAGATGTGCATTGGTATGGAGGTGATACACTTCCAAATTGATACTATCCATTTTAAAAATAGTAGTATCGCCATCACCTCCCGTTAATGATAATGCCCCATTTTCTGTGGTTACCTTGTGTATCCTAATATTTTTAAAATCTTGCAAATTACCTTTAGGGCTTACAAGCGAGTCTTTATTTCCAGAATCTTTATTTTTGTTCGTGGTACCGCTACATACCGGATTCTTAAGGTGCACCAAATCCACGGTAATGTTTTTGTTCATTATAAAATCCAAATACTCAAATCCCTCAATTTGCAACCGCTCGGCCATAAGTATTAACCCTAGGGAATCCTTTTCCTTGTTGTTCAGCCCCAATTTTGGTTGCCTTATGGTAACGCAGCCTGTAAACAAGTTTATACTGGCGTCCTTATAATCTAGGCTTATACTTTGCCTTGTATCGGATGCCAGTGCGTTCCTTAGAAAATAATGCGCCGAAAGGTGCAAGATCAAAAATAGAATAGCGGCACCTGCAACTGTTCCGATTCCTATGCGCCATTTCTTAGTTGTTCCCTTCGTCATTGTTCCTAAGTTCTAGTGCGCCTTAGCGTTAATATAGTCTAAGCATATGACTTGGAAAAATTACTGCTAAAGCAAGATAGAAAATTAAGGAACACCGCAGTTCTAATGGTCTTTTTTGATTTTTTTGTAGACCCAATCGCTCTTGGAGGTTTCTGTATGATTTTTATTCATAATAAAAAGCAAATACTGCTTTGGTTGGGGAAGTACACTCATGCGTAATGATAACCCGAAAATTTTGACAATTTTATTTTTTTGTTTGCCTAGGCATCCCGAACTGTCGGGAATAAAGCATAGCCGTAGCTACGGTTTACCCCAACGGTTCGGGGTTAACGACGGCAAAGGGAAAAAGAAAGAGACAAAAACAGGGGTTTTCATTTGGCAGGAGTATATAAGTGCCTTTGTTGGCATTCTGTAGCGGCGAGCGCTAACTTTTTGCAACTTCGGGGCGATTACCCTCCTCTTCCATACCATCCTCTATCATTTCTTCTACTTCTTCCTCATCTCCCTCTTCCAGCGTTTCCACTTTCTCTTCCTGTGTGTCTTCCTTTTGATTAATAAAAAATGTACAGAAAAGTGGTAGATGGTCACTGCCAATAGGTGGTAAGGTCTTAAAGTCTTCAACAAAAATAGCTGGTGAATGAAAAAAGAGATCAATAGGAAATCTAAGCAATCTATATTTGGCATGATAGGTAGCTATAAATCCGCGGCCGATTCGTGGATCTATCAATTTTGCGGTGTTTCTAAATAGAATGGAAGATTTCGCCCAGGCAACATTATTAAAGTCGCCAACAACAATCACAGGCCCCTTAGTTTCTAAAATTTTCTTGCCTAGGGAAAGCAATTCTCCGTCCCGTTCTTTGGAATTGTCCTCTTCTGTAGGGCTTGGCGGTGGTGGATGCACGCCAAAAAAAGTAAATGAGATACCATTCTCGCTCACCAGGGACGCTTCGATACTGGGCAGATCGTCTGCTATAAAATAATTGGTCTTTATAGAATTTGTAGGTAGTTTGGTGTAGAAATGAATGCCATAGGTGTTTTCTAAAGCTACTTTCTTGAAGTTTGGATAGTCCCCCTCAATTTCGGTCAGCGCATCTTCCCAAGCCTGATTGGATTCCATGGTCAGCAAGATATCGGGTTTGACTTCCCGTACTAATTTTATAAGTTTTTCATAGCCTTCATTAAATTGGTACACATTCACCGATATGATGGAAATTGTCTCGGAATGTTTCGGAATATTTGGTGTTGTGTTGTGCTTATATACTATGGTATAAGGAATTAAGATGATGATATTATTGATTATAAGCCCTGCATGTACCAAAACTGTTCCCCAGAACAGAAGGCTTTTGTCATCTACAAATAGCAGTCCCAGCGCCAGTGTTATGAGTTGGAGGAACATCACCTGAATCCTTCCGAACTCCCAAACCCGAAACATCCAGTGCTGATGGGGTATAAATGGCAACAGACTCACCGTTATAAATACCGCAGATAAGATATAATAGGCTAGTAGCATACGTTATAGAAAAATGACGGCTTCAACCCCTAAGTTAAGCTAAAATTATGAACTTGAAAGGTTCACATTAAGGTCAAATTATAGTGTCGTTTTTAAATCACTGTGTTACATTATGTAGCCCGTATTCAGGACGGGCCAAATGTATTTAAGAACGTTCTATATGGTTGATCACTTCAGTAATTTGCGCGGGAAGTTTATGCACATCCGTTGGCTTAAGGAGATAACTTGATGCACCGAGCTTTTGAAATTCCTTTATACTTTCTTCACTAAAAGCTGTCGAATACATAATAACAGGAATTTGTTTTAGTCTCGCATCTTTTTTTAATTGCTTCAAACATTCGCGTCCACCAACGCAGGGCATATTTATGTCAAGAAAAATAAAGTGCGGCAATTGTTCCGTTATTCTTAATAGTTCCATTGCTTCATTACAGCCATTCGCTCCCATGAATTCCATTGAACTGGACATTTTTGACACCACTTCTTCAAAAAAGTACCTATCATCCTCATCATCGTCTATAATCATAAAATTTTTTTTCTCCATGGCCTGTAGTTGTTTTATTTATCGGGGTTGTTTAAATGGAAGTATGACTTGAAACGTTGCCCCTTTATTTTCCTCTGCAGTTGCAAAGGTTATGCCATGGTGATTTTCAGTAATTTTTTTAGCGAGGGCCAATCCAATGCCTGTGCCGCTATACGTGTCTTTGTTGTGCAGGCGCTGGAATATGGTGTATATTTTTTCTGAATATTGTTGTTTAAAGCCGATGCCGTTATCCTTCCAAATAATTTCAACATAAGCTATTGACGGATCCAATGTGGGATAGTTGCTAATTTCCTTTTCTAAAAGTGTGCGCGATGTAATGTTGATCACGGGTGGCACATCTTCCCTAGAAAATTTAAGGGCGTTGCTGATAAGGTTGTGAAAAAGCTGGTTCATCTGCAAAGGGATGGCATCTATGGTAGGGAGTTCCCCATAATGTATTTTGGCTTTCTTTTCGTCAACGAGTAATTCAAAATCATTTAAAATAGTATGTAGTGTGTCGTTCAAATCGGTCTGTACAATTAATTTTCCGTGGTCGAGCAAGCGCGAATAATTGAGTAGGTCCTGGATCAATATCGTCATGCGGCCGGATGCCCCGTCAATTTTATTGAGATACGTTTTTGCTTCTGTGCTCAATTCAGCTTCGTGTTTGTCCTGCAAGAGCATGGAAAAGGTTAAAATTTTTCGCAATGGCTCCTGCAGATCATGGCTGGCTACATGGGCAAACTGGTCTAACTGCGTATTGGTCTGCTTCAGTTCCTCTACCGATACTTTCAGTTCGGCAGTCCGTTCTTCTACTTTATTTTCTAATTCTTCGGAAAAAGTTTTTATTTTTTGTTCTGCCAGTTTTCTTTCGGTAACATCTTCAATAGCAAGCAATATTAATTGCTCTTCTGATTTTTCGTTTTTAATCTGCCGTGCATTCATGAGCAGGGTACGCTCACCTAGTTCAGGAAATTTAAGCGTTATTTCAAAGTCATTTATATGGTCTTTTCGAGAAAGCACTTTTATGAGTAGGGACCGAAGTTTATCATCATCGAACTGATGGTGATGTATTTCATAAAACCATTTATTTTCTGTTTCCTTTTCATCCACATTAAATTTTTGGTAGAAGGCAGCATTGGCGGTTTTAATGCAAAGGTTTTTATCAAGAACAATGAGCGGATGGCGAATGGTGCTCACGATACTTTCGGAATACAGACGGGCTGCACCGAGCTGTTCCTGATTATCCAGCAATTCCTGATTTACGATGATGAGTTCTTCGTTGGTAGATTGGAGTTCCTCTTTGGAGGTCTCCATTTCTTCGTTCAAACTTTGCATCTCCTCATTACTGCTCTGCAGTTCTTCGTTGGCGCTCTGCAGTTCTTCATTGGCGGCTTCCATATCTTCGGTGATGGAGCGCATATCTTCACGGTTGTACGCCAATTCTTTTTCCAATTGCTCGTTTCGCTTTTCTGCTTCGCCTGCTTTTGTTTTTGTTGATGCAGCTGATTTTGAGTCCTTCGCTTTCGGAATTATTATTTTCTCAAACCTAATTAAGTAATGCCGTTCGACCGTATCGGTAATCGGAATGATCTCCATTGCCACCAAAGTCTGTTTGCCTTGCCCTTCCTGATCGCTATCGGCATCATTCACGGGCGTGTATATTTTTAAAGGGATATTTTCTGTACTGACCGCTATTTTATCCTTGGAGGCTTTGTGAATGGCGTTTCGCAATTCAAAGGCCAATCCATCGCGTGCCATGCTCAAAAGATTGTGGGTGGGTTTGCCCTGCGGTGCCTTCAGAAAAGGGGTGAGATCTCCGTGAATGTGCACAATATCCATTTGCTCGTTCACCACAACGCTTGCAGGTGCTTTGGAAATCATGATCGCCTCTGCGCTTTTTTTGAAATCGGTCTGTGTAGCTTCAGGTTTGGCTACGGTTTTGGCTTTCCTGGTCAATGCTTCTTCTTTTTGTTCGATGGCAACACGCCTAAAGCGGCCTGCAACGTGTTTGCGCGAAAAAATTTTCTCTTTCTTAGCCACTTGTTCGAACAGATCGGAGGAGGCACCAATGGACTCGGATGTACCGAGGAGCAGAAATCCGGTTTCTTTCAATGCGTAATGAAACGTGGCGAATGCTTTCTGCTGCAAAAAAGTATCCATATAGATAAGCACATTGCGGCAACTGATCATATCCATTTTTGCAAATGGCGGGTCTTTCAAAAAATTGTGCGGAGCAAAAACACAGATATCACGAATGCCTTTGCTGACTTGGTAACCACCATTGGTTTTTGTAAAATACGTTTCGAGCTTCGATGCGGAAAGCATTTCCACATCGGCTTCCGTGTAAACTCCTGAGCGCGCTTTCTTAATGGCTTTCTCGGAAATATCGGAAGCGAAGATTTGAATTCTTGTTCGGTCCCGATAGCTATTGGAATTTTTTCCCAAAAATTCCTGCAGGCAGATGGCAATCGAATATACTTCTTGGCCTGTGGAGCAACCCGCGATCCACATACGAATAGGGGCATCAGGGTTTTTATTTTCAAGGATGGAAGGAAAAACGGTTTTAGTTAATGCCTGAAACGTTTTCGGGTCACGGAAAAAAGAAGTGACCGGAATAAGCATGTCTTGAAACAGGGCATGCTGTTCAGCTATATTAGTCCGCAAAAATTTTAAATAATTGGTAAGATTTTTCTTTTTTACAATGGCGATGCGCCTCGCAATGCGCCTGCGTAACGTTGCATCCTTATAATGGGTAAAATCAACCCCGCTGTGCTGGCGAAGCTGCGAAAGGACCTGTTTAAAAACCGCTTCATCATCATTGTTCTGTTGTTTTTCTTCTTTGTGAACAGGACTTGTTTTATCTATCCTGTTTATCTGCAAAAGCTGCTCTGGAATTTTTTCGGGAGCTAAAATAAAATCGACCACGCCTGCATTGATGGCACTTTCCGGCATACCATCATAGGCTGCCGATTCCGTGTCCTGCGCAATGCAGATGCCGCCATATTCCTTGATGGCTTTTAAACCCTTTGTTCCATCTTGTCCTGTGCCCGATAATATCACACCTACCGCAAACTCCTTATGCACTTCGGCAAGCGATGTCAAAAAAATATCAATGGAAAGATTTAGAATTTTTTTATCGCGCGGAGCGAGTTGCAGCACCCCATCGGCAGATGTTAATATTTTGTTTGAAGGTATGATGTAGATGTGGTCTGGCGCCAAATGGATGTCATCTGTAATTTCATGCACAGGAATGCTTGTTGCCCGTTGTAAAATCTCAGGTAACATACTTTCGTGCGAGGGGTCCAGATGCTGCACCAGTACATAGGCCATTCCTGAACTTTCGGGTATCGCTGCGATCAATTTTTTGAATGCATCAAGCCCTCCGGCACTTGCGCCAATGCCTACAATGGGAAAGTTCTGCCTGGTGGCAGGTGGTTCGGTCTTATCTTTTTTTGGTGCAGCCTTAGCCATGGATACGAATAATTAGGTTGGAGGATTTTATATTTTTTTAACTTTTCCCTAAAATTAGGGTTAAAAATCTGTTATAGCGTGCAATACGTAATAATAAAGCCTCTTTTCCATAAAGCTCGCTTATTATATTGATACGAACAGTGTTTGTCGTTCAGTCTATTACGGTAGCTACATTCATTATATACCAAATATAGCGGATAAAACACATGTTTGCATTATCCGCTATAATAAAGGCTGCACTTAACTTTCAAATAATTGGATATGGAAAAATACCTGCTTCCATTTTTGAAGTTCGGACAATGGCTTTTCATAGGAGCTTCCGTACGCAATTTTTTCCTCACCCACCTACCTTTTCGGTATGGGGAAATCGACCATCAAGAATTGCTGACCCCTCCGCTAGTGTGAGCATCCTTCTGCCTAGTTGGTAATCTGTGTGTTACTAGCGTTATACTGACATTCTGAACGTAAATTCAGTACTAGTAAGTGCAGCACGTGCGGATTGCAGCAGTAAGCATAGTTTAACAGCGTATTAATTCTAGATTATACGGACAGCACCAATCCTCAACTATGGGGCATAAGCTTTAATTAACTCGTGCATTCTCTCTCTCGGAAATTGCCAGTTCAACAGTTTACTGGGCAAACTATTTAGCCTGTTGTTCAAATCTCTAATTGAGATGTTTTCGAAATCTCCAAATTCGTATTTCCAATCGTCTAAACGTAAAAGACAGTTATTTAGTGAGCCATTTGCACTACGATCATTATTGGTTTTGAACAGTTCAATTGCCCCAATTAATTTTTCGACCACTTCATATTCTGTTTTAATTCCGTCATGCGTTAACTGGGCATACAGCGTTTCCTTGAAAATTGTAGATATATTTTCTAAATCGGTCTTTTTTACGTTCGGTAAAATTAAAAGATACTTAGTCGGTTGATTAATTATCAACCAGCATTTTTTGTGACTTACATGAAATAGGGTGGCGGTCCAATCACCTAAATTTTCATTTCCTTTTTTGTCATTTTCAGATAAGAATTCCTTCGATACTTTTTCAAGTTTTCGAGTGGTATATATTTTTGTTCGGGTCATTAGATGCAATTTTTCAGGCAGGTGTAAAAGGAATAATTTGTGCTAGTTGCATTACTTTTAAATACCATACAAGAATAGCATATAATACCACTTTTGATCTCAAACTAACAACATACTCAAAATCGCTAGCCCGCAATACACCTCCCTTAATCCCTCCTTTTCAGGAGGGAGATTACATTCATTCCACAAACAAATAATTCAAGCCTCTGGTGTTGAATTCCGCATTGAATGCTTTAAGCTCGGTGGACATTACCGCATCGAAGACTTTCAATTGGGTATTTATTTTTCCTGTAAGCTCCTCCTTCAAGGCCACATCTTGATCTGTGGGCGGAAAGTCGTCCAAGGCTACCAAACTGTTGAGGTGGCCTAACTTGTTTGTCAATCGTATGGGGAAGTTCAAGGGGTCCTGGTTACTTCTGTTCTTTGTTTGGTATAATGCTTTTTCTACTTCGCCCAAACGCTCTTTCATGTCCTTGGCCTTGTCCGTTAAATCCTTGGTCGCGGCATCGCCCTTGTATTGGGAGGTAAAGGCATCCAGTTGCGCACTTACGTTCCGTATTTTTTCAATAGATTGGTGGGCCTTTTCTACGGTAGTGTTCACATCCGTTATAAAATCGAACTGCTTTTGCATCCCTGCTACGCTAGCTTCTGCCCTTGGGTCCGGTAGGATTCTGAAGGTTTCGGATAGCGTCTCGCCGTTTACGTTCAAATGCACTTTATAGTCGTTCGGCACGGCTTTGGCACCACTTAAATTGGCCCACCATAAAATCATACCTTCCAGTTTTTCGGCACCTTTGCCACGGGTATCCCAAACAAAGGTGTTACCGCCTTTTTTGACTTCCAGCAGTTTCTTTTTGTCCTTGGCGGAATTGCTGTAGGTGGCCAAGGTATCGCCGGCCATACTGGTAAAGGTCAAATGAACGCTGTCCTTATCCACAAGGTTTTTTAAATAGAAATGGCTAACAACGCCGTTAGGATGATTTTCGCCCTCCAACAAGGAAGGTGTTTTGCTCACGCCTCCTTTGGTTCTATAGGAATCCTTTGGTTTGTACAGGATGTTGGCACTCGTTTTTTTAGCGGCATCCAATTGATGCAGCACCGTAAGGTCATCTATCATCCAAATACTTCTGCCTTGGGTGGCCACCAACAAATTATTATCCTTAATGGCCAAGTCGGTAATGGGTACAATGGGCAGATTCAATTGGAAGGCAGCCCAGTTGGCGCCATCATCAAAAGAAATGTACATTCCTGTTTCCGTTCCTGCGTACAAAAGACCTTTTTTCTTTGGGTCTTCACGCACCACTCTTGTAAAATGTTCCTCGTTGATACCTTTCGTAATGGTCGTCCATGTTTTTCCGTAATCGGTAGTCTTATACAGGTAGGGCTGAAAATCGCCCAGTTTGTATCGCGTTGCGGCCACGTAGCAGGTGCCTTCGTCAAAAGCGGAAGGTTCTATGCTGTTGATCATGTTCCACTCGGGCATATTGGGAGGGGTTACGTTTTCCCAGTTGGCACCGCCATCCTTGGAAATATGGATCAGACCATCATCGCTACCCACCCAAAGCAGGCCTTCTTTCAAGGGACTTTCATTGGCGGCAAAAATGGTACAGTAGTATTCCACGCCGGTGTTGTCCTGCGTTATGGGGCCACCGCTGCTTAGCAATTTGGCAGGGTCGTTTCTGGTAAGGTCGCCACTTAGGAGCTCCCAGCTCTGTCCTTCGTTGGTGGATAGGTGTACATGGTTGGAAAAGGCGTACAATTTCTTAGGGTCGTGCTTACTAAAAATGATGGGGAAATTCCATTGAAAACGATATTTCATTCCCGCTGCGCCATAGCCCATAGGATTATCCGGCCAGACATTGATGCCTCTTGTGGTTCCCGTTTCGTGGTTTTTACGGGTAAGGAAACCCCCGTAGCTACCTCCGTATACAATATCATTGTTTGTGGGGTCTACGGCAATGTGAGCGGATTCGCCACCTGCTGTTTCCTCCCAATCGTCCTCGCTAATGCCGGAGCCATCACTCCTGTGTTTTATACGTAGGGTAGAATTATCTTGCTGCGCCACATAAATGCGATACGGAAAATTATTATCCGTAGTTACCCGATAAAATTGGGCGGTAGGCTGATTGTGATAGGTACTCCACGTATCCCCGCCATCGTAGGATACTTGCGCACCGCCATCGTCGCCAATGACCATCCGCTGTGAATTTTCGGGTGCTATCCAAAGATCGTGATGATCGCCATGGGGCGCATCAAAAGAGTTAAAAGTTTTGCCACCATCGGTAGATTTGTGATAGCTCACATTTAGCACGTACACCTTATCCACATCTTCGGTATCCGCATAGACCCGGGTATAATACCAGGCACGTTGGCGTAGGCTTCTATCGCTGTTGACCAGGTCCCACTTTGTTCCACCATCATCCGAGCGGTAGAGTCCGCCTTGCTCCTTGTTTTCTACCATGGCCCATACCCGTTGGGAATTTACGGGAGAAACCGCAACCCCAATGATACCCAAAGTATCTTTTGGAAAACCTACATTTTCGGAAATCTCCTTCCATGTTTCGCCGCTGTCCGTACTTTTCCAAAGCGCGGAACCATCGCCACCACTAATAAGGCTGTAGGGCGTTCTTTGGGAATACCATGTAGAAGCATATAAGATTCGCGGGTTATTGGGGTCAAAGGTAAGATCCACCGCGCCGGCCTGTTCGTTTACAAAAAGGACCTGCTTCCAGTTTTTTCCGCCATCGGTACTTTTGTAGATGCCACGGTCTTTAGTGGGCTTGTAGATATTTCCCAAAACAGCCGCATAAACGGTGTTGTAATCGGTTGGATGCACTCGAATTCTTGGGATATGCCTACTGTTGGGCAAACCGGCGTTTGTCCATGTTTTTCCAGCGTCCTCTGTTTTCCATACGCCGTAGCCCGAGGAAACATTTCCTCTCAGCGTTTTTTCGCCTCCACCAACATAAATAACGTTAGGATCGCTTTGCGCCACCTCAACGGCACCGATACTTCCCCCAAAATAACCATCGGAAATATTGCTCCATGTAAGGCCGCCATCCAGCGTTTTCCAAACACCGCCGCCCGTAGCACCGAAATAGAAGAGATTGGGTTGGTTAGGAACACCTGCAACCGCAGCGGAACGCCCACCACGGAAAGGACCTACAAGTCGGTAATCCAAACTGGAATACAATTCCTCCGGATAGGCTACGCTGACCTGATCGGATTTCTTTTTCCTTTGGGCATTGGACGCATTGGGAATTAGAAGTACGGCAAGCACAAAAATGCTGGCCCAAGTGTAACATGTTTTCATTTTTTGAGAATTGTAGTTAGGCGACCTTAAAAGTACTAAAAATCAAGGTACTTTTGAACTAAGAAATTTAAGAAGTCTCCCGCTCTTTCTTTTCCTTCATAAAGGATCGTATTTTCTTTTTGATTTACGGTACTCGTTAAGACTGTACACCAATAAAGCCAACGTTATAAAAAGTAGACATATGGTAAGTATTTTCATGCGAGGTCGGTTTCAGTATTTTTTAAGACACTAACTTTTAGTAAAAGTCACCCCACTTTTGTTAAAAGTAGTCCCTGCTATTCACTAATCTATCATCTAGCCCCTTAGATTGTCCTTTACTTCCCTCCGTAAAAAATATCCCGTAACCAAGGTGGCCAATACATCTGAAATAGGAAAAGAAATCCATACCCCTAGTTCTCCAAAAAACCGAGGAAGAATAAGCACTAAGGGGATAAAAAAGAAACCCTGTCTGGTCAAGGTTAATAATAACGCTGGCACCGCTTTCCCAATGGCCTGAAAATAGGCGGCGCCAATGAGTTGCAAGGCGATGATGGGCGTGGCTGCAAATACCCAGCGCATGGCACTAGGGGTATGCTCCATTACGTATGCGTTGATGGCCAATTCTTCTGGCGATGCACCTTCGGGATTTCCTAGAAAAAGAGCGGCGATCTCCGCCGGGAAAAGAAATAATCCGACAAAAACGATCGTAGCCAACAAGGCAGCGTATTTTATGGCGATACCGATGGATTCCTTTACACGATCATAGTTTCGGGCGCCGTAATTATATCCGGCAATGGGCAAAAAGCCTTGTGTTATGCCAAAAACTGGAAATAAGGCGAACATGAGCATACGACCAATGATAGCATACACGGTTACCGATGCCTCTCCGCCTAGATTGAACAAAATATTATTCAATAATAGGTAGATGATACTAACAACGGCTTGCCGCGATAGGGTAACAAAACCCAAGGCACTTATTTCTTTCAAGATACCCTTATCCAGACCAAAGTGAGCAAAACTGATTTTTAGTTCCGAGTTTTTGGACAAGAAGAAATAGAGGATATAACTAAAGGAAAAAATATAAGCAAGCGTGGTAGCCCATGCGGCCCCGTCCATGCCCCAATCAAACATATAGATAAATACATAATCCATAGTAAGATTTGCTACAGAGGGAATGATCATGGCGATCATGGCGAATTTGGGTTTCCCCTCCGCTCGTATGACCGCGTTGCCCATCATGCTCAGGGCCAAAAAAGGCACGCCATACAGGACGATGACGTAGTAGATCTTGGCATAATCGAAAATTGCGCCTTTACCTCCAAAAGCGGGAATAAGGCTATCTACAAAGTACAATCCCAAAAGCACCATGGACACGGTTACCAAAACGGTCAGGGTGATCTGGTTGCCGAAGGTTTTGAGGGCTTTTTTTGTATTATTGGCACCTAATGCTCTGGACAGTACACTAGCTCCACCAATACCTATGGCCATTCCCAAGGCGCCAATGAAGAAGGAAACGGGAAGCACCACATTAATGGCGGCTATGGCCACGGAGCCTATCCAATTGCCCACAAAAATGGAATCGACCAAGATATTCAGGGACATGACCAGAATACCGATGCTCGCAGGCACGGCCTGTTTTACCAGTAATTTTCCGATGGGTTGCGACCCTAATTGTTCCGATGATAGCTTGGCCATACCAATTTTTAAGGCTGTTTTTTTACTAATGCGTTAAGGTTCTAGCCGTTTTTAAATGGGCGGATTAAGAATGGTTTTTGTACCTGTTCGTTTGATGGAAATGTAAGGACAATTTTACCAAAAAGATCTCTCCCTAGCCCTCTCCCATACTTAGACAAGCTTAGCACAAGAGGAGAGGGAACAGATCGTTACTCGATTTAATAGGTAAACCAAATCTATGGACTTCTTACTCCTAAACTTTTTCTTGGAGCATTCAAAAATCATGTACTCGCGCCAAATTAATGGTAGAACCAATATTTCTTGAAAAACAATCAACCTAAGAGGGCATAAACTATTCCCATGGTTTAACCTTCCAAGACATGGTTTTTCAGAATGCCCAATTCGCAAGAATGCGCAAGTTAGTCACAAGCCACCGCGTCCAATTTTCCGGTGCGTTCCCAATCGTTCGCCCATTTGGCCATAACGGCTACCCAAGCATCGTTATCGTTCAAGCAGGGAATATGTTTGTAATGCTCTCCTCCGGCCTCCTCAAATTCTTCCTTGCCTTCCATGGCAATCTCCTCCAAGGTCTCCAAGCAATCGGCCACAAATGCCGGGGTAATTACCGCCAAACGCTTTACGCCTTCTTTGGCCAAACGCTCAAATTCGTAGTCGGTATACGGCTTTAACCAAGGGTCGCCCGCCAGTCTGGACTGAAAAGAGGAACTTACCTGCTCGTCGGGCAGACCCAAATAGGCCTTTACCATTTCGGTAGTGTCATACACTTGGTGCCTGTAACAGGTGTTGTGAGCCACGGAATTGACTTTACAGCAGCTGCCATCCATTTTACAATGGAATTTTGTGGGGTCACTTTTTCGGATATGTCGCTCTGGAATGCCGTGATAGGAGAACAGAATATGATCGTAGTCAAAATCCTTGAGCCCGTCCTGTATACTTTCGGAAAGGGCCTGTATATAATCCGGATGT